>Ga0196972_1000014_pt1 | contig 175739 bp, 134 predicted proteins | sample S1v_2013CmetaG_FD_148618 | JGI IMG/M metagenome (GOLD analysis project Ga0196972, IMG submission 148618) | Soil microbial communities from Anza Borrego desert, Southern California, United States - S1+v_20-13C | ecosystem: Environmental > Terrestrial > Soil > Desert | place: USA: California...
GAACGTGGGGCTGAACGAGTGGGGTCACACCTTCTGGTTCATGGAAGAGCTGTTCGTAGCGCCTTTGCACTACGGCTTTGTGATCTTCGGCTGGCTGGCTCTGGCGATCATGGGTGTCTTGCTGCAGGTCTTCGCGAGCTTTGCGAACCTGATGGGCAAAGACCTCTGCCCGGATGTGTAATCAGCAAGATGCTAACGGTGTCTTAGCGTTCTAAGCACTGCTTGCGACAATAGCCACTGTCTGGAACAGCTGCTTTCAGACAGTGGCTTTTTAATGCTCGTAAGAGCACGGATTGATTACTGCTCTTTTACAATTTATTTGCTTATATTAAATCGGCTTGCTAGGATTTTTACAGTACGCATTCAGTAGGCGCTTTGCGGACATTCGTATTTCCGCCCCCGCCGATCAATGCCGCACGGTATACCGCCACCCGCTTGCTGGATGCTATCTATGAGCGAATTGCAAAATACATTGAGGCGCCTCCTCCGAATCGTAATCGGCGGACCTTGGGGTGTTTTTGCTTGGAGCTTGTCCGGCGCAAGTGCGCTAGCCATTATTCTCTGGGGGCTCAAGGCAGTCGCTATCCCTTTATTGATGCTTAAAACCGCATCCTGGGGCATCTGGGGACTGGGCGTGATCCGGGAATCCAAGGCACGCACGCCAATAAGACCCTAACGTCTTAAGGTCTTGTAAACCATTAGGTTTCCATCGGTCTCGTGCCTTTTCCGTCACCCTTGGATTTTTAAAGCGAAAAGCCGGGCAATCGGCTTCATAGCATCTCAGTAGCGTTTTCGCGTTAAAATTCCTAGTTATATTCTCGGGTATTGCACAAAGAGTCGCTCAGCCGATCTCTTCGGGCCCGAGTCCTTTCATTCGTTTTCTTCGCTAATTCGCGATGAACATTACTCCCGATCTTTTTTCTTACCGAAAATACTGGGCCAAGCGCTTTGGGACCGCACCGCAATTACCCATGACCCGCGACGACATGGACATCTTGGGCTGGGACTCGTGCGACATCATTATCGTGACGGGCGATGCCTACGTGGATCACCCAAGCTTCGGCATGGCGATTATCGGTAGACTGCTGGAGGCACAAGGCTTTCGAGTCGGCATTATTGCGCAGCCGGATTGGACTTCCGCCGCCGATTTTCAAAAACTGGGCAGGCCCAACCTATTTTTCGGCGTCACCGGCGGCAACATGGATTCCATGGTCAATCGCTACACGTCTGACCGCCGCGTCCGTTCGAACGACGCTTACACGCCCGACGGAGCCCCCGACAGACGCCCGGACCGTTGTGTCACTGTCTATTCGCAGCGGTGCCGAGAAGCCTTCAAGGATGTGCCGATCGTTCTAGGCGGGATCGAGGCGAGCCTCCGCCGGATCGCCCATTACGATTATTGGTCCGACACAGTGCGCCGCTCGGTTCTGCTCGATGCCAAGGGGGATCTTCTCGTATACGGCAATGGCGAACGCCAGGTGGTGGAGATCGCCCACAGGCTTGCAGCGGGAGAATCCATCGACCAATTGACCGATATTCGCGGAACCGCGTTCATCCGTAAACAAACGCCTACCGGATGGACCGAACTCGGTTCCACATCGGTGGATACGCCTGGAGCACATGCTCCCAAGTCAAATCCTTATCATGAGGAGCCATCCGGGTGCGTGAAGGAATCTTCCGGCGTAAAGCCCGAAGCAATCGTCCGCCTGACGAGGCGCAAACTTCCGGCCGATCGGGCCGTCATCCGCCTGCCGGCATATGAAGCGGTCAAAGCCGACCCCGTACTCTACGCCCACGCCTCGCGAGTTCTGCATCAGGAAACCAATCCCGGCAATGCCCGTGCACTTGTGCAGCGACACGGGGATAGAGACGTTTGGATCAACCCGCCGCCGGTTCCCCTGAGCACCAAAGAGATGGACGGCGTCTACGGCCTGCCCTATTCGCGCCTTCCCCACAAGTCTTACGGAACCGGCAAGATTCCCGCGTTCGAGATGATCCAGCATTCGGTGACCATCATGCGCGGCTGTTTCGGCGGCTGCACCTTCTGCTCGATCACGGAACACGAAGGGCGCATCATTCAAAGCCGTTCGGAAGACTCGATCATCCGGGAAATAGAGACCATTCGCGATACCTCGCCGGCCTTTACCGGAGTCATCTCCGATATTGGCGGACCGACCGCGAACATGTACCGGCTCGCCTGCAAGGACAAGGCGATCGAAGCTGCCTGCCGCCGGCCGTCCTGCGTATACCCCGGCATCTGTAAAAACCTGAATACCGACCACACGGCGCTAATCCGGCTTTACCGCCGCGCCCGCGCACTGCCGGGCATCAAGAAGATCTTGATTGCCTCGGGATTGCGATATGACCTCGCCGTGACTTCGCCTGAATATGTCAAAGAACTCGCAGCCCATCATGTCGGCGGTTATTTGAAGATCGCGCCGGAGCACACCGAGCCCGGCCCCCTGTCCAAAATGCTGAAACCGGGCATCGGCACTTACGACCGGTTCAAGGCTTTGTTCGACAAATACTCGAAGGAGGCCGGAAAGGAGCAATACCTGATCCCCTACTTCATCGCCGCCCATCCGGGCACGACTGACGAAGACATGCTGAATCTCGCGCTGTGGCTCAAGCGCAATGGGTTTCGGGCCGATCAGGTCCAAGCCTTCCTGCCCTCCCCCATGGCCACGGCAACGGCCATGTATCATTCCGGAAAGAACCCGCTCCACCGAATCACGCGCACCAGCGAAACGGTATTCGTTCCGAAGAAACTCAAGCAGCGACGGCTGCACAAGGCCTTCCTCCGTTACCATGACCCCAACAACTGGCCGATGCTCCGAGAAGCCCTGAAACGCATGGGATGCGCAGACCTGATCGGAAACGGCAAGCATCATCTCGTGCCGGCATGGCAACCCGAAGGTACCGGAAATCAACACGAAGGCACTCGAATCGCCCGCAAGGCGTTGCCGTTCCGCACTCAACACACCGGCTTGCCGACGATCGGGACAAAGTCGCCGCGCAAATCAAAACGGACAAGCAAATCTTGAAGATTTGCTGCTGCAAATGCCGTAGGCTATCGATCTTTGCGCTTATGGCAAAATAACCCGGCTTTTTCTTAACATTCGTACCCTCGGGGCTTGTTAAAGCCAAGCCCCCGTGATCTGCCCGAGAAAACTCAAATATTAAAAACAGACTTACTTTGGAGGGAGAGATGCGGGACCTCAACTTGCTGGCCGCCACGCGGACTATCGAAAAATCAATGCCGTTCGTACTCTACCGACTGCTGGTATGCTTGGCGGTGGCATTTGCCTATGTCTTCATGACTGCAGCGGGCGCCGGAACGGCCATTGGTTTAAGCTCCTTGAGCCAAAATCCGACTGCATTCGCCTCGGCCGGAGCGCTCGCTGGCTTCATCGGGTGCGCCCTTTTGATGTACAAACTCCGCGCGAACTTCCTCTATAACGTCAAAGCCGGAAATTTGGCTTTATTGGCCGAACAGTTCAAGGGACAACCTATTCCGGAAGGCAAAGCTCAAATCGCATACGCGAAGCAGCTCGTAGCACAGCGTTTTCCCAGTGTTTCCGGACTGATGGAACTGGACCACGCCGTCAAGCAAACCCTACAAAAACTCCCCGAAGCCTGTTTAGCTCCCAGCCTAAGTAAGTTGAACAACCCGAGGCTCTCCGGGGCATTATCCTGGGCCGCAGGACGAATCTTTGGTGCTAATCACCAAGCAGTCTTGGCTTGGCTTTTCTTCACAAATACGGACAACGCTTGGCGTTCGGCGCGATCTGCCTTGGCTGTTCACATTCAGCACTTTTCGCGACTGCTCAAGAGCCGTGTTTACTTGAGTCTTTTCGAGCTCTTGGGCTTTGCAATCGGTTTCGGCGTACTCCTAGTCCCGATCCAGAACATCGCCGGCGCGCTGCCCGTGTCGATAGGCCTGTGGCAATACGTGTTCGCCGCCGCATTCGCCTGGACTTTGAAGGTCGCATTTTTCGAACCCATAGCACAAGCCGCCATGGCACAAACGGTTTTTACTCTGATTGAACAGGGAATCGATCCCGACTCGGAAATGGAGCTCGACCGAAAGGTCCCCGTGTTTTCACAACACTCAACTTAGGACCGGCCCGAAATGGCGAGAATCTAAACAGAGGCAAATGTCGCCCGGTATTCGAATGCCATCTTCAAACCGAGACCCGATATTGCAACAAACAGACCTTTAAAATAGAATCTGTAAATTTTAGTTGGCGGGAGCAAACCATGCATGTCGTTCAAGAAGCGCTCACATTCGACGATGTCCTCCTTATTCCTGCTCACTCAGCCGTGCTGCCGCGCGACGTCAGCTTAAAAACCCAGCTTACCCGCACCATTCGCCTTAATATTCCTCTGCTGTCCGCAGCCATGGACACGGTCACCGAATCCCGTCTTGCCATTACCATGGCGCAAGAGGGGGGGATCGGCATCATCCATAAAAACATGACAGTGGATCGCCAGGCCTATGAGGTTCAAAGCGTCAAGAAATACGAAAGCGGGGTGATCAAAGAGCCCATCACGGTTTCTCCGAGTACCACCATCCGCGAAGTCATGGAATTGACCCGATCCAGAAGAATCTCCGGGGTACCCGTTGTGGACGGCGAGAATCTCGTGGGCATTGTCACCAGTCGCGACCTGCGATTCGAAACCCGCTACGATGAGCCAGTAACCAAGGCCATGACGCCTAAAGAAAAGCTGGTCACCGTGCAGGAAGGCGCCAGCAAGGAGGAAGCCATCCACCTCCTGCATAAACACCGGATCGAAAAAGTACTGGTCGTCAACAACGACTTTCAGCTCCGGGGACTGATTACCGTCAAAGACATCCAAAAGGCTAAAGATTACCCGCAGGCCTGCAAAGACGAGCAGGAGCGCCTTCGCGTCGGCGCCGCCGTCGGCACTGGTCCCGGCACCGAAGAGCGAGTCGCCGCGCTGGTCGAAGCCGGTGTCGACGTCATCGTAGTCGATACCGCTCACGGACACTCTCAGGGCGTGTTGGATCGCGTTCGCTGGGTCAAGCAAAACTTCAAGCACGTACAGGTGATCGGCGGAAATATCGCCACCGGCGAAGCGGCGAGAGATTTGGTCAAGGCGGGAGCGGATGCAGTCAAAGTAGGCATCGGCCCCGGCTCCATCTGCACCACCCGCATTGTGGCCGGCGTCGGCATCCCGCAGGTTACGGCGGTGGCCAATGTCGCCGAAGCGCTTAAGGGAACCGGGATTCCCCTCATCGCCGACGGCGGCATTCGCTATTCCGGCGATGTCGCAAAAGCATTGGCTGCTGGCGCCTACTCGATCATGATCGGCGGACTGTTCGCCGGCACCGAGGAAGCCCCCGGCGAAGTGGAGTTGTACCAGGGACGTTCGTATAAATCCTACCGTGGCATGGGCTCCTTGGGCGCCATGGCCCAGCAGCAGGGTTCGAGTGATCGCTACTTCCAGGAAAGCACCGATGCCGAAAAGCTCGTACCCGAGGGCATCGAGGGCCGTGTCCCCTACAAAGGCAGCCTAATCGCCATCATTCATCAGCTGATCGGAGGCGTACGTTCGGCCATGGGTTACACCGGTTGCGACACTATCGAAGCCATGCGCAACAATGCCCGCTTCGTTCGAGTCACCACCGCCGGGATGCGGGAAAGCCATGTACATGATGTAACGATTACCAAGGAAGCGCCCAATTACTGGCTCGACTAAAAGGCAAACGTACATCTCCATGGCTTTAAATATTCATTCCCAAAAAATTTTAATTCTCGATTTTGGTTCTCAATACACGCAATTGATCGCACGCCGCATCCGGGAGATCGGCGTGTATTGCGAGATTCATCCATACGATTGCGACGAGCAGTTCATTCGTGAGTATCAGCCTCGAGGCATTCTCCTCTCCGGAGGACCGGAGACCGTCACGCAGGCGGAATCGCCCCGAGCACCCGCCATCGTGTTCGAGCTGGGATTGCCGATACTCGGCATCTGCTACGGGATGCAGACCATGGCCGAACAGCTGGGCGGCCGGGTGGAAGCCTGCCCTCATCGCGAATTCGGCTATGCACAGGTTCGTGCCCACGGTCACTCCCGCCTATTGTCCGACATCGAAGACCATACGACCCCGGAGGGTTACGGCCTGCTCGACGTTTGGATGAGTCATGGCGACCAAGTAACGGCTTTGCCGCCCGGCTTCAAACTCATTGCTTCGACCGAAAGCGCCCCGATTGCCGGCATGGCGGACGAGATACGCGGCTATTACGGCCTTCAGTTTCACCCGGAAGTGACCCATACCCGGCAGGGGAAGCGTATTCTCGAACGCTTTCTGCAAGATATTTGCGGCTGCGAAACCCTTTGGACGTCGCACAACATCATCGAAGACAGCTTACAGACCATTCGCGCCAAAGTAGGCAGCGAGCGGGTGGTTCTCGGCCTCTCCGGCGGCGTCGACTCCTCAGTGGTCGCGGCGCTCCTGCACAAAGCCATAGGCGATCAGCTTACCTGCGTGTTCGTCGATACCGGACTTTTGCGTCTCGACGAAGGCGACCAGGTCATGGCCACCTTCGCGCGGCATATGGGCGTTCAGGTGATCCGGGTCAATGCCGAGGACAGATTCTTGCAAGCTCTGAAAGGCATCGACGACCCGGAACAGAAGCGGAAAGTCATCGGAAGATTGTTCATCGAAATTTTCGACGAAGAGGCGAGCAAAATCACCGATGCCCGCTGGCTGGCGCAGGGCACAATTTATCCGGATGTCATCGAGTCGGCCGGCTCCAAGACCGGCAAAGCCCATGTCATCAAGTCCCATCACAACGTAGGCGGCCTGCCGGAGCGCATGAACCTCAAGCTGGTCGAACCGCTGCGGGAGTTGTTCAAGGACGAGGTTCGGCAGATCGGATTGGAACTCGGTCTACCTTACGAGATGGTTTACCGGCACCCGTTTCCCGGCCCTGGCCTGGGTGTTCGGATTTTGGGCGAAGTCAAAAAAGAATATGCCGATTTGCTGCGCCGCGCCGATGCGATTTTTATCGAGGAACTTCATCGGCACGAGCTTTACGATAAGGTCAGCCAGGCGTTCGCCGTATTTCTGCCAGTCAAATCGGTCGGCGTTATGGGCGACGGCCGTCGCTACGATTTCGTCGTCGCGCTGCGTGCCGTCGAAACGATAGACTTCATGACCGCCCGCTGGGCGCATCTCCCCTACGACTTTCTCGATCTCGTCTCGCGCAGGATCATCAATGAAGTTCCGGGAATCTCAAGGGTAACCTACGACATCTCGGGCAAGCCGCCGGCCACCATCGAGTGGGAGTAATTTCCATATCGTGGTGCCCCCGAGCGACGAAGACTGGATGCGCCATGCCCTGGCGCTTGCTGAACGGGCCGGTGGCGCCGGCGAAGTACCCGTGGGCGCGGTACTGGTAAAGGGTGATGCACTGATCGCCGAAGGCTGGAACTGCTCCATCGGGACGAACGATCCCACGGCCCATGCCGAGATCATGGCGCTGAGAGCGGCCGGCCTGCGGCTCGGCAATTATCGGCTGGTCGATACCGTCCTTTACGTAACGCTCGAACCCTGCGTGATGTGCATGGGCGCCATCATTCATGCGCGCGTGAAGCGGCTGGTATTCGGCGCCCCGGATCCCAAGCGAGGCGCCGTTTGCAGCGCATTGCAACTAACCGATACCGAGTTCCTCAATCATAAGGTCGAATACCAGGGGAATGTCTTGAAGGAGGACTGTAGCAGCCTCCTTAGACGTTTTTTTCAAGAAAGACGCTAAACGCCTGCAGCCCGCGAATTTCCCGATTCCATGGCGACCCTGCCAGCTTCATTTTCTTCGGTGAGCCAAACCAAGAGATCGTAGTACCGGCGGATGCTGTTTACATAGTGAACAGCGAGGGCGCCACGAGCTTTACCGTACTTGGTTTTCTGATACCACTTGGGCCTGCCGAGCAGCGGCAACACTTTCTTGATTTCGATCCACTTGTCGGGATCGCCGCCCCGTCTTGCGACTAGATCCCGAGCATCCTCGATATGGCCATAACCCAGGTTGTAGGCCGCCAAGGCATACCAGGTACGATCCGGATCTTCGATCTGCGGCGGAATATTCCCTAAAGTCTGCCGAAGATAGGATGCGCCGCCCCAAATGCTTTGGGCCGGATTAAACCGATCTGTTACTTTCAGTTCCTTGGCGGTAACACCGGTCAACATCATCAGACCGCGCACGCCTTCGGCGGAGACGGCCGTACTGCGCCATTTGGACTCTTGATAGGCAATGGCCGCCAAAAGGCGCCAATCGATACCATACCGCCTCCCCGCCTGCACGAACCATCGCTTGAATTTGGGCAGGCGGGTTTGATAGTCGCGACGTAGTGAACTATCCAAAGCAGCATCGAATGCTTCCGCATGACCGTAATAGCGATCAATCAATTGGTCCAGCGTCTTGTTTTCCTTGATCTCTCGAAAAAACCGAATGGTCTCCTCATACAGGCTGGCGTCCTCAGACATGGGTAAAGCCCAGGCTAGCTCCCGGGTTTTGCCGATATCAAAGGCAACTTGCAGCTTCGGATAATAGCGACGCATGATCAATGCCTGATCCGAATTGGCGACGGTGTAATCGACCAATCCTTCACTAACGAGGAATAGAAGTTCGTGAACATCCTGATCGAAATTGATGCGCCAATTAAGGTCGCGATAGTTGCGTTTCAGCGCTTTGAGGGTATTCACATGACTGGTACCCGCCGAAACTTCCAACACGCCACCGGCTAAATCAGCGAGGCTGTTCGGCCGCGGACGGCCATCACTGTACAGGACTTGCTCGGTAAGGACACGATAAGGCGGTGCAAAGCGTAGCTTGCTTTTCAACGCCTCATCAACGAGCAGCCCCGCTGCCGCTAGATCCGCTCTACCTTCATCAATGGTCTGGATCGCCTGTTTGGCTGAATCCGACACTATGAATTTAACTTTGACATTGAGCCGTTTGGCAAAAAGCTCAGCTAAATCATGCTCCAGACCAACCGACCCATTGATACTTTCATAATAAGTGGAAGGCCCATACCGGGTAACGACCCGCAGCTCGCCGGATTGCTTGATCCGTTCCAACTGAGTTAAAGACCGGGATGTTTCTTGGGCACACCCCGAAAAGGAAGCTGTGAAGAAGAGATAAACGAGGAAACGGAAAAAGTTGGATTGTTTTAATGTTGATTTTTTTTGTCGCCCCCTTATAAATTCGCTTTTATCGTCTACATTTCTCTTACGATCTAGACTTCGGCCCAAGGTATCTCTCAGGTTTAGGCCGAAGGGCATGATTTCCGACAAATTCATGTCCCCCACCATTTAGTTCTCAAGAAGAGTGTCGTATCATATCAGTCTTTTCCGGGGAGAGGTACCGAAGCGGTCATAACGGCGCCGACTCGAAATCGGATGGTCGGGGAAACCCGGCACGAGGGTTCGAATCCCTCCCTCTCCGCCAAGTCAATGCCTTGCGATATTTTTCGCAGTCAAGCTCAGTTCCGCTCCCATCGCCGTAGTGCATGGCGATACACGCATTAGGAGACTCTCGAAGCCACCCATGCTTCCACATCGGCTCTGTTCAGGCGCACGCAACGGGGACCTAATCGGATCATTCTTGGGAATTGGCATCCCAAATACCTTCGAATCGCAAGCGGTACGTCCTCTTTGGACTTCCTACCTTGCGCAATTTGCCGATCGTAGTCGCCGGCTTGAATCATTCTGTAGATCGTCGCGCGACTAACGCAGATGATCTTCGCCGCATCCGTAATCGTGACCAACGTTCTTTCGCTCATTGCAATCCTCAAATTGGACCAACCCCGCTGTTGAGGTCTGGCTTGTTTGAACCGGTCTCAGGTTTTCGTAAAGTTCAGCCTGTCCACATCGTACAGAGCTTCAAAAACAGATGAGGGAACATCGCCCTACCGGATGAATTGCCCCGTCGCCCGATGCTGGCCGGCGCCCAGGACAAACTGCCGGTGGTGGTGGACGGTGATCGGATTGGTTTGCCCCGCCATGGCACGCCCAGTTCCCATATCCTCAAGCCGGCCATTCACGGCGTGGCGAGTAGTGTAACGAATGAAGGATTCTGCCTGGCGCTGGCCGAAGCCATGCAGCTTCAGGCTGCCCGCTCAAAGATCCACTCGATCCGCGATCGCCCATTCCTCCTGGTGGAGCGCTACGACCGAACGAGCGATGCGGAGGCCGTATTCGTCGCCTGCATCAGGAAGATTTCTGCCAGGCGTTGAGGGTGGTACCCGAAATGAAATACCAGAACGAGGGCGACCCAAACTTCGCGCAATGTTTCGAGCTGGTGCGCCGCGCCACCCGCCCAGCACGTCGCAGGTGCTGCGTTTGCTCGACTATGTGGTGTTCAATGCGCTGATCGGCAACCACGATGCGCATGCCAAAAATTTCTCCCTGCTCTATGCCGGCAAGGCGCCCGTTCTGGCCCCGCTCTACGACACGCTGTCGACCGCGGTGTATCCGGACCTCACACACACCTAAGATAGCCATGAAGCTCGGCAGCAAGTACCTGTTCAGCGAAGTACAGGCACGGCATTGGGACCAGTTTGCCGAGGCCGCCGGTCTTGCTAAGGCGCAGACGCGTAAACGCGTTCTGGAACTGGCGAGGCTACTGCCCGTGACCGCGCGCAAGCTCCAGGCTGCGCCGGACTTTGCTGATCACGCTTTGGTCGAACAGATCCTCGACCTGATCGAACAATGTGCGAACTGACAACACGGCGGCTGACCGCGTCCGCTGCAGACGCATGACTTGATCGGTTTCAATTTCACGTTTGTGACTTGGCCAACACGGCCATTTGACGATGCTCAGCACGAAGCCAGTCAGTGCCCATTTTTCATGTGTGGTCATCGAGAGCGTACTCCTCCCTTGTTTTAACTTTACCCATCGATACTCCTTAGGAATGCCATGAAATTGGCTCGATTTACAATGCGGTCGAAGATGGCGGCCGCTAAACCCGGAAGCCTACGTTCACCGGAATGTCAGCTAAGTGGAAGCATCATCGGCAGCCGCCGGCCAAAACTCGACCGTCGGTAAATACCGGCAGCCGTCAGATTGACCTGACAAAGCGGTCATGCAGAGATCAATTATTCCAAGAACGGCAACTCAATATGTGAGATGAGGGCCGCGGCACTTTTGCCGCGTCCCTCACCGAAAGGTTAGGCTGTCGCCGAGCATTCAATCATGTCTGACTGCATTGTTTCGCGGCAAGATTTTTTCTAAATCAATCACCTACATCCAACTGTTTGGATTGAATCAGAGCCCTCGATCGCCTGACCATCAAAAGTTTGCCCTGTGAGAGAGGCAGAAGTATTTCCGCACTGAATGCCTGTCTTTTGGGTGCGGAAATGAAGCACAAGATCGAGATTACCGTCCCCATCAACATCCTCTTTGTGGCCCCGTCCATGGGCTTCCGTAGCTTCCTTTGGCCCGAATTTGATGCTTAAAGGATCTACACTGGTGGCGTCGAAGGTGTTCGTAGTAAGGATAGCTACTGGGATTACTCCTTTGCTCTTCGGATTGATTGGGTTCGAAATGCGGCCGGGCTTGATGTCAATAGTGACCGGCATGGCTAATGTGTATTTATAAATCTTCTTACAATCGAAATTGTCTACGATGTATAAGTTACCCTTACTGTCGAAGGCCGCCCCCATAGGAATCTCGTAAACCGGCTTGTCAGGCGGACCAGGAAGAGTCCCGAGGAGATTGCCGCTCGCATCATACTTGTCAATACCATCTGCATGACTCCAATATACGTTTCCAGCGTTATCCACGGCGACCGCGCGGTTAACCAGAAGATCTTCTCCCATGCGGTTGACCAGAAAATCAGTTCCTATAGCAAAAATACTAGGTATGCCCTCAGGAGTAATTTTTGTGAGTTTGGGAAAACCGGTGTTCACGACATAAAGGGTGCCATCGGGAGCGCTTGCGATCGCCTCTGGGAAACTGAAAAAGTCCGCCCCAGTCGCGAACACACTCAACCCAAGCGGGGAAAGGGTTATCCTGCTGACTTGGTTTGCTGATTCCGTAACAAACAGGCTCCCGGCAAGAGAACCTTGCCCGAGCGCAATGGCCTGGCCACCGCTAAGTCCTGTAATGAGATCAGAAAAGACACTGCCTTCGGCAAAGGGTGCAACACGGATATCGCTAAAGGCTGCCGTATAAAAATTTCCACCGCTTTCATCCAATTCGGTCCAGGTACTGGTGCCGAACGCAAAAAGGTTTTGATCATCGACTCCGTTGACCAGTGTACCGTCCGGCAGGATCTTATAGATGCCGCCACCGCCAGTGGCGATCGGATAAACATTGTCATTACTATCTATCCTCAGTCCTCCCCAACAAGCGCCAAATTCAGACTGTCCCATCGTCGGATAGAAAATACTAACTTTGGCAGGAAGCCCCTGACTGATGTCAGACGCCTGTATAGCCTCTGAGACTGCTTCTATGTTTTTATCGGATTCCGACTTGCGAATGAGTGTGGGCGGTAACGATACAGATTTAGCCCACTCATCAGCCCTTACCACCGGAGGCATCGACATACCAACAAACAGAAAAACGAGGAAAGGAATAGATCCTCCAAACCAAATTTTGGTTGTTTTGCTTACATCTTTCATGATGTTCTCTCTCCATTAAACGCCACCACATCTTATACGCTCACGGCCTAATTACACCTGAAAAGGCGTACTGAGAAGTCAGAGAAAGCTGAAAATTATGTATGCCTCGGCTTACTCAGATTGCGTCTCGCTCACGGTCGACGCACTGAACATAAAAGGAGACTTGCCATAAGGGCCACACAACGGCCTGACGACAGGCTCAAATGGCGGCCGATGCGATGGTTTCATGAAATACAGCCAACCAGCGGAACGTGTCGAGGTAGCGCTGTCCAGTTATGGCTCTAGCAGGTTGGCCGCACGCATCTTCGCAAGGAGCGCGTTGAAGTCGGCTCGAAGGCTGCGACGTTCTCCGCAATCGAGTCAGCAGTCAGCGTGCGCCCCGCCGCGCTGCAGAAGTGGCTCGATCGCCAAGGAGAATCAGGCAGAGAGCGGTATGCCTGGTTTCGCGCGCGAAGCTGCCGTTCAGGCTCCTGATGGAACCGGCCGGTTTGGGTACGAAGGAACCAGGCGGCCCGAGGCTCCGAGCAGCAGCAAATCGAGGCAAAGCGGACGTTATTTGCGGTGACAGAACACCGAATCGTGCTTCAGACTACCTCCGGCAAGCTATCTTTGAGACTCCGCTCCCCTTTTGCTCCCACCGTTTAACATGCCGGGGGCGCTCGAGCCAGACCAGAAATCCAATGGCTATGAAAGCTGCTAGACTCGCAGAATTTTTTAGAACAGCGAAATTGGTGCCAATTTGAATCATGTGACAGAGCTCTTTCTTGAGCTATTTGTCGTCTTCGTTGCAGCTCAAGTTGGCGCGGAAATCGCGCAGCGCCTGAAGTTACCCGCCCTCGTGGGTGAAATTGGCGCGGGGTATGTCATTGGCCCGTCCGTTTTGAACCGGGTGACCATAAGCGAGCCTCTCGATATGTTGGCAGAACTTGGCGCGGCCTTGCCGCTGTTCTCGGCCGGATTGGAAACCCGAGTGGCTGAGTGGCTGACTCAACGACCACCGGCTGAAAGCCGATGGGTTAGGGTTAAGGACTGAACGTCCGGACACGCGTCGACTGAAGACGCGTTTAGTCCGGCTCCATCCGAAAATTGTCATTGGGATTCGGCTCAAAATGATGCTCCAGGTGCGGCTTGATCATCTCTTCGGTCATCAGACCCACCGTCGCACAGAAGTAGCCTCGTGCCCCAAAGAGCCTTCCCCCATAATGCGTCTTGCGAGGCGAAAACTCCTCAAACAGCTTGCTCGACGTTCGCCCCTCGATCCGCCTCATGTTCTCGCTTGGCGCCAACTCCGGCGGCGCACTCACCAGAATATGCACGTGGTCCTTGCTGAGTATCTGAAAGTCGGCGACCAGCTGCAGGTGACTGGGCGCATTATCCGGGCGAAGAGCTTCAGGGTTCGGCGCTCGCAGGGCTAAGCGCAGCGAAGTCTTGAATCGTGCCGAACTCGAAGCAGCAATGGAGATCGTTCGGCCCGATTGGGGATTGCGGCCCGTTCGCGCGTCGGTTTCCGTCAATTCGAACGGGCCGAAGCCCGGCAGGGAAACCGAATTTCCGCTTATGACTTTCCCAAGATGGCGTAACAGACGGGCGTCAGAACGAGACTGGCGGCCATGCCGACCAGCAAGCCGGCCGAGAGGGACAGAGTCATCGGGATCAGAAACTGCGCCTGTTCGCTGGTTTCCAGCAGGGTCGGCAGAAAACCGGCGAAGTTGGTTAGAAACGCCAGGAATATCGGCCGGAAGCGCGCGGTGCAGGCTTCGTGGATGAGCTCCGCCACGGGCTGGCCGGTCGGTCCTCGTTCGTTGATGTAGTCCAGCAGCACCAAGCTGTCGTTCACCACTACGCCGCTCGCGGCGATCATGCCAACCAAGGATTCCATGGACAAGGGGAGTCCGGCCAGCCAATGGGCCAGGACCGCGCCGCACCAGGCGACGGGCGCCGCCAGCAGGAAGATCAGCGGCTTGGCATAGGAGCGGAACGGCACGGCGATCAAGGCGTAGATCACTACTAGGGCGATCAGCGTATTGCGCGCCAACGCCTTGGCCATAGATTCCTGTTCCTGACGCTCTCTGCCAACCTCCAAACGCAACGCGGGATGGCTCTGTTGCAGGATCTTCATGACGCCCTGTTCCAGGTCGGCATAGATCGCATTGGCGTCGACCAAGCGTTTATCGATCCGCGCCCGGACCTGCAGCATACGGCGGCGGTCTTGGCGAGTCAGCTTGGCGTAACCGGGAGCGAAGTCAAGGTTAGCCAGATGGCCCAAGGGAGCCAGGTCTCCCGTAGGCAAACGGATCGGCATGGCGAGCAAGTGCTCGAGACGGGTCCGTTCCGCGAGGGGAAGCCTCACGAAAACCTTCACCTCTTCGCCTTCGCGCTGAAAGCGCTGTGCTTCCTCCCCGTAAAATCCGCGCCTGACTTGTTCCGCCACCTCCTTGAGCCGCAAGCCGAGGCGTTCGGCTTCGGGTTTCAATTGGAGGCGGGTTTCCGGCTTGCCCGGCTCATAGGAGTCGCTGACGTCATAGACGCCGGGATAACTCGCTAGTTTTTTCTTCAGCGCCTCGCCCGCGGCAGCGACGGTGCGCGCATCCTGGTCGCTGACTTCGATGACGATGTCGTAGGGCGATTCACCCTGGCGATAGAGAAAATCGATTTTGGCCCGGCCAAGATTGCCGATCCGTTCCCGCCAGCCGCGTACCAGATCCTCCATCGCGAAGCGTTGGCGAGCATCCGGGGAAAATTCGACGAAAAAGATCACCTCCCGCTCCAGAATGATGGATTCGAGATGCGAAACGATGCTGAGCATCCCGGCCGGCTGTGCCCGGTCCAATTCGTCACGGAGATCGAACAGCGCTTTTTCCACCCGCTCAGCCAGACCATGACTCTCTTTGAAAGGCGTACCGGGCGGCAGCGTGAGATGTACCCGGAAATAGTCCCGGCTTACGTCCGCTTGCAGGGATAATCTCACCAAACCCGACGCCGGCAAGGCCATGACCCATAACATGAACACGACGAACAGGGAAACCGTGAGATAGCGCCAACGTAACGCGGCATCGAGCAAGGGACGGTAAATCCGGGTCACGAAACGATCCAACCCGCCATTCAATCGCCGACGCAGGGAGGCGATCGAACCATGCGTAGAAGACGGCGCGGCGGGCGCCAGATGAGCGGGCAAAATCAGCAGGGCTTCAATCAGAGAAAATAGGATCGTCAAAATCATTACTACGCAGATCGGATACATCATCCGCCCGGCCCATCCGGGTAACGATAACCCCGGCAGAAACGCCACCAGCGTCGTCAGCACGGCCAGGATGATCGGCAACGCGACATCACGCACCCCTTTGATCGCCCCGGCCAATCCCGTAATGCCTTGAGTTTGATAGCTGTGGACCCGTTCGCCGACGATAATGGCATCGTCGACCAAAATGCCCATCGCCAGCAGGAACCCGAACAGGGAAAACATGTTCAGCGTCACGTCGAACATCGGCATGAGCCACAAGGCCCCCAAAAGCGAGGTCAGGATGCCGGCTCCCGCCCAAATCGCCACCCGGGTGCGCAGGAACAGCATCAGTACCAGAAAGACCAGGACGAAGCCGGCAATGCCATCTTCCAGCAAGCTTTTCAGTCGCTCCTCGAACATGAGGGAGTTGTCCCACCAGGTAATCAGCCGAATGCCCGTGGGGAGTTCCGGAGCGGTTTGCGCCACGTAATCCTTGACCCGCCGCGCCACGTCGACGGCATCGCTGTCGGCATATACCTCCCAGCCCTCGGTCAAAAGGCCATCGAAGCGATCCTCGAAAGGCGTTTCGATCAAACCGTCCCTGATGACCGCGACATCTCCCAACCTCAGCCGGGAGCCGTCCGGATTGGTGCGCAGGACCAGAGCGGCAAAATCCAAGGACGCTTCGGCCCGTCCCTTGGCGCGCACCAGCAGTTCGCCCGTTTCGGTCCTCACCGCGCCGCCGGGCAGATCCAGCGAGGCGTTGCGTACCGCCTCGGCCACCTCCCCCAGCGTCATGCGGTAATGTCTGAGCCTCTCCTCGGCAACCTGGATCGTGATTTCATAAGTCATTGCCTCGTTGTAATCCTGCAGGCGGGCGACCCCGGGAATACGCATCAGATCGTCGCGAATCCGATGACCCAAGCGTTTCAGCATGACCGCATCCGTGGCGCCATACAACATGACGTTGATCGCTTCCAGAGCCTCGTTCTGTTCCCGTATTTCCAGCTTCTCGAGTCCCTTGGGCAGATTGCGGATCTCCTGAACACGCGCCCGTGCAGCGCCGATCAAGACCTGCGCATCGTGATCCGGCTTCACCCACAGCGTGACACGGCATTCACCTTCCATGGCTTCGCTGTCCAACCGTTTGATCGCCGTGAGCGTGTGGATGGCCTCCTCGATGGGAATGCACAGGGCCGTTTCGACTTCCTCCGGACCGGCTCCCGGATAGAGCGCCCGCATGATGATCTGATGCGGATCGAAGCGCGGCATCACTTCTTTGCGTATTTGCCAGAAACTGCCGATGCCGCCGACCAGGAGCGTCAACATCAAGAGATTGGCCGCCACCGGATTGGCCGCGAACCAGGCGATCAGTCCCGTCATGCCGGCTTGCCCGGCACCGTCCTCATACTCTTTGCGCGCAATCGATCCGGGTTGCCGGGAATCGGACGGTTGCGGCGAATTCATGGCATCTCCTTCGCGGTCACCGTGTCTCGGACGCTTTCTTCGACCCTGACCGCCATGCCTTCCGCCGGTACTTGAACGCCGAATGTCACCACCCGATCTCCTCTCGCCAGGCCGCCCTTCACCAGCACGCGGTCGGCTTCGGTGCGGAGCAAATCAAGACGACGGATGTGCAAGCGTTGGTCGTTGTCGACCACTAAAGCTTCCTGAGCGGCACTAACGGCGCCTAGCGGCAGCACGAACACGCCGGGCTGCTCCCGGCCTTCGATCTCCGCTTGCACGAACAGCCCGGCCAGCAGGGGCTGGGGATACTTTTGGGCATACGGCTCCCGGATTTCGGCGACCAGATGCAAGAGGCCGGTCGCTTCGTCGACCTGGGCCTCGCTACGCACGATGCGGCCTTCCCAATGCTGTTCGATACCCCCGATGTCCGCCGTGAAAAGAACCTTGGGGCCTTCGCCCCGATAGCCGCTGCGTCGCCCCAAGTCCAGGTCGAGGTAAGTCAACTGGTCGGCGGCCACCGGCAAGCGGACCTCGGCCACGTCGGTGGCGTAGAGGCGCGCCAGTTTTTCACCCGGCTGCACGTATTGCCCGAGGCCCACCTGGCGGCTGAGCACGCGGCCGGCGAAAGGCGCGCGCAGCTCACAGCGGCTCCGCTGTAGTTTGGCCTTGATCAGTTCGGCCTCGGCTGCTTTCAGCTTGGCGCGCGCTTCCGCCAGTTGCGGCTCGTGCAGGGTCAGCGGCGAGGGTTGGCCTTCCCCGAGGGCCTGCCATTCGCTCCGGGCCTGTTCCGCCTGGGCTTCTTCCTGGGCGAGCTGGCGCTTCGTCTCGGCCTGGCGGGCCTCGGCGGCGGCGATGGCCTGGTCGTAGTCCCGAGGATCGATGGCCACGAGTTCCTCGCCCGCTTCGAAAAAGCCTCCGGCGACGAAATCCGGGTGGAGTCGGATCACCTTGCCCGCCACCTCGGATACCCAGTCGATCTGGGTGCGCGGCATCACCACGCCTTGGGAGCGAACGTTCAATCTCACGGTTTGGGGTTCGGTGCGGACGACCTGCGCCAGCGGCGGTTCCGCCTTGGCGGGCTGGATCTCGAGCGTAGGCCGGTGGACGATGATCGCCCACGCGCCGGTGATGCCGGCTACAAGGACAAGAACGGGAAGAACGATTTTCAGCATGGTTTTACGGATTTCAAACACCGCCGCCCAAGGCCAAATACAGATCGATCCGGTTGCTGAGCAACTGCCGCTTGACCGAGAGATAGGCGCTTTGCGCATTGAGGGTGCTGCGGTAGCTGTCCAAGAGGGTGAGGATTTCGATGAAGCCTTGGCGGTAAGAATAGACGGCCAGTTTTCGGCTTGCTTCGGTTTGCTCCACGGCTTCCTTGAGCGCCCGTTCCTGGTCCCGCAGCCATGCCTCGGCGGCGAGGGATTGTTCCACCTCGCGAAAGGCGTTGAGCGCCGTGCTCTTGTAAAAATGAAGCGCTTCCTCGGCAAGGGCTTGGTTCAGCCGAATCTCGCCCTTGAGCCGCCCACCGGTGAAGAGCGGCTGCACCAGCCCCAAGGCCACGTTCCAGGCGACGGCGCGGGGATCGACCAGTTCGGTCAAGGCGGCGCTGCGGGTGCCGCCGCCGGCGGTGAGGGCAATCCGCGGCAAGAGGGCCTTTTGGGCGCTCTCCACCCGAAAATCGGCGGCGCGCAGACGTTCGAAGGCGGCCGCGAGATCGGGGCGCCGTTCCAGGAGTTCCGAGGGCAGCCCCGCGGGCACCGGACCGGGCGGTTCGGGCAAGGACGCTGCCGCGGTCAGACGGGCCGCCGGGTAGCGCCCCAACAGCACCTCCAACCGGCGGGTAACCAGCTGGACATGGTTCCGCGCCGCCGCCAGCTGGGCCTCGGCGTTGGCCAGGTCAGTCAGCGCCAGCCGCAGATCGAGGCCGCGCGTGAGTCCCCGGGCGAAACGGCCGCGCACCAGGTCGACGATCGTGCGGCGGTCTTCGATCGAGCGTTCGGCGACTTCCGTCTGGAGCTTCGCCTCGGCCAGTTCGAAATAACTCTGCGCCGTCCGGGCCGCCAGGGACAACCGCGCGGCATGAAAATCGGCTTCCGTCGCATTGGCTTCCTCAGCGGACGCCTGCTGAAAAGCCCGTATCCGGCCCCACACATCCAGTTCCCAATCTAGCGTGAACAGGGCTTCGAAGGCGCTGAATTCGGTCGCACCGAAACCGGCGCTGCGCACCCGGGCGCGCTCGTAGCCCGGCGCGAAAAAAAGCTGCGGCCAGCGTCCGGCGCCATCGATGCGGGGTTGTTGCCGGGCGGCGTCCACCCGGGCCGCCGCCGCCTTCAGGTCGTAGTTGTTCGCCAAGGCGTCACGCACCAGGGCGTTCAACGCCGGGGCTTTAAAAGAGGCTACCCAATGTTCCGGTACGGACTCCGGCGGAGCGGACGCCGCCGTCCAGTATGACGGAATCCGCTCGTCCAATGGGTTGAGGTGACGCTCCGGAGGACTGCTGCATCCGCCGAACCAGAAGGCAAACCACGCGGCGCAGACGTACCGCGACGATCTAGGGAGGCAACCTCGGGTGTCAGGTCCGACTGCCATCGATCAGCAGGACTTCCGGAATTCCGGCCATCGAATCGGGAATGTCCGATTGATGCCCCCGAACATGCTCGGGCTTCGGTCCGAAACCACTCCGCTGCCCCCCGTTCTTCGCATCAGCATCCCTCACCCGCCGCCTTTACGGCCTCTTCGAAGATCGTGGCAATCCGATCGACGTCATCCGGGGTCACGATCAACGGTGGCAGGAATCGCACCACACTGCCTTCACGCCCGCCGGTTTCCAATAGCAAGCCGCGCTCCAAGCATTCCGCCTGAATCCGCCGCGCCGACTGACCCGACCGCGGATAGACGCCCAGGGAATCGGGCTTGCCGGTGCAGTCCACCGCCTCGACGCCGACCATCAACCCGCGTCCCCGCACGTCGCCGAGACAAGGGGTATCCTTCTGAATCGCGCGCAAGTACCCCATCAGCCGCTCGCCCATGGCCGCAGCATGACGGTCGAGTTCCTTTTCCTTCACGAACCGCAGGGTGGCGGCCCCAGCCGCCATCGCCATCTGATTGCCGCGAAACGTGCCCGCATGGGCGCCCGGACACCACAAATCCAGATCCTTCTGGTAAACGACGGCGCTGAGGGGCAACCCGCCGCCGATCGCTTTGGACAGCACCAAAACGTCGGGAACGATGCGGGCATGCTCGAAGGCATACATCCGCCCCGTGCGCCCGATTCCCGTCTGCACCTCGTCGACGATCAACGGGATGTCGCGTTCACGGGTAATGCGCCGAATCTCCCACAGCCACTCGTCCGGCGCCGGAATCACGCCGCCCTCCCCCTGCACCGCTTCGAGGATCATACCGGCGGGCGGCGCTATGCCGCTGTTGGTGTCGTCCAACAGCCGTTCGATATAGGCGATCGAGGCTCGCCAGGTCGCCTCGCCGCCGAGGTTGAAAGGACAGCGGTAAGCATAGGGAAACGGCAGGAAATACACCTCGGCCATGAGTCCCGCCACCGCCAGCTTGGGGCCGGTTTCGCCGGTTAAACCCAGGGCACCGTGCGTCATGCCGTGATAGGCACCGTGAAAGGCGAGAATGGAGCGCCGGCCCGTGGCGGTCTTGACCAGTTTGACGGCGGCTTCGATGGCGTCGGCCCCGGACGGCCCGCAAAACTGGACGCGGGCGTGGTCGGCGAAGGCTTTGGGCAGACTGGAAAATAGCTCGTCGACGAAGCGATCCTTGACGGGAGTCGTCAAATCCAGGGTTTGGAACGGAAGCCCGTCTGCCATGGCCTGTTGGATGGCCCCGACGACCGCCTCGTGGTAATGCCCCAGCGCCAGCGCGCCGGCTCCCGCCAAACAGTCGATGTAGAGACATCCGTTGACATCCTCGACGTGGATTCCGCGGGCTTTTCGGAGGGCGACTGGAAGACGCCGCGGATAGCTTCGGGCATTGGATTCGAATACCGCCTGTCTTTCCAAATAATAAGCATTGTGTTCCTCGCCGTAATGTCCGTCTTCTCCGCCGAGCGATGGCGCTATCGACAATCCCGTTGACACATCGAGATCCGATGAAACAAGCGCTGGTCCCATGATGTAACTCCCCATATAGGTTTTGCCGGATGTCGGTTCTTAGAATTCAATGACGTAATGATCCACATGCAGGCAACGGATCAATTCCAGAAACTCGTCCTCACCGAACATCGTCTCGCCGGCATTCACACCGTCGAATATTTGCCTCAAGGTATGGAAGCCATCGACATAGCTCAACAGCTTTTCCAGAACCGGAACATAGTCGGCGGGAAAGAGCACCGATGGCTCCGGTCCGATACCGATCTCGAACTGCTCGTTCGAATCCCGTCCGCCGAGTTCTTTCCTGCTGACCAGCACTATCCCTCTGCCCGCGACGATTCTGGGAACAAGCTCCCAGGAAACATGCCGCCCGGCATCGAGCCGTCCTCTCGAATCCGAGTCGCGAGGGATTACGCCCGTTTTTTTTCTAGCGACGATGAAATGCACTTCCTGATCGCTGCGGTCCCCATCCGGGTAGATGTCCTTCAAATTGAGAGGAACGAACCGCTCGCTGCGGGCGCATACCACCTCGAAACCGGCCGCGCTGATCAACGGCGCCAGTTCTGCCAGCTTTCTGGGGCCGAACTCCACGGCATCGTGAGGCAGGCGGAACGGTTTCGAGAAATTGATCCACACGCCGCCGTCCGCCAGCATCCGGTGCATCTCTCTCAGCAAATCGAGGGGGTTGCCGATCAAATCCATTAAATACTGAGTGACAATCGCCGACAGACTGCCGTCCCGAAACGGCAAGCTCATGACATTTGCGACCAAGAATTCGAGATCATTGGCGGGTGGAGCGGGCGGATCGAGGGTGACCGCCTGCCAGTCCGCCTTTTCGAGATATACCTTGATCTTGTCGCCGCCGACCAGGTGTCGGGCCAGCAATAAAGTGGGTAAGGACAGATCTACGCCGATGGTATGCCCGAAATCCTCCGACAGGGCGTACGACAGCCCGCCCGCGCCACATCCCAGCACGGCCACCCTCCGCTTGTCCGGACAATGCTCGGCCACCGCGGCGCCCACCAGCTTTTTCACGCTCGCGAAATCCGCGGTGCCGAACCAATCCTGGTAAAAATAAGGCAGCATCTCGTGGGACGAAAAACCGGTTTTTATGGACGCCCAATCGGACAGGGTGAATTCTTCCGGAGGCCGGTCGCCGAGATAACTGAAAATCGGACGGCAATGTTCTTTCATCAAATTCACATTGCCGGTCATTCCCCGCATTGCGCTTTCGGCGCGATGCTTCAGCTCGCCGGCCTCTCCACGGGTGCCGAGATATTCGTTTAATGTCCGCCCGGCCTTATCGACCTTGGTTTCGTAATCCCGCAATTCTTCGGCATAGGCCCATAGCGAATGCAGAGGCTTGCGCAAAAACACACCGATACTGTCGATAACCGGCATGGTCTTGCCGCAGCCCTTGCAGTAGTAATGGAATTGACCGTCCGCCTCCATATCGCCGCCGCAGAAAATACATCGATAAATGTTCATATCCTTCTCCTAACTGTTTTCGAGTGAACTGATCAGGCATCGCGAATCCTTATTCCGCCGGAAGCGCCGGCTCCAGCCGCAGCCGGTGGCGGGCTTCGCCCGCCAGCAAGGCCAAGGCGGTTCCTCGTACCCAATGCGGCTGCTGGTCCCGGTAAAACGGCGACAGAGGATTGCCCGACTGGCCCGCGGGCATATGGAACAGGGCGTTATCCTCGCGACCCGGCGCCACGACCAGCCGTTCGCTGGCCCCGCCTCCCGGTGCCGCCAGGCGGACACAGTGGCGGCACCCCGGCACGGCTTCGTCGGGCATGTCGATCAGCCACCCCAGCCAAGACGCGAACGCCGAAAAAGGATGCTTGATCCCGCTGTTATTGACGCAACCCCATTTCGATTCGCCCGGAGAATCGATCCGGCACCGCGCGGCGACTGCGGTGGCCGCTTCCTTCAATTGGGTAAAAACCAACGCGTTCCAGTCCCGGTATCGCTCCGGGTCCGGCAGAAGTTCCGGATCCTTGGCGTCCAGCAATTGCAGCAAGGGACCATCCATGATGCGCCAACCGTATTCGAATGACGGATCGAGTTGGCGGCAGCGTGCCAGGAAGGGCGAAAACACCGCATCTGCCAATCTCTGCCGGAACTCGACCAAAACGGCCAGTCCCGAAGAATCCACTTCGGCATAGCCGTCCCAAGCTTCCAGATTGCGCCGGAGATCGCTCGAATCAACGGCGCCGGGGGTCTCGGCGAGCGCGGCCAGAGCCAATCGCTGATAAGGCCGGTAGAAGTCGGTCTTGGTATCGAGTTGCAGCTTCAAGAGGTCCCTCTCGGTGATTCCGCGCATGGCCTCCAGCTGCTCGGCAATACGCCAAGCGCGATAGCCGCTGTCGAAGTCCTGGCCGATCACGTGAGGATAAGCCGTTCCCAGCATCCTCTGGTTGGCGCTGACTAAGAAGCCTTGCGGGGGATTGACGCGCTGAGGGATTTCATCCGGCGCGATATAGCCTTTCCAGCCTCGGCTCCCATCCGCCCAGGAGCGGCTGGTCAATCCGTCCAGTCCGCTCCTCGCCGGGATTCGGCCGGTATAAGTCCAGCCGATATCGCCGTGGCTGTCCGCGACCAGGGCGTTCAAAGGCGGTCCGCCCGCACGCTTGAGCACCGCCAAGGCTTCCGATACGTCCTCCGCCTCGCTCAGATACAGCAAACCCAGATCGGTGGCTTCCGGATCGAGCGCCGTCCAATGAACCGCCACGCTCTGGCCGGGCAGCACCTCGGGTAATACCGGACCCCACCGGGTCGTCGCAACGCTCAACGTTACATCGGGCATTCCGCGTACACGGATCGTCTCCTTTCGCTCGCCGAAGTCCATGGGACCTTCGGGCGTCCGGTAGGCCCTCGGATTCTCCGGCTCCGTCTCGAGTACCACAAAATCGACGAAATCCCCCGCCGTATTGGTAAATCCCCATCCGATTCGACGGTTTGTTCCCGAAATGAACAGCGGCACCCCCGGCAAGGTAAAACCGGCCACATGGTTTCCTTCGGAATGGACCTCGGCGCGGTACCAAATATTGGGGACTTTAAGCTCCAGGTGCATGTCGTTCGCCAGAATCGCCCGTCCGTCCCAGGTTTTGCCGGCGGCGACCAGCCAGCCGTTAGAACCCGTGGGAACCGCCGGGATACTCACCAAACCCGCCTGATGCCGATCGGAACGATTTCCTCGCAGCAACTCGGCCAATTCCTTTCTAGGAATCGGAAGCTCCGGACGCCACCCGGGCCCTCTCTCGGAAACGCGGCTCGAATAACGATCCGAATCCGGCGTCAGAAACGCCAACACCTTTGAGCCCAGCACCCGCTCCATCACCGTCGCCATCCGCTCCTGTTCGCCTATTTGCCAAGTCAGGTTTTCGAACATGCCCAGTATCACCAGCAGACTATCCTCCTCTCGCCAAGGCTCGGGCCGATACCCCAGCAACAGGCATTCGAAAGGCAGAATCGGCATTTCGGACATGGCCTGATTGACACCCTCCGCATAGGCCCGCAATAGAGCCCGCTGATCTAGCGGCAGGCGGTCCAGGATGCCGGCCGCGACCTGAGCGAACCCCATGACCCGATGCCATCGGTCGGAGTCCAGCAACGGCGGTCCCAGTATCTCGGCAAGCCGCCCGGCACCGTGCCGCCTGAACAAGTCCATTTGGAACAGGCGTTCCCTGGCGGCGACGAATCCCAGCGCCCGATAGGCGTCTTCCCCGGATTCCGCGAGAATTCCAGGGATTCCGAAATCGTCGAATTCCACGTCGACGGGCGCCGAATATCCCGGCAAGCGATAAGTTTTATCCATGTCGGGCACGGAAATTTTAAGAACCGAATAACTTCCGATCGCGACGATAGCCGCCATTCCGGCCACGATCTGAACAATCCGACGGATAACTTTTGGAACCATGGACACATCCGATCAGGAGCCGGGTATGGCGACGATATTCCCCTCGTACTCCGGCAGGTATCCGGTTGGAGTAGTCCAGTCCTCCGGTTCTGGATTTTTCGAAACCGCCAACTCGACGATTCTGCCTTCATCCAGTTTCAGGCAGCGGTCCGCCAGGTGGAAATAGCCGTCGTCGTGAGTGATGACGAAAACCGATTTACCCCTTGCCTTGAGGGAGGCAAGAATTTCGGTGTAAAAGATTTTCTTGAATACCGGATCCTGATCCGCCGCCCATTCGTCGAATACGTAAAATGGCCGATCTTCCAGGTAGGCGACCAACAAAGCCAAACGTTTGCGCTGGCCTTGCGACAGGTTCAGGGTGGAAAACCGGCCGTCCTCGATTTTTACTTTGTGATCGAGTTGCAGCCGACCGAGATATTCGCGTGCCTTGTCGTCCAAGGCCCGGTTTTCGAATCCCAACAGGCTCTCGAACAGATAAAAGTCGGAAAACACCGCGGAAAAATGTTGGCGATAGGATTCTCTGTTGCGGTCGTCAACCAGCTTGCCGTTCAGCCGGATTTCGCCGTGTTCGGGCGCATAAAGCCCCACCAACAAGAGCGCCAGCGTGGTTTTTCCGCTGCCGTTACCGCCCACCAGAAAAACCACTTCGCCCGGAACCAGGCTGAAACTGACCGGGCCGAGAACGAAGTCGCGCACCGATTCATCCCGAAAGTACCGATGCGTCACGTTGCAAAAACTCAACTCGCGCACCGGCTCGCAGCCCGGCGGGACCGCCGAACTGTCCGCGCATCGCGGCACCGCCTCGATGTCCTCGGCCAAGCCCTGCACTTTTTCGAGCGCAATCTGGGCTCTTCCCAAAATAGGCAGCCCGTTAAAAATGTTGACCAACGGCGCCATCATGTACATGACCGCGAAAACGGCGCCGGTCAGGACATCGTCTTCCAACGGGAAACGGAGGGGCAGCACGAACAGAAACAAGCCGATCAACACATAAAAGAGCCCGATTCCCCAATTAACGGCCAACACGTAGGTCGTCATGCCGGAAAGGTAATGTCTTTTCCCGACGTCGGCGGTAGCCTGCAATTCGCCGACAACGAAGGCATCGCGCCGATCCCGGTTGAGTTTCAGTTCCTTGACGCCTTCCGTCAGCCCTCGGAAATGGCGGAAAAGACGGTCCTCGCACTCCCTGGCCCGCGCGAGCCCGCTTAGGGCGCGCTGCTGAAAGAACCGGAAGCTGGCCACGCCGAATCCCATGACGGACGCAACCATGCCCAGCAAAACCGGCGACAGCCAACCGATATAGGCCAGGCAGCCTATTACCGTCGCCCCGTTGACGCAGAGCAGCGGAATCCAGGCGAAGGTCTCCGAGATCGCCGCCACGTCCTCGGTGAGATTGGCCAATAACCTCGGCGCTCCGAGTTCCTGCAGGCGATGATAGGGGGTCGTCAATATCTTCCGGCTGAGATCAAGCCTGAGCCCGTGTATGGCCGATTGTCCCAGCCGGGTCAGAAACAAGGACGAAACTATCCGGGTAACGACCATGAATACCGAGAGCGCGACGAAGATCGCTTCGAGGTTATAGTCCCGATATTCCCGGTGATGAAAAGCCACGATGACGACCAAGGCGACCAGACCGGCGCCGCTCAAGCCGTTCAACAACCCCGAAACCAGGGCGGAAACCATTTGCCATCGGGCGGCGCGCAACAAGTAACGAATCACAGCCATAGCGAAATTCCCAGATCAGCATGCATCCCGGGCGGAGCGCCCTGTTAACTCAGCAACAACTTGCCGAAGCTGGTCGCCAAACTGACATTCCCCGAAACACTGACTTCTCCGTTTTCGAAAGCCTGTACGACGGACCGGCGGCCGCTGGCCATGGCCATCAAGGTCTCTTCCGAGAGGAAAATCGAACAGTCCGCGATTCCGTCGTCGCTATGAACGACTCCCACGGACGCGGTTGGATCGATAAACCAAGTCCCGTTTTTTCTTCCGTTGATCACCAATTTGCAGGTCCCCCCAACCGCCTGAGCGAGATCCGGCTTCGCCGCGATGACGCTTTGAAATCTTTCCATCACGCGTATCACCGCATCGCCTTCGGCTCCGATTTCGTCCCCGAGAGGGGAATCCGACGCCGCGTCGCTCCGATACCCCAGTTCATGCAGCAGGGTCTGCATCCGCGTCCTCAAAGGCGCCGGAACCGTCTCGATCGGCAGCGCCGCGCCGCCACCGACGGAATTGGTATGCACCTGCCTGGAGAAATGAAACTTGATATCGCCCTCGGCGAATCCGTCCACCGGTTTCGAAAAGGTTTTATCGAGAAGTGCGTCGTCCCACTCCAAACCCAAAAACCGAAATACCCCGTTCATCGTTTCCGAGGGGGATTTGACGAGCGTCTCGTAATTGACCCGATAACAATTTTCGGGATGGGCCCGTTCGAATTGAAGAATCAGAGAGTTCTTATCGGTCCAGTATTCGACGATCGCTTCCAGCAGATTGTGGGGGGTTTTGCTGACATAGGAACATATCTCGGGCAGGAAGCCGAGCTTGCACATCGACAAATAAGACTGGACCACATCCGAGCAATTCCGGTACAGGCAAATGTACTTCGCGTCGTTGAATACCTTGTCGATGATTTCGAGATAATCCAGATTGGATAAAGTCTTATCGCACCAGATGCGAGCATTGCCGGCAACGGTATATTGATCCAACAGCGCCGTGACATACTCCCTCGTCTTGCCCAAGGCGGCGACCTGCCGCTGGCTTTCGGAAAGACCGGTAGGCAGGTGGTTAACGGCGACATAACTCGTGAAATTTAATGCCTGGCATAACTGACCGACCCAAAACGATGAGGCGAACACCTCCGGATGGGAATCGATGATATTGCGCAACAAGGTCGAGCCGGATCGCTTCAGAGAGAGTATGAACACCGGAGCGCAATGACCGGTTCCAAAATCCGTAACGTTTATCGATGTCATGAATCAAATCCCGATGGTGGTGATCATTATGTTTAGGCGGACTGCATCTCCAGGAATCCGCTACGCACGAAATACCCGAGGTATAAACGCCACAACCGGTCGTCCGGCGGCGGGCAAACGAGCCCCTCACCGGCGAGCACCGCGGCGGTTTTTCGGCAATCGAAACGCTGCGCCCTGTCGTCGCCGTGAGCTGCGATGTTTTCGAACAACCCCACCAAGGAAAACATCGGATGATGCGGGTTGCTCCCGACCATGGCGCGCAATTCCTTTAGCCAAACGTCGAGTGGTACCGTCCGGATATCGAATCCAAAATCGACTACCCGGCTGACCAGGTCGTCGACGAACACCGGAACCGGATTGGTCAGATGAAAACACCGCCCGAAAGAATCCGCCCGGCTCGGTAAACGCATGACGGCCTTTCCGACATAATCCACCGGAACGACATCGAGTATGTCTTCGAGGTCCGGCGCATATCCCATCTCGATACAGCATTTCATGACGCGGCAGAGCAAATCGTCGGTATTCCAGACACCGCTCCCGCTGTGTCCGGTGATGAACGAGGGCCGGTAAATCGCTACCGGGAGACCGCGTTCCCCGGCAATCCTCACCATTCTTTCCGCTACCCACTTGGTCTGAGCGTAACCGGTACCGATATTCGAATCGGGCGCGGGAAACTCGTCCTCTGAAAATCCCTCTGGCGAGGGGCTCGGATTGTCGCCGAATACCGAGGTGGTGGAGATATAGTGGAGCGGCTTGACCTTGCAGGCGCATGCCAAGCGCAAAACCTCGCGGGTTCCGAATACGTTGGCCGGCGCCAATATCCGGTAAGGATGCACGGCGTTGACCCATGCTCCGTTGTGGTAAATCACGTCGATTTCCGCGGCCAGCCGGCGATAACGCGCCTGTTCGAGTCCGAAATCCGGTTCCGACAGATCGCCGCATACCGGCTCGATCCGCTCGGCCATGGCCGAGTCCCAAAGCTCGTAACGTTCGAGGACCCTTCGAATCTTCGCGGCGGCATCGGCGCTGTCGGCGGCGCGGACCAGGCAGTGGACTTTCGCCCGAGTCCGCTTTATGGCTTCGTGCAGCAGGAAAGAACCGAGAAATCCCGTCGGGCCGGTCAAAAAGATATTTTTCGGATCGAAAACGTCGGGCGTCCACACGGAGGCCGGGCGAATCGATGGGTCGAGTTCCGCCTCGGCCTCTAGATCGGGCGTTCCGCCGATATCGCTCGGCATTACCCTGGCGCCGCCATTCCGCCCGTCCATTTGCCGTTCCGCGATCCGCGGCGCGAGATCCGCCACCGTCGGTGCGTCGAAGAGCGCGGTGACCTGCAACTCGATGCCGAAGATCTCTTGGATTTTCAGAATGACCTGGACGGTCAGCAGGGAATGGCCGCCCAGTTCGAAGAAATTGTCGTGAATGCCCACCCGCTCGAGCCGGAACAGCTCGGCCCAGATTCCCGCCAGGGCCTCTTCCGTCGGCGTGCGCGGCGCGACGTACCGGTCGTCGGCCGCTTGCGCCGCTTCCGGAGCGGGCAAGGCGTTCCGGTCCGGCTTGCCGCTGGCGGTCAATGGAAACTGCTCCAGCGCCACGAATGCCGACGGAACCATGTAATCGGGCAAACTCTCGGCGAGAAAAGCCCGCAACTCGTCCGCGGCAAACGCCGCTTTCCGCGTGCCGGCGACATAGGCCACCAAGCGCCGGTTACCCGGAGCGTCTTCCCGGACGATGACTGCCGCTTCCTTGACTTCCGGATGATCGAACAAACGGGCTTCGATTTCGCCCAATTCGATCCGGAAGCCGCGGATTTTGACCTGATGGTCGACTCGTCCCAGAAATTCCAGCGTGCCGTCCGGACGCCAACGGGCCAGGTCGCCGGTTCTATACATGCGGTTTCCCGGTTCAGCGGCAAAGGGATCGGGAACGAACCGTTCCGCAGTCAGCTCGGGACGCTGATGGTAACCGCGGGCCACCCCTGCCCCACCGATATACAATTCGCCCGGCACGCCCACAGGCGACGGATTGGAGTCGGTATCCAGAAGGTAAATCCGGGCATTCTCGATAGGCTGTCCGATCGCGATCGATTGTCCCGAAACGGCATCGGCAGCCCGGACATCGTGGACCGCGCACCACACCGTGCCTTCGGTGGGACCGTACTCGTTGTACAGCCGCGTTCCGGGCAAGCGCTCGCAGTGCTTGGCGACCAGTGCCGGCGGACAGGCTTCGCCCGCTACGATCGCCGCCCGCAGGCTGTCCAAACGCCCCGACCCGGCCTGTTCCAGGATCAATCCGTACAGGGCGGGCAGGCAGAGCAGATGGGTGAGACCTTCCGCAGCGATTAGCCGGGCCAAGGCGGCGGGATCGCGGTGGTCCTCTTCTCGCGGAATACACAAGGTGCCGCCCTGGCTCAAGGTCCAGAACAGCCCCGCCACCGAACTGTCGAAGGCGAACGCCGGCAGGAGCAGAAAGCCCGCGACCGGTTCCGGATAAGCGTGGAAACGAGCGCAAGTCGAGGCCATCGCGTTGCGATGGCTGATGACCACGCCTTTGGGCTTGCCCGTGGAGCCGGAGGTGTAGATGAGATAGGCGGCCTGTTCTTCGGAGCCCGGCGGCGGCAGATTGTCCGCGCTCCTTTCGGCGATGCCGGTCTCATCCCGGTCGAGGCAGACGAGCTTCGCGCCACCGGACAAGCGCTCCGCCAGATCGACGGTGGACACCAGTACCGGCGCGCCGCAGTCGGCCAGCGCGTCGGCGATACGTTCCCGCGGATAATGCGGATCGAGGGGCACGTAGGCGCCGCCGGCCTTGAGGATTCCCAAGATGCCGACGACCGCTTCCCAACCCCGTTCCAGGCATAGGCCTACCCTGACTTCCGGCCCTACCCCAAGCTCTTGCAAATAATGCCCCAATCGGTTCGCCCGTTGGTTCAGTTCGCGGTAGCTGAAACGGCGGCCGTCGCAAACCACCGCCACGGCGTCGGGCGTCTTGCCGGCCCGGAGTTCGAACAAGCGGTGCAGATGCAGATTCTTGGGGTATTCCCGGTCGGTCGAATTCCACTCCTCCAGCAACCGCCGCCGTTCGGCGCCGCTCAACAGCGGCAATTCGCTCAGCCTGGCCTCGGGATGAGCAACAATGCCCTCCAGCAGGGTCAGGAATCCGCTTGCCATCCGTTCGACGGTCTCCCGGTCGAACAGATCGGTGACGTATTCGAAGGATGCATTCAAACCGGTCGCCGTTTCGACCACGTCCAGCGCTAGGTCGAATTTGGCGATGCGGTTTTCCACGGGCAACTCGCCGATCCGAAGCCCCGCCACGTCCAGCTTTCGGGTGGGGGCGTTCTGCACCACGAACATCACCTGGAACAAGGGGCTATAGCTCGAATGGCGTTCCGGCTGCAACGCCTCCACCAGCTTTTCGAACGGCAGGTCTTGGTGCATCTGCGCGCCCAGACAGACCTGCCGTTCCCGCGCCAGGAGTTCGATAAAAGACGGATTGCCGGCAAGATTGGTCCGCAAGACCAGCATATTGATGAAAAACCCGATCAAACCCTCCAGTTCTGCCCGGGTGCGGTTGGCGACCGGCGTGCCCACGCAGATATCCTTCTGGCCGCTGTAGCGCGACAGGAGCAGTTTGAATGCCGCCGACAACGTCATGAACAGCGTCGCGCCTTCCTTCAGGCTCAGGACGTACAGGGCCCGGCTCAGGCTTGCCGGAATCTCGAAAGCGCAAACGGCTCCGCGATAGCTGGGATTCGCCGGACGCGGCCGGTCGGTCGGCAGTTCCAACAGAGGCGGCGCGCCTTCCAGTTGCTGCCGCCAGTAGGCCAGGTGCTTTTCCAGCCGTTCGCCCTGCAGGTGTTCGCGCTGCCACAGCGCATAGTCGGCGTACTGAATCGCCAATTCGGGCAAAGACGAGGGGCGTCCGGCCGAAAACGCGGCGTACACGTCCGCGAGTTCGCCGATCAGAATACCGATCGACCAACCGTCGAAGACGATATGGTGCACCGTAATCAGCAGTACGTGCTCGTCTTCACGTTCTCGTTGACCGAGATACAAGAGATTCGCCCGTATCAGCGGTCCTTCCGAGAGATCGAAGGGCCGTTCCGCCTCCTGCTCCGCCCGATGCCGGATTTCGGTTTCCACCCAAGCCTCGGGCCAGCCGCGGAGATCCGTCCGCGGAATCTTGAAATCGATATCAGGCACGATCGCCTGGTGCGGCTGTCCCGCCGTCGTCACGAAACGGGTCCGCAGCACCTCATGGCGACGGATAACCTCGGTGAACGCCCGCTCCAGAGCCGAAAGATTCAGCCGGCCGATCAGCCGCAAGGCGGCGGGGACGTTGTAAAACCCGCTGTCGGGTTCCAGCCGGCTGAGAAACCAGAGCCGCTCCTGGGCGAAGGAGAGCGGAAGCTCGCCCGATCGGGGGCGCGGCACGATCCGGGATGAAGAGGCGTCCGGCGCCGGCTCCTTTTTCAGTCTGCTCAAGAGCAGCGCCCGTTTGTCGCCCGAGAGATTGGCGATGCGTTCGGCCAGATCGTTCATGGCTGAGTCCTCGTACTAGGCATCTAGATGGAATTCCAGCTTCCCGTAGGGCCTCCGGGCGTCCTTGAATCCCTTAGCCCTGGCCGCTTCCAGAACTTTGTCGGACTCCTGGATGTACGGATCCCCCTCTTCGGGAGTCAACGCCATGAAATACTTGAGCCACGGCTCGCGGCCAATGGCGTAGACGTAGACGCGCTCGGCCCCGACCGCGTCGAGAAGGGCGAGTGCGCCCTTCGCGTCGCTGCCGTTGGATCTGCGGCTCATGCTGTGGCTGTGCGGGGGCTGTACCGGCAACAAGGGACCGTAGACCCAGGACAGCGGCGCGCCGATGAATTCCATGCCGAGGAATACCGTCCGAATCGGCCCCAGAATTCTGCGGACATGCCTGTAAGTGCGCGGATCCAAACAATTGGAATCGGCGGCGAACAGTATCCGTTCGTCACCGAAGCGCACGATGTAACCGCTTTTGGCGTGGGGAAGATCACTGTGCTCACCGAAGAAGGGCGAGCCGACGATTTCCCCGCCGGGAAAGGAAATCGAGTCCAGGGCGTCGATTTCCCGCACGTCGCGGAAGCCGATCTGCTGCGCCATCAGCTTCAGGGAGATATCGCCGTAGAACAGGCCCGAATTCCGCGGCACCACCAGACAGCCGATGCGGCGCCTGAGGCGGAGCAGCGATTCGAACACGAAATGGTCGTGGTGACCGTGGGAAATCAGCACGAAATCGATGCGCTCCGGCAGATCCCCGAACGAGTAACGATCGATGCCGCCGTCCCGCGGAATCACCGGGATGAAAGGATCTGTCAGAATGGAGACGCCGTTGCACTCCACCAGCACCGAGGCATGGCCGAAATAGCGGACGCGCACTTTGTTTTCCGTCCAGGGAGAGGCGATGCGCGGGGGCTGGCGGGTCAGCAGGGGCAGCAGGCGTTCCTCGTCGGACGAATCGAGGCCCAGGACTTCCCGGATCTGGCCCAAGGGTTTAGGCATGTGTTCGGAGCTGAAAAACGCGTCGATGCTCTCGCTTTCGAACGGCACCCGCCACTCGATGCGATCGGGCTCAGGCAAACGCGGCGTACTCATGTAATAGGCCCGCGAGTCGTCCCGCGCCTGGCTGAACAGGCTCAGCGACTGCAGATGCTTCTTGTAATGAGGACTGGCGTAAAACAGGCTTTCCAGACAACGCACGTGGGGACGGCTGAAGTAGTCGTATACCAATTCGACGTATCCCCCGAGAGGCTCCGGTATTTGTTGATAAAAAGCATTGATTCCCTGTCCCTTGGCTTCCGCCACGAGCGTGTTCTGAAATTCGGTCAAGACTCGGGCGAGTTCCAACTGGGCTGCGTGCTCTTGTTCGAGCTGGTTCAGCAACGCTCGCACTTCGGCTGCCCGGTGCGTGGGAATGTCTACGAAAGGTCCTCCGAGAAGCTTCGGATCGCGGCTGGATTTGACGTGAATTTCCCGATTTTGCAGGTAGGACGCCAAGGTTTTGGCCTGGTAGTTCGCCATGTGCAGGCTGTAAGGCACGGGCGAAAACACGTGCGGCCAAGCCACCCAGCCGTCCACCAGGGCTTCCGCCGCCGCATGGTCCGCCAGTCTAAACAAGGTTTTGTCGTTCATCCGGTTTTCTCCGATTTGATCCCTTAATCTACGTCGTCACCCGCAGGTGGAGATTTGCTAAGTATGCAGACCCGCAGACAAACGCTGCGCTTCATCCTCCGGCAACCGTTCCAGCTCTCTCAACATCGCATCCAGTTCGTCTGCATCGTGTTGCTCGACCTGCCGCCGCGCTATCAGCAGCGCCAGCCCGGATACGGTGGGCGCCTCGAAAAGACAGGTTACGGATAATTCGATGCCGAACCGATCCTGTATTCGGACGATTGCCTGAACCGCCGACAACGAATGGCCGCCCAGCTCGAAGAAGTTGTCGTGGACGCCGACCCGCTCGATTCCCAGCAATTCGGCCCAAATTTCGGCGACACCCGCTTCGATGGGATTGCGGGCCTCGACGTAGCGATGGGCGAACTGCTCGGCGATGTCCGGCGACGGTAAGGCATTGCGGTCCGCTTTGCCGTTGGGTGTGCGTGGCAGTTCGTCGAGCAGCACGAATGCGGACGGAATTATGTAGTCCGGCAGGGTCTCCTTGAGAAATCCGCGCAGCGTTTCGAGGACGGGCCTGTGTTCGCTTTCGTCCCGCCCATCCTTCTTTCCCGACGAGAAAACGACATAGGCCACCAATCGCTGGTCGCCGGGACTATCCTCTCGGGCGATCACCAACGCATCCCTGACATCGGGATGTAACAGCAGGCGGGATTCGATTTCGCCCGGTTCGATCCGGAAGCCGCGGATTTTGACCTGATGGTCGACTCGTCCCAGAAATTCAAGCGCGCCGTCCGGACGAAACCGGGCGCGGTCGCCGGTGCGGTACAGGCGTTCGCCCGCTTCCTCGGCGAACGGGTCGGGTATGAAGCACGCCGCCGTCAGCTCCGGTCGCCCGTGATAGCCTCGCGCCACGCCCGCTCCACCTAGATAGATCTCGCCGGGCACGCCGATGGGCGTCGGGTTGAGACGGGCGTCCAGAATGTGAATCCGGACGTTGGCGATAGGATTGCCGATGGCGATCGGCTTTCCCGAGACGGCGTCGGCGGCGCGAATCTCGCAGGCGCTGCTCCAGACCGTGCCTTCGGTGGGACCGTATTCGTTGTACAGCCGCGTTCCGGGCAAGCGCTCGCAGTGCTTGGCGACCAGCGCCGGCGGGCAGGCTTCGCCCGCTACGATCGCCGCGCGCAATGTCCTCAACCGTTCCGCTCCCTCATCCAGCAGCAGGCCGTACAGGGACGGCAATCCCAGAAGATGGCTCACGCCTTCCCGGTCGATGAGGCCGGCAAGCGCCTTGGGATCGTGTTGACCGCCCTCGGGTGGAATGCACAGACAGCCGCCCTGGCTCAAGGTCCAGAAGATGCCGGCCACCGAACTGTCGAAGGCGAACGGGGATAGGAGCAGGAAGCTTTCCACCGGCTCCGGATAGAACGCGAAGCGGGCGGCGGTCGAGGCCACCGCGTTGCGATGGCTGATGACCACCCCTTTGGGCTTGCCGGTCGAACCCGATGTGTAAATGAGATAGGCGGACCGAAGATCCGAGGCCGCAGGTCGTAGGAGGGAGAAGGGGTTTTTTTCCTCCGGATCCGAGTCGATCTTGTCCAAAAAAAGCACGTTCATTCCGGCCGGCAGGCGCGCCGCCAAATGCTCCTGAGTCAGCAGCAAGGCCGCGCCGCAATCGTTCAGCAGCTCGGCGATACGCTCTCCCGGCTGGGCAGGATCGAGGGGCACGTAGGCGCCGCCGGCCTTGAGGATCGCCAAGATGCCGACGACCGCTTCAACCGAGCGCTCGACGCACAAACCAACGCGCACGTCCGCCCCGACGCCCCGTTCCCAAAGACCAACAGCCAGGCGCTCGGCGAGCGCGTTCAATTGTCCGTAGGACAGACGTTGCGGACCGCACACCAGGGCGCTCCGCTCGGGCCGGCGCGCCGCTTGCGCTTCGAACGGCCCATGCAGTTCCGACTCTTCGGGACGGAGCCGAGTCGTTCCGCTCCAACCGATCAATCGGCAGCGCTCGGCCTCGGTCAGCAAGGGCAGCTCGTCGATGCGAATCTCGGAATCGGCGGCGATGCACTCCAAAACCCGGACGTAGTGGGCGGCGAGGCGGACGATCGTGTCTTCCTCGAACAAATCCGCGCTGTATTCGATGGCGCCATCCAGTCCGTCGGCCCGTTCCGTGAAAGTCAGCGTCAGATCGAAAGGCGAAGTCCGGGTTTCGACCGAAAGCGGTTCGATGTCGAGGCCCGGCAGATGCAGAGGCTCTTCGGAAATATTCTGCAATACGAACATCACCTGGATGAGGGGATGGTGGCTCAGATGGCGTTCCGGCCGGAACTCCTCCACCAGTTTTTCGAAAGGCAGGTCCTGGTGGGTCTGCGCTCCGAGACAGGTTTCCCGCACCCGCGCCAGCGCTTCGTCAAACGTCGGATTGCCGGAAAGATCGGTGCGCAGGACCAGTGTGTTGACGAAACACCCGATCAGCCCCTCCATCTCCGTCCGGGTGCGATTGGCTACCGGGGTGCCGACGCAAAGATCGCTCTGTCCGCTGTAGCGGTAGAGCAGCACCTTGAAGGCGGCGAGCAGCAGCATGAACGGAGTGGAGTCTTGCCGCCGGCCCAGGGTGCGCAAGGCTTGCGCAAGTCCGTCCGGCACCCGGAAGCGGAACATGCCGCCCCGATAACTCTGCACCGCGGGGCGGGGATAGTCGGTAGGGAATTCCAGCACAGGCGGTGCGCCTTTCAGTTGTTCAAGCCAATAAGCCGACTGCGCTTCCAGTTCCCCCGACTCGAGCCGGCCCCGTTGCCAACCCGCGTAATCGGCGTATTGCAGAGACATTTCCGGCAACGGAGAAGGCAGTCCCGCGCTGAACGCCCGGTACAGCGCCGCGAATTCGCCGATCAACACGCCGGCGGACCAGCCGTCGAAAACGCTGTGATGAACGGTGAAGAGCAACACCTGCCGCTGTTCCGCGAGCCGCGCCAAGCCGACCCGCAGCAGCGGGCCCCGCTCGAGATCGAACGGACGCCGCGCCATATCCTCGATCAGGCGGCGCAAGTCGCTGTCGCAGCGGCTTTCGGACAACCCGCTCAAATCCCAGGACGCCAGCACCGTTGCCGATGCTTCGGCGATCCGCTGCAGCGGCTCTCCGTCCGTGCTATGGAAAGTCGTGCGCAGCACTTCGTGGCGCCGGACGATTTCATCCAGACTCTTCTGCAAGGCCGCACGATCCAGCCGACCCACCAGCTGCAACGCCACCGGCAGATTATAAGCGGCGCTTTCCGGCTGCAGCCGGTACAAGAACCAGAGACGCTGCTGAGCGAAAGACAGCGGCGCGTCTTCGCCGGGCGGACGCCGCGGAATAGCCTGCGGTCGGCCATTCGCTGCCCAATGTCCGTGCAGGCGTTTCTCGAGAAGAGCCTTTTTAGTGGCCGAAAGATTGATCCGTCCGGAAGCATTGTTGTGGTTACCCATGGGCTATTTCCTTTGCAGTCGCTTTTTCGATGCGCTCGTCGACTCGCCGCGCGGCTCTCCGCTTTTGCCGCCAACGGACGAGACCGGTGACGTAAAGCACCAGCGGCGTGAATCCGGCGATGGCCACCAGGATGCGCCCCGGCAAACCCAAGGCCTCGCCGCCGTGCAGGGGATACATGACGTTCAGGAAGGTCTCGCCCGCGCTGAACCGGTTGGGGTCGCGCACGGCAATCACTTCGCCGCTGTATTGGTCGACGTAGACGGCAGTGCTGGGCCATAGGTGATTGGCCTCCCCCGGTTGCCACAGGCGGATGCCGTAGACGCCCGCCGGGCCCTCCGGCATTCTTATGCGCCGCAGCCGGGCCTCCGGAAAGACGGCCTCGGCCGATCTGACGGCGGACGCAAGCGGAATCGGCATTGCCCCGGCCGCTATTTTCGAGGTCAAGCCCTGCGGATCGGCCCAGCCATCCAGTTCGACCGGGGAAAACCGATCGACCATCGGGCGGACGTAATCGAAAAAGACCAGGTAAACGCCGCTGAACGCCACGATTGCCAACACCGGAGTGCCGTAGACGCCGAACACCTTGTGCAGGTCGAACACCCGGCGTTCCGGGCTTGCACGCCGCTTGAGGGTCAAGGCCCGGACAAGCCGGCTCCGGCTCGGCCACCAGAGATAGATCCCGGTCAACACCGAGACCAGCATCGCCATGCCTACGAATCCGACGACCGTGGCGCCCGCCCTGCCGAGCATCAGCGTCAGGTGGAGCTTCCAAATCCAGGTCATGAGCGTCTCGCCCGAATAGCGGCTCTTGACGATCTCGCCCGTATAGGGATTCACCGCCACCATCAGTTCCTTGGGCTCTCCGCCCGTCTGTTCCTTGGGAATGGAACAACTGGCCGTGAGCATGGCGGACGCGTGACGGGGCATCATCAACGACCAGGGACAGTCGAGCCGCGGGTGCGCTTTCCTGACCGCAGCCAGGAGATCGTCTAGGGAGAGCACTTCGTGCCCGGGCGCCTGGACGACCAGATCCGGATTGAAGATTTCGTCGAGTTCGTCCATGAAAACGTTGCAACTACCCGTGAGTCCCATAAGGACGAACAGAAATCCGACCGCGAGCGCCAAGCCGAGATGAAGGTTCAGCCATAGCTTGCGGAGGCTCGCGCTCCGACCGCGCTTGAGCGCCGCTGCGGGCATTCGTGCCTCGGGATCGATTCCCGATCTCTCGGCTGGGACGGTCTTGCGGTTCATCGACGCAGCCACGCTCGGTTAGAACTCCACCCGTATCGAACCCAGGACCGTCAGCGGCTGAGCGGGCCAGATCGCGAGACGCGGCACGTTGTTGGAGAAGAAATCGGCGTTCTCGTAATACGCCTTATCCAGCAGGTTGCGGATATTCAACTGGGCGGTCACGCGCGACGGGCCGATCCTCAAGCGACAGGCGGCCATGGCGTCCATTCGGACGTAGCCGGGCAATTGAAAGGTGTTTTCGTTATCGCCTTGCCGCTGGCCGGCGGCGAAGACGCCCACGCCGAAACTCGGCCCCTCGTCCGCCGCGTAGCCGTTGACATCGTATTTGAGCCACAAACTGCCCGAGTTCAGGGCCGCATTCGCCAGACGGTTGCCCTCTAATCCCGAATTGTCCTTGGTGATCTGGGCATCGGTATAGGCATAGCTGCCGGTGAAACTCAGATAATCGGTAACCCGTCCGGTGATGTCCAGTTCGACGCCTTCGCTTCGGGCCTCGCCGATGGGCGCGGTATCGTTCGGCTGGGGCGTGCTGAGATCCGCCGTCAAAAGGTTCTGCTTGGTAATGTGGAAGAAGGCGAGCGTCGCGATCAGACTCTGGTCGAAAAACTCCGTCTTCAAACCGGCTTCGAACTGTTCGCCGGTTTGCGGCGGCTGCGGCCGGCCGGTACCCGAGCGGCCGTTGTTCGCCCCGAGAGACTGCGTCCAATTGCCGTACACGCCGAGCCAGGACCAGGGCTGGTAGACAATGCCGACCCGCGGGCTGAATTTTTCGTCCTTGCGCTCGTTGAATTCGATAGCGTCGAATGACTGATCGCTGGCGCCCGAAGCGACATTGGCCCAGTCGTGGCGTCCGCCGCCCAGGATGTGGAGCTTGTCCCACAGGGTGATATGGTCCTGGAAATACACGCCGTACCATTCCCGTTCCTCGCTGTAGAACGATCTGAAGGGCAGGCTGTCCTTGTCGAAAACGCCGCGGTCCACGCCATAGCGGGGATCGAAGAGATCGATGGCGAGCGCCGGATCGGGGTTGCCATAGTCTTGGAAATAGAACGGCGTGTCCCGCGAAAATCGCAGATAATCGAACCCGATCAGCGTCTGATGCTCTGTCCCCCAAAGCCTGAATTTGCCGAGCAAATCCAGATTGGTCTGGTAACTTTCGTCGTCGTTTCCATAGTAGACCGCCACCCGATTCAGCGTACGGTTATCCGCTTCTAGGCCGGCGGGATTGAGATCCCGCTCCCTGGAATTGTGAAAGGCGCCCAGGAACCGGTTGTTCAAGGTCCAGGATTCGTTAAACCGGTGGGTAAGGTAGAAGCCGACCTTCACCCGGTCGAAGTATTCGTCCGGATCGTTGGGGTCCTGGAACGAACGTCGGATGGGTACCGATGCGGGGCGGTGACCGACCGCCGGTATGCCGAAATAATCCACATGGGTCTTGGTATCGAGGAGCGCTTCCAGTTCCACCGTGATGTCGGTGGCATCGGACAGACGCCAGGTCAGGCTCGGATTCAGCAATACCCGTTCCAGATCGGCGAACTGCCGGAAAGAACCGCTGTCTTGATAGGCACCCGCGAACCGGTAAAGCAGCGAGCCGCCGTCCGTGACCGGACCCGTGGCATCCCATTCGGTGCGGTACAGGTCGTAGGAGCCGAACTTCTGCTCCAAGGCATAGTAAGGCACATCCAACGGCTTCTTGGTGACCACATTGATCAGACCGCCCGGTTCGGAGCGGCCGTAGAGCACCGCCGCCGGCCCTTTGAGCACTTCGATTCTTTCCAGGTTGGCGGTGTCCAGGGTGGTGAAGTTGAGGAGGAGTCCGTTGCGGTACACGCCATCCTGACGGAAACCGCGAATGACGAAGGAATCGGCATAGCCGGACAGCTGATTGGTACGCACTCCGCTCACGGTTTCGACCGTTTGTTTCAACTGAAAAGCCTGCCGGTCCTGAACGACTTGCTTCGGCACGACTTGAACGGACACCGGCGTGTCGAAGATCGGCGTGTCGGTTTTGGTGGCGGTGGTTGCATCCGGGACGGCATAGTCCGTGTTGTAGGGATCGCTCGCGTCATAATCACCTCTGGCGGTCACGGTCATCATGCCGAGCGCGATGGCGTCTTGCTCGCCGCGGCTGGCCGAGACTTCGGTCGTCCTGCGCTCCAACGTAACGGTGCGCTGGTCGGTGAAATGGGCTTGTACCGGCGCCGCGCCTAGCAGAATCTGAAGCGCTGCGGCCGGAGAATACGCACCCTTCAACGGAGCGCTCCGCAAATCCCGGGCGATATCGCCCTCGTACAGAACCTGGATATGGCTCTGCATCGAGAATGCCGTCAGCGCACTGGCGAGGTTCTGCGCCGGGATGTCGAATTGAATGGATGCTTCCCGGCTCAATTGCGGTGCATCCTCCGTCTCCGCTTTGGACTCCGCCTTGACGGCGACTGCCGGCATGAAAGCCACCAAAGCGATGGCTATGCCGTTTCGTGTAAAGCTCCTTGCCCCGGATAATTCCAAGTATTTTCTTGTTTTCATTGTGATTTTTATAATTTTGTCCATGGAGTAAGCAAATACTGGAGGGCGCGCAACCGATCTCCAGTCGGATTCCATCGAATCGATCAGCTCATACGTCGCCCTCCAGCAACGCCTGGGCCTCGTCCTCCGAAAGTTCGTCCAATTGTTCGATCAAGCATTCCTCGATGGCCTCAGCCAATCGCTCGATGCTGGTCGCGGCAAACAGCGTCCGTAGTGAGATTTCGATGCCGAAAGCAGACCGCACCCTGGACAAGACCTGCACGGCCAAGAGCGAGTGGCCGCCGAGGTCGAAGAAGTTGGCCTTGACGCCGATCCGCTCCACACCCAACACCTCTTGCCAAATACCGGCGAGAATTTCTTCGGTAGGGTTGCGCGGCGCTACATAGCGGTCTTGCCCTTGAGCCCCGAAGTCCGGGACAGGGAGGGCTTTGCGGTCGATCTTGCCGTTGGCGCCGACCGGCATCGCGTCCAGCCGGATGAAAGCCGCGGGCACCATGTAATTCGGCAACCGGGAAGACAGGTGGCCGCGCAGCGCTTCTGCCAGGGCGGCGTCATTCTCTGCCCCGGCTGCGCCGTACACCACGTAGGCTACTAGGCGCTTGCCGCCTAAGCCGTCTTCACAGGCCACAACGACCGCTTGATCTACCATCGGCGATGCCAGGAGCAGCGCTTCGATTTCGCCAAGCTCGATCCGGAAGCCGCGGATCTTGACCTGGTGGTCGAGCCGGCCCAGGAACTCGATTGCGCCGTCGGCGCGATAACGCGCCTGGTCCCCGGTCCGGTAAAACCGCTCGCCGGGGTCAACGGCAAACGGGTTCGGAACGAAACGCTCGGCGGTCAAATCGGGCCGGCTGAGATAGCCGCGCCCGACGCCTACGCCCGCCACGCACAACTCCCCGGGAATGCCGACCGGAACGGGCCTCAGCCAACGGTCCACGATGTGGAGCCGCAGGTTGGGAAGCGGCCGCCCGATGGCCATAACGGTTTCGGTCTCCGCCGGTTTGTCGGCAATGAAGTGATAAGCGACGTCATCCGAGCATTCCGCCGGACCATAGGCATTCAGCAGCCGAACCTGGGGGTGGCGTTCCATCCAGCGCCGGCAAAGGTCAGGCGGAAAAGCCTCTCCGGTAGGAAGAAGCCAGCGAAGTTGCGTCAGTTGCGGCGCCGATTCGGGCACATCAAGCAGCGCCCGGATCAGGGAGGGAACGGCTTCCAGAACGGTCACGCCGCGCGCCGCGATTTCTTCGAGCAAACATTCCGGATCGTGAACGATCCGGTCCGGCAAAATTTCCACCCGCGCGCCGCACAACAATCCGGTGAGGAACTGCCATACGGAGATATCGAAACACTGGGACGCGGTCTGAGCGATCACATCGGTAGCGTCCAGATCCATCGCCGGAATCTTGCTGAGCAGGTTGTTCAACATGCCGGCGTGTTCCACCATGGCGCCCTTGGGCGTGCCGGTGGAGCCGGAGGTGTAAATGACGTAGGCAAGCCGAGCCGGGTGCGGCGGTAGAACGGAAGGTTTCTCGGCAGCCGAAGACGCCGATTCCAGATCTCCGAGGCATAGAATCGCCGTTTCGACCATGATCGTGGCGTCCGAATCGCCCGTACTGCCGGACATTTCGGTGGACGATGCCCGCCCTGCCAAAGATCGCGCCCGTTCCGCACAGGCGTTACCGGCCAGCAGCAGACCGACCCGGCTCTCTCTCAAAATTTGCGCTATCCGAGCGTCGGGATGGGCAGGATCGAGCGGAAGATAGGCCCCGCCCGCCTTGAGCACGGCCACGATCATCGCCAGAAGGTCAATGCCGCGATGGTCCAGCAGGGCGACCACCACGTCGGGACCGACGCCCCGAGCCGCCAGTGTCTGCGCCAAGCGGTCGCTGCGGGCATTCAGTTCGGCGTAGGTCGCCTGCTGGCCGGCGCAGGCGACTGCAATGGCGTCCGGGCTGCGCCGCACCTGAGCCTCGAACCCCCGGGAGAAGTCGGAACAGGCGGAAGCGGCCGAAGCCGTCCGATGGATTTCATCGATCCAGTGGCGTTCCGCATCGGTCAGAATCGGGAGGTCGATCAGCTTGGCGCTGGGATTGCGGATCATTCCCTCCAACAGATGCTTGAAACGCTCCAGCATCCGCTCGACGGCCGCCCTGTCGAAACGCTCGCGCTGGTAGGTGATTTGCAGGTGAAGCTTCGGCCCCGGTATGACGACGACGGTAATCGGATAATTCGTGTGGGTACGGTTCTTCTCGTAAGCGATTTTCAGCGCCCGCTTTTTTTCCAGAAGCGCCTGATCGACCGGGGCGTTTTCGAACACCAGCAGGCTGTCGAACAGCGGCCGGTCGTGGGGCAGACCGATCCAGGACTGAATCGTCACCAGCGAGGTGTGTTCGTACCGGCGAATGTCCAGATTGTGCTGCAGCAGTTGCTGCAAGAAATCCGTCACCGACAAATCCGGCGCCACCCGCACGCGCAGTGGCAGGCTGTTGATGAACAGGCCGAGAATTTTTTCCACGCCCGGCAGTTCCGCCGGACGTCCGGCCCCGGTGACGCCGTAAACCACGTCGTCGCGTCCGCTGTAGTGGCTTAGGACCAGGGCCCAGGCCGCCTGGAGAAAGGTGTTGGCGGTAATCCGATAGCGATGTGCCAGCGATGCGAGGACGCTGGTATCGGCTTCCGTCAGGAAGTCGATCACCTCGTCCATCTCGCCCGCCACGCGCGCGTCTTCCGCGATCGGACGGTCCACGGTCAGGGGCGTGGGTTCGCTGAACCCTTCCAAATCCCGGCGCCAGAACGCCTCGGCGCTCCGGCCATTCTGCCGCCCGAGCCAGGCGATATAGTCCCTGAAGGGCGGCGTCTGTCGAACCGGCAACTCCCGTCCCCCGAGCAGGGCTTCGTAATTGGCCAAGAAATGGCTCAGGATCTCCGAGGTGCACCACTCGTCCAGCAAGATGTGGTGGTAGCTGCGGACAAACCGGTAGCGAGCCTCCTCGAAACGGAACAGGCGTATTCGAAACAGGGGCGCCTGACTGAAATCGAATCCCTCGTGCAATTCCTCCGCAAGCAGCCGATTCATCCGCTCCGTTCGTTCCCGGTCGGACAGGTCGCGCCAGTCGAAATATTCGAAGGGAACCCGGACCTGGCGGTGAACGATTTGATGGGCCCGTTGCCGGCTTTCCCAGAAAAACGACGTGCGCAGAATTGGATGATGGTCCACCACGCCCTGCCATGCTCGCCGGAATGCCTCCGCATCCACCGAACCATCGATTTGGTAGCGATCCTGCATCAAATAGATGCCGGAATTCGGATTCAGCAGGCTATGGAACAGCAGTCCCTCCTGCATCGGCGCCAGCGGGTAGATGTCCTCGACATCCAGATGACGGGACAACAGCCCGTCGAGCTCGGCCGGATCCAGCTCGGCGAGCGGGAACGCCGGATGCAGCCCCTCATTCATCCGGTCTTCGCTCTGCCGTTCTTCGCCATCCCGTTCCTCTATGCCGGCGCGCTTCGCCGCTTCCGCCAGCTCAGCCACGGTCTGATATTGAAAGATCATGCGCGGCGTGATCGGCCATGCCGCCCGATGGGCCCGGCTCGACACCTGAATCGCCCGAATGGAATCTCCGCCCAGACCGAAAAAGTTGTCGTGGACGCCGACCCGATCGATCCTCAGCACATCCGCCCAGATGTTCGCCAGACACTCCTCGGTGGGGTCGCGCGGGGCCACATATTGATGAGCGAATCGATGGCCGAGGTCCGGCGCCGGTAGGGCTTTGCGGTCCAGCTTGCCGCTGGCCGTCACCGGCAAGCGGTCCAGTCGCACGAAGGCCGCCGGAATCATGTAATCGGGCAACCTATTTTTGAGGAAGGCCTGCAGCGCTTCCTGCCGTGGCGCCGGCTCCTGGCCGCCGACCCAATAGGCCACCATCTGTTTGTCGTCCGGGCTCTCTTCACGCACGACCACTGCGGCCTCGATCACCCCCGGATGCTCGAGCAGTTGCGCCTCGATCTCCCCGAGTTCGATGCGGAAGCCGCGGAGCTTGACCTGCTGGTCGATCCGCCCCAGGTATTCGATCACGCCGTCCGGACGGTAGCGAGCCAGATCGCCGGTGCGGTAAAGCCGGCCGCCCGCCGCCCCGAACGGATCAGCGACGAACGCTTTCGCGGTCAGATCGGGACGATCGAAATAGCCTCGGGCCAGTTGGACGCCGCCGATATAGAGTTCGCCGGCGACGCCCACCGGGACCGGGTTCAAGCGGTCGTCCAAAAGGTAGATTCGAGTGTTGGCGATAGGACGGCCGATGGGTACGGTTGGCTCGGCGCAGCTCCGCTCGCAGGTCCATGCCGTTACGTCGATGGCAGCCTCGGTGGGTCCGTACAGATTGTGAAGTTCGGCGCCGGAGCGTTCGAGGAAGCGGTTTCGTAAATCCGAAGTCAGGGACTCCCCGCTGCAGATCACCCGGCGCAAAGAGGAGCATCGAGCGAGATCCGCCGATTCGAGAAAAGCGCCCAGCATGGACGGCACGAAATGCAGTGTCGTGACCGAGTGCCGCTCGATCAGGTCGACCAGCCGCGCCGGTTCCCGGTGATCTCCGGGCGCGGCAACGACCAAGCGGGCGCCGGCGATGAGGGGCCAGAAGAATTCCCACACCGAGACGTCGAAAGTGAACGGCGTTTTCTGCAATACCGCGTCCGTTGCGTCCAGTCCGAAACGCTCCTGCATCCACAACAAACGGTTCCGCACGGCCTTGTGGGATATCCCCACCCCTTTGGGACGACCCGTGGAGCCGGAGGTAAACAGCACATAGGCCAGCGTCGCCTCGTCGACGGAGAGATCCGGGTCGTGCTCGGGGGTGCCGGCAATACCGGATAGCTCGGCGTCCAGAGCCAACACCTTTCCGGCAAAATCCGGAAACGCGTTCGCAAACTCGGGCTGGGCCAGTATCAGGGAGACCTTGGCGTCGACCAGCATGGCCGAAAGACGTTCGCCGGGATAATCGGGATCGAGGGGAAGGTAGGCGCCGCCCGCCTTCAAGATGCCCAAAAGTCCGATCACCATTTCCAGGGAGCGGCGGGCGCAAATCCCGACCGGAGTGTCCGGCGCGATTCCCGCGGCGATCAACGCATGGGCCAGACGATTGCTGCGAGCGTTCAATTCCCGATAGGTGGGCCGCCGGCTTCCAAAAATAACGGCGGTCGCTTCGGGGATCTTTTCCACCTGAGCTTCGAACAGCCGGGCAAGAGTCGAAGTTTGGAATTGCAGGCTGGCATTTTCCGTCGCGTTCCATTCCACCCGTATTCGCCGGCATTCGGCTTCCGACATCAGAGGAAGATCACCCATCGGGGTTTTCGGAGCGGCGGCGATGCTCCGCAGCAAGGCTTTGAAGTGATGGGCCAGCCGCTCGATGGTAGCCGGTTCGAACAGATCGCTGCGGTACTGGAAGGAGAGCAACAATCCCGCTTGAGACTCAGCGGCCATGAGTTTCAGATCAAAATTCTCGATTCGCTGCCGGATGCCTAAGGGCCGGACCGGCCAATCGCCCCAGGCCGAAACCTCGCCGTCCTCCCCGAGCGCAAGCTGCGCGAGCTCGCTTTCCATCCCTGCCTGCGCCTGCTGCAACACGAACAAGGTTTGGTAAATCGGCCAATAATCCGCGCTGCGTTCGGCCTGAAGGCAATCCACCATCAGAGCGAAGGGAAAATCCTGATGCTCCAGCGCGCTTAACATGGCCTCGTGCACTTCATTCAGATAGGCGGCAAAAGGTTTGTCGCCGGAAGGACGAGTGCGCAGCGGAACCGGATTGACGAAGTTGCCCACCACCGGCGCGAACGCGGCATGGCTGCGTCCGCTGGTCGGAACGCCGACGATCAGATCGTGCTGATGGGTATAGCGGTAGAGCAGCGCCTTGTAGGTGGCGAGCAATAGCGTAAACAGAGTCACGCCATGCCGCCCGGCCAAATCCTTGAGCTGACCGGTTTCGTCCCGACCCAATCGGATGGCGACCGAGCCGCCGGAGTAGCTCGGCTTCTTCATCCGCGGGCTATCAGTAGGCAAGGCGAGAATGGGAAGTTCCCCGGCAAGTTTTTGACGCCAGTAGTCCCCGTCCTTTTGGCTGGCGAGGCTTTCCAGATATTGCCGCTGTCGGGTAACGAAAGCGGCATAGTTCGAAGCAGGAGGGGGTAATGCGGGCGCTCGGCCTTCAGCCAACGCCGTGTAGACCGTTCTCAATTCGCCGACGAGGATGAGCACCGACCAGAGGTCGACGGCGATATGGTGTGCACAGAGCAGAAGGGTGTGGGTGCGGGCTGAAGTAAGGGATCTGACGTCGGTAGCCTTCGATCCGTGATGATAAAGCGTTGCCCGGAAGACCGGTCCCCGTACCAGATCAAAGGGTTCGCGAACCCTTCGTGCCATGTCGTTCTGAAGCTCGGATTCCGACCAAGCGGAGGCATCGACGGCCGTAAAGAAATCCGGCAGTTCAGACAGGGGCAGGGCGTTTTGAACGACCCCGTTTTCCTCGGTGCGATAAACCGTACGCAGGCTATCGTGGCGCTCCGCGAGGCGGATAAACGACTGCCGCAACAACGCCGCATCGACCGCGCTTTCGATGCGCAATGCCAGATGCAGGTTGTAGACGACGCTATCCGGCTCCATGTGCTGCATCGCCCACATGGAGATCTGGCTGGACGATAGAACCAGCGTTTGGGGCTCCGGGTTATAGCTTGTCGATTGTTCAGCCGCTGCCGCCTCGACGACGGGAGTCGCCGCCAAACGCTCCGCCACCTCCTTGATCGAACTATCGGATAGAAAAAGGGATAGCGGCGCTTCGATGCCCAGCAATCGGTCTGTCGCGTGTTTGAGGTCAACGGCCTTGAGAGAGTCGAGACCCAACGCTCGTAACGCCACACCGTTGGGAACGCCGGATTCCCCAACCTTCAACAGGCGGGCGATCTTGGCCCGGAGAAAGCGGGCAATCAAAGGCGCACGTTGCGCTTGGGGAACGGCCGATAGGGCCTCTCGCACGAGTTGGCATTCCGGCTCTGCGCTGGGACGGGTCTCCTCGCCCCGAGCGGCATCGCTCCGCTGCCCCCGCGAGGCAAGAGGCTTCGTTGCCTTGCCATCGCCCGAGCGGGCCACCACCGGCAGGGCGTCCTCCAAATACGCCTGCTTGCAGGCGTGGCGGCGCAGTTTGCCGCTGGACGTCTTGGGGACGCCTCCGGGTTGCACCAAGACCAGCTCCGCGGCTGTCAATTCGCAGGCTTCGGCAAGAATGCTCCGCAACGACACGAAGATCGCTTCGTAGTCGGCCTGGCGTACGGCCTCGCGAGTCAGTTCCGCCATGACGACCGGCACCTCGTCTTCCCCGACCACCGAAAACGCCGCGCAACCGCCCGGACGGAGCGCTTCGACCGAATCGGTGAGAACGTGCTCGATATCTTGCGGATAGAAATTCCGGCCGCGGATGATGATCAGATCCTTGATGCGTCCGGTGATGCATAGCCGGCCATGGTTCAGGATTCCTAGATCGCCGGTGCGGAGGAATGAGGCTGGAGGCTGTAACCTGGAACCATAGGCTCGTGATGATTGTTCGGCGACGTTAGCCCCCCAACCTTCCCCTCTCTGTGCCAGAGGAAGGGAGGAATTTAGACGGGCGCGGAAGGTCTGTTCCGATTCCTCAGGGCGGTTCCAGTAGCCCTGAGCCACGCTGGGTCCCGAAACCCAGATTTCGCCCTCCTGCCCAGGCGAGCAGATCTTTCGGGAACTCGGATCGACGATGCAGACTTCATGGTCTATCCAAGGGGAACCGCAGGGAACTAGACTGGAGACTTGAGGCAGCAGGCCGGAGGAAACGCCTATTTCGGGTATTTTTTCCTCCGGCCTCACGTCTCCAGGCTCAAGTCTTCCCCCCGTCACGAACAGTGTAGCCTCGGCCAAGCCGTAACACGGGAAAAAACTTTCCCGACGAAAGCCGGATTCGGTAAAGGCTTCGGCGAAGCGATCCAACGTGGCTGCACGTACAGGCTCGGAGCCGTTGAACGCCAGTGTCCAGGAGCTCAGATCCAACCCACGTTTTTGTTCCGCCGTTACCTTTCGGACGCAGAGATCGTAGGCGAAATTCGGCCCGCCCGAAGTGGTGGCCCGGTAAGCGGAGATCGCCCTAAGCCAGCATACTGGTTTTTCCAGAAACGCCATGGGCTGCATCAGGACGGCGGTGGAACCGATATAAAGCGGCTGGAGGATGTTTCCGATCAACCCCATATCGTGGTAGAGCGGGAGCCAGCCCACCACGATAGAGTGCTCAGTGTGTCCGAAGCTGCGCTTGATGGCTTCCTGATTGGCGAGCAGATTGCCATGATTCACCATCACGCCCTTGGGATCGCCGGTGGAACCCGAGGTGTATTGCAGGAAGGCCAGGCTGTCCCGGGCCAGTATCGGCGGCGTCCAGTACTTTGCCTCGGTTGCGTCCACGTTGTCGGTTAATAGCCATTCGTACGGCCCGCCGTACCCACTTTTGCCACTGATGGCAGGCGCCCCATGCGCTGAAAGGTCATCGCGGATTCTTGCGGAGAGTTGCGCCGTCGTCAGAATGACGGCAGGGGCTGCATCGCAAATGACGGCTAATAGACGCCACAGATGCTGACGCGTCGGGGGATAGGCGGGAACCGCGATGACCCCGGCATACAGGCAGCCGAAAAAGGCCTCGATGTATTCGAGCCCCGGTGGATAAAGGAGCAGAGCCCGCTCCCCAGCCATATCCATGGCCTGAAGCCGTGCGGCAATGGCGCGTGCGCGCCGATCCAGTTCCGAAAACGTCAGATGACCGCTTTCGTTTTCGCCGTCCCGCAGAAAGATATAAGCTGCCTGCCCAGGCTTTCCCACGGCTCTGGCATGAAGCAATTCCACGAGATTCGGGAAAGTATCGCCGACATCAGCCATCAATCCGGATTCTTCCAGGCAGCGCATGCTAAGTCTCCTATGAAACGCGGTGTAGGTTTGAACGACGCAGAGCTTGGGTACACACCCCAAAGGCATCAGGATTTACCGATGCACCCGGCGAAAAACGATGTAGAGAAGATCGACTGTCCATAGCAGGGAGTCCATTTCTGGAACGTTGCGGTTCGTTTGCTTTCAGCGGGTTCAGCGTGTCGGCGAATCGGGCATGGCACCATCGATGCACCTCAAACCGAACCGGCGGACCCTCGACCGCCAAAGTCGCGACAACGTCTTCGCTGAGAGTCACGGGATAGAGCCACCATTCACCCGGGACAACTTTCGCTGTGAGAGCTGATCTGACTCGACCGGGAACCATCAATGGCCCCAAGGGAACATCGAAACTCTCCAAAGCCAACGACAACCCTTCGCCACGGCCTTTTACATACGCTTCCTTTCTCGTCCAGCCCCGCAGGAATGCCGTAGCCTTTTCATGCAATGGAATCTCGGCGAACTCGGCTTGCTCGTTGGGAGAAAAAACCAAAGACGCCAGCTGCTGCCAGGGGATATCGTTCCGCAAAAGTTCGATATCAATGCCGACCTCCCGCCCCCCGGAGATGGCGTATACCGCCCAGTTGCCAGCATGGGAAATATTGAACCGGAGCCGCTCGGCGAAAAGTCCCGCCAGTTCGGGTTTACCGCAGGCACCGTAGGAAAAGCGGATTTCAGCGGGATCGATGTTCAGGTAGCCACCGAGCAGGCGACGCAGAATTCCCCGGGCCGCGATATATCGAACCCTGTCCAGCTCGAAAACGAACCGGCCGGCTCTGTCGCATTCATCCTCTGACAAATCCGCAAGGAACGGATTTGAATAGCCGATGGGCTGGTTCCGAAGGGGGGCGTCCCAGGGATGGGATTCGTAGAGAACGTCGAACGTACTTTGGGCATCGGCATCGGAAATCAGCCGCACACACCAAACATGAACTTCGCCCGGCGACAGCCGAGAAAAGTTATCGGCAGAATTCAGGGCCCGGAGCATCCGCCTCTCCCTCTCAGAAAGAACATCCACTCCGCCGGACGGGTTTTGCCTGCATCACGACGTTTGCCCCGTCAAAGCAGCTGCCTCCACCTGCTTGCGCAGACTCAAGGGACGCATGTCCGTCCACGCGTCCTTGATGTAGTCCAGGCACTCCTGTTTCGGGCCGGTCTTTCCTACGGTTCGCCAGCCTTTGGGTACCTCCTTGTATTCCGGCCAGATCGAGTACTGCTCCTCATGGTTGACGACCACGTGATAGATCGTCGTGTCTTCCTCTTCATTCCAAGCCATGTATCGAGTCCTCCGAATTCGAGTTCAAGCAACCAGGATCGGTATTCGTACCCGAGGGTCTTTACCCTCGATACCTGTAATGACGGATACTCGAAGCCGAACCCGTACTCGGGACCGAAAATTTTTTCTGAAAAATTTGAAGAGGGCGCAGCCGGCGGTCCGGATGCCTTGTACCGCTGCAATAGGAAGAGGAGTGTGAAGGGAGTTGGGTTGGCGAAGACTGCTTACCCAGCCTTCGGCCATAGGTTGCCGGCTCAGAGGCCGGGCTGATAAAGCAGGGTCAGCGCACCGGAGAGATTCAGGGAACTCAGTCCCATGGTTTTCTCGATGGCGGTAAGGATGTCCCGAGGCCGGGTCAGGTCGAAGGCGCCGCTGACGATCCGTTTACGAATGCGCGGATCGGCGACCATGATCTTGCCGGGTAAATAGCGGTTCAATTCGTCGACTACGGCGGAAAGCGGCTGCAGGTTGAACACCAGTAGGCCGCTCCGCCAGGCTAATGCTTGCTGTGCGTCCACGCGCAGAACGGGACCGACGCCTTGCTCATCGCCACTCGCCTGCAGTCCGGCAGTCAGTTCGACCGCTTGGTTCTCGGCACCCTCGGTGTAAACCCGTACCCGCCCCTCGGACACTGTGACGGTCATCCGCTTATCCTGCTCGTACACGTTGAAGGCGGTACCCGTGACTTGGGCCATACCGTGAGCGGTAGCGACGATAAAAGGACGAGCCGGGTTGTGAGTCACCTGGAAATAGGCTTCGCCTTCCAGGAGTTTGATCACTCGGTGCTCTAGAGTGAACTCGACTGACAGGGCCGAATGAGTATTGAGTGTGATATGGGAGCCGTCTTCCAGCGTGAATTCCCGCCGCTCGCCCCACTGGGTATGGTAATCGCTGTTCCAAAAGCGGAGAGCACCCGGTAACCAAAGGAACATCGCAACCGCCGTCGCCAGGGAGAGGCCCGCAAAGGCCCGGCGCACCGGTCGCCTTGCAAACGGCGGTGCAGCCTTGCGGATGAATGGGCCAATGTAAGTTTCCCGGCGGACCTGCGCTTCCTCTTGCTCGAAGACCCGCTGAGCAGGCTTATCCAACAACGCCCAAAAGTTCTCGACGTCCAAATAAGCCTTCGCATGAACGGGGCTCGCCTTTCGCCAAGCCTCAAAACGACTGTAATCTTCAGGCGTAGCCTGGCCGGAGTGGAGTTTGGAAAACCACTCGATCGCCTCGTTGGAGATCGTCGTCTCCACGGGGGGTGAATGCATAACCGCTCTTTATGTTCTTGACGATGGATTGGAGTCACGCACCCCAACCGGTTTGAATTACAGCGGGTTGACTCAATCGTTGTCAATCGATTTATTGCGGACTCAGCGTACGGAGTTTAGGCGCTATAGCGCACGCATTCGGTCACGCAAAATTCTCAACGCTTTGCCGATTTGTGTTTCCACCGTCCGCGGAGAAATATCCAATTGCTCGGCGATCTCGACGTGGCTAAGGTGCTGGACTTTGTGTAGCAGGAAAATGCGGCGGCATTGCGGGGGCAGTTCGGCAATCATTTGACTCAGGATATCCAACTCCTGGCCCGCTTCCGCGACCCAATCCGGCGAGGGCTTCGGACAAACCAGGTCCTCTTCCAGCGGTTCGTGATGGGCATGCACCGAGACCACGGCTTGCCGCCCATGGTCGACCACCAGATTGCTGGCGATCCGGAACAAATAGGCGGGAAGATTCCCGATCTCCTCGAGGGAGTCCTGCTGAATGACCCGCAAATAAGTCTCCTGGACCAGGTCTTCCGCAGTATGGCTGCAGCCCAGGCGCCGTTTGAGCAGTTGCAGCAAGGGCTTTCGGGTATTCAGGAAGGTCGACTCGATAAGGGCGGTGGACGAACTCACTGATTCATTCTCCGTAATAATCGTTCCGTGGTAGCAGGTGTTTGCGGCCGGGTTTCTGGCGGGAGTGCCTCGCGAGCAAAACAAGAAAAGCAAACTCCATTCCAAATAAAATTTCATTTTTATTCAGTGGCTTAAACAAAACAGAACAATGCCGGATATGGCATATGACTTGGCAGGTGCGGCATAGTCCGCACTTTAGGCATACCCGGTGTTCCGACTCTCATGTTTCACAGCCACTTCCTGCCATCACAAAAATTTTTGAGCCTGCAATACGGGATTTGGCGCATTTTTACGTCATTAGGATAGAAATCAACCAAAAAGAGGAATCGTCATGAGGGTTGAGCCAGCCTGCCCTGCGCCCAGCCAAAACGCCGGCCCGAATGGAACCGAAGCGTCGGGCAATGGAGAAACGAATAGGCCCGAGTTCCCTTCGGCGCGCTATTTTCAGATCCATTTCGAATACATTGAAGAATTGCTCGGCGAGGCGCGACGATGCCTCGAAGCGTTGAGCGTGCAAGTGGCGGAATTTCAGCGGAACGCCGATGCCGACCCTGCGAAGAAGAGCGGACGCGAGCTCCGGAAGCAATCTTCCGCGGGGCCGAAGCTATCCCTCCAGGGCGAGCGCAAATCCCGCGAGGCACGGCGTAAAAGCTTACATTCCAGCAATCCGATGCTGGGCACGGTGTCCGAAAAATGAAGATGTACCTGCTTCCCGGAACGCAGCCCTACGGCGGCCCCGAAGGCACGCCCGTCACGATGGCTGAGATTCCCGCCACCTGGAGACGACCGCTCGCCGTGGCGGCCGCCGTTGGCTCGGCCGCCGTGCTGCACGGTTTGCTTTTCTTCTGGTACGTCAACCGTCCGGAACCGCTCCCTTTCACCGAAGCGGCGCCCCTGCCGATGATCGATATGGTTCTGTCCAATCGCAAACGGTCGTCCTGGGAGCGCCAGGACGCCCCTTCCGCCCCTCCCGCGCCGGCGGCCCCGCCGAATGCGCCGCCCCCGCCGACACCCCCCAAGGACGCGAAGAAACCCGATCCCAAGCCGGTGAAGAAACTCAAACCGAAACCGGTGCGAAAGGAGTCTGCGGTCAAGCAGGTCGAACCGCAAAAGCAGGAACCAACGGATACCGCACCGCCGGCACCAGCGGCACCTTCTGCGCCAATCCAAGACCGTGCCGCTGCTCCGCGCAACGACACCTATACGCCGGCCAGTTCGAACGCCAACTATCTGAACAATCCGAAACCGGTTTATCCCGGCGTCGCGCGCCGCCGGCACTGGGAAGGCTTGGTCGTGCTGAGGGTCTACGTCACCGCCGACGGCCGCTGCGGCGAGGTGTCGGTGCAACGCTCGAGCGGCCACGATGTGCTGGACGAAGCGGCCCTCAATGCGGTGAAGAAATGGCGCTTCGTGCCCGCCAAGCGCGGCGATGTCGCGCAGGCGAGTTGGGTCACCGTGCCCATCCAATTCCAATTGGAGTGACTGGACGAGAGGGACGTCTCGTTAGACGGATTCTTGCCCTTTGACGGTCGGCTCGCGCGTCGTAACCCGTCTTTCGGCACTGAACGGTGAGTGATGCCGCGCTGCGAACTTGCCGCAAGCATCAGGAGGCAGGGGCTGTGCGGCTAACCCACAGCCGGGAGAGATCAACCGAACGAAATAACCATATGAAATGCAAGAGGAGATCATGTTTAATCTATCGGAAACCGCCATCGTCGACGGCACCCTGTGCATGCTCGGCTGTTTTTCCCTGCTGACCTGGAGCGTGATTCTGCTGAAAGTGGGGGAACTCGGCCTGAACAAGCTGCGCAACCATACCTTCTTGAAAGCCTTCCAGAACGGCCCAGGGGCCGGTCTCGATCAAGAACCGGCAACCGGCGGCACGGCTCAGGTCGCCCGTGTGCAGCAGACCGGCCTGAAGACCCTGGCGCACGCCAAGGTACAACTGGCGCTCCGCGCCGATAAGCACGAAGCTTGGCACGACCTGATGGAGCGCGCCATGCGCCTGCAAATTCAAAAGGAAAAAGCACGGATGGATGCCGGTCTCGGCTGGCTAGCCAGCATCGGCAGCACGGCACCGTTCGTCGGCCTGTTCGGCACCGTGTGGGGCATCATGCACGCCCTCAAGGATATCAGCGCCCAGGGTTCGGCCAGTCTCGAAGTGGTGGCCGGCCCCATCGGCGAAGCATTGATCGCCACGGCCTTGGGCATTGCCGTGGCGATCCCGGCGGTGATCGCCTACAACTTCTTCCTGCGCCAAAACCGGCGCATCGTTATCGCGCTGGACCACTTCGCCAGCGAATTCCTGCACGCCACGATCCAGGACCATCTGATTCAACAAACGGTGACCGAACATGGCCATACAACTGCCCGATAACGACGACGGCGGCGAAATGAGCGAGATCAACGTCACGCCCCTGGTGGACGTGATGTTGGTACTCCTGGTGGTGTTCATCGTCACTGCGCCTCTACTGACCCAAGTGGTCCGGGTCAAATTGCCCAAGACAGAACAAACCGAACCAGCGCCGGACCAGCACATCGCTATCCTCAGCGTGAATGCGGAAGGACAGCCGCTGCTGGACGATCGTCCAGTGCCGCTGGAATCTCTGGAAACGGAGTTGAAAGCCCTACAGGAACGGGATCCCGACATCAGCATTCAGCTCCAGGCCGACCGGACCGCGGTGTTCGATGCCGTGGCCAAGGTCATGGCCAGCGCCCAGCGTTCCGGCATCGGCAAGCTGTCGTTCGTGACCTTGCAGCAATGACGAGGCGGCCGGTTTGCCGTATGCGGCGGGTTGGGCTTACGCGCAGTCAATGCGCGAATCGTGCAAGCTACGACCTTACTGCTGTTGCTAGCGACGAGGGTGTTCGCATTTGCCGATGGCGCCGCCGTGACGGTCCGTTTCGATCAAGTGGCCAAGCGCGATGCGGTTCAATTGGCAGGCGTCGGAACCTTCAAGGCATCGACTCGCGCGGCGAGAGAAGGACGCAATCCACAAACCGGCGCCACATTGAAGATTCCGGAAACGACCCTGCCCAAGGTTACCGCGGGTTTGGCGTTCAAAAAGCAAGTCGCTGAGGTCGGTCAAGAGAGCAAAGTAGGCGCGACGCATGATTCAAAGTCCTGAGCGTTTGGCATTAGGACCTCGGTCCCGAAGACCAACCTTCGGATTTGCTGGCGAATGGTTGGCACATCTAAGGGGGACAAACGCTGAACATTCCGATCCAGCGTATTGAGCCGGGTTCCGTTCACATTGAACCATTCCTCCACTTCCGCGCCTGCACGGCCAAATGCAATAGGCTTTTTGCACGGCGTTTTTGCAAGCCGCGTTACCGGAAATGCTCCGGCTTTACCTTGTTCAGGCGCCTCAGTTCGGCCGGCGAAGTTCTGCCTTTTGACGATACTTTGTCGTAAACCTCGTCAAAGGCCTGCTTACAGTGCGGCAAGCGCTCCCGGAGTCTGTCGTAATCTCTGTGATCGAACATGGTTCTAAAGCTCTCTCGATTCAGGGTCGTTCTAGCATACAGAGCTTGATAACCCTGATGATCCAAGACGAACTTTTCGAGCGAGGGCAAGGCGGACGCATTGTCGAAATTTTCCTTTTTCGGTGTGCCATACGCCCCAATGTCGACATAAAGCTCATCCATGTCATCCCCTTCGCCACAAAAGGGATGTATGAACCCCAGCCTCCGGTCGTTTTCATACACCGCCATGGGCGAGAGCCATAACGGATAGAGATCGAAATGATCGTCGAAGTACTGAATGGCGTTCGCCAAGTATCGGATCGGCATCAACATATCCTGAACGACATGATGTCTTTCCCGAAGCCGCCGGGTCGTTTCCGTTTCCGTGTACTTCAACAGCTCGATCCGCGGCGGCAGCGCCCATCCCAATAGCCATCTGAAAAGCGGATGATTGCCGAAGGCAATGATTTCTTCCATCGCCCAAAAATAGCTTCGAGTATGGCGATGAAAATAATCCCGGAGCGGCACATACTCGCATCCCTCTTTCTGTTCCGTCAGATAGGTTTGCGCGTGCTTGTAGAACCAAGGCTTGTACCATCGCCCGATGGCGTTCACCGCTCCGTCGGCACCCGCCTCGTCGGTCATGGTGCCGCACAGAATGACCGCCGAGTCGCGACTGTAGACCAACCCTTCCACGAAGTCGTTTTTCTCCGTATCCCTGCTCTCCGCTTCGAAAACGTCGACCATATCGTCGAGTGAGTAAACGGGGCGATAGCGAAGCCGGACGTATTTTCGGGCAGGGATGATTTTCAGTTGGGCGGCGACTAGAAAGCCCAGCGTGCCATGGCTCCACGGGATCAGATAGTAAAGGTCCGCGTTCTCCAACGGGCTGCACTGGAGCAACTTGCCTTCGGCCGTCACAATGTCGAAAGATTCGCAGACATGCTGAATCAAGCCGTATTTGTGACTGCTGCTTTCCACTCCGAAGCCCATGATTAAACCACCTACCGTCAAGTCGTCCAATTCCGGGACGACGGGCAACGTCCATCCCCGAGGCACCAGGCTTCGTGAAATCTGGCCCATGGTGGCCAGCGGTTCCACCCTTACGAGCCTCCGTTCTTCGTCGATCTCGAGGATGTCGAACAGGCTGACGTCGATCTTTCGATGGGACAGTTTGTATTTGGGCACGAGCTCGCTCATGGATTTCCAACCGGAGCGCGCCGTACACAACTTTTCCGGGCAACCGTCCCGCTTCCATTCCTCGATCTGCCCGATCACCCTCCGGACTTTTTGATCATGCTTCGCGGGAGCGCTCTTGAGGCTGAAGGCGATCCGATCGCGGACCGACACATACGCGCCATACAATGCCGAAACCGGCAAAAGGACGAGAGTCGCAAATAATCCGCGGTAATGGGTAAGTACGTGTTCGACAACACGGGATATAAGGTCGCCCGCGGCTTTCACTGGAACCTCTCTGCGTACGAGCTTGGTCATGGCCTTGCCTAAAATCAAGATTCCGAGTCGTTCACGATTTTTATCGCCTGATTCGGGCAGTATTTTTCCGCCGCTCTCGCTTTCTCGATGAGTGTCGCCGACGGTCGTTCATCGAGTACCTTGAGGCGGCCTTTTTCGTCGACCAGAAAGATTTCCGCCGCTTCAGCCATGCAATGGGCATGTCCTTTACACAGATCGCGGTCGACGACGATCCGAAAGCGCCCGGCGGCCGTAGCGTCTCGAGCACGCGCAGCCTCTCGCCGAGCCTTATTCAACCGCGAGGCTTGCCGCCTCCGGTAGCGGACCAGACAAGGCGAGCCGGGCTCGATCACCATTTTCCGGTAATCGTCCCGATAGCTTTCGGGAGAACCGACCAGTTCGAACTCATAGCGCCTCAGGAGCACGCAGAAGATGGCCTTGATTTGAAACAGCGCAAAGGCGTTGCCCGAGCATTTGTGGCGCCCGCCGCCGAAAGCCTGCCAGCCGAACAGATCCTTGTCTTCACCTCGTTCCGGCGAGTATCGGTCTGGATCGAACCGGTCAGGCTCGGGAAACAAGTCTGGAATCCGATGGGTAACGGAGGGCGCCGCGCAAACGAACTTGCCGGCCTTAATGATGTAGTCCTTGACGCAAAAATCCTGTATCACTTTGCGCATCAGAAGAATTAGCGGCGGATGCAATCGCAGGACTTCCTTGATGACGTTTTCGAGCTTGGGAATCTGCCTCAGCGATTCGAAGTCGATCGCACCGTCCGAGCCGAACCGTTCCTCGATTTCCGCGACGACGGCCCTCATGTGTTCGGGGTGGCGGAGCAATTCGATCAGCACCCAGGCGGCGGTTCCGGAACTGGTGTGATGGCCCGCGAAAACCGCGGCAATCAGCATGCCGGTAATCTCGTGGGCGGTCAGTTTGCTCCCGTCCTCGTAGCACGCATCGATCAGCATCTGGAAGACGTTGGTCCGGTTTTCCGTCTGCTGTGCGCGCTTTTCCATGATTTGGGACACCAACTCCTGTAGCCGCGCCCGTGCTTTGTCGCGGCGGCGGAACACCGGCAGCGGCAGATTTGGAAACACATAGGCGATGGGCTGAATACCCTGTTCCAGGTCGTGATAGATCTCGACGAACTCTCGGTTTAGCTCGTACCTGAATTCGGCCCCGAGCAGACAATGGCTGGACGTGTAAATCGTCAGCTCCTTGGTAAACTCGAGCAGATCGATTTCACCGGAATCGCCCCAGCGATCAAGCAGCGTCTCGACTTCATCGACGATGATGTCCGAATAGGTCCGCATGGGCTTGTCCCGGAGCGCCGGCATCAGCATCTGTAACTGCTGATTTTTTCGGGTGATGGGCGCGTCGAAAACTACGCCCTGCCCGAAGATCGGAGTCATGATCCTATAGGCGGGTCCTTGATCGAGCACCTCGTCCGGAGCGCGATAGAAAGCCTCGCTGGCTTCCGTGCCGGTCAGCAACACCATATTCTGGTGGAACAGCTTGAATTCGGCCACGTCCCCCAGTTGCCGGCGCAACCGCATCATGAAAGCATGCGGATTCTTGCCGAAGCTGAAAATATGTCCCGCAAGCGGGAGCGCGCCCGAGAGCTTCGGGGGCTCTTTGAGTGGTTTTTCGCCCATTACCGAATCCTGGTCGATGGCGTTATCGTTCGCCGGTTGAAAAGATTGTTATTATGCGTCGCGATTAAGCTGCTCATGAAATCATCTTTTTCATGTGCATCAAACCTTTATTTATGCAAAGACTCACCTTATGGATACCGACATGCCTGCCTATCCTCGTGAAGAGCTGGAAAAAATGGTCGAACGCTGGCTTGCCGCCAATCGTCAAGCCGAGCAAGAAGGTGACTGGATCAAGCACCTCGGCGCGCTGTACACCGAGGATGCGGAATACGGCTGGAACATGGGGCCTAACCGCGAATTTCTCGCCAGAGGCAGAAAGCAGATCGAAGACTGGGCGCTCGGTGCGCACATGGAAGGGTTCGAGAAATGGCGCTACCCTTACGAAAAAATCCTGATCGACGAGAAACAGGGCGAGGTGATCGGCATCTGGCGCCAGGTGGCGCCCGTCAAACGGGAAGACGGCAGCGATTACGAGGTCGCCGGCATCGGCGGCTCCTGGTTCCGCTATGGCGGGGGATACCAATGGTGCTGGCAGCGCGACTTTTTCGATCTCGGCAACGTCAAGGCGATGTTCATGGAACTCGCGGCAGACGGCAAACTAGACCCTTCCGTAAAGCAGAGGCTGAGCAAACTGGCGAAAGGGCAGCCGCTCCCCGGGGTCGTTCCCATTCATGAAAGCCACGGCATCGGCAAGAAGTTGAAAGGCATCATCGCCATGGCTCGCACGGTACTGCTCGGGGTTTAGCGGAACCGTATCGAATTAAGCCCATCCGGAACATTCGAACTAGACGCAGGAGCGATATTCCCGCACAATCAAGGCGTTGTAGAACGTTATTCCAAGCACTATCCATGTGCGCCAGAAGGAGAAAGGGTGACCTTCGTAGCTTGCCGGTCAATGATCTATGTTGGACAACGTTCATGAGACGTCAATGGAATGAAACCGTCGACGAGCACACGGGGATAGAGATGCCCTCTTCGCTCTATTCAGATGCATGGGAATCCAGCCGCCGGGCATTGAGGCATTTGCTCGATCTGCAGCGGCCTCGCGGCGACTGGGAAGGGGAAATGGTCTGGTGCACCATGATCCTTGCGCAGGCCGTCATCGTGCGGACGGTGGTAGCCAGTCCTTACAACGAAGCGGAAAAAGCGCGCATCGTCATCCATTTCGAGCGCAGCCAGCTGAGTGACGGTTCCTGGGGCATGCACCCCGAATCGCCAGGCTACGTCTTTTTCACCACTCTGGCTTATGTGGCCCTGAGGCTGCTCGGCGTTCCCGCCGATTCGCCAATGCTCGTCAAGGCTCGCCATTGGCTGCATGCTCAGCCCGAGGGCGTAAAAGGCATTCCCACCTGGGGCAAGTTCTGGCTGGCCATGCTGGACCTGTATGCCTACGAGGGACTGAACGCAATCCCGCCCGAGATCTTCCTGCTGCCGGAATGGTGGCCGATGCACCCGCGGCGTTACTACTGCCATACCCGTCAAATCTACTTAGGGTTAGCCTTTCTTTACGGCATGCGCTTTCGCGCGAACTTGCCGGATGCGCTGCGCGACGAATTGCGCCAAGAACTTTACCCGGAGCCGTACGAAACTATCGACTTTGCCGCTCTGCGCAACACCGTGGCCGCGAGCGATGTCTATGTCCCCATTAGTCCGGTATTGCGCCGGGTTTACAAGCTGTTATCCGCTTACGAACGTCACCATAGCCGGGCGCTACGCCGGAAGGGGCTCGACCTGTGCTTCAACCGGATGCTTTACGAGCAGCGGGTTACGCGCTATCAGGGTATTTCTCCCGTCAGCGGACTCTTGAATTGTCTTGCAATCTTCGCGCACGATCCGCGGCATCCGGACCTTCAGCCCAGCCTCGAAGGCATCGAGGCCTGGCGCTGGGAAGATGAAGAGGAAGGGATACGCTACGCGGGAGCTCGCTCCAACACCTGGGATACCGCCTTCGCCGTCCAGGCATTGATCGAGAGGCCCGCAGCCATCGAGGGATTAGCGGAAGCGCTCGACAGGGCTCACGAGTTTCTCAACAACGCCCAGATGACCGAGGAACTCGCCGATTATGATGCCGCCTGGCGCGACCGAGCGCTCGGCGGCTGGTGTTTTTCCGACGGCCAGCACCGGTGGCCGGTAAGCGACTGCGCCGCGGAAGCGCTGAGCGCCCTGCTCGCGCTCTATGATCATCCCGCATATGCCGTAGCGTCGCCGCTCGCTCCCGAGCGCCTCCGCCAGGCGGTCGCCTTCATTCTGTCGCGACAGAATGCGGACGGCGGTTTCGGGACCTACGAACGCCGACGCGCGGGCAAGCTGCTTGAAATGGTCAATCCTTCCGAAATGTTCGGCCAGTGCATGACCGAACTCTCCTATATTGAGTGCACGGGGTCGGCTCTGGCCGCTCTCGCGCATTACCGGAAGCATCACTCCGACTTGCCCAAAGGAGAGATCGAACGGGCGATAGGCAAAGCCGTAGCTTTCCTGCGCCGGCGCCAGCTCGCCGACGGATCCTATCCAGGATTCTGGGGAATTAACTACACCTACGCCATCTATCACGTGACTAAAGGGCTGCGAACGGCCGGCGTGCCCGCCTCGGACCCTGCGCTTCAGGCGGCCGCCCTCTGGCTCGTCCGAAAGCAGCGGCCCGATGGCGGCTGGAGCGAACACTATTCAGGCTGCCTCGAAGGCTGCTACGTCGAGCACACGCAAAGCCAGGTCGTGATGACGAGTTGGGCTCTGCTCGCCCTGCTCGACATCCTGCCGCCCGACAGCGAATCGATCATACGTGGATTCAAATGGTTGATGAGCCGGCAACTTGAAGACGGCAGCTGGCCGCGGCAAGCGGTTAACGGCGTCTTTTTCGGTTCGGCGATGCTGGATTACAGGCTTTATCACACCTATTTCCCGACTTGGGCGATGGCCCGCTATGCACGGCTGATGACTCCTCCATAGCCGAACATAGGAATTGAAAACGCTTTTTCAGCTTGACGTCGGAAGATGCGATCTTCCAGCTCAGACCCGGTTTCAGGACCGAACCGGGAGTTCGGTGAACGTCGCCTCGTGACGGTCAACTCGACCTTGATATCGAGCCGTATTGGATCGTCGCTGGGCGCAGTAAAGCCAAACATTCGGGGCGCAGCCCGCCCTGACTGTCTCATCAACAATCGGAAAAAGGAATTATGCAGGGAAAAATCGTTCACCACGAAGATATCGATGTTCTGATCGCCGGCGGCGGAGTGGCCGGCTCAGCGGCGGCTGCAGCACTTTCACAGGTGGGCCTGCGCATCTTGATCATCGAGCCCGACGCCGCGCAAGGCAGGCGTCTCGCCGGGGAACTCATCCACCCGCCCGGCATCGAGGGCCTGTGCCAGCTCGGCTTATTGAGCGACCGATCGATGCCGGGTTCGCCGGTAAAAGGTTTTGCGATCTTCCCCGCCGATAAAGACGATCCAGCCAGCTCGATAACCTTACGCTACGGCGAAAGGCCGGGCATTCGCCATTTAGGTCGTGCGATCGAGCACCGAATCTTGAAAAACCATCTGCTCGAAACAGTACAGCGGTTTCCCGGCGTCACAGTCTGGCTAGGCGCACGGGTCATATGGATAGAGGGAAATCCCAATGGACCATTCACGGCGGTGGTGCGATGGAACGACGGTGAAATGCGGATTCGCCCCCGGCTGATTCTCGGCGCCGATGGGCCTATGTCCCGGGTGCGGAAGATGATCGGGATCTCCCACGAGACCCGGCGCTATTCCGGAATGATGGGCATCGAAGTGGAAGACACCCATCTGCCTAACAGCGGCTACGGAAACATCTTTTTGAATTCCGCCGGCGTCGCATATGCCTATGCGATCGGGGAAGGCCGAGCGAGAGTCATGTTCGAGATATTGAAAGGCGCCGATTCGAACGAATCGATCAAGACTCACCTCAGTCTCTTCCCCTCCTTGTTCAGGCTTGATATCGAACGCGCCTTAGCTATGAGCAAACCTTTGGCGGCAGCGAATTTCTGTATCGTCCCGAGCGCCAGCACACAGGGAAATGCGGCTCTGGTCGGCGACGCGCGAGGCTGCTGCCATCCGCTCACCGCTTCGGGGATTACTGCCGCGGTCAAGGATGCCTTGATCTTGCGGGATGCACTTCGCGAGATGAATCTCGACGTCACTGCCGCCCTGCACCGCTATTCTCGCCGTTGCGGCCGTCTGGAGCTGACCCGCCGTACACTGGCGGAAGAGCTGCGCGAGGCTTTCCTGGCCCAAACGCCGGAGGCGCTATTGCTTCGAGAATGCATCTTTTCCTATTGGCACACGAGCGATAAGGCGCGCGTTCGGTCGATGGCACTGCTTTCCACCGTAGACAGCAGTATTTTCTCCCTGGCCACTCAATACGGCACGGTTGCGCTTCAAGCCTTCCGCCTTTTGCCGCATTGGTTTCTGGAAAAAGCGGTCGTCGATTGGCACAGGGGTGTGCTCAGGCTTGTACACAAAAGCCTTGCCTTTCAATACGCCGCGATCCGCCAATGGTTATATTGAACCGGTAGCAACCGGGCATCACGGGTCCGGTCAAGGTCATGAACGGGCGCGCCAGTTCGGCGCCAAAGGATGACTTTCCGCCGGAATACTTGTCGAAATAGAAGAACCTCAAGTGGTTCAGCCGCCTATAGGCGAGCATGACCACATCTCGGCGAGAACCGAGCTGTGGCAGTTCGTGATGACTTCAAGTCGGGTTATCCAAAATCGAGGGAAATGACGATTCTGGTAGGCACTGCTTCTTGGGCCGATAAAAATCTAATCGACTCGGGCCTTTTCTATCCGGCCCACATCAAGACGCCATCGGATCGACTGGGTTTTTATGCCAATCAATTCCCTCTGGTCGAGGTCGACAGCAGCTATTACGCCCTGCCCTCGGAGCGGAATGCGGCCCTGTGGGTTGAACGAACGCCACCGGGTTTTCTATTCGATATCAAGAGCTTTCGGCTGTTTACGCAACACCAAACGCCGCCGAATGTGCTTCCGGTGGATATTCGCGCGGCCTTGGGACCGGTCGAGAAAAAGAACATTTATTATCGCGATATGCCGGAGGAACTTCGCGGCGAACTCTGGTCACGTTTTCGCTCCGCCCTTAAACCTTTAAGAGATGCAGGCAAGCTCGGCGTCGTACTGTTTCAGTTTCCGCCGTGGTTCGTCTACCAGCAGAGCAATCTCGAGCATATCGCCGTTTGCGCCCGGGTGATGGAAGGATTTCGCATCGCCGTGGAATTTCGTCATCGATCTTGGTTTGATGATAAACATCGCGAAGACGTGCTCGAATTCGAGCGGAGCCGAGGATTGACGCATGTCGTGGTAGACGAACCGCAGGGATTTGCCAGCAGCATTCCATCGATCTGGGAAATCACCTCCCCCGACATGGCGGTGGTCCGTTTACACGGCCGGAACCGGGAGACCTGGAACCAAAAAGGGCTCGCATCGTCCACCGATCGTTTCAACTATCTCTATTCGGCCGACGAATTGCGCGATTTAGCTGGTTCGATCCAAACACTCGCCGCGAAGGCACGAGAGATACACGTCATCTTCAATAATAATTTTGGAAATTTCGCGCAACGTAACGCCGTTGATTTACAGCACCTTCTGGCTAAGCCCTAGCTCCCGGACAGGCGCGAATTCCATAACGGTTGGATTCTTCAAGATGCGAAGAAATACGCATCAGACCACAACCGTCACTTCGATATCGCCTTCCTTACGCTCTACATTGATGCCCACATCGTGGGCATGGCGCGTCAAGGCCAAGTCAATGACGCCATCGTCAAAGCGTAAGTTGCTGATCCGCAGCCAGTTGAGATAATTCGGAAGCCGCGGATGGTAAAACCTGATCTGCGGTTTTTCGGGTGAAAAGCTTAATCCGAGACAGCCCTGCAAGAGCTGAAAGACCGCTCCGCTGGCCCAAGCCTGGGGAGAGCAGGCTACCGGATAAAGCGTTGGGCCCTGCCCCGGAAGTCTGGAAAACCCGCAGAAGAGTTCGGGCAACCGGTGCAAGTCGAGAAACACGGCTGCCTCGAACAACCCGGTCAGAAGCTTTAAGGCCTTATCTTTGAAACCGTAACGAGCCAGCCCCATGGCCGCTATGGCGGTATCGTGGGGCCAGACCGAACCGTTATGATACGCCATCGGATTGTAGCGGCACTGCCCTTCGGCGACGGTACGGATACCCCAACCGTTGAAGGATTCCGCCGCCAGCAGCGTGTCGGCGGCGAGACGAGCATAACCGGGATCCGCGATTCCAGTGAATAAAGCATGCCCCGGATTAGAGGTGCGTACCGCGCAGCGGCGTTTGTCGCCATCCAGCGCGAGCGCAAAGGTGTCCAGTTCGTCGAGCCAAAACGCGTCGTTGAAGCGAAGCTTCAGTGCCGCCGCCTCCTGCCGCAACCGCAGCGCCCATTCTCGATGGCCGAGCAATTCGGCCAATTCGGCCGCCAACTGCTTGGCTTCGTAGACATAGCCTTGCACCTCACACAGCGCGATCGGTGCCGAGGCAAGTGCCCCATCGGCGTGGAATACCGAGTCATTGGAATCCTTCCAGCCCTGTTGCACCAACCCGTTGACGCTATGCCGTGCATATTCGACAAACCCGTCGCCGTCACAATCGCCATAACGATCGATCCAAGTCAAAGCCCGTTCAATATGCGGCCAAATCGATTCAATGAGGGCTCGGTCTCCGGTGCGTTCATAATAGTGACTCGCGAGAATGATGAAGAGCGGCGTGGCGTCCACCGTACCGTAGTAACGTTGAAAGGGAATTTCCCCTAGAGCCGCCATTTCCCCGGATCTTGCCTCATGAAGAATCTTGCCGGGTTCGGCATCGCGTTCAGGCTCCAGCGATTGAGCCTGGGTCGCGGCAAGATAGGCGATTACGCCCTTTGCCAATTGCGGCCGAACCCAAAGCGTTTGCAGCGCGGTAATGATGCCATCACGCCCGAAAGGCGTGCTGAACCACGGAACGCCGGCATAGGGATAGGGGCCATGAGATGTTTCCGTGACCAACATATCGAGATCTGCGGCAGACCGGCTGAGCCAATCGTTGAACTGTTCGTTCGACGTCACGATGTGGGCAACGCTAGACCGGGCAGCGGCCAGGCTCGCTCCGATCCGATCGATGGCTTGATAATAATCGCCCGGCGAAGGGCAAGCACCATCGCACGAGCAGCTTACCGAAACGTGCAGATGACACTCATCGCGGATTCCCAATTGAAGCGTCGTGCTACAGCACATCGCATTGAGTTGGTTGGGTCGCCAATGAAATTGAATGTGCGTTCGGCGAATTTCGCCGTCCAAGCCTTTATAACCTAAGGCCACGGCATCTTCTTTTATGTCAGGGGCTAGAAATGTTCCCCGCGCCTCTCTATGGACGCCGCGCACTTCGAAGATGTCGCGATAATCGGCAGCGAACCAAAACTCGACATTCAAATCCACAGTTCGATCACCATAATTGACCAAACGGAGATGTTCATGCCGAGCTTGGCTCGCCAAAACCACCGATCGGAACACATGCACGCTGCCCTTCGGAATTATGAGGACCTCGCCTTCGTAGAGATCGGGCATGGTCATGTCGACAGCCAGCAAGCTGTTGTCTTTCTTGATGGTGGAATTGAGCAGTAAGGGGCGGTGCCCATTGATTCTCAGATCCAAGAGCGAAAGATAGCGTGTCCCACCGTGATAAAGTCCCTGTTCGCTTGAACTCTCTTGATGAATATCGCCGTGGCGGTCAAAGATACCGAACGTATCCTCAGCCTTTAACACCCGCGCGGGTTCATCGACCCGCGGCGCAGTGGCAGCGACGTACCACTGGTTTTCGGTGGAAGCAGTATCTTCCATGGATCACCCATTTGCCGAGAGTCAAACACTAGCTCGTTTGTTTGCCTAGCATGGGAAGGCGCTCGATGTCTTTTTCTATTACTTCTGTGCCAAAGACTTTCAAGGCTGAAGAAACCTTCTGCTTACGTTTTTGACTGAGTTGGCGATAGATCTGAAGGTAATCGTTCGCCATACGGCGGGCGGAAAAGCGATTCTCGAATTCCTGACGACAAGCCACCCGACTGATCTCGCCTATCCGTTCGACCGCCGACACAGCCTGGTGAATGTCCTCGACGATAAAACCTGTCTTCCCGTCCCGCATCACTTCCGGCACCGAACCATTCCTGAAGGCGATCACCGGCGTACCGCAAGCCATCGCTTCGATCATGACTATTCCGAACGGTTCGGGCCAATCGATGGGAAACAGCAAGGCATAAGCATGGCCGAGCAACTCGTCCTTCTCGCGTTCGTTGACTTCGCCGATGTATTCAACGAGAGGGTGATTAAGCAGGACCTTAATCTGCTCGAAATATTCACGGTCAGCCTTATCGACTTTGGCCGCGATCTTGAGCGGCATGCCGGCACGGATGGCGATTTCGATCGCCCGATCGACCCGCTTTTCCGGCGAGATACGTCCTAGAAACGCGAGATAGGTGCCTGGCTCGGCGCGAAACGTGTAAAGCTCCTCCGGTAAGCCGTGGTAAACCGTAGCCCTCCAATTCGCCCAATCAACCGGCTTGCGTTGGTAATCCGAAATCGAGACGAGCGAGGTATCCGGAAATGCCTTGAGGAGGTGACTTAACTCCCTAATGTCCAATCGTCCATGTAAGGTGGTGACGTGCGGGGTCGAACATTCGCGAAATACCGGAAAATGAAGGCAACCGGTGTGAAAGTGAATGACGTCGAACTCGTTGGCCGTTCTGCACACCCGATCTATCATCAACAGGTGGGGCAGTAACGGATCTATGACATCTTGATCGAGACGCAGTGCTTTGGAAACGATCGGTTCAAGCTGGGCGCTTGTCTCCGAATCGGCACTCGCAAAGAGCGTAACATCGTGTCCAGCGCCGACTAACTCTTCAGTGAGGTAATGTACGATACGCTCGGTGCCCCCATAGAGTTTAGGCGGCACGCTCTCGTACAAAGGCGCTACCTGTGCGATTCTCATACTCCTCCTTAAGCGCTCTTTAACTCAAAGTTGGCAGCAAAATTGCTGCCGATATTAGTTTCTACGCTACTTCTTTTTGATCGCAACGAGAACTCGAGAGTTCACCGTCGATGCTCGCCGTTAAAAGCTCACGCTCGATTCCTCACGCCCCAAACGGGACGACGGTCCATATGATTAGTTCGATCTTTCCATAACGATAGTCTCTCGACCGGTTTTTCGCCGCCTCATACCTACTCAAATTGTCAACGTGGTCACTTGAACTACATTTGAGGTGTTATCGGTTCGCCGATCTCTTGCTCAAATTAGGAAAAATGACACCTATGTTCCATTTCATGACTCGCGCTAACCTATTCGTCTCCGTACTCGCGATTCTGCCGAGCACGGTGTTCGCCGATGTTTATAAGTGCTTGGATCAGAGAAATAAGGTCTTTTACCAAGACCGACCATGCCAGGAGTTGACTTCGGCTCAACTGCCGCCGGGGCTGTCTCAATTGGCGCCCGACGATAACAATCTGCATTTCCTTTGGAAAGCAACGTCTGCGCGAGGCATGGTATATCTCATGGGCGCTCTTCCTTATGGCGCAAGCGACATGTATCCCCTGCCGGAAGCGATAACGGACGCCCTCTCGGGGTCCGATGTGCTGATCGTCGGAGCCGATGTGCGTGCGCTCCCTCAAACCGAACTAATTCCCATTGCGGCAAACCGAGGCGCGTACTCCGACAACTCCGATTTGAGAGATCACATCAAAGCCGCCACCTGGGAAAGAGTGCTCAAGGTCTCCAAGACTTTGGGCATGGCGGAGGAAACGATCCTCACCCAAAAGCCGTGGATGGCGTCACTGAGTTTGATGAATCTCGCCGCTAGACAGGCGGGCTATACGCAAGAGCTCAGCATCGACAAAACCTTTGTCAAAGATGCTCAGATGCGAAAGCCGGTGCTCCAATTAGACTCGGTCGACGAGCAAGTGAAGGTATTGGACAATTTTTCCGAAATCGAGCAAGAACAGATATTGCTGCAATCACTCAATGAAATTGAAGTCGGGAGGGACTATTTCAAATCGATGGTCGAAGCCTGGACGAACGGAGATGCCTCGACTGTTGAATTAATCATACGTCGCCGCTTCGATAACCTTCCGGCGGCGGACAAACTATTCAAGCTCTTATTCACCGATCGAAGCGCAGCGATGGCTGAAAAAATCGCAGAGTTAGCAGTGGACGGTAAGATTTATTTGGTTGTTTTGGAAGCCGGCCACCTAATTGGTGAACGCGGCCTCCTCAACCTGTTGCAGTCGAAAGGATTCAAAATTTCGCAACTATGAGTCGAAAAGACCCGAATCAGTTGTCAGCCTCGGGCTTGACGTAAACATCGGCGAGCTCACGCAACTGCGCGACAAACGATGAAAATTCACGCTGCGCGGCATTCTTGACGAGGAACTGGCGAGCCGTCTCCGCTTCCTTGGGATCCCCTTGTGAAGCGCCGTCCTTGACGGCGATAAGCTTAAAGACGATTTGATCGCCATTTTCAAGTTCCACCATCGAGACAACTGGCTGCTGAGCCGAGGGGCGAGCGGTCTTAAATACAGCATTCGTTAGAGCCGGAGACACGTTTTTTGTGTCGCGGCGCAGAGCAGGCTCCTTGGAGACCTGTACACCGTGCTCCTTGGCCAAAGCCGAAAGTGGAGCGCCCTGCTGCACCTGGTGTAAAAGATTTTCCGCTTGTTTGCGAGTTTCCTGTCGCGCATCCTCAGCGCGTAATTTGCCGATGATTTCTTCCTTCACCTCTGCGAGGGGCTTGTCGGAAGCCGGCTGATGGTCTTTTACCCGCAATACGATCGCTTTCTCGTTCCCTAATTCGACCGGATCGCTATTCCGTCCATTCAGCACGTCCTCACTGAACGCCGCTGTTCTTACAGCGGATTCGGCGGCGATGCCTTCTCCCGCTTCGCGCGTAAAGTACCCGGTACTCTCAATTTTCAGATTGAGTGCTTTGGCAGCCGGCTCCAGACTGTCGGGATGCTCGTAGCTGAGTTCAGTCAGAGTCTGACCCTGTTCGTAAAACTTGTTTTCTGCCGCGTTGCGCTGAAATGTTTTCAGCAGTTCGTCTTTGACTTCCTCGAACGGCTTAATCTTAGACGGCGACAACTCGGTCACTTTGATCAAGTGATAGCCGAAAGACGTTTTTACAGGCTTGGATAACTCACCCTGCTTCAAAGCAAATGCCGCATCGGCAAAACTTTGTTCCATAGCGCCTTTGGCAATGAAACCCAAATCGCCGCCTTTCTGCCCAGATACCGGGTCATCCGAAATTTCCTTTGCGACCTTTGCGAAATCTTCGCCTTTAGCCAACCGATCCTGAATCTGGCGTATTTTGGTCAAAGCCGTTTGCTCTGCGGCTTCACCACCTTCCGAATCGACCGCGACGAGGATATGGCTGACCTTTCGCCGTTCTTCGGAGGTAAAGCTGGCTTTCTGTTCTTCGTACAGGTTGCGCAGATCGTCTTCGGTTACTTGGGTCTCCTTCGCGATGTCGTCAAGACGAACAGCAATATATTCGATCGAAACGCGCTCGGGATTTTGATAAGAGGAAAGATTTTTCCGATAGTAATCCTCTATCTCCGCATCGGAAATGGTGCGATTCGATGTCTTTAAAGGTATCTTGAGATATTCAATCTCACGCTCCTGGTTTCTGAGTCGAAAGAGCGAATCGACCTGGTTCGGGGTTACAAACGCGCTATCAAGCAATCCGCGCTGGTACTGCTCCATTAATAAGGCTTTTCTAACCTGCGCAACGAATTGGGCAGAACTCAAGCCCTGGGATGACAGCATGATCTTGTACTTTTCCTTGTCAAATTTACCGTCAGTTTGAAAGTAGGGAAGCGTCTGGATGAACTCGCGAACAGCGCTATCGCTAACCGCGAGGTTCTTAGCCTCCGCATTTTGCGCAATGATTTCTTCTCGAATCAATCTCTCCAGTGCGTCATGCTTAAGCTGCTTCTCATCGAATTCAGCCAAGCCCACCAGGTTCGCAAGACTTTGCTGATAAGCCTGATTCACTTCACGCTCAAAAATGTCCCGATCACCAACGACAGCTAATGGTTGCTCTTTATCGGAATCCAGATAATTCTGAATTCCCCACAGAGCGAACGGCACACCGACAAGAATCAACATTACCCAGGCGAAGATACCTTGGGCACGATCACGAATCGCTTGAAGCATATGCAGGACCTGATACGGCTTTAGGAGCAATCATTAAACGGAAAGACGGGCAAACTCCTGCCCACAAAAAAAAACCCGCCACCTAAGGGTGCGGGTTTTTTAAAAATTGGCGGAGCGGACGGGGCTCGAACCCGCGACCCCCGGCGTGACAGGCCGGTATTCTGACCAACTGAACTACCGCTCCGATATTGGTGGGTGCTGTAGGGATCGAACCTACGACCCTCGCCTTGTAAGGGCGATGCTCTCCCAGCTGAGCTAAGCACCCGAAAGAGTAGACTAGCTTACAGCATCTTTGAGCGCTTTACCAGCCTTAAATGAGGGAATTTTTGCAGCTTTGATAGTAATCGTGTTTCCCGTCTGCGGATTACGGCCTTGGCGCTCGGCACGTTCTTTGACTCCAAAGGAGCCGAATCCCACGAGGGAAACCGTTTCGCCATTCTTCAAAGCCGTAGTGATAGCGTCAATCATGCCGTCGAGTGCGCGCCCGGCGTCCGCCTTCGTCAGATCCGCTGACTTAGCGATCGCATCAATTAGTTCCGCTTTATTCATTTTTCCCCCTATTGATCGATGATGTTGAATCTAAGTTCTTCACATTGCCGCACGACTTTTGGTCCATCCCTACATACTATTGGCTACGCTTGAACTCGCCGGCCGAAATGTAGCAGTAGACAAAAAGCACTGTCAAGCCGCACTGCGCCTGGGGTTCAGCAGATTTTAGCGATCCATCACAATTCTTTGAGCTCGCAAAAACCCTTTCCGAGGATACGGGCTAATGAGCAACGATCATGCCTGCCGTACCCGTCGATTTAGTCACACCTTCCGAGTCCGGTGCAACAGGCGGCTTCAACGGTTCCGGCATATGCTTTAGTGCGGTCTCGAGGACTTGATCGATCCAGCGCACTGAAATGATCTTAAGGTCCTGCTTAATATTTTTCGGAATCTCAGCCAAGTCCTTCTCGTTTTCCTGCGGAATCAAGACCGTTGAAATTCCGCCGCGATGTGCTGCCAGCAGCTTTTCTTTTAATCCCCCAATAGGTAAAACCTCTCCGCGAAGCGTAATCTCGCCCGTCATGGCGACATCGGATCTCACCGGGATCTGTGTCAACGCAGAGACCAAAGCCGTACACATACCGATGCCGGCGCTGGGACCGTCTTTGGGTGTCGCCCCTTCCGGCACGTGAATATGCACATCATGCTTTTGATAAAACGTCGGATCGATACCCAGCGTTTCTGCCCGGCTCCGAGCGACCGTGATCGCAGTTTGGATTGACTCCTGCATGACCTCGCCGAGTTTGCCGGTATAGGTTTGCTTGCCGCTTCCAGGCATGATGACAGACTCGATGGTGAGGAGCTCACCGCCCACCTCGGTCCAAGCCAACCCTGTAACCTGTCCGATGTGATCCTTCTCTTCGGCTCGTCCGTAGCGATAACGCCTGACTCCCAAAAAGTCGTCCACGTTACGGTGGGTCACGTTAACTTTTTTGGTATTCGGCTTGAGCACCAAGCTCTTGACGACCTTCCGGCAAATCTTTGCAATTTCTCGCTCAAGGCTCCGGACACCGGCTTCTCGAGTATAAAAGCGGATGATGTCTCGAACGGCCGATTCGGTGATATGAATTTCGCTGTCCTTAAGCCCGTTGTTCTTGACCTGCTTGGGGATCAGATAGCGCATGGCGATATTAACTTTCTCATCTTCGGTATACCCCGCGATGCGTATCACTTCCATGCGATCCAGGAGTGGTGCCGGAATATTCAAAGTGTTCGCCGTTGCAATGAACATCACCTCGGACAAATCGAAATCGACCTCCAGATAATGATCGTTGAAGGTATGGTTTTGCTCTGGGTCCAAGACCTCCAACAGCGCGGCAGCAGGATCACCGCGGAAATCCATCGCCATCTTGTCGATTTCATCGAGCATAAACATCGGATTGCGGGTCTTGACCTTAGCAAGGTTCTGCAGGATTTTACCCGGCATCGAGCCGATGTAAGTTCTGCGATGACCGCGAATTTCGGCCTCGTCGCGAACCCCACCCAAAGCCATGCGCACGTACTTTCGGTTGGTCGCTCGAGCAATTGATTGACCGAGCGAGGTTTTGCCCACACCAGGCGGTCCGACCAAGCACAATATCGGGCCCTTCAATTTCTTGACGCGCTGCTGAACCGCCAAATACTCGAGAATACGCTCTTTGACTTTCTCCAAACCGTAGTGCTCTGTCTCCAGAATCTCTTCAGCCCGCCGCAAGTCATGGCTAATCTTTGTACGCTTCTTCCACGGCATGTTGACCATCCAGTCAACGTAATTTCTGACTACCGTGGCCTCAGCCGACATGGGCGACATCAACTTGAGCTTGTTCAACTCCGTTTCGGCCTTGGTACGAGCCGGTTCGGGCATGCCGGCCTTCTCGATTTTGCGTAACAGTTCCTCAAATTCGTTCGGCACATCATCCATTTCCCCCAGTTCCTTCTGGATGGCTTTCATTTGCTCGTTCAAATAATATTCGCGCTGGTTCTTCTCCATCTGCTGCTTGACCCGCCCGCGGATACGCTTTTCCATTTCCAGCATATCCACCTCGCCTTCCATAAGCGTCATCAATCGTTCCAACCTGGCCGTCACGTCGCTCATCTCCAAAATCGACTGCTTATCGTCGATCTTGATGGTCATATGTGCGGCGATGGTATCCGCCAACCGGCTAGGCTCATCGATGCCGGCAAGGGAGTTCAACACTTCTGGCGGTATCCGCTTATTTAACTTGACGTAATGATCAAAAGTGTTGATGGCGGTACGCATTAACACATCGACCTCTTGATCGGTGATGTGGATTTCATCGAGCAATGGTGAAACTACGGCCACGTAGTGCTTATCAGCGACGCGGTATTTTTCGACCTTGCAGCGCTCGCTGCCTTCGACGAGCACTTTCACAGTGCCGTCAGGAAGCTTCAGCAACTGTAAAATGTTCGATAAGGTTCCAATCTGGTACAGATCATCGAAGCTAGGATCGTCTAGTTCGGCCTCTTTCTGCGCCACTAGCAAGATTTGTTTGTTATCCCGCATCGCGCTATCCAGCGCCAATATCGACTTCTCCCTGCCGACGAAGAGAGGTATGACCATATGGGGATAGACTACGACGTCCCGCAAGGGAAGCACCGGCACCATTTTTTCCGGTTTTGCACGATTTTCAAGCGAGGTATTTTCCATTAGCCACCCGTGGGTATTAAATTAAGTACGCGTTGTTACTGAGTATATAGGTAAGCCTCGGGCAAAAAACAAGACTAAGCCCGATAAAAATCAGGACTGATTGAGTTGTACAAAAAAACTTTGGATGAACAGATCACCAAGAATTCTGCGGTCCAGCCCCGATCAGTACGAAGAATTACTTAGATACGAATGTATCGTCGAGATTCCCGAGTCCGAGCTGTTTTTTTAAGCAGGATGTGTGGATAAATGCATGGTAACGCTTGAGCTGAGACAAGCGATCATTACCGTTAGGATCGGTGAATGCAAACAGGTGTTATGCCGACAGGCAGGTAAGAATGCAAAATTAAATGAAAGACTGGCCTAACGAGCCTCAAAACTGAGAAGCTACAGATCGTTAGTCAGACACTGAAATGCGGCCACCGAATTGGCCGTGTACCAGAACTTTGAATTGCTATCGACGCCCGCTTGCTGCAAAGCATCGATAGCATTGAACAGGCATCTCATTCTACCGAAGCACAGTGCTTTTCTTCGGTTTGATAGATCACGTACGGATCCGATTCGCCACGAATAACCTTTTCGTCGATGACAACCTTGGAAACATGTTCGGCGGAGGGTAATTCGTACATTGTATCCAACAATACATGCTCGAGGATCGTTCGCAGACCTCGCGCACCGGTTTTCCGTTCCATGGCCTTTCGCGCGATTACTCGTAACGCATCCTCGCGGATTTCCAGATCACACCCCTCCATCTCAAACAACTTCTTATATTGTTTGACGAGTGCATTTTTCGGTTCGGTCAGAATTTGGACCAGCGCTCGCTCGTCCAATTCGTCCAACGTCGCGACCACAGGCAAGCGACCGACAAATTCTGGAATCAAGCCATATTTGATTAAGTCTTCCGCTTCCACATCAGCCAAAACTTCGCCGACATTGCGACGTTCGTCCTTGGTCTTGACCTCGGCGGAGAAACCAATGCCGCCTTTTTCAGATCGGGAGCGAATAATTTTTTCCAGCCCAGCGAATGCTCCGCCGCAAATGAACAAAATGTTCGCGGTATTGACCTGCAAAAATTCCTGCTGCGGGTGCTTGCGCCCTCCCTGAGGAGGCACCGAGGCTATGGTGCCTTCGATCAACTTCAAGAGCGCTTGCTGTACACCTTCGCCGGACACATCGCGCGTGATGGACGGGTTGTCCGATTTACGAGAAATCTTATCGATTTCATCGATATAAACAATGCCGGATTCCGCCTTCTCCACATCGTAATCGCATTTCTGCAGAATCTTTTGGATGATGTTTTCGACATCTTCCCCGACATAACCGGCCTCGGTCAGCGTAGTCGCGTCGGCTATGGTGAACGGCACATCCAATAGTCGGGCAAGCGTCTCGGCCAGCAAAGTCTTGCCCGATCCCGTTGGTCCGATCAAGAGAATATTGCTCTTGGCCAGTTCAACGTCGTTCTTCTTGAGGTGGTTATGTACCCGGAGCCGCTTGTAGTGGTTGTAAACCGCAACCGACAAGATCCTCTTGGCTTTCTCCTGGCCAATGACATACTCGTCGAGTACGCTCTTGATCTCTTTCGGCTTGGGTAGCTTATCTACACTAGCGGCAACATTTTCCTGAAGCTCCTCGCGAATAATATCGTTGCACAACTCGACACATTCGTCACAGACGAACACAGCCGGACCGGCAATGAGCTTTCTGACCTCATGCTGACTTTTTCCGCAAAACGAGCAGTAAAGAAGTTTCCCGCCCCCGTCTTTGCCGTGCTTATCATCACTCATCGCAAACCTCTTATTCGTCAGATGACTGTTGTAGCAACCTACGCGAAGCTACCGCTACTAGCATACTTCCGCTAGTCCGCAACCCCGAATCCCAGTTCATTTAACCGTTAGAACCCGGTTCCCGGCTAGCGAGCACCTTGTCGATTAGACCATATTGCGTTGCGTCTTCTCCACTCATGAAATTGTCGCGGTCAGTATCGACCTGAATTCTTTCCAAAGGCTGGCCGGTATGCTTTGCCAAAATCCGATTCAGCCTATCGCGGGTCGCGAGAATTTCGCGAGCATGAATGTCTATGTCGCTGGCCTGTCCCTGGAAACCGCCCAAAGGCTGATGGATCATGACTCTTGAATGAGGCAAACAATACCTTTTCCCGGGTGCGCCGCCCGCCAGCAGCAACGCGCCCATGCTAGCCGCCTGGCCGATACACAAGGTGCTGACATCAGGTTTAATGAACTGCATGGTATCGTAAATCGCCAGCCCCGACGTGACTATGCCGCCGGGAGAATTAATATAAAGGTGGATGTCCTTGTCCGGATTTTCCGATTCTAAAAAGAGAAGCTGAGCGATGATCAGATTGGCCATGTAATCTTCGACCTGTCCAACCAGAAAAACCACTCGCTCCTTGAGCAAGCGGGAATAAATATCAAAGGCCCGTTCGCCCCGCGCAGACTGTTCGATAACGACGGGAACCAACCCTGTCGCCTGAGTGTTGACGGTTTTCGCAAAATCGCCGGTAAACATTATGAGATCTCTTGGGTTGAAGTTACGCCGCTTGTGAGGCACTTGCCGTGGCTTGCTGCATCAGCTCTTGAAACGCGATTTTTTCCTCGGTCGCCTTTGCTTTGTCCAGCACCAAATCCACCACCTGATCCTCCATTACCACATTTTCCACTTCGCGAAGCCGTTCCGGTTCCGCATAGTACCAGCGCACCACGTCTTCCGGGCTCTCATAACTCTGGGCCAAGTCTTCGACGGTCGAACGCACCCGCTTTTGATCCACGACAAGATTATTAGTTTCAATAATCTTTCCGAGAACCAGCGCCAATGCGACTCTTCTCCGTGCCACAGGTTCAAGCTGCTCCTTCAATTTAGCTTCATCGAGATCCTGCCGCCTTTTCTGAGCCGCTTGCCGGTAAGGTGCTAGCAAATGGGCCAACTCATCTTGGATTAAGGCATTGGGCAAAGCAATCGTGTTCTTGCCGAACAGAGCATCCATCACCGAAGCTTTCGTTCTTGTCTGCAACGCCCGCTTCATCTCGCGCTCCATGTTCGCGCGAATATCGCTGCGAAAAGCTTCTACGCCACCTTCCTCGATGCCGTAGGATTTCGCGAACTCCGCGTCTACCTCGGGCAGTTTGCTTTCCTCGACTTTCAGCACCTCGACGGCAAACTGCGCCAGGTTGCCGGCCAGCTTTTCATTGGGGTAATCGGCCGGAAACGACAATTCAAATTCGAGCGTCGAGCCGGCCGTTGCGCCAACCAACTTATCTTCGAATCCGGGAATCATCTGGTTCGAGCCTAGGATCACGGCCAAATCTGTAACTTTTCCGTCGGTGAACGATTCTTCGCCGATCTTGCCTTCAAAAGAGATCGTGACACGATCACCCGTAGCCGCCGCGCGCCCGACGTCTTGCCAGGTTTTCCGCTGCTCTCTGAGGCGCCCGATCATGGCATCGATATCCTGCTCGGTCACTTCCGACGCAAACCGCTTGACCTCTAACGTCTCCAACGGCATCACCACAAATTCCGGCATCACTTCGAAGCTCGCCTCATATTCCAACCCGCTGCCCTCGTCGGCTCGGCGAGCGGTGATTTGCGGCATTCCCGCCGGTTTGAGCTTCTCGTCCCGGACAGCTTCATAAAAGCTCGATTGGATCAGATCCGAAAGGACCTCTTCCCGGACCTGCTGTCCATAACGCTTTTTTACCAGACTTTGAGGCACTTTGCCGGGACGGAAACCGTCGATCTTGATCTGGTTCGCCAAAGTTTTGAGGCGTGAGGCTATTTTTTCTTGGATCTCTTCCTCGGGCACCTGTACGGTCATTTTCCGGCTCAATTCAGATGTCGTTTCGACAGAAACTTGCATGTCGCTGTTACCTCAAGAATGGAAAAAAGTATCGGAGGGACTGTCTCGAAAAGCACAATCGCCTAAATTGCTGGCTGATGCGCCGAACTCTGATATCCGTAATCGGATATTAATGCTAGGAAGCTTTGCTTCTTGGTGCTTACTGAACATTTGGTGCGAATGGAGAGACTCGAACTCTCAAGGGTTGCCCCACTGGAACCTAAATCCAGCGCGTCTACCAATTTCGCCACATTCGCACATGAAATCTGCCTGGATTATACTCCGTTTTGCCGACGATTTTCCGGCTCGGTCCCGCTTCCTTTCAAGATTCGATCCAAAAATTCGCCCTATCCATCGGATGCAAGCCTTCTATTATAAAACACGCGAATATTTTTTCACCTGTTCGTTCTTTAGACGCATTGTGGGTTTTGCCGTTTTTCGCTTTTCTGCCCGGCCTGTTGTTATGCGCCTTATAGGCGTAGCCAAGGCGATCAAACTGGAGATAAATGACTTGAACCGAAAACAGGACAAGGAAGGTGTCGTCAAGTATCGGTTGAATTACACGGCGACTCCGCCGGTAAATCCCGAGATCGTCGCCGAACTAAATGCCTGGCGAACCATACTTTACCGCCTCGGACTCACCGGACAGGACCCTCGGCGGTATGACGGCCTGGCCTACGGCAACGTCAGCATTCGCCAGGGAACGATGGCTTTCCTGATCAGCGGAACGCAGACCGGTGGTCAGCCGAAGCTTTCGAGCGAACATTACAGTCTGGTCACCGGTTTCGATTTGGAGCAGAACCTGATCTCCGCCAAAGGCCCGATACCGCCCTCTTCCGAAGCCCTGACCCATGCTGCCGTTTACCAAAGCGGAAGCCGAATCGACTGCGTGCTGCATGTCCACGCGCCCGAAATTTGGCAAAAGGCCGAAACCTTAGCGATCCCCGTTACCGATCGGCAGGTCGGCTACGGCACGCCGGAGATGGCCCGTGAGGTCGGGCATTTGGTTCGAACTTCGAAAAGTCCAGTCATCGCTATGGGCGGCCACGAAGACGGCATCATCGCGTTCAGCAGCACCATCGAAGAAGCCGCCACAAGCTTGATCCACAGCTTGGCGCAGGCGTTAGCCTAAGGTCACCACGACGTCATGATGCCGTCCGTCTGAAAGCAAAGGAATCCGCGCCGCTCCCTGTTCGACCGGCACCGCCTGTCCATCCAAGTCCACACTGAGGACACGGCCGGGCGTTTTATTGGGGTTCTGCACTTTGATGCTATAGCATGTCGCGCTGGCTGGATGCCGATAATGAATCGCAAACTCCGGCCATTCGGTCGGAATGCAGGGTTTGAGCTCGATGAAAGCGCCATCCTTCACCTGAAATCCGAGAACCGATTCCAAGGCGACGCGGTACATCCAACCGGCGGACCCCGTGTACCATGTCCACCCGCCGCGGCCCACATGCGGGGGTTCACCGTAAATATCGGCGGCGACGACATAAGGCTCGACGTGGTAAACATCGGTTTGCTCCCGCGTCCGCGCATGACTTACGGGGCTGAGCATTTCCAGCAGCCGCGCCGCCCGATCGTTCCGCCCGAGTTCCGCCATGGCGCGCACGACCCAGCACGCGGCATGGGTGTATTGCCCGCCGTTTTCGCGCACGCCGGCCACGTAGCCCTTGATATAACCCGGATCATGCGGCGTGTTCATGAACGGCGGCGTCAATAGACGGATCAAGCCATCGCGTTCGGAGATCAACTGCTCCTCGACCGCGTCCAGAGCGCGGTTCGCCTGCTCCGCGGGAGCCGCGCCCGAAATCACCGCCCACGCCTGGGCCAAAGCATCGATCCGGCATTCGTCGCCATCCTTGGTCCCCAAAGGCGTGCCGTCGTCGTAATAGGCGCGCCGATACCAGTCACCGTCCCATCCCGCATCATTGAGCGCCTGGTAAAGACGCTCCCGATAAGCCCGGTAAGCTTCGATCCGCGCCAGGTCGCCGCGCTTCTCGCAGATGGGCAGGAATTCTTCGAGGACATGATAAAGAAAGAATCCCATCCACACGCTCTCGCCGCGCCCTTCGCGGCCCACCCGGTTCATGCCGTCGTTCCAGTCGCCCGTACCCATCAAGGGCAAGCCGTGCGCGCCTTGGGTCAAAGAGCGGTCCAGCACCCGGCAGCAATGTTCATAGATGTCCGCAGACTCACCCGAATCGTCGGGTGTCAAATATGCCTCGTCCTCGCCCTCTGCCAGTAAGCGCGCAGTCAGAAACGGCGCGGACTCGTCCAGCACACCCCAATCGCCGGTAGTCCGGATATAAAATGCCGTGACATAAGGCAGCCAGACCAGATCGTCGGAAAACCGGGTGCGCAATCCCCGCTCCAGCGGCTCAGGATGCCACCAATGAAGCACATCCCCCTCGACGAACTGATGGGCAGCGTGGAGTAGAATCTGGGCTCGGGTGAGATCGGGGCGCAAATAGATCAGCGCCGAGGCATCCTGAAGCTGGTCGCGATAGCCGAAAGCGCCCCCGGACTGATAGAACGCGGAGCGTCCCCAAACCCGGCAGCTCAAGTTCTGATACGCCAACCAGCCGTTGACCATCAGATCGATGGCGGGGGACGGCGTTTCGATTTGAATCCCGGAGATGAAATCGCGCCAAAAGGTTTGAACTTCGACCAAGGCGCTCTCGATGGCACCCGCTTGCCGATAACGTTCGATGACCGATCGGCAGTCGTCCTCGGACAAAGTTTCGCCCAGCAGGAACGCGCATTCGAAGGTTTGGCCCGGCTCCAGCTCGATTTGAAGCTGAAACGCCGCGCACGGATCGAGATTCGCGCCATCCCGTCCATCGAGCGGCGCCCGCGCGAGCAAGGCGGCGGGGGCCTCCGGGTTGCCGTTCCGTCCGATGAAGCTTTCCCGATCGGCGGTGAAATACAAGGCCCGCGGCTGTCCTACCGCTGCCGCGAATGCGACGCCGTCGGAAAATTCTCCGGCCTGGCGATTTCCGGCGAACAGCGCCGAGGCTTCCGAATCGTACCGAGTGGTTACGAATCGGCTGCCGTCCGCGGGCGTTCCGCCTAAAACCAAACGCTGGTAAGAAAACAGCGACAAGCGGCGGCATCGAGTGCCGTCATTCGTCAGACGACATCGAAAAATCTTGAGGGGATCATGGCGAGGCACGAACAGCACGACGCTCTGATCCAAGCCGTCATGCGCGCTGTTGAAGCCGCTGTATCCGAACCCGTAACGCGCCTCGTAATCGGTTGGCGCTGGGCATGGTCCCGGCAAGGACGACCAGAATGCACCGGTTTCCTCGTCCCGTAGATACAGCGCTTCACCAAACGGATCGCTGATGGGGTCGTTGAACCACGGCGTCAATCGATGCTCGCGGCTGTTCCGATGCCAGGTATAACCCGCCCCCCGCTCGCTGACCAGAAAACCGAAGTTTTCGTTGGCGACCACGTTGATCCACGGAAGCGGCGGCCCTTGCAATCCATCATCAGTCCTCTCCAAGCGCACCACGTATTCGGTACCATCCGCGGCAAAACCGCCATACCCGTTAAAGAATTGCAGCTCCTCCCGTCGAGATTCGGTGTTCGACAGCTTTGGCGCCAACATGCCGCGGCACGCTCTCGCGCTTGCATCCGGAAGCTCGGATCGAAGTGAAGGGATTCTTTCATCGACCACCAAACGCGCGGCAGCGTACAGCACAGCCAGATCGGCCGGTGGCATATTCGCTTCGGCACGGACGAAGATATTCTGCTCGAGGCCGTCCAGCTCACCGAAACCGAGCCCGGCATCCGGACTCAAAATCACCAGTGCCAAACGCAGCCCTTTCGCCACCCAATAGCGCTGCGCCTTGATGAGCTTGCTGACCCGAGAATCCTGGCGACCGTCACGGGCCCGTATGAGGACGATCGGCCGATAGAACGGCAAACCGTAGCGATCGAGCCGGCCAAGGGGGCCGGAAGCGCTCCGCAAAACCGAATGCGGAGCGCGAAGCTTCGGATCGCCGTACAGCACCGCACCGGCGAGAGCTTGAAAAAACTCTGCTTCCGTTTCGGTTATGGCAAGCCGCTGCAGGAGTTCCCGTTCGCATTCGGCGGCGCGGATATAGAGGCTGTTTAAGGCATTCCCTGCGGAGTTACGTTTGATCAGATCCAGCGCCTGCGTCCTATCGTCAGCCGCGCCCAACAGAAAAACCACCGTGCCCTGCGCCCCCGGATCAAGATCCAACCGGCGGCGCAACGCGAAAACGGGATCGAGCACATTGCCGATGCCGCCGGACAGTGGCCGTGCGTCGCGGAGCGCTTGAGGCGCCACCGGAGTCCGGTTCCGGCCGAGGAAGCTCATCCGATTAGTCTCATATTCAAGCTTCCCCGGCCCGAGCGCCGCACCGACCAGCCAAGGATAAGCCTCATGAGCACTGCGTGGCCTACGCCGCGCGAGCAGCGCGCCCTGTTCCGCCACAAATTCGGTTTGCACGAACAACTTGGAGAAGGCCGGGTGCGCCGCATCGGCGGCCGGATGATTGAGGACCACTTCGAGATAGCTCGTGACTTCGATCCGTCTAGGCCGATCCGAACGGTTTCTCAGCGCGACTCGGCGCACCTCCAGATCATCGTCCGGGCTAACGCACACCTCCAAGCCGGCCTCAATGCCCTGATGCTCGCACTGGAGCATGAAACAGCCGGGTTCGTACCGAGCGGTGCGCGAATCGACCGCCTTCCCCGCCGGCTGCAAACCGAGCGACCAACAGTCGCCGCTGTCCAGATCCCGGAGGTAGATGAACCACCCTTCGCCGTCTTCGACACGGTCTCCGCTCCAGCGGGACAGCGCAAGATCACCGCGTATCGAAAACCCGGTGCCGGCAGACGTCAGCAATGCCGTATAGCGCCCGTTGGACAGAAGGCGCGCCGGGGGAACCGAAGCGTTCGGACGATCAAGATCGGTCGAAATAGAATCGAAACTCATGCGGACTCCTGGGTCAGAAACGAAATCACTCGGCCTGCAGTGTAACGGCCGATCCATAATTCACCGTCACCTCCGCCGGAAATTCGCCGATGACCGCTTGATCTGCGGTAAACGTATCGACCGGTTTTCCGTTGACGGCAACCGATCGGATCGGCCGATCGGCGGGTGCCTTGAGAATGATCTTGCCGGGAGGCAGGGCGAGATCGCCGGAGAGCACGAGCCGCAATTTATCAGGTTCTTCCAGGCGCAGCTTGTAGCTTAAAGTGCCATACCAGGTGGGCAACCGCTTCACCCCCACATCGCCGCCGCCCTCTAGCCAGGATTTCGGAATCCCCGCCGCCAAAACCAGAGCCTGATCGCTTTCACGCTCATACGCATAGAAAGCCCGCATCGCACGCACGAACTCCGCGCCGATCCAGGCGTGAGGCATATCGCCAATGAACTTGGGATGCTTGGGATCACGCCAGATGACCTCCGCCCAGTGATTCCAGCCGGCGGGACGTTGATCCTTGAGCAGAAAATTCAGGAGTTCCAGCGCTTGCTCGCGGCGTCCCATGCGGACCAGCGCTTCGACGGTACGCACTTCGTAAGGCGTATACGCGACCCACTCCAGCTTATCGTCGCGCCGTTTCTTGAAATAGTCATAGTAATCATCGAAAGTCTTGCTCAGTGCCTCTACCGGAAGATTGACCTGCTCGCCGCCGACCGCTACAGCCATGGCCGTGGCGGTGGCATCGAAATCGCCCAGCTCGGCGGAACCCGGCATGAACGCGATCTTGTGCTTGGCCATCGCGCGCTTGATGGATTGGTACAGATCTCCACGGAAATCGTCTCGCAGAGCGCCAAAATGCGCGGCATTGTTTTCGTCCATGACCAATATCGCCAAGTCGGCGGCATCCTTAAGACCCCGCAAGGTCCAAAAGCCATCCCAATAGGAGTGCACCGGATGGGCGCTGTACCCCTCGTGACTGATGGATTCCGGCATCATCCCGAAGAACATCATTTTATCGGCGGACTTGTACTCTTCGCTCTTGCGTTGATTGCGCAAATGCTCGATATACTGCACCGCCTTCACGACCGTCGGCCACATCTCGTACACGAAGCCGATATCGCGCGTGTAACGGTAGTATTCGGCGACCGCATAAACGAACTCGCCGTGGCTATCGTTCTCGGGTACGCTGTCGGGTCCCCGATGATCAACGCAACAGGGGATCTTGCCGTTGGGAAACTGGAACCCGGCGTACCACTCGATAAAATGCCGCACTTCTTCGGTATACCCCATGCCGAGCAAGGCGGCGGACATTAGGGCCGCATCGCGAATCCAAGAGCGGGCGTAGGAACGCGACCCGGGATAAAGCGCGGCGCCATCCCGGTTGATAAAGATATAGGCCAGATTGCTCCTCACCGTATCACGGAGCTTTTGCGCCTCAGGCGGGACGATCAGGTCGGCGCGGACGACCTTGGCGTCCCAGAGATTGACGGCATCTCGAAACCGGGCCCGACCGAACGCGCTGCCGTTCCCTTCCATGATATTCGCAGCTTCCAGGATAGACTCCGGATTTTGATACGGAATCGCCAGATAAATCTCCCGCGAGGCACCGGGCGGCAAGTCCAACTCGTATTCCAAAGCAGCGGAGGCATAGCCGAAAGCGTCATGGACTTCGGTCTGCTGCGGCACTTTACCTTCCATCAAGAAGTCGGTAATCGAACCTTGGTCGAACGTCGTCGCACCGAGGTGATGAGGCGGTGTCAAGGGAATGATCGCGCGATTCTCGTCGATTCGGATAATGCGCCCGTCCTGTTTGATATCGTGGATTTGCGCCACGCCGCCCACCATATTCAACGCCTGCCAGGGCGGATTGACTTGAAACGGGCGGATCGCCAGCAAGAGCTTCAATTGCTTACGCTCGCTGCCGTTGTTTTCCACCCGATAGCGCGCATAAAGCGCCTGCTCCGGCTTGCTGGCGGCGAAAGCCGTCGTTTTCAGCTCGACCGAATCGGCCCGCCAGGTCACCGAAGGCACCGGCAGATAGCCCCGCTCAAGCTCCTGTACCGGAGAAACGTCGTTCCAGGTGACAAGCTTGCCATCCGTGTACAGAAAGGGCTCGATGGAAAACGCGTTTTTGTCCGCCTCCAGCGCCCCTTCCTCGTTTAGCAGCCCTTCTTTGTCGCTGCCGTTGCCGCCGATGACCGTAAAATAGCTTTGTTCGCCGTAAAAATATTTCGGGTAAGTGCCGCGTGGCGCTTCACGGGCAATGGTTTCGAAGAAGGCGTTCGGTGAGGCGGAAAAATCGAAAGGCTTTACCGTCAACGCACTGATGCCGTACCCCTGGCCACGGCTGCTTTTCTGCAGTTCCAACCGCAAGTACCGGGACTCGGCATCCGGCATGTAAATGTAATCGCGGCGTCCATTGCCCGAGCTGACCGTATACACCGGCTGCCATTGCTTGCCGTCTTGGGAAATCTGAACCTGATAAGCCGTAGCATAATCGTCACGGTCCCATTCGATGGTCAAGCCGCCATACTCGCGACGCTTCAGAAAATCGACCTGCAGCCACTGGCTTTCGGCGAGTGCGCCGCTTCGCCACAAGGTTTCGGGTTTTGCATCCAGCACCGATTCCGGGCCGTAATCCTTGGCGGCGGTCGAAGCCGTGACTTTGGGCGTGAGATCATAGGCGGTAATTGGTTCGCGCTTTTCAAAGTGGAAATCGTCAATCCAAATCGATCCCCTGCCGCCCGTGCTCGACGTAATGGAAAACTCAACGAATCCTACTTGCTTGAGCGGCGTGCTCGACGGTCCCCAGGCATAATCGAACATGCGTTTTTTCACGCGGTACTGCTGCCAGTCGACGGGCAACTTGAAATCGAAACGCCGGCGCCACCAGACGTTATCCCCGGAGGGATCGATGATCTTGAACTCGACATTGTTCGTCGGCGCTTCCGCCCGAATGTGAAAGGTGAACGCGTAGTTTTCGGGCAGGAGGATGGAGAACTTCTTGCGCACGGTGACAAAACCGGTACCGCCCCGGAAATCGAAATCGAGCCGCATGCCCATGCCGGTTCGGCCGGTATCCTGAGCCAATTCCACGTGAGTGCCTTCCGCGGCCACGGCGGTCCAGCCGCTCAGCGTTTCGAAATCGTCCAAAACCACCGCTGCGGGAGTTGCCGCCCACGCTGCACTGAACCCCATCCACCACATCAAGCTCCACAAGAGCTTGATCAGTTTTTGTCTATTCATTGCTGTCAATCGGAAAAGCAGGTCTTCTTTAGGTATAGACAAGCTTTGAGATCTTCTTGACGAGAGGGTAAGCCCGATCCGCTCGGTTAGGCAAGCATGGAGGCCCCCAAGAATAGGCTCGCTTCGGGAGCATGCATCTCCCCACAAATCAAAAAATGCGGTTTAATCCTCACGCTTTGCCCCGACTCGACATCCATAAATCCGATGCGCCCCGTTCGTCACTGGCTACCCTCGCCTTTTCTACGCTATTCCGCCGCTTTCCAGGTCATCGGCGGGTCCGCCGCGCTTCTTGCACCCGAGGGATCGACGCTGCTCATCGAGGCGCTCGCCGCGAATCATGCGCTCGTGTTCGGCGCGAGCTTCTGGCCCACCAGCCCGCTGCTCGGCCCGAATCTCACCCGCCTTCCCGCCGAGCGGGTGGAACGCAACGAAATCGCCCTGACCTTCGACGACGGTCCCGATATCGAAACTACGCCCAGAGTGCTCGATTTATTGGATCGCTACCGAGTCAAAGCCAGCTTTTTCTGCATCGCCGCCCGAGCCGAAAGGCATCCGGAGCTGGTTCGCGAAATCGTATTGCGAGGTCATCGCATCGAAAATCACACGTACCGCCACGCCCATACGTTCGCCCTGAGCGGTCTCCACGGTTTCACGAAAGAAATCGGCCGGGCACAAGCAGTATTAACTGCCCTCACCGGCGTTTCACCGCGTTACTTCAGGGCTCCCGTTGGCATGCGCAACCCATGGCTGCAACCCGTGCTGAGCAGCTTGGATCTGACCTTGGTCTCGTGGACACGCCGGGGCTACGACGCCGTGTTCGGCGATCCCGAAAAGATCGTGAGGCGCTTGTCGAAAAACCTCCGCGGCGGAGACATTTTGCTGCTGCACGACGGGTCTTCGGCCCGGGACCGGAACGGCCGCCCCGCCGTGCTGGAAGCCTTGCCGAAACTGCTGGACGAAGTCGCCCGAAGGAGCCTGATTCCCGTACCGCTATGACGAAGCTTATAAAAATGCCGTTCCGTTTATAGCGTTGCCCGGATCGAAGCTAATTAATGTTGAATGATTGTTGCCCTGAAAGCGGTTCCTTTGCACAATCGGTCCTGTCAGAGGGGGATAGAAAGATCGTCGAACGACGATTCGTGCTTTGCGTCCTCTCGGAATTTTTCCGTCAACCAACAATAAAGAGAAAAAACAATGAGACTCAAATCCATACTCGTCGCCCTATTCGTCGCCGCATTCGTTCTGCTGGCCGGTTGCCGAACCTCTCCGGTCTATAACGTCTACGATGCTCCGGTCATGGTGGCGGGCGCCAAGCCTTATACCGCCGAGGATGTCGAGAAAGCCATCATTCGGGCCGGCGCCTCGCTGGGCTGGCAGGTCAGAAAAGTGAAGCCGGGACAGCTCATCGGAACGCTTTTCATCCGCTCCCATATGGCCGAAGTAGACATCACTTACAGCAAGGACAAATACAATATCCGCTACAAGAACAGCAATAACCTGAACTACGACGGCACCAAGATTCACAGCAATTACAACGGCTGGATTCAGAATTTCGATAACGCCATCAAACGTGAGCTGTTGAATGTATAAGAAAGTGGTGTAAGGAAGATCTGCGTCCGGTTCCGGACATAAGAACAGCACGCTTCGCCGTGATTCACCCGTTCGACCGCCTGGTCGAAAACACCGCCCGCCGCTACCGCGCGGCGGGCCGCTTTACCGAAGGATTCGTGCGCGGCAAGCTGCGGCACGATCCCGTCTACGCTTATCTGCTTTCCAATCCTGATTGGCTTCCCCGAACCGGGCGGGTTCTCGACCTGGGCTGTGGGAGAGGCATTCTCATGAGCGTGTTGTTGGAAGCCCAAAAACTCGCTCTGATTTCCTCGATGGAGCTGCGGCTTTGCGGGATCGATCTGCGCCCCAATGATGCCGCCGCCGCCAGGCTGGCCTTGAGCGATGAGGCCGAAATCGCCGTCGCCGACGTGCGCACCGCAGCGCTGCCCGCCTGTGGCGCGGTTGTGCTGCTGGATCTTTTGCTTTATCTCGCGGTGGAGGAGCAGGAGGCGCTGCTCAAGCGAATAGCGAATGTTCTGTCCAAAGGCGGCGCGCTGATCTTGCGGGAAGCGGATGCCGGTTCAGGCCCGCGCTTTCAAGCCACCCGGACGGCGGAGCGGCTGTGCGCCCTGGCACGGGGCCATTTGCGGCAACACTATCATTACCGCAGCAAGGCGGAATGGCGAAGTTTGCTCGAAGCTTTGGGATTTTCCGTAGAAACCGTTCCGATGAGCGAAGGCACGCCGTTCGCCAATGTCCTCTTCATCGCTCGTCTCAGATCCCCCTCATAACGCGAGGCCAAAGCGCTTTAACTACGAACGGGCCGTGTGAATGAGGCCGTGCGCTGCCGCATCAGGAGTTGCAGGCACACAGATCGAGTTCGCACTCGAACAGCCCGTCAAACATTAATGATCACTAATTCGCTCCTTGAGACGCCGGAATTCGTTTGAATCCTGGATTCCGGACCTCACGAAACGAGAATTTCTCAGCCTGTTTTGGATGGCGAGCACTCGCCAGTTTTCCGGCTGACCTAAATCGGAACTGGAATGGACGGACAGGCGCTTGGCGACTTCGAGCATGGCACGCGGATCGAACCCGGCTTCCCGCAGAATATCCAAGGCATATTGATCGGCCTCCACTTCTTTTTTAGGGTCGATGACCTGTACCAATGTCCCCACGCTGTCTCGGCGAATGACCGACGGATCATAGCGCCCGCCCGCTGGCAACTCTGGCTCGCAAAAGTGGCCAGCGAGCTGATGACCGATTTCGTGGGCCAGGATCGCGGCCAACTCGGATTCGTTCCGGACGAAGCTGAAAGCACCGTCGGCGACATACACGAAACCGGAGCCAATGGCGAAGGCATAAGGCGAATGGTCACGGAGCACGCTGAATCGCCAAGGGATGGCGCGCCCGCTCGGCGATATGCGGCCCAGGCGCTCGCCCAAGGACTGGATGTAGCGGGAAAGCTCATGGTTGCTCGGGTGCTGCGGCCATTCTTGATTAATCCGCAGCGCCGTTTCGCGGGACCGGGATTGCTCTCTCTCGCACGGCCCATCCGCTTGCGTGCCGTGGTTAAAGACGAGCAGCGCGGCAACGACAGCCGCACTTCGCCATCGATTATCCATACGCCCGATACTTCCGTCAGACTGGGCTGATGACGAAAACCGATTCGTCGGTATCGTAGCTGGTACCGGTTTGCACCTTGTGCTCAACCACGTAGGTGCCCGGCTGGGCATTACTCGGGATGGCGATGCTGGCAATGGCCTCCCAACCGCCGCCGGTCCGTTTGACGTGTTGTTGAGGGATTTCCGAGAGTACCTTGCCGTCTTTTTTGAGAACCCAGCTTTCGTTCACGTCCGCGTCCGTCATGCCTTGGGGCAACATGACCGAATAATCGGTAACGACACGAACCTGATCACCCGCTCTGATCTGGGCGGGTGAACTGGAGCCTTTCCGCACCTTGACCAGAGGACTGGCGACTCGTTCACTGATCCCATAAATCTGGCGGTCGTTGTCTTCCGAACGTACCTGAGTGGAATTGTATTCCAGGAGTTTTGCGGTAGCCCACCCCAAAGCCGCGCCCGCGGCAGCGCCGACCAAGGCGCCTTTCCAATCGCCGCCGATTGCGGCGCCGCTGGCGGCACCTGCCACGGCGCCCGCCAGCGATCCCAAGAACTGGTTATTCACCCCTTGATTGGCGCATCCAGCAGCGAGGCTGGCGCAAAGCGTAATGCTAAGTGTCTTTGATCCTGTACTCATGTTCTTCTTCTCGTGTGCATCAGATAAACCTATCGCATATTGCTCGTGGGAAATTTGAATCGGATCTCACCTCCTGTAGGTTGAGCAGCACCATTCGATTTAAGGCGTTAGGCTTTGGCAGTCTGGCTCTTTAAGGCGTGGTCTGGCGGGCACCCTCGTATTTCATGGCGCCGCTCCAGTCCGGTTCCGGATCGGGAGCTTTGGGCTTTTCAGCCGGTGGCCGGGGCTGCCTCGCGGGCGGCTTGATGCTCGCCGATTTCGTTTTGGGTTTCATTATAGAGGCCCCAGGCGATCCCGTTTTAGGTGGCTCACGAACCGATGGCGGCATCTCACGATCGGGAACCCGCGTCGGAGTTGAAATAAGCTCCTTAGGCTGCTCGGTTTTCGGCTTCGGTGCGACGGCATCCGGCGTTGAATCGGGCTGTGGCGCTGGAATTTCGGGCGGGCGTTCGATGTTTGGCGCTACGACGGCGGGAGGCGTTGTGATTGGCGGAATTCGCTCCTCCGCAGTTGGCGGGATCACCGAGGGCGTCTGATCCCTGGGCACCTCGGATATGGCCGGTTTGTCGGGCTCGGCCGTTTGCGATTTCGGCTCCGGTTCGGAAGTCGAATCCTTAAGCCAAAGAAAGATCGCACTGCCGCCAAGTGCTGCCATCACTAACAGAATCGCAGCGAGCGCCAGCAGGTTGCGCTTGAGAAAGTTCTGCTGAACGGCGCCGGACGAGGCGACCCGCCGAGGAACGGTACGTTCCAGCTCTTCGAACACCTGAGCGAATTCACCGATCGATTGCTGGCGACGCTCCGGATTGAGCTCCAGTGCCCGCAGGATGGCTCTGTCCAGGGCTGCAGGGATCTCGGGTACGAGCTTGGATAAGGGCTCGAGTTTTTTACCGGCCAGCTGTGCATCAATGGCCGGCGGACGGGTGCCGGTGAGCAGAAAATAAATCGTGGCGCCCAGAGAGTAAATATCGGAGCGCTGGTTGGTCCCGGCGCCCGTGATTTGCTCCGGCGCGCTGAAGCCAAAGGATACCGCTCTCCCTAGGGTGCGTGTCGCTTCACCGGGATCGTCGAGCTTGGCGATGCCGAAGTCGATCAGCATGACGTGATTCTGATCGTCCAACAGAATGTTATCCGGTTTCAGATCGCGATGAATGATCGGCGGGTTTTGTGCGTGTAGAAAGCTCAGCACCTTGCACAGCTGATGCATTAACGGGATGAGCGTCGGCAAAGGGATACGCCCGCCCAAGCGCTTGCGCTCGGAGCCCAAAGTGCGTGCGCCGCCGAACTCGAGCACCAGGTAGACCATACCGTCCCGGACGACGCGGTCGATGATGTCAGGGATGGACGGATGATCCAAACGACTGAGCAGCGCGGCCTCCGCCTCGTCGAATAACGGCAGCGGGATCTCCTTGAGCGCCCGCCGCTTGCCGCTGAGCTGCATATCCTGCACGAGATAAGTCGTACCGAAACCGCCTCGGCCCAGAACCGAGGCGATCCGATAGCGATCCTGAATGACTTCGCCCTCGCGCCTGACCCAGCCCAAAATGCCGCGGACGCTGCCACTGACAGTGATGTCCAGGTAAGCCAACTCGAAGCCGCAGGCAGGGCAGCGATAGCCGGAGCGGATCAACTCGCTGGCGGGAGCCGCATGGCTGCACTTCGGGCAGAGGCGCACCGCCACTGTGCTATCGTCTTCGCCGAGTTCGCTAATTGGGGAGCTCATTCGAAATCTGTGGACTAGATGATTCAGGCTCGGGCTCGTCGAAAAAGCCCGAGTATCGCCGCTCAAAGCATTTACTATAGTCGCCTTTTACGCTTTGATCGCACAAACCGCCAGTCCGGCTACTTGCCCTCCTCAGCATCAGCGATCAGATCGTATGAATGAGTGCCGATAAATGCCGTCAGTTCGGCTTGGACCGGTGCATCTGAGATAAAAAAGGAAATTCGGCATCTTCCATCAGGGAAGATGGACTAAGGACGGCGCTTCCCAGGCGGGATCGCGGTGCTCGGCGACAACCGTGGTGTAGATGCCGCCGCGGACATTGAAACGGGCGGTGATGCGCATGAAGTTCGGAGCGCAGGCTCTGACCAGATCATCGAGAATCCGATTGGTCACCGCTTCGTGGAAGGCGCCCTCCTCGCGGAAAGACCAGACGTAGAGCTTCAGCGACTTGAGCTCCACGCACCATCTGTTCGGCACATACTCGATCAGAATGGTGGCGAAGTCCGGCTGGCCGGTCTTGGGACACAAGCAGGTAAACTCCGGAATCTCAATGCGGATCGTGTAATTGCGGCCGGGTTGCGGGTTGTCGAAAGTTTCGAGGTCTTTGCTGGGTACGGATGGCATAAGTAAACGGTAAAGAATTTTTGGCAATGCGCGATGCGCAGAAATCGGCGGAACATACACAGGACGAAAACAAGTCCGCAATGACGCCGTGACTTAGTCCGTTATAATAGCGTTCGGTTCCATTACAAACCAGACTAAACGGCCTTGCCCGCGCTCGCCCCCACCACTCCTTTTCCGCTGCCGCCCGATGCGGCGCGACTCGTCTGCAGCCTCTAATGCGACTGGACAGGATCAAACTCGCGGGCTTCAAGTCCTTCGTCGACCCCACGCCGATTCCGCTCCCCGGCAATCTGGTGGGCATCGTCGGACCGAACGGCTGCGGCAAATCCAACATCATCGATGCCGTACGCTGGGTGATGGGCGAAAGCTCGGCCAAGCACCTCCGCGGCGACACCATGGCCGACGTGATCTTCAACGGGTCCAGCACCCGCAAGCCGGTGGGCATGGCGTCGGTGGAACTGATCTTCGACAACAGCGAAGGCAAGGCGCCGGGCGAATTCGCCAAATACCGGGAAATCTCTATCAAGCGCCAGGTCACGCGGGACGGGCAATCGACTTACCTTTTAAATGGCACCCGCTGCCGGCGCAAGGACATTACCGACCTGTTCCTCGGCACCGGCCTCGGCTCCCGCAGCTACGCCATCATCGAGCAAGGCACCATCTCCCGGCTGATCGAGGCCAAGCCCGACGAACTGCGGGAGATCATCGAGGAAGCCGCGGGCATTTCGAAGTACAAGGAAAGGCGCCACGAAACCGAGCTCCGCATGGGCCACACCCAGGAAAACCTCGAACGGCTGCAGGATCTGCGCGACGAGGTGGTGAAACAACTGGGCAATCTCCAGCGGCAGGCGAAGAAAGCGGAAAAGTACACGGCGCTCAAGCAGGAGGAGCGGCGCTACAAAGAGCAGCTGCTCGCCATCCGCTGGCGCAAATACGACGAACTCCTGCGCGGTCATCAGAAGTCCTTGGCTGCATCCGAACAGTTGTTCAAGCAACTGGTCAGCGAAAGCAACGGCCTGAACGAAACTCTGGAGCAATACCGAGACCAGCACGAAGCGCTGCAACACCAGCTCGGCGAGCACCAGGGCCGCTATTACGAGCTCGGTGCCGAAATCAGCCGGCTCGACCAGGCGATCAAGCATGCGCAAAAGACACGCGAAACCCTGCACCAGGAACAAATCCGGCTCCATGGGGAAAAAGAACGGGCACTGCGCGACCTGGAAAACGATCAACGCCAACTCGAAACCACGAGGGAAGAGCTCGCGGCTATCGAGATCAGTCTCGAAGAAGCTTTAACCGCCGAGACTGAAGCGGTCACGCACCACGACGAAGCGGACCGAGCGCTCAAGAATCTGCGACAGGCGTTCGAATCGCTGAGCAGCGAAATCAACCGCTGCAAAGGCCAGGCGGAAATCCAGAAAACGCGGCTCAAGCAACTGGAACAACAGGAGCGTCAGTTCCAGTCCCGGCGGGAACGGCTGGAAACCGAGCGCGACGAACTCGAGGATACGCTGCAAACCGAGGGGCTCGAAGCGCTGCAACAGGATCTGGCGGAACTCGAAGCCGAGCGCGCGGCGCTGCACGAGCAGCTGCAAAGCCTGATCGATCAAATTCAACAGGAACGTCAGCATGCCAAAGCCTGCCAGGACGAACTGAACGCCAATCGCGCCGAAGTACATGCCATACAGGGCAAGATCAGCTCGCTGGAAACGCTGCAACAGCACGCCATGGGCAAGGACCGCGCCGCGGTCAAGACATGGCTGGCCGAACGCGACCTAGACTGCGCCGGCCGCCTGGCCGAACACCTGGACGTTCGCCCCGGCTGGGAAACCGCAGTGGAAAGCGTCCTCGGCAGCTATCTCGAAGCCCTCTGCGTCGAGGGCTCGGCGGTCTACTGGTCGCATTTGAACGGACTTCCCGGCGAGTCACTGAGCTTTTTCGAAACCCGATCGTCGAATGCGACCGGCGCCCCAACCGCGGAAAAACTCATCGGGCAGGTGCAATCACCCTGGGATCTCGGTCCGCTGCTCGGCGCCGTGTACTGCGCGGAAGATCTGGCGGCGGCGAAAGCCGTGCGCGAACGGCTGGCAGATCACGAATCAGTGGTGACTCCCGACGGCATCCGCCTCGGCCGAGGGTGGCTGGCCATTCACAAGCCGGAGGACGGCAAGGCCGGCATGATCAAGCGGGAGCGCGATCTCCGGGAACTCAAAGCCCGGCGCAACAGCCTGCTCGAAAGAAGCCGAGCGCTGGAGCAAGACCTCGCCCAAGCCGACCAAGCGGTGAAGGAGGCCGAGCACGGACGGGAGCGCCTGCAGTCGAAGGAGCGAACCTTGAGCGCCGATCAAACTCGTCTCAAGGCCGAATTGAGCGCCGCCATGGCGCGCTGCGAGCAGGCCGCGAAACGGCTCCGGCAGCTCGAATACGAGCTGGACGATCTGGAAGAACATCAGTCTCAAACCATCGAAGAGACCGCCGAAGCCAAAACTGCTTTGCTTGAGGCGGAAGAACGGCTTGCCGAGCTGGAACCGAAAACGGCGGAACATGCCGCCCGGCGGGATGAGCTGGAAGACATCCTCGGCAAGGCCGATGCGTCCTTAAGTTCGGCACGCGAGCGGGGCCACGGCCTTAAAACCCGGCTGGAGACCCTGAAGTCCGCCGAGGTCTTAACCCAGAAGCATCTGGAGCGGGCACAAAATCAATACGATCAATCCTTGGGACGGCTGGAAACCGTCAGCGCACAGATGAGCGAAGCGGAAACGCCGGTCGAAGACGAACAGGCCCAACTGGACGAACTGCTGGAACAGCGCATCGAGGTCGAGCGGACCCTCTCGGATTTGCGCAAACGCGCCAGCGATCTGGAAGCCGAGATGCGCCGCATCGACGAATCCCGCATCCGCAACCAGCGGGATTTGGACAGCCTCAAACAGCGCCTCGAACAGACCAAGCTGGAATTCCAAGCCAATGACGTGCGCCGGCAGACGGTGCAGGAGCAATTCGAAGAACTGGGGGCGGAGCCGGAAGCGGTTTTAGCCGAACTGCCCGAAGACGCGGATGAGAAAGCGTGGCAGAAGCACGTCACCGAACTGGGCGAAGAAATCATCCGGCTCGGCGCGGTCAACCTGACCGCGATGGAAGAGTATCTGGCCCAGGCGGAACGCATGAAGTTTCTGGATCAGCAGCACCAAGATTTGACCGAATCGCTGACCACGCTAAGAGAAGCCATCGAAAAAATCGACCGGGAATGCCGAGCCCGTTTCAAAGAGACTTTCGACAAGGTCAACGCCGGCCTGCAACGGATGTTTCCCAAGCTGTTCGGCGGAGGCCAAGCGTCCCTGGACCTCACTGAGCGCGATTTGCTGGAAGCCGGCGTCAGCATCATGGCGCGGCCGCCCGGCAAGCGGAACAGCTCGATCCACCTGCTGTCGGGGGGCGAGAAAGCGCTCACGGCGGTGGCGCTGGTGTTCGCCATCTTCGAACTCAACCCGGCGCCCTTCTGTCTGCTCGACGAAGTGGACGCCCCGCTGGACGATGCCAACGTCGGCCGTTTCAGCCAATTGGTCAAAGAAATGTCCGAAAAGGTACAATTCCTGTTTATTTCACATAACAAAGTGACGATGGAAATCGCCCAGCATTTGGCCGGCGTCACCATGAAAGAACCCGGCGTATCCCGCATCGTCGCGGTGGACATCGACGCGGCGGTGGAAATGTCGGCGGTTTGAAAGAGCGTAATCAATTCCTGTACTGCATGCGGGCTGGTTCGCCCATACGAGAACGACTGTGCCGCCTCTGGCGGCTTCCTTATTTGTAGGCTGTCAAGCGCCCTTGAGGAAAAAGGATGGATAGAGATACCGTACGTTTAATCCTGCTGGTGATCGGCATCATCGTCGTCGCCGGCATCTATGTTTGGGGACGTCACAAGCAAAAAATCCTGGATTTTCTGCAACGACGCGGCGAGTTCGACGAGCTGGATTTCGATCCAGCGATCGACAAAGAGCCACCTGATTATGACGAGGAAAACGAGCTCGGAAGCGTTCGCGTCCTGAATCGAAACGACCGGCGTTTTTCCGATGACGAGTTCGACCTGGGAGAAGAAGCGGAAGATGACGTCCCTGCACCGCAACAGCCGAGCAGAGCGGTGCCGGGCGAACCGGCCAAAACGGCCGCTCTGGGTGCGCCTTTTCTTATACAGCTCAGCGTGGTCGCGGGAGACGACTTTGTTTTCGGGGGTGAAGAACTCAAGAATGCTCTGCTGGACCTCGATCTGATCCATGGCGAAATGGGGATCTTTCACCGTTATGACCGCGAATTCCGCAAACCGCTGTTCAGCGTGGCCAGCCTGGTGAAACCCGGCACTTTTCCCATCGACGATATGGCGTCATTCGAGTGCCCCGGCGTGGTCTTGTTTTTCCAGCCCGCCACGGTCGACGATCCGTTGAGCGTGTTCGATGACTTGGTCAACACCAGCCATGAGCTGGCTCTCCGCTTGAACGGAATCGAATGGGACGAATCCCGCCGCCCGCTGACCGAGGAAAAAATCGCTCAAATGCGCAGCCGCCTCGAAGAAGCTTACGAATAACCGTGAACGCGCCGGAAGAGGTTCAACGTCGCGCAGACGAATTGCGCAAAGAGATCGAATTCCACAATCAGCGCTATTACCAGCTCGATTCCCCGCTGATTTCGGACGCCGAGTACGATCGGCTGATGCAGGACCTGCTGGCGATCGAACGCCAATATCCGGAGCTCGCCACCCCCGATTCCCCGACGCAGCGGGTCGGCGCGCCGCCGGTCAAGGCATTTGCCACAGTACGCCATAAAATCCCCATGCTGTCGCTGGATAACGCCTTCAGCGACGAAGATGTCGAGGATTTCCATCGCCGGGTGAGTCAGCGACTGGGACGTAATGATATCGGCTACCTGGTGGAACCCAAACTCGACGGCCTCGCCGTCAGCCTCATCTACGACAAAGGCATCTTGATTTGCGGGGCCACGCGCGGCGACGGTCAGACCGGCGAAGACATCACTCACAATGTCCGCACGATCCGCGACATCCCCTTGCGACTCACGGGCAGCGGCTGGCCGGAACGTGTCGAGGTGAGGGGCGAAGTATTCATGCCGAAAAAGGGTTTCCTCGCCCTGAACGAGCGGGCGCGACAAAATGGTGACAAAGTGTTCGTCAATCCGAGAAATGCCGCCGCAGGAAGCCTCCGGCAACTCGACCCGAAAATCACCGCATCGCGCACCCTCTGCTTCTATGCCTATGGCTACGGCCTCTTTCCGGATGACCGTCTGCCGGATACACAGAAGGAGCTGATGGACCGTTTCAAGTCCTGGGGTATTCCCGTCAATCCGGAACTACACGTGGTCCACGGCATTGCCGGCTGTCTTGCTTATTACCGGGATCTCTTAGCCCGGCGGCACGATCTCCCTTACGAAATCGACGGCGTGGTTTACAAAGTGGACCGGCTCGCCGACCGGGATTTATTGGGTTTCGTCGCCCGCGCGCCACGTTGGGCCATTGCCCATAAATTCCCCGCGGAGGAAGCCACGACCAAAATCACCGCCATCGAGGTTCAGGTGGGACGCACCGGCGCCTTGACCCCGGTGGCACGGCTCGAACCCGTCTTCGTCGGCGGTGTCACCGTGACCAACGCGACGCTGCACAATGCAGACGAAGTGCACCGGCGGGATATTCGGGCCGGCGATACCGTCGTCGTCCGGCGCGCCGGCGATGTGATACCGGAAGTGGTCAAAAGCCTGCCGGAACTCCGCCCGGCCGGCGCGCCGGTCTTCCAGATACCCGCCCACTGCCCGGTGTGCGGTGCGGACGTGGAACTGGAGCCGGGCGAAGCCATCGCCCGCTGCAGTGGCGGCCTCTTTTGCCCCGCGCAGCACAAAGAAGCCGTCAAGCATTTCGCCTCGCGCCGTGCCATGGACATCGACGGCCTGGGCGACAAGCTGGTCGATCAGATTCTCGAAAACAAGCTGATCGAGACGGTCGCCGATCTCTACCGCCTGACCGTGGAGCAGCTTGCGGCACTGGAACGCATGGGACGGAAATCGGCGGAGAACCTGGTCAACGCACTGGAAAGAAGCAAGCACACCACCCTGCCCCGCTTCCTTTACGCGCTGGGCATCCGGGAAGTGGGCGAAGTCACCGCGCACACGCTGGCGAGGCATTTCCGCACTCTCGACCACATCATGGCGGCGGACGAGGAGGAACTGCAGAAAGTCCCCGACATAGGCCCATCCGTTGCCCATCACATCTACACCTTCTTCCGGCAACCGCACAATGTCGAGGTTGTCCGAGCGCTGCTCGACGCCGGGGTGCATTGGGACGAAATCGCGGAGGTAAAAACCGAGCAACCGCTCCAAGGCCAGACCTTCGTCATCACCGGCACGCTGTCCTCCATGAGTCGCGAGGAAGCGAAAGCTAGGCTTCAGGCTCTGGGCGGCAAGGTCACTGGCAGCGTGTCCAAAAGCACCAGCTATGTCATCGCCGGAGCCGATCCCGGCTCGAAGCTTACAAAGGCCCAGGAACTCGGCGTCACGGTGTTGGACGAAGCGGAATTTCTACACTTGATCGGAGATTAGGAGCGTCGGCAGTTTTGGTAGAGTAGGCTAGGCACACTCCGGCACAGACCGGTCGTTGATCGCCTTAGAACTGAAGATAGATCACAAGAAGTACGGCAATCAACAGGCTGGCGCATATCGCTAGTCTTTGCCGAGTCGATACTCGGGTTTGATAGAGGTTCAAACCGTGCCACCTTAGCGCAATCCATTCACGAAGGACATTTACGACTCTACGGAAAATGAACCAGCCGAGCGCGAGGAATATGAAAAGGCCGGTCCAGGCCGTCAGGATCTGCGCTGTGTGTCGAGACACATGAAGCATGGAATGGATCAGGTGCTCCAGACTCAATTCCAGCACTTCGATGACATAGTGCAGTATTGTCCCCGCCAACCCCAGAACGACGTCGCCATAGAGCAGCATGACGATGGTGCCGCCTAAGAGCAGGACCACACGCTCATCCAATTTAGCTTTTACCCAGAAAAGCAAATTATTCAGCTTCACTGAGACACGCCCCATCATTTCTGACTACCGTTCATGAATGGGTATCTTTGAGCAGGTGATTTCGCAAATCGATTTGCAACCACGAAAAAAAGGTCGGCTGAGGAGGCTCGGGCCGACCTTGTAAGTCTTCCTTCGCTAGTTCGTTGAGGTTTGGAATCTAGCTACTGCCTTGAGGGGGACACGACGGCAGTAACGTTATCCTATAGTTTCGACTCGATATATTCAAGCCTTTTTTAAAATAATAAACCCAACTTAGGATCTTGTCATTGGTAGTGCTCGTCGAGTTCGGACCTCATGATCAAACCGCCAAGAATTCGATTCGCCGGACGCTGTCTCACAGATATTCCGTGGCGCTTCGGAAGAAATACGGTTTGACCGTACGCTTATCCGAAGACCGGAGGACCGATATGACAGTAATAGCTTTTATCCTAAGTCTAATGGTTGTCGCCTTTGGCGCGCTAGGCGTAATCTCGCCCCGCCGGCTCCTCGCTTTCGTGCAACGCTTCGAGACGCCGGCGGGGCTTTATTCCGCGGCTGCTTTTCGCTTGGTCCTCGGTCTGACGCTTTTGTTCGCTGCGCCTGACTCCCGCGCGCCGGATATTATCCGGATTATCGGCATCATCATCGTCGTAGCAGGACTCATTACTCCGCTGATCGGAATCGAACGATTTCGCCACCTTCTCGCTTGGTGGTCTTGGTGGTCCGAGCAAAAACCCAGTTTTATGCGTGCCTGGGCGGGATTGGCGCTGGTCTTCGGCATGTTTATCGCCTATGCCGTGCTGCCCTGATCCGTTCATCCGACGCCTCTTAAGGAGGATGTATGGCTAACTTCAGACTTAAACTTCCCGCTTCTCAAGACATCCCTCCCGACTTCGGCAAGGGCTCGATTTTCTTCGTCGGCACCGCTACCGTCATTCTCCGGTATGCGGGCTTCACTATTCTCACCGATCCGAATTTTCTTCACGCGGGGGATCATGCCCATCTCGGCTATGGCATGACGTCGAAACGGCTGACCGACCCGGCCATCGATATCGAGCAACTCCCGCCGCTCGACTTTATCGTGCTCTCCCACTATCACGGAGACCATTTCGATCAGATCGTCGAAGAAAAGCTGCAAAAAGACATCCCCATTGTGACCACGGCACATGCCTCCGGGAAATTGAAAAACAAAGGCTTCACCGCCACCACGCCGCTTCGGACCTGGGAGTCTGTAACCGTGGAAAAGAACGGGACGAAAGCGCTCGTCACCGCCATGCCGGGCCGGCACGGTCCCCCGGTCTTGTCAAAACTTCTTCCCCCGGTCATGGGCAGCGTGCTCGACTTTCAAACGTCCGAAGGTCTGACTGCCTTACGCCTATACATTACCGGAGATACCCTGGTATTCGATGATCTAAAGGAAATCCCGAAACGTTATCCGGACATCGATCTGGGACTGTTTCATCTCGGGGGCACCCGGATCATGGGCATCCTGGTCACGATGGATGCCAAGGAAGGCGTCGAGGCAATAAGAATCGTAAACCCCCGCGAGGCGATTCCGATCCACTACAACGATTACCGGGTTTTCAAATCACCGCTCGAAGACTTCAAGAAAGCCGTAACCGCCGCCGGTCTCGACAATCGCGTGAGATATCTGAGTCATGGCGAGACTTACCGCTTCGAGGTTCCGGAAAGCCGATTTTCAGCCGCATCGCGCAGGTAAAGCTCAAAAACGGGATTGCGCCGCGCACGCGGCGAGACGCTGTCGCCTGATCTATCTGAGCTTTCCGTGGCCATGAAGAGCCTCGGGCGGGTGGGTCGGCCGCTCGCCATATTTTTTGGCGGCCTGCTTGCAGAAAGCCTCGACGAAAGATTCGGTCACTTCCTTGAAAAAGCCGCCGAAGGCCATTCCCAGCAAGGCATTGGCGAATTCGAAGTCGAGCCGGAAGGTCGCCTCGCAACCGCCGGTCGCACTCGGCTCGAAACGCCAGTGCCCGCGTAAGTGCTTGAACGGCCCTTCGACCAGGTTCATCCGGATATGTTTGCTGTCTTCCATGGAATTTTCCGTAGTGAAGGAAAACTTGATCTTGCCTTTCGACAGCGTAATGGTAGCCCTAAGGGCATTCGATGTTTTTGAAAGCAGTTTTACGTTGCTGCACAAAGGAAGATAGCTGGGATAGGCTTGAACATCGTTCACCAGATCGAACATCTCTTTGGGCGTATAGTTGACGCATACGCTCGTGCAAATAACCGCCATATCAAAACCTTAAATTATTCCGGATCTACTTTAACGGCGTTGGCCAAAACGATACGTGCGCGGTATCGGCCGAACGCGGACACTGTCGGAAAGCCCGTTGAAAACAACGCTCTTGCCCCTCATGCACCTATCACACGACAGAGGCATCGGCCTCCTTCATTTCGTCAATTTCGAAAAATTCTCCAAGCTTTCGCTCAAGCGATTGATCTCTTGCTCAGCGCGTACTTGGCTGGTTACGTCGTACTGAATGCCGAGATAATAAATGACTTTCCCGTCCCGATCGAAAAGCGGCGTGAGTGCGAGATGATTATAAAAGAGCTCGCCGCTCTTTCGATAATTGCGAAGCGTCACCTCAATGGGTTGAGCATTCGCTAGCGCTTCGCGGATCTGGGCGCACGCTTCCTGATCTCTATCATTCCCCTGCAAAAATCGGCAATTTCGCCCCACCACCTCCCCCTGACTGTATCCCGTAATTTCCTCGAAGGCCTTATTGACGTAAACGATGGGCATATCGTCCAAATCCGGATCGGCCAGCGTGACGCCGTTGACGCACGAATCGAGAATCTTAGCCAACACCTGCGGGATCAGCCCCGGATCTTTTTCCACAATGAAGGCCATATCGGTTCCTCCTAATTCTTCGCTTCAATCGTTCTCTTCGGCTTATTTTTGATCGAAAAACCTTGCCAAGTTCCTTTTTGACATCATGATTAGCTCTCGATCAGGCCTTTCAAATTCTTGACCGTCCGCTCGGCGCCATCCTGGACGGCCACTCGAATCAATTTCTCGAAGGGGCGCATGAACAACTCAAGCTCCGATAGCTCGAAGGTAAACGCGACCTCCGTGGATGGCGATGGCGAATTCTTTTGCACGAAATCATAGCTACAGCGGTAAGGACTGGAGACTCCGCTGAAACCAAGCCGCTTGTTCGGTTGGTAGTCGGTCACCCTGAACGTGGATTCGGTCCGGTGTCCGTGATCGATTCGAACCTGCCGCGCCAAAGTACCGAGGCGCAACGGCCCCTCCGTCAATGGTTTCAATTCGACCACTTCGGGTGACCACTTCGGGTAATTCTCGAAAAATTCATCGCTGATAAAGTGAAAAACTTCGTCTACAGGCTTGTTGATTACTGTGCTCGCCTTAGCTTTTACCGGCTGACTTGAGCCAAACATCATCTTCCGCCTCCTGAATTTCCTGGCGTCGTTGTCGGACGCACCGATATCCCATGAATCCCGCTAACCTGCTCGCGCTTTGACAGCAGCGCCACCAGCATAAATCCTTCCAGCTTACCTCCAGCCAGTCACAACACATAGGTATCGATGCCCGCAAGCAATAGGTCGTATTGCGCTTCGACGATTTCTTTCACAACCGTTGCGGGAAATCCCCCCACCACGTTGCGTTCCAACGCTATCCATCCCACGGAGTCCTGCGGTCCCAGGCTGATTATGTAGCCCAGATCGCGATGCACATAAGGCTCCAGCACTTTGACGATGCCCGAATGCCTGAGGATATTCCGAGCGGCCAACTTACCTTTGCGCACGGCGGACTGAGCCGTCATGACGTTCGAGCCTAACGACCGGTAGTACGAGCAGTCGCCGGCGGTGAAGACCCGCTCTAGGGTCTCGCCATCCAGAACGACCTGGCCGAAAAAATTGGCATGTAGCCGAATGCTTGCGCTTTTGCCGACGAAAAGCAGGGTCAGATGAGAAGCGAGTTCGGACAACTCGCCCGTCTCCACCTCTTCGAGGACGACATGGTTCGCCTCCTGAGCACGAAAAAAACGACCGGGCACATGCTCTATTCCGAGGTCCGCTATCCGAGCCTCCGTATACTGTCCCAATTTCGCATTGAACTGCGTCAGCACCCTGTATTCGGAGTCCACCAACCGCAGCCGCCAGGGCATGCGGCGTTCCCGCACGAAATTGGCGATTTCGAACAGATACTGGATTCCGGTCGCACCGCCCCCAACTGCGGTAATCCACGGATCGGAAGAGCCCGTTGCCGCCAAGTTTTCTTGCAGCACTTCCGGCCCCGGCTTTTCGATAAAATCGTCGAGATCGATCACGTGCTTAGATTTTTCAAGCTTCTTGAACCCGGCTCCCGTGGCGATCAGCAGATAATCGAATCCTATCTCCTCCTGCCCAACCGGTATAACCCGGTCACTTTGCCACTGTTTCAGCTCCGCATCGTCGAACGTCAGATCCGCCATGACGTAGCGAAAATTGAAACGCTTTTCCAAGGCCGCGAAAGGCACTTTGAAGTCCGCCAAAGGACGTCGAAAACTTTCGTGAAGATGGGTAATCTTAAGGTGATAAGGCCGGCGATCGACCAATACGATCTCGGCATCGGGACGGTATTCGCGGATCGTCACCAGCGCCGACAGCCCTGAATACCCGCCGCCGATGATGACAAGCCTGAGCGCTTCTTTACTGGGGAAATAGAATGGCAAAAACATATCTGTTCTCTTCTTGTTGTTTCTTCTTGTATGAATTCCCCATGGTCGACGGACTGACTTCCAGAAGCACGACACCTCGGCCGCCCTACTGGGGAAACTCCCGCTTTTTATAAGACTTGCCGGCCAGACAAAGATTCCCCTTTATTCGAATCCGCAACGCTTAGGCTGGTTGCGCCGCATCTTTGAAGACGCATCGCTCGAACTATGAAAACATCCCGATAGACCGTATTGTGTTACCCGGCATTTACGAACTGCGACAAAAGGAGCTGATTTATGACCGACCAAGACGCCATCTACGGCCAAGAGGATCAATCCAAGCGGATTCTAGTGGTCGATGACAACACGGATGCGGTCGAAAGCTTGGCTTTATTGCTGGAACTCGAAGGCCATGAGGTCAGAACCGCACTCGACGGGCCGACTGCCCTCGATTTGGCATCCGAGTTTCAGCCCCAGGCCATTCTTTTGGACATCGGCCTCCCGGGCATGGACGGCTATGAAGTAGCCCGTAGGCTCCGCGAACGGCCGGAGACACGGGAGGCGCTGATCATTGCCATCACCGGCTATGGCCAGCAAGAAGACCGCGCTCTCACCAAGGCCGCCGGGTTCAATCATCATTTGGTAAAGCCGGTCGATCCGGAAGAATTGGGCGCCCTGCTTGCATAGCGCTACCGACGGTTAGTCGACGTTTACTTAGCAGGAACGTGTTTGCGGGATTTCACACACCACACTGAGTGATTTGCCACAGTTTTACGGATAACATCGGAACCGAGGGTCATGCGGCTACGCGCCGCACAAGGGATTCAGCATGCTTGGCTCGATTTCTGCGTGATTCTCTACCCATTTGATCGGCGGTTTGAAAACGCTCTGGCTATCCGTGAAATCACGCATTTTCAGGATCTAGCAGAGCACGCGTTTTTCCTTTCTCTCGTACGAGAATTTTATGGAGCAAAAAATAAGAATCGCGGCAACCGTAACTTTGGCCTCGGGTATCGGTCTCTACGGCCATTCGGTGTCGGCGGACCATGGCTCGATCGGCTTCGGTCTGGGCACAGCGGCACCGATCGTTACGAGCAGCGCGATCACGCTACCGGCCCGCAAAGCGCTGGTCGGCGTGACGACGCAATACACGGACTACAACGAGTTCTCGAATTCCCGGCTGATCGAACTCAATGAACGGGTGGAGGGCGAGGGGAGACACGTCCATAGCATCGAATCACTGCTGACGACCTCGCTGATCGCCGCCTACGGCGTCACCGACAACATCACCTTAGGCTTGCGCTTTCCCTATGTCTGGCGCAACAACGTCCGCGAAGTACCCCATCATCATGATGAGGGCGAAGAGGAAGGAGGAGAGGAAGAAGCACCGCACGTCCAGAACCTCGGAGACCCGAACGGTATCGGCGATACCACGGTCTTCGGCCAATGGCGATTCTTCAATACCGACGACAATCTGACCCATGTCGCACTGCTCGGTGCGGTCAAAATGCCGACCGGGCGCACCGACCGCGTCACGGCCCGAAACGAGGACGGGGAACGTGAAATTCAGGACGTGCATTTCCAGCCCGGCAGCGGCTCATGGGACGGCAGCCTGGGGCTCGCCTTCACTCAAGGCTTGGGAGATTTCTCGTTCGACTCGAACGTGCTTTATACCTGGGTGACGAAGGGTGATCGCCATGTCGATCTGGGGGACGTTTTTACCTACAATGCCGCCCTCTCGTGGAGCCCGGGCGGAACGCTCGGCGGCGGACTCCAGGCCTCCAGCAACTTTAACCTCTGGACCCTGATGGTCGAATTGAACGGCGAATGGCGTAATTATCAAACCGAACGAGGGGTAAAAGACCTCGATGAAGGCGGCCATATTCTCTATGTTTCGCCGGGCGCCCGCTTTGCAGGCGGCGAGAACTGGAACGTGGCCTTGTCGTTCGGCGTACCCATCGTGACCGATCTGAACGGCTATCAGGTGGAACCGGATTACCGCATCACCAGTCGAATCAACGTTACGTTCTGATCCGATGGCTAAAGTGCGAACCGGAGGCTCGATTCCAAGCGTGAACTTTATCGCACTCAAGCGAAGAGCGATCCGGACGAGGCCTTCTTCCGGAGTCCGCAACCGCTTAGCCTCACTGTGTTTCTGGGGTTTGTCCGTTGCTGTGTTATCCGGTTGCGCGTCGATTGGTTCGGGAACAAAGCCGATGCCGAACGGCTTTGAACGCTATGCCGGCATGGACGTCAAACTGCCGGTTTCGGCGGCTTTTGGCCCGGACCGACGACTGTGGCGCATCGTGCCGACCACCGACCATGTCTATGTCGACTTTTCCAGCGATTACGGCAAAACCTTCAGTCCGCCGGTACCGGTCAATGTGGAGCGCGTGCCGATCAGGACGCAAAGCGAATACCGCCCGCAGATCGCCGTCGATCCCGCCGGCCGCGTTTATGTCGCCTACCCGGCCTTCGGTCTGCAACCCTGGACCACCTATTTGAGCGTCTCCGAAAATCGAGGGCAGCATTTCAGCATGCCGGAGCCTTTGAGCGACAAAGCGAGGACAGCCAACTCGTTTCAAGCCGTACTGGCGATCGGTCCCAAAGGCGATTTGCACGCGTTCTGGCACGACGAGCGCGAAGGCGCTGACGAAGCGCGGGGCAATGACATCTTTCACACCGCCCTGGACGCTAAAGGAAAGACCCTTCAATCCAATCAAAAAATTGTGGACGGCGTTTGCAGTTGCTGCCGCCTCGCCGTCGATTTCGATACCGATGGGCGGCCGGTCTTGATCACCCGTTTCATTTATCCCGGCAATGTCCGCGATCATGGTCTACTGAAGCCCCAGGACGATCGCGCGGAATGGACGGCGGTGCGAGCCACGGACGATGACTGGAAGATCGAAGCGTGTCCCGTCCATGGACCGGCGCTTTCCGTCGGCCGGGATGGACGTTATCACATCGCCTGGTTTACCCAGGGAAACAAACGCCAAGGCTTGTTTTACGCTCATTCTGACGACCAAGGCCGCCGCTTTTCCGAACCCGTCGCCTTGGGCGACTCCAAGCAATTGCCGGGACATCCCGACGTACTGGCGATGGGAGAGCGGGTGGTCCTGGCCTGGAACGAGTTCGACGGCCGGAAAAATCGGGTGATGGTCAAACAGTCCGGAGATGGCGGGAACACATGGTCCGAGGCGATAGCGACGGCGGAATCGGACTCCGACGCCGATTTTCCGTTCCTCTTGACCGATGGCCAAGCGATCTTTCTATCGTGGAATAGCCAAAATAAAGGTTACCGCCTGATCCGCATCGATTAATCGATCCGCTCTTATCCCTTTCGAACCTTATGCCTACCGATATGAAGAAATTATGCGCTCTGTTTTGCCTGTTCCTGACGCTTTTTTCGGCTCCGCTATTCGCCGAAGATCAAACTCAGCCTTTCAGGGCCGGCAGCCTTAACGAGATTTTGAAAGCCCGCCAGGGAAAGCCATTCATTCTCATGTTTTGGTCACTGGACTGCGCCAGCTGCATGAAGGACCTGGACGCTCTTGCAGCCTCGATGAAAAAGCATCCCAAGCTCGATCTGGTGATGGTCTCCACCGACGATGCCGAATTTGCCGGCGAAGTGAATGACATGCTGGCAAAACACCAGCTGAAACAGATCGAATCGTGGATTTTCAGCGAATCCAACGCACAGCGGCTGCGCTACGAAGTAGACCCGTCCTGGTACGGCGAACTGCCCCGCAGTTATTTTTACGATGCCGGCCACAACCGTCTGCCAGTCAGCGGTGCGATCACGACCGAACACATCGACGCCTGGGTCGCCGCCGTGAAGCCTTAACGCAGCCTCCGGCAGCTAAACGAAACGTTACGGCGGCCGGGCGGCATCCTTTGTGGATGTACGGAAAAATAGATCTACTACCTTTTTGATCGTCCGGTTTTATCATTAGGCCGAGTCGGGTGTCGGTCTCGCCGTATTCCGCAACGCGTCAATGGGAGCGAAACCCGATTTGCTGGGATTCGCTTCGCTCGTCCCAGCCTACACAGGCCAACCTCAAAATACCGCCAGATGCAGGGCAAATAGGGTACTCCCGCATTGCGCCGCTTGGCAGGGCACTCATTCGGCGCGATGCGCTTGATTATTACGATTTGAGAACTGCGTCATGATCGGTTGTGTCGAGCGGCTATATACTGATTCAATTATCCGACTTTCAATCCCGCAATTGAGTGAGTATCTAAGGAGTCCTGCCATGAAGTTCACCAGCGATAACAGCCTTGCCAACTGGCTACAGACCACCGACGCACGCGATCTCATCGCCAAGACAGCACCTGATCAGGTGAACACGGCAGTACTCAGCCAAGCTCATCGCTTCTATTGGTTCAACATTCATCATGAAGTCGATCTCAATGCGAGCTGGACTCTGGGCGCCAATCTCCATTTCGACGGCAATATCGGAGGAGTATGGATTTCTCTGAAGTACAAGGTGTTTGAAGGCTCAGAAAACGAGATGCTGATGACGGAGGCGTTCGAAGTACACCCTTATAAGCCCGTACTAAACCCGGTACGCATACCGATGCAAAACCGGCTGCGACGACTTGCACGGATTCTAGAGAATTGGAATGGCAAACCTCGTCCGGCGGGGTGTCAATATTTTCGGCCGGGACATATCACGTTCACCTGAGTTAATAAGCCGAGATCAGTACTCCTATTCCAACTCAGATAGTCATAGCACGCCCCACGGCTCCCATGCCGCCGAGCTAAGCCGTCATGTTCAAGATTTTCGCCTATGGTACGCTCCAGGTTCCGGAGGTGATGCGAGCCGTTACCGGCGATCTTTTCCCGTCGCAACCGGCCCGGCTGAACGGGTACGCCCGCTATCGCATTCGCAACCGGGTTTATCCGGGGCTTCGCAGAGAGCCCGGCACCTTTACCGACGGCGTACTCTACGAGAACGTCTCGGCGAGTGCACTTAACGATCTGGATGCGTTCGAGGACGATTTTTACCGGCGCGAAACCGTAACTGTGGTCACCGGCACGGGCATTCGGACCGATGCGGAAGTCTATATCGTTCCGCCCGCGCATTACCAACTGCTCATCCGGCGGAACTGGAAACTGGAGCGCTTCAAAGAAACGGCGCTTCATGAATTTTTAGCCGGCTGGCGTCGTCTAAGTAAATGAACTAACGTTTCACGCCGGTTGTTCGGCCCAATTAGAACATGTGAACGGCAAGCCGCTGCAAATCTGCTTTCGATGCGACTCGCAATCGTCGCAAGTCCCCGGATAATAAAGCGCTGAAACGCAGCCGAACTGCCATAGAGGCGGTTCGGCCCGAAGACTTCGCCGCCAGGATTTTTCGCCTATGTTTTTGCCGACAGGTTCCACGTTATTATTCCCCTTGCGACCTGTCCCACATAAACAATTGCGGATGCTGGAGCCAAACGATGAATATCTCGACTGAAAATCGTAACGGCAGGACCATTCTCAGCCTGAAGGAGGAACGCCTCGATGCGCATAACTCCGGCGAACTGAAAGATTACATCCTCAAGCTTTTGGAAGACGGCCATACGCGCTTGGTTATCGATCTGTCGGGCGTCCGTTTCATCGACAGCTCAGGCTTGGGTGCTCTGCTGTCCGGTTACAAGAACGCCTCTTTGCGTTCGGGCAGCTTCGTGCTGGCGGGGTTACAGCCGCGCGTACAATCCATGTTCGAGCTCACCCGTCTGCACCGGGTGTTCGATATCTATCCCAGCCTTCGGGAGGTACCGGGCGGCAACTAGCCAGGATAATGCCAGGAGATTTCGATGGGCGGCGAAACCGACGTCATCAATGTCGAAATTGTGGTCCCGAACCAAACTCGCTATCTGAGCTTGATCGGCAATATCGCCGAACAGGTAGCCAAGACCTTGGATGTTTATACCGGCGACCGCGATGCCCTCGCCTATCATCTCAACCTGGTTCTGACCGAAGCGATGGTCAACGCCATTCAACATGCAGCACCGGGCAACGCCAACAAAACCGTGCGGGTGTGCATGTGCATCCGGGACAAGGATCTCCGGATTTCTGTATACGATCAGGGTCAGGGCTTCGATTTGAATGCGGTGCCGCCCCCTAATCTCGATGCCCTGAACGAGCGCGGCCGGGGCATTTTCTTTATGCGCACGTTTATGGACTGGGTCAGCTACCGCAAGGCGGACAATGGCAACGTACTGGAGATGTACAAAAAGCTGGCTTAGACCTTCGATAACTCGATCAGCCGAGCTCGAATCCGGCGAAATCCTAACCATCCTTGCCGAGAAATGAGCATCGGCCCCCCGTTTCGGCAGGAGAACAACACGATGCTTTGGGAACGCAGCTTTAGAATCTTTCTTGATCAGGCCGCTCGGGAGTTTCACCAAGCTGCCCCCTCGTTTCGCTACGAGGACGCTTTTTCCACCGAATACCGCGCCCTCGTTCCCCCGCAACTGGCAACCCGGGACGCATTCAAGGTAGAGCACGTCATCCGTACCGGCCGGGAAACCGTCGACCTGTGGGAGCCCGACCCGCAACTGGGCGATCCGTTTCATCGCCTTCAGCTTTATGGACTGCGCGAACGGAATCTGGACGAGATCATTCCGATCCTTCAGGACCTTAACTTACGGGTGGTCGATCAGGTTCAATTCAGGGGCGAAATCGGATCGCAGCGCATTTTCATCCGCAGTTTCTCGGTCAAACCCGCGGCAGACGGGCTCGATTCCCTGATGCCTGTCAAAGAGCCGCTGCTCGATGCTTTCATGGCGCTGCTGACAGGGCGAGCGGACAAGGATGCTCTCAACGGCTTGCTGCTGCTGACCGGCCTCTCCTGGAAGGAAATCGACGTTTTCAGGGCATACCGAAACTATTACTTTCAGCTTGGCGGCCGCTTCGGCCGTTTCCGCTTCCATCAGGCGCTGCTCAACAATCCCAAGACGGCCCTGCTGCTGTTTCACTATTTCGAGAGTCGCTTCAAACCGGACAAACGCTGGATCGACCTGGCCCGCCGCGAGGACGAGGCCATGCTGCCGATCCGCATGGAATTGAGCTCGTCTCTGGATGAGGTGGAAGACTCGAACGAGGACCGCATCCTCCGCGACCTGTTCAATCTGATCGACGCCACGCTCCGAACCAACTTCTATCGCCGGGTAGATCAGCCGGATCACTTCATCGCGATCAAGATCAACAGCCTCGGGATCATCAACATGCCGGCGCCGAGGCCACTGTTCGAGATCTACGTCCATTCGGCGCTGATGGAGGGCATTCATCTGCGCGGGGCCAAGGTGGCCCGCGGCGGCATCCGCTGGTCGGATCGCCCGGACGACTTCCGTAGCGAGATTCTCGATCTGATGCAGACTCAAATGATCAAAAATGCCTTGATCGTTCCGCAAGGCGCCAAAGGCGGATTCGTCGTCAAGCAAACCGCTCGGGACACGGCCGACCGCGAGCGTCTGGCCCAGGAAGCCTATTCCACGCTGATTCGAGGACTGCTGGATCTGACCGACAATTTGCAGGGCGCCGTCGTGACTAGCCCGTCCGATGTCGTGACCCACGACGATGCCGATCCTTATCTGGTGGTCGCCGCGGACAAAGGGACGGCGCGGCTGTCGGATCGCGCCAACGCTATCGCCGCGGAGTACGGGTTCTGGCTCGGGGACGCCTTCGCTAGCGGCGGCTCGCACGGCTATCACCATAAAAAGCTCGGCATCACCGCCCGAGGCGCCTGGGAATGCGTGAAGCGGCATTTCCGAGAATTGGGACAGGATATCAACACCCAACCGTTTACGGTCGTCGGCATCGGCAGCATGGACGGCGACGTGTTCGGCAACGGCATGCTGCTGTCCGACAAAATTCATCTTCGCGCCGCTTTCAGCGCCAACCACATCTTCCTCGATCCGAATCCCGACCCGGCACTCTCCTATCGAGAGCGAAAACGCCTGTTCGATCTACCCTATTCCAGTTGGGACAATTACGACCGCGGTTTGATTTCACCCGGCGGCGGCGTGTTCCGGCGCGATGCGAAGGACATTCCGCTATCGCCGGACGTCCGCGAGTGGCTCGGGATACACCACGCCACGGTCGACGGCGAAGAACTGATCCGGCTGCTGCTAATGGCTCCGGTCGATCTGCTCTGGCTCGGCGGCATCGGAACCTATGTCAAAGCGAGTGCCCAGACCAACGAGGACGTCGGCGACAAAGTCAATGACAGCACCCGCGTCGATGCCAACCACGTCAAAGCGAAAGTGGTCGGTGAAGGTGCCAACCTCGGCTTCACGCAACTCGCCCGGGTCGAATACGCCTTGAGCGGAGGACGCATCAATACCGATGCGGTCGACAACTCGGGCGGCGTCGATCTATCCGACCATGAGGTCAACCTCAAAATCCTCATGACTCTGCTGCGGCACAAGGGGCTGATCGCCGACCGGGAGGAACGCGACCGATGGCTCGCCGAAATGACGGACGATGTGTGCCGTTCGGTACTGGCCAACAATTATTGGCAAAGCCTTTGCCTTTCGCTAGATCACAGGCGTTGTCTCGAGGACGCGGAGCCGTTTCTCGAAGCCGCCGACCGGCTGATCAACGCGGGATTGCTCGACCCGGCGGTCGAATCCTTCCCGTCCCGAAAGGACATTGCAACCCGCTCCCAACAAGCCTTGACGCGTCCCGAGCTGGCGGTTTTGATGGCTTATGCCAAATTGGCCTTGAAACGGGCGCTGTCCGATAGCTCCGCGTTTCTGTCCGCATCTTGGACCGGGGATTGCCTGGCCGGCTATTTTCCGGCAGCGGTGCGAGAGCGTTTCGCCGAAGTGCTCGAGGAACATTCTCTTGCTCAAGAAATTACGACCACGGTCGTCTGCAACACGGTCATCGACCAAGCCGGCATAGGCTTTCTGATTTGGGTCGACGAACTGGAGCCGCCCCTCCTGAATCAGGCCGTCAGAGCGTATTTTCTGTTTGACCGCGTACTCGACGGCCGCACACTGCACCAGAAAATCTGCGCTCTGGACGGTCGGATTGCAGCCGCTCGGCAGATCGAGCTTCTGCTGCGTTTGGAAAGCCTTCTGAACTCTTTCTGCCTATGGGCGCTGCAAAAAGGCAAAGCGCTGTATCCGGACCCTGAGACCATAGCCCTGTGGCGCACGGACCTGGCGCAGCATCTCGATTATCTCGCGAAAAGCCTAGCGGCGGCGGGCGAGCTTCCGGATTACGAACGGCGTATTGCCGATTCGGAAGCCTTTGGGTTTACGGCGGAAGAAGCGCAGCTTATCGCTCTCATGGAACGACTGCACGACTTTCCGGCCCTGGTCGACTTGGCCACCCATACCCGTGAGCCGCTTTCAAAAGTGGCCGAACTGAACGACACGGTCACCGAGTATTTGGAGTTCAGGCGGCTGATTCCCCGGCTTGAAGACGTGAAACCACGCAACCGTTGGGAACGCCGGGTACAAACCGTGCTGCTGGAACGGCTGAAGTCCGGATCGGTTCGCTTCAGCCTGGCGATGCTGCGCGCCGGATTACGCGATCCGGCCGCATTCTTCGCCGGACCGCGTCTCCAGCAACGCCTCGCGAAGCTGCGCCGATTCGGACGGGAACTCAATGAATCTACTGAGGCTTCGTTGATCCCGTTTACCGCTTTGGTTGCGGCATTGGATGCCTTGCGAGAAGCTTGTGACGACCCAAGTGGTTGAACCAGGTGGAAAATCGCCCCCGACAAATAGGAATTTACTGGCCTTCGGACGGGTCTTAGAGGTACACTATAAACGCTTTTTTCAAGCTATCCGCCTGATCTAAAAGCCTTTACGGCACTATCAATCCGCTCCGCCCCGGTAGCTCAGTAGGATAGAGCGTCCCCCTCCTAAGGGGAAGGTCGTACGTTCGAATCGTATCCGGGGCGCCATATTTATGGATTCAATTTCAATAACTTACCATAAATACTAGAAAATAATCGAAATTATTTCTGGTTTTTTGGGACAATTTTGGGACACCAAGCTATATTTTATGGCGGTTTTGATGTCCCAGATGGTGTCCCATGGCAACTATTGAAAAACGCGGCCCCGGCCAATGGCGGGCGAAGGTCCGCAAAAAAGGCTTCCCAGTTCAAACACAAACATTTGGATCGAGAGCGGAAGCAGAAGCATGGGCGCGCGACATTGAGTCGCAGATGGACCGCAGCACGTTTATTGATCCGGCTGCTGCTAAACGGACAACCGTTGCCGATCTTATCGAGTTTTATCGCAACGAACGTCTTCCAGGTCTTAGCTCCCAGAAACAAACCGCTAGCGACTTAAACCGACTTTGCTCCGATCTTGGGCATTATATTTATGCTGACATTAACCCGCCTTTGCTTTGCCAGTGGCGTGATCGGCAGCTAAAAACCCTTAGCAATGACACCGTGCGCAAACGGCTCGGGGTGCTTAAGCGAGTTTTCGATCATGCCCGCAAACGGCACAGAATCGTGCATCCCGATGACAAGCTGATGTCCGACGTTGATCTTCCTTCGTTGGGCGTTGAGCGATCGCGTCGACTTGTCGAAGATGATGAGGATTCAACAAAGAACGAATACAACCGCCTACTTAAAGCCCTTGAAAGAACGGTCGTAAAAGACCTTTTCGTTTTTCTCGTTGAAACCGCTTTGCGCCGAGGCGAAGCACTTGCTCTTTGCTGGCGCCATGTCGACTTTAAACGAAATACGATCAGAGTTGAGGCGGTCGAGCAAGGTGCTCGTAAGTCCAGACCGAGGCATGTGCCGTTGACGCCAGCGGCTCGAGCTCTCCTCGAATCCATTAAAGAGAGTAATTCGCCGATTTTAGATTCTGACAGGATATTTCCTATTGCCCGCGATTCAGTTACACAAGCGTTTCGCCGTGCATGCAAGCGTGCAAATATCAAGGGGCTTCGGATCCATGATCTTCGTCACGAAGCGACTTCGCGATTCTTCGAGGATCATGATCTGGCAATTGTCGAAGTAGCCAGCATCACGGGTCATACCGATACCAAATCGTTGGCGAGATACACTCATCTTGCAGCAGCAAAACTCGCTAAAAAACTAAAGAAAAACGCAAGTTGACAAGAGCAAGGGATGTTACGGTGCCCGCAAAGAGTACGCGTTTAAATCTTCGGTGCTAATGTCGGAGGCCGGAACAAGCTGATAATGTCGCTCGTCTACAATCTTTATCTCGCCGCTTTCTACCGTTAGCTCGAACAGAGCGATCCGGTTATCGGTCATGAATTGAGCCGATACCGGCCGGCACACTAAAGAAGGAAACTTCTCGGCGCAGCACGCTATATCTTGCTGCGTCTGTACGACACCGTGTTTATCCGTTCCTCCTTTCGCTTGCACCGGAACCACGAATTGCCGTCCGTGACGGTCGATGCCGACGTAAATTTCGTCCACTTCGATCTGTCCGATGGCCTTAACGGTGGTTCGCAAATGGTTTTGCAGCGAATAGGCGGCGATGCCTAGAAAGATATCGATCAAGCGGTTGTAACGAACTTTCGCGAGCAACGCTTGTTCGTCGCTCAGCGAATAAGCATTTATGATTTCGGGCGTCGAGTCGGGTACTTTTATTGTCACCAACTCTTCGCGGGGCACAATCCGACTGATCTTGACCAGCTTAAATCGGTATCGCGCGCGGCCCGCTCCTTCGATAATCCATTCCAGACCGGGCGGCGCAGTCGCGCGAACGGTTTCGGGCAACTCGTTACGGTAACGGAAGCTGTAAGCTAAATCCCCTAAGTTCTTGACGTTTTTTATGCCAAGATCGGCCGCGGCTTTTTCTAGCTCCTCGCGGGTAAATTCGAACTCGGTAAGCCCGGCGTTGAAATGGGAAAGGAAAACGTGCTCGACGATCCGGCCGTAACGGTTGAGCTGGTTGCCCGTCGAGCTCCCCTGCCGTTGAGCCGTCATACGGCGGCGACCCGCTGTTCGCGGCGGGCGGGCGGTTTTCTCGTTCGCTGCGCGATAACGTTATGCGGGACACCGAAATAAGCGGCCGCCGCACTCATGTCGAAGTTCAGTAAGCTTTCATGCCCCGGCGTTAAAACGACTTCTGGCTTTTCCGGCTTAGAATTCAGCGCGTCGACAATCTGCGAAGCTACGGCTCTAGCCAGCAACGGAGGCACACTGTTTCCGATCTGTCTGAACCCATGCCACTTCGTCACGTGGAACCGAAACCAATCGGGATAGGAGTGCAATCGCGCCGCCTCCCTTACGGTGATAACGCGCGGCAAATAGGGATGGATCGGACGCGGAGACGTGAACGCTCCCCGTGCACTGTCCGTACCCGCTCTCAGCGTATTGCACACCCCGGCTGGGTTCAGCTTGTGAAAGCGGCTAACGGGCTCCGTTTTACCGTGCGGCGTTTCGGCGAAGCGCCTCTTCGACAGCTCGGTATGCTCCGTCCTCAAGCTCGCCGTTAGCACGTTGGGGTCGAAGACTCTCTTGTAGCCGATATTTTCGGGGTCCGGCGCCAGACCGCGTAGACGTTTAGCGTAGAGCGCTTCGGTCTCGAACTCAACCCGAGCGGTGTCGGAAATCAGCAATTCCGGGAACGTATCTGCGTCCGGCAAGTCGCCGATCGCTTCTTCAACGGATACCCTTCCTGTCGGCTTCGGATATTCCGGGACCGGCATTCCCCGCCTAATGCCTATCAGAAAAAGCCGTTTTCTATCCTGCGGAACGCCGTATTCTGCGGCGTTCAAAACTTCGGGCGAAAGCACGTCGTAGCCGATATCTCCAAGCGACTCGATCAGTTCGCGAAGAAACTGGCGATGGCTACCGAGAGTTAAGCCCTTTACGTTCTCAAAGACGCAGTATTTCGGTCGAAGCTCTTTTACAAGGCGCACGTAGTGGAATACCAGCTGATTGCGCGGATCGTCCAGCACTCTCTTACCGATCAAGGAAAAGCCTTGACAGGGCGCCCCGCCGAAAACCGCGTCGATATCGACTCCGTTTAACCCGGCGCGACCGCGAATATCGTCGCCCGTCAAATCGGTTACGCTGGCACAGATTACGGTCGAATACGGAAAGTTGTGTTCGTGCACTGCGCAATGAATCGGATCGATTTCTACGGCCGCGGCGATATCGAATCCGGCCTGCTCGAAACCCAAAGACATCCCCCCTGCCCCTGAAAATAGATCGATTCCTATTGGTCTCTTACGATTCGAGGAACTCATGTAAACGTATTCTCAACTTTTCTTGGTCTTTAACTTCGCATTGCCAAACCGTAAGAACCGACCAGCCTTCGTCCTCAAGCCGCCGTAGGTTTTCGACGTCTCGTTGGCGATTACGGTCGATTTTGGGCTTCCAAAAATCCAAGCGGCTCTTTGGCAGTTTTCCATATCGACAATTTTCGTGACCGTGCCAAAAACACCCGTTGACGAAAACGGCTTTGCGCCGCCGAGAAAAAACTAGATCCGGCTTTCCCGGCAATCGCTTGTCGTGCAGCCGATATCGATAGCCCATCCCAAAGATCAATCGTCTTACGACTAGCTCCGGCGTCGTATTCTTGGAACGAACTTTCGACATAATCTCGCTACGCTTTTCCTTCGTGCGAGTGTCTGTCATTTTCGCCGCCGCTATCTCACGCTCCTGAAAGCTATTCTCGCGACGTTTTAATGTCGGTCGCCGTTTCCGGCGGAAGATGTTTCGCCATCTCCGCCAAAATAGCTGCTATTCCGGCCTCTCGCTCTTCCGGCGATCCGTTTGCGATATCGTCCAGTGCGTCGGCAAGCGTATCCGTATCGACATCGCAGCCTGGGCTTGCGACGATCTCGAGCAGCTGCCAGAACCGGTCTCGATCAATGGAAGGAATGGTTACAACGGGCATAATCGTTTCTCCACGAATCTTTTTGTAATCTATTTAAGCGACTAAAATCAATATGACATAAAAAATGCGGAACCGACCGACCCCGCAACCGCCCCCCAAATGGCAGTGCATGCGCACCATTGAAGCCACTCTTTCGGCGTCAATCTCCACAACTTCGCGCGCCAGCCGCGCGGGGCCGTGCTTTTGATGATGTCGAGGCGCAGATTTTGCGCCGTTTCGCGCGCTAGCTCTGCGATTTCGGTCGGCGACAAGTCGGTGTCGTAGACTCGCCGGGCTAGTCGCACGCCTTCCCCTAGCCACTCTCCGACCGTTTCCCACGGCCAGATTGTCACATCTTGCCCATCGTAAAATTTTGCAAAGTGCCAAAGTGGGAGCTGCTCGTGCCCCGTCGCGCTTATCATTTGCTGATAAAGCTCGCCGGCTGCACTGCTCAAAAAATCTTCAGCTCTAAAATGCAGCGCGAGATTTACAGTAAAAAATACAAAATCGTGAGAGTGACCGTCTGTAAGTTTGTGTGCGCACTCGTGTGTGTAAACCGAGATTGCGCGAGGTAGGTATGCGTCGGGGGTTGAATAGTATGTATCTATCAACACCTCCGGTCGTTCCTTCGGCGCGGTTCCAGCCACGCCGCCCCCCAGCGGTTCAAAAATGGCTTCGATCAACTGTCCGTCGCTGTGTCGCAAGTCTAATGCCTTAGCTAAGCTTTTAAAAATCTCTTTGAGCACGGTTTCCCGATTTTTAGTTGAGTTATGAAGAGTCGACATCAGCCCATCTCCATTTCAAGCTCATCTTCTAATTCGTCTTCGTATTCCTGATCGGCTTCCTGTTCCAGCTCTTGCATGGTCTCGGCTTGAAAATCCAGCGATGTACATTTTTGCCGGCTCCGCTCGATAAGCGCCTCCAAGTCTGCTGCTGTGTCCTGATCGGCATAAATGTTCAAGCTCTCCCGGTGCCGGCTGCCCGCGACATACATCCATTCTTTGTCCGTCATGCCCTCGTTCGCCAACACATAAGCCTGATTGACTGTTGCGCCCTGGCTTTTGTGCACGCTGATCGCGTAGCCGTGTTGCAGGTGCTCGTACTGCTGCGGATCAACCCGCACCGCTTGCCCGTCGTCCGTTTTTATATGCAGGTAAAAGCCTTTTTTGTGATGTTCGATTCTTTGCAGCGTGCCCAGCGTGCCGTTCTTCACGCCCAGCGCTTTGTTGTTGCGCGTGAACAAAACCCGGTCGCCCTCTGCTAGCCGTAGCCCGTTAACCTCGACTTCTACGCCCCAGGCATAGCCGGCTTTGCGCATCTCAGCGCGGGCTAGCTCGTTCAATGTTCGAACTTCCGCGCGTGTGCCTGCTAACATGAGCGATTCGCCGGGCTGCGCGGGGTCCCGTTCGGTCGCCCAGTGATTGACCATCGCTTGCATGGCTTCCGTTTTGTCCGGCGCGGCGTGCAGCCGGCCCGCTGCTTGTAGGGCTTCAAGCGCTTCGCTTGCGCGGCCGGTCGCTAGCGCGTCAACCATCTCGCGGTCGGTTTGGGATTTTTGCCGCCGGATATCATGTAGCTCTGCCGCGCCGATGGCGCTTTGCAGGGCTTTGAACGCACCGCCTGCGTCGATGGCTTGAAGTTGTCGAGCATCGCCCACCAGCACGACTTTTGCCCCCGCTTCCCGCGCATGATCGAGCAACGCGCTCATCTGGCGCGATCCGATCATGCCGGCCTCGTCGATCACCAAAATATCCCTATTTGATAAGGCATCTTTGCCGGTTGCCAAATCGTGCAAAAGTGAATGTAAGGTTTGGCTGGATATTCCAGCGGATTGCTGCAAGCCATCGGCCGCTTTACCTGCAAGCGCAGCCCCCCGAACGTTAAAGCCGGCCGACTCCCAGGCTAGCTGTGCGGCTTGCAGCATCGTCGATTTGCCCGTCCCGGCTCCGCCCTGAACGAGCGTCACACCGTCGGATTTTTGCGTGATGTGCCGAACGGCTTTTTGTTGTTCGTCGCTTAAAGCAAAGCCGTTTTCGGCTTCGAATTTTCGTAACGCCGTTACGACAATTTGTTCGCGCAGCGTGTGTGCAGTTTCGCCTTGCCGCCCAGCTGCGCTGTCGATCATGTTTTGCTCGATTTGGCGCATCTCGCGAGTTGTGTAGCGGATTGATCCATCCGGCCCGCGCAGCCGAACAATCTCTTGATCATGCAAGAGTTTGTCGGCGAGCATTTCAGCCCGCGCCAGTCCGCCGCCGGCGGTCTGCGCCTCGACTGCTAGTGCTCGAATGATGTCCCGCCGCTGGAACGTGCTTTGCTGCTGCGTCAGCTTGCGCAAAATCGCCGCTGTATCAATCTCTTTTTGTTGCTGTGGCTCCCGTGCGATGTCGCGGACTGATTCGGCTGAAAAGCCGTGTTCGGCCGCTTCGCTCTTCCAGCGCTCTAACAGCTCGGCGCGGTTAGTTGCTTGCTTGCTGCTGCGGGTGCTGAGTGCTGCAATCTCCGCTGCTTTTGCACTACTCGCATTGCGCTGCTCTAGTGCTTCCTCGATTTGCGCCCGGCGGCTGCTCCATCGCTTGCAGAGCGAGTCCGGCACCCCCGCGACTTTGAAGCTGTCCCGGTCCGCTTCGATTTGATAGCCCAGTTTGTGCAACTGCTGTGCTAGCTCGGCTCTGTAAATCGCTCCGAGCATCATTTTGTGACGAAAAATCTCGGCAGCTTCGATGGCCCCGAACGTGCCGTCCGGCCGCCGGGCTAGGTTTGCAATGATGCAGTGTGTATGTAAATCCGGATCTCCCGCGCGGCTCGTGCCATGCTGAAACGTTGCTGCTATCATCTGCGCCGCCTCGGTCTCGATCCCGCCTTTGCCCCGACGCGCATGCAACAAATTTTGCTCTATATAAAGTAGTGCCGCTTCCGTCGCCTTCGCCTGCGCTGCTTCGATTTCCGCTCTGCGTCCGGCGTCGGCCATGGCCCATAAAGCGCTGACAGATTTTGGGGCTGAAAATGTAAGGTCGTAACCCGGCCGGCGTGCACCGGTGCCGCCTACGCGTGCAAGCTGCTCGCCGTTTCCGGGGCGTCGGCCGGCTAGTACCGCTTCGAAGTCTTCGCGGCGGTACTCTGATAAGTTCAGCGCTTCCGCCCCTTTGCCGATCCATCGGCCTGGGGCATTGCCGGACTCGCTATAGTAATCTTCCGGTCCGTCGTGGGCAGCTTCGCCTTCTGCATATTTGGCGATATCCGAGAGATTGGCGTTTGATGATAGTGAGTTGATGCTTAACATCTTTCATGCTCCTTTTCTTGTTGCCTGCGACGGCGGACTTTGATCTTTTTTGCGATGGGTACCGTGGCTGTGGCTGTCGCCTCGGGCGGTTGTAGCTGGTCGATGATCTCTGCAACGTCCAGCGCTGTTGCCAGCAGCTCGGGTAGTAGATCGGCAGCCAAATTTTTAAGTATTTCCCCAGCTGGGCTTTCGTCTTCGGCTTCGCCGGGCTTGGGCTCGGGCTCGACGTTGAGGGGTGGCAGCATGTCAAAATCTTGTGTTACCGCCTCAAGCTCGGGGTCGCGCGCGGGCAAGCTCGGTTGTCGCACGTCATCGCGCGGCACCGGGGGCGCGGTATCGCTCGCGTCGTCCGGGGCTTCTGCGATCTCGATTTTTGTCAGATTTTCGGCAGCTTGATCGGCGGCGGACGGCCAGCCTGAGGCTGTCCAGGGGGCTGGAAGCGTGGGTCGGGCGTTGCCGGGGAGTTGGGTAAAGGGCCAAGTTAGCCGATACACAAAGCTGCCGCCGAGGATTAGTAACGCTGTAATGCCGCCGTTTCCGGGTCCGAGTAGGCTGAATTCGTGCGGCGAAACTACCGGCTCGTCTGCGACGGTCCAGTTATCTGTTCTTTGGGGCGTCGCGGCGTAGCCGCCCATTGAACCGACGGGCGCGCTGAACGTTGGGCTGTAGCGCTTTACCTGGCGGCTGCCGACGAGGTCACTTAAGTATTCCGGGGTCTCGGCTCCTTGTGTTCGCGCGACAATCGTCGTGCCAATCATCCCGCTCAGCGCGGCAGTCCATTCACGCGAGTAGGCGCCTCGGATTTGATTGATATCCTGCGCCGCCAGGATTACGCGTACGCCTTTCGACCGTCCGATTTCGACAAATTTTTCGATGTTTTCAACTTTTCGGAGCTGCGGAAATTCGTCTAAAATCAACCAGATACGCCGCTCCCGCGAGTCCGGGAGATCAGGCGAATTGACGATTGAAGCTAAAGCACTGATCAATGATTGAATATAAGCTTGCGCAAGCTTTTGGTATCGCCCATGCGATTGCATGATCAAGATTTTTGTTTGCTGCTCCGTGGATTGCGGGTCTAGCAGCCAGTTACGTAACGAAAATCTTTTGGGTTCTTCGCCGTGGCCCTCGCTGCTCCAGGCGTCGGCCAAATTGAATACTTGACCAAGAAAAACAACAAGTTGCGATAGAAAACTTTGTGTTGTTTTCGTCGGTTTTTCGGGCAGGAGTAAGTGTAGCTTTGGATCAGCAGCTAAGCATGCGGCTCTTAGCTGCTCGTACGGCTGTGCTGCAAGCGTTGCAACTGTTGCAAAGCTCCAGTCACTCGTTGCACTGCGTTGCGCGTGCACGATCAGGGCTGCAAGGATTTGTCGAGCGCCATTCGACCAAGTTGGGTCATTAGATTCGGGGACAAGTCGAGCCGCAAGCTCGTCGGCGTCGGTTTTGCTTGTGCAATCTTGTGCTACGTGCCAAGCCACGCCTCGGCGATCCCACGGGGCTATCAAGCTAACATGGGGTAAATCGAGCAGGCCAGTTGTAAAATCTCCTTTGTTATCAAATACTAACGCCCTATCGCCGCGCTCAAGGATTTGATTTAGCAAAAAATTTATGATTTGCGTTTTGCCGCCGCCAATGCTGCCGAGTATTAAAAAGCCTCGGGTCTCGCGGTCGATCCCGATTTGAACTTGTGGGTGAAGCCTGATCCCTTTGCCGCTGATCTTCGCCTCGGCCGCCATCTCCCGCGCGCATTGCCGCGCATCGGCGCTAAGCCGGCGGCCGCGCATATGCTGCTCGCCCGGCGGCGGGGCGGCGTAGTTGTACGCCAACCCTGCCAAAACCGAGCCGGCGGCTGCGGCTAGGCCGCCGCTGGCCTTTAGCCACGGCAGCCAGTCGCCGGCTCCCGCCGCTTGATCGAGCCACACGGCGGCCGACCATCTTGCCCACTCCCATAAGCCGCCGGCATCGAGTGCCGGCCAGCTCTTAAGGTAGTGAGTAAGCAGCCAGCCGGCCGCCAAGGTTGCCCCGGCCCCGGCCGCAAAGCCGAGGCCGGCCAGCGCGATGGATAGCGCTAAATCGCGGGGCGGTTGGGGATGGGGCGCATTGCTCATTTTTGCGCGCTCCCGGACTTGGTCGTTGCGGGCGGAAATTGAATGCGCGGCGGGCAATCGGGGGATAGCGCGGCGAGTAAAATTGCGGCGGCCAGCGCACCGGTCCAGCCCGCGCAATACAGCGCTTCGAACGGGCGTTTTCGCACCCAGTCGGTAGTTGCAACGATATATCGTTGCAATTTCGGCGGAAAACAATAGGCGGGGTGACTCGGATGCAGGTTCATTCCGCGGCCTCCAGAGCGTTGATTTTTTTGTAAATCAGGTCGAGTTGCTGTGCTACTGCTTTAAGCCCAGCCGTTACGCGCTGATCCAGTGCGTTTAAGCGATCTTCGGCTTGCTTGCCGTCGATCCGATCTTGCGCCGCTTGGCGTATCCAGTCGCTCGCCGTCAGCCCCTCGGCCTCGGCTGCGGACTTGAAAGCGCGCCATTGCTCGCGAGTAACGCGGAGTCCGATGCTTGTGGTGCTCATATTTTTTAACCTCGTTTGTGATTAGATGACATTAAAACACAAATTAAATCAATGGCTTACATAGTCGCCCATAATAAGATCATGGCACGACTATATTGTCAAGTGTTGTATTGCACGCGGTTATTCGGGGTTTGGGGTGGTGGCCGGGGGTCTGGCGGTGTTTTAGGTTGGCGCGTTATCGCGCGCCGCATTCGCCGTCCAGCCGCAGGCGGACGGGCACCCGGCACCCCAAGGGGGTGCGACGGGTGTGCTGCATTGCGCGTTTCTGATTGATTTTGTTTATCGATTAGTTAGATGCGCAGTAAGGTTTGGAACGATCAGCCGCGGGGTATTGAAATGTAGAAGTTTGGACGTGATCTGACAGTAGGTGTCAGATTAGCCTGTGATCCATCGAGAGAAATGTGCCCGTTCCGGTCATTCACTTTGAGATCGGGGCGACATGTTTTCGGCGCATCTGTGTGAAAACTCACGAATGAGGCACGCTGAGGTGGATTTTATTCCATTAACTTACCAATACCGGGCAAACTCTTAATTGTTGGCTCCACTTGGATACAAAGAGCAGGCAAAAATCAGTCGAGTCTCTCCACCAGATTTTCGATCTTTGTGTTTTCACACAGCCTCCGGCCATTCCGGTCATTGCTCATGCTTAACACGTGCCATTTCCGGACATCAGCTTTTCTCAAGCCTCTGCGAGCATTCCGTGTCTAAAGCAGCCTTAATGACATTTGAAATGCCTACGGCAGTTTTCTGATCCGTTAACTGTCTTTCACGAGAGTTTGGCATCGGGCGGCAAATTTCTAGCACACCTTAAAGCGACACGTTATTATCTCCGTTTCGTCCCCATGACGTGGCTTGCAAAGTCAGAAAACCCAGATCCCATGCTACTCCCCTCCCAAGCACCGACCGCTAGATTGACAGCTTGGTTTATGAGACGGACCGCTCCCAGCGCGGTGCGCCGCGTGGCGCCATTGAAAGCGGTCTTAGCAAGCGACGTGGGCATGACGCGCGAGGAAAATCAGGATCGGGTGGCTCTTGTGCGGAGCATCGACCGTAACGGCTCGCCTTTCATCCTCGCCGCGCTAGCCGATGGCATCGGTGGCATGAAGCAGGGTGCCGAATGCGCCGCGCTCACGCTGGCAACGTTCATAGATGCAGTCATTTGTGAGGCTCAGCATGCCGTCGACGCGGAGGGGTGGCTGCGAAAAGCCTCGCATGAGGCGAACCGTGCCGTGCATGCGCGTCAAGGCGGCTACGGTGGCTCGACTTTGGCGGCCATTCTGTTCGCCAAAGGCTATCCAGCTCTTTGGCTTAGTGTCGGCGACAGTAGGGTATATCACGTGACCGAAGCAAAGATGACGCAGCTTTCTAAGGACGACACGCTTGAAGGGCAACTTGGAAAGCAGGTCGAGGGCGGGAGGAGGTCTGAGCTGCTCCAATTCGTCGGCATCGGTGATGGACTTGAGCCGCACATCGAACCAGTGCCTTTGTATCTCTCCGGCACATTGATGCTCACGAGCGACGGCGTGCATTTCATCAACGCCGACTACCTCGGCAAAGTGGCGCACTACGCCCAAGACCTAGGCGTGTGCGCCCGTCGCTTCATGGAACTCGCCAGGATGTTGGGCGGACCTGACAATGCATCTGTCGTGGCGCTTGGCGTCGATGCGCTTTCCGCGGCCTCTGCTCCGGAAGTTGATTCGGCTTATGAGGTTTGGGACCCGTTCGGAGAACTTCATGTGATTGTTGATCACTATCGCAGTTATCCGTCGAAGGCATCCTCGCGCGCTCCTGCGAGCGCCACTGTGGACGAGGGATCGCCGGCCTTAAGTGGGCACACTGAGTCCGAAGGCAAGCAGGCCCGCGACCCAGCGCCAGTCGAGGCACCTGCCAAGCGCAAGCCGTCCAAGCAGAAAGGTAGGGGCAATCGCAAGGCCAAGGAAAAAGACGTAAAAGGCGAAAGTGAAGACGAACGACAGGCAGACGGAGAAGCTCCACAACTGTTCATCGAGTTTCCGCACAAGGCGCCTTAATAATGCGTGTGATCCCCAACCGCTACGTTTCGTCCAGCCACACGATGTCGGGCGGGATGGGCAGTGTCCTGGTCTGCCAGGACACGATCTTGGAACGACCTGTAGCCATCAAGTTTATCAGTAGCGCCGCCCACAAGCGGCGAATGGATGACGAAGTTGCAGCCCTCCTCAAACTGCGTTCAAAACATGTTGTGCAAGTCTACGACGTGCTGCAAGCCGCCCCAGACGAAATCGGCATCGTCCAGGAATTCATCGACGGCAAGGATCTGTTCCAGTCGCACCAAGTCCCCACGGTTTCTGCTGACTACTACAAGCAGCTTTGGCAAATCGCCTCTGGCATTGCCGATATACACGAGCTTGGGGTGATTCATCGCGACATCAAGCCGAACAACATGAAGACGGACTCGGAAGGGATAATCAAGATTTTCGATTTCGGTTTGGCCCGCGACGATGGACCCACGGCAAAGACGATGGGCTTCGTTGGCACTCGTGGCTTCGCCGCCCCCGAGCTCTATGAGCGGCCCTTTTGCTTCACCAAAGCAGTGGATACCTATGCATTCGGTGCGACTGCGCTTTACCTGGCTACCGGCGATTTGCCGGGCGAGCTGCTGGCGCAGCCGCCCAAGATTAGTCCCGGCGGCTACTTCGGCGGGCCTCCCCTGAGGATCGCTGCGGAGATCGCCCATCTACTTGATGCGTGCATCGCTCCACACCCGAAAAATCGCCCCCCCATGCACAAGGTACGTGACGTCCTGGCTCAGCATATCCTTTCAGACAGGCACAGGGCCTTAGTCGTTTACCAAGGTAAGGCGTCGATCCTTGACGCCAAAAATAGGCACGTCAACCTGAGCTTCGGCGACATCGGGAAGATCGCTATCCGCTACGATGGCCTTGCGTTCGTCGTTGACAGCGTCTCCGGCGAAGTACAGATCAACAACCAGTCGGTAACGGCTGGATCCACCCTACCCGGTGCGTGCGTGGTGGCGTTAGGCGGCTCCCACCGGCGCAACGACGAGCGGCGCTTCATCACCTTCGACATTTCGCATCCGGAGATCGTGCTATGAGTGGCCCGTTGTCAATTGGAGACATAATAGGCGGGCGCTATCAAATCAAGCGCTACATCGACGAGGGGGGTATGCAGTTCGTCTACAAGGCCAAGGATCAGCTTTCCAACCGAATCGTGGCCCTTAAGACGCCAAAAAACAAATCAGCTACCAAGCGTTTTCGCCGTAGCGCTGTTGTAGCCGCCAAGGTCAACCACCCCAATGTGGCCAAGACACTCGACTACGTTAAAGAGGGCAACAGCCGATATCTCATTGAGGAGCTGATCGTCGGCTCCGATCTGAGCAAAGCTCTGCTGCACAGGACCACTTGCCTAGACCCCTACTTGTCGGCCAAGGTCTTCCACCACATGGCCAAGGGGTTGGCCGCTGCCCACCACGCGGGTGTAATTCATCGTGACCTTAAACCCACCAACGTTATGGTCGTGGGTGGATATTCGCTGAATGAACTTAAGATCACCGACTTCGGGATTGCCAAGATGGCTGAGGAAGAACTCGCCGAAGCGGCCGAGGGTGGAGACCAGACACTCACGACCTCGCAGACGGCTGTCGGCGCCCTCCCTTATATGGCTCCAGAGGCCATCGATACGCCTAAGCAAGTTACCCAGGCCGCCGACGTATGGTCTTTGGGCGCAATGGTCTTCCATGTGCTCACGGGGCAGCAGCCCTTTGGTTCGGGCCTAAAGGCGGTGCAGAAGATCCTAGCGGCAGAGCAGCCTGACGTTCCCGCTTTCGTGCTTCGCAACCCACAGTTCGCACCGCTTGCACGTGAGCTTCTCGACATTACGTTCGCCTGCTTGCAAAAGGACCCTGTCAAGAGACCCACCGCCGACGATCTTGTGCATCGCTGTGGGCATTTATGCTACACCGTTGCTCCTCGGGCGGAGGGAGTCGTCAGGCGAGTCTACTATGGCAGCTATGGCTTCATCGGCGCCGAGTCAGGCGACGTATTCTTCCACATGGACAGTGTCTTCGGGCCGCAACCGAAGCTTACTGAGAGTGACCAAGTCGTCTTCTCCGCCTACGCGGGTGGTGGTTCACCCCGCGCCTACCCCGTCTTGAAGCTGACCGCCTGAGCCGCTAGCGACAGCTATGAGATAGAGGACAGATTTAGGCAACTCGATGATTACCAATCTCTATTTCTGGTCGATAGCGGCCAAAAGTTCAGGACAAAGTAAACAATAATTCTGGCCGAACTGAGACATCACATCTGACAGATGTCTGCCAGATCAAGTCACAACTTCTACAATTAAAATAATGTGCTTATGGGTTTAAGGGCCAGACAGCGCCGTCGGTCCAGCGCATGGGCTCATCCAAGGGGCACATGCGCTCCCGCCATCCCTCGCCGGTTACGGACTGGATAACGGCTAAGATCTGTTTATCGTCCATCGTTAAGTGTTGTACAAGCGCGTTGGCGACCGCCTTGACCGTAGGCCAGTGCTCGCGCAACATCATTTTTGTTGCGGCCACCGCCGGTGCCATCGCGTCCAGTCCCTCCGGCAGGAGGGCGGCAATCTTGCGCGCATGCTCTAAATCGCTTTCCGCGCCGGCGTCAAGACACGTATCACCCGACATTTTGGGGTACCCCGCCCCCGCTATCCCGCCTGCCAGTAAAACGATGAGATCGCGCCGGGCACCGATATACATTAAGCGCACATGCTCGTGCCACATCTCGTCCGTGCCCGCCGCCTCCGCCGCCGCAGCAGTGCACTTCGCGATCTGCGTAAAAAACGGCTGGTAAAGGCCGCCGACATCCATTGTGCCTTGCCGCTCGCCTCCCTCGTCGCCGATCTGCAGTACGCGTCCGTGTGAGTCAGTGTATGTGCTGTCTGGGCTGATCGATACGCCGTAAACGATTTGCCCTACATACCATGCCGCCACAATGTGCCCGGCTTCATGTCTGGCTGTGTCAAACAAAGTTTTGTCGCTCATGTTGTTTTTCCTTCCGTTACTGCGTAACTGGTTCCGAAATAAGCATCCCACTCTGGGGTATCGAGTTGTAGTTGAGTAATAATCTCGTCGTCCGCAAAAAGGATTAGCTGCTCGATCATTTTCCGCTTTGTTACGCCGTAACGCCTTGCTAAACGCTCCAAGGCAAGGTCCGACTTAACGCTAATCCACATATTAAGCCGCCGGTCCCCCTCGCCCTCATTTCGGCGGGCGCGATACGCCGCCTGCCGCTCTCGCGATGTCTTTGCCATTTTTCCTCCAAAGCAATGTTACGCAGTAACAGAAATGTAGCATAAGTTACTGCGTAACGCAATAAGTATGTCGGTATTTTGCATGCTGTACAATTCCACACATATTACATGCAAAATAGTACATAAAAGGGGTTATTGTGGTATCTCTATACTATTATCACAAACGCCTCTTTAATAGTATTTTACGCTTGACAGAATAGGTGTATTGGCTATTATTTTTGGTGTGCACATATTGGTGTACTTTAAGCCTTTGGAAGGGGAATTAAAAATGATCTACAAAGACGCAGAAACTTTTGAGGAATACTTAAATCAGCACGCAGAGCAAATGACAAATGATGAATTGCGAAAAGTGCTGGATGGTGCGCCGACGGGGTTGCAGTGCGACCCCGTTTGGGTGTTCTGGACGGGTTTTTGGTTTGGCCGCGAAAGCGCGTATTACAGTAGTTTGCCGGTGTGCTGCCAGCAGCAGCACCAAACTACCCAGTTAGGTTAAACTGAGGGCGGGGAAGGAGGATGATTCCTTTTCCCCGCCTTCCCACCCCTAAACACGCATACATGTACTATTTACAATACCCCCCTCCTGCTAAGCCGAAACTAGCCCGCACAGCGGCAGCGCGGCGGGCGCTGTCGAGAAAGATCGCGCGCACGACGCGCGCGGCTTGCAATCCTAGCGGGTGCAAGGATAGCGGGGCCGGCGATGAGGCCCCCTAGCGGGTGCAAGGATGCGCACGCCGCCTGCCGGGAGCAGGCGCATGCAGGATGCATAGACGACGGGATCGCCGTCTTGCGAAGCATGACGAGACGCCAGGAATGGCGTCTGGAGACTCGCGCGAATCACTGCGCCGCCAGAGCGAAGTCGGCCATGGATGGCGGACGTAGCGAACAGCCTGAGCCTCGATCACCTGCCACTATCCGCGTTAGGGATTTGCAGGATTTAGTCCCGCAGTGCAGCGGAGGGACCGAAGCGATAGCCGAGTCCGGAGCAAGCCCGCCCCCGAAGGGGGAACGCCCTGGGGAGCCCCCTTGCATGAGCTTATCCGCCCCCTCCCCCGCGCCCCCTCCCCATGCCATCCCTGGCCCGACCTATCGGTCGGTCTTTGCCATTCCCTGGCTGCAGTATATATTTGCCCCCAATCCTCCTATTCCAACAGCCCATATATGGCTAATATCTGATATGGTTCGTGCATCACCCCGCATCTCGGAGCCACCGGGCAACCGTTGATTGATTGACCCTAAGCTCAGCAGCTATCGCACGGGTTGAGAGCCCCTGGGCCGCCATCAACCGTGCACTGGACCGCTTATCTTCGCTCGCCGCTCTGCGGGCTGTTCCGGATCGTCTGCCGCGCGCCGCCTGCGCCTCGCGGAATCCACCTGGCGTAATGTGTTTCCAGGTCCAGTTCGATACAGACTTTGCCGTCGCCTTGACTTCCGACGTCGGCAGCGGCGGCGAAAAGTCGTTGTATGACTCGGCACGCTCCAAAACCGCAGTATGCCACCGGGCATACCCTGCCGGCGCCCAATAGCTGCGGACCGCACGGTAAGCCCAGAGCCGCAGCCGGTCGAAAAGTTCGACGTTCCTGCCTATGCCCGTCGCCTCGCGCCGGCGCTTCCTTTTTTTTGTTAAATCAACGAACTCGGCAAGTTCGCCCAGATCATAGATTCCACCGTTGGCGGCGGCAGCCGGTAGCCAAACGCGCCAAGCAGGATGAGTGGGATTTTTGGTGAGAAGCCCGGCGTACCCCTCGTCCGCACCAAGCGCATCGCGATATGCCCCCTCGATTGCCGCTGCATAGCGTAGTGGGTCTATCCTCGATGCTTCCGCTAGCGCAACTGGCGTACGCAAGCCGTATGCTATGTGCGCCCCGCCATCCTCCCGACCCGCAACCCAAGCCGGCGCCGGCAAGCCGGCAGCCTCCCACCGCAGTGCAGGCGGCCCGCCGCCGCTGCCTATGTCGACGTCAAAGACAAGCCAATTAAGCGCAACCGGAGAGTTGTGCTGTATATAGGTCCGTCGCAAAGCGTGCGTCTTCGTCCGGATAAGGCTCGCAGTTTTATTGTCCGAGCAATACGGTCGCGTCGGCAGCCGCGCAACAAACAGCGCAAGTGTGTCCACAGGCTCAGCCTTTGCTGAGCTTGCCGCGCGCGATCAGTAATTCAGATTTTTATAGCAAACAGGCGATAAAATGAGCTATATTGATAACGTTCTGTTATATAGCTCCGGGGCCTGTCGCGGATCGTACGCGGCAAGCCCTTTTTTAAGCTTGTTGCTGTGCTTGTCGCCGTAGCTGTTCGGCTTTTGTCGGTCGGCCTCGGCGTCTTTTCGGGGGCGTGGCTTCAGTTTGGTGCTGGCGTAGCCATGCCTCGACATCGGTCTGTAGCCATAAGATGCGCCGCGCGCCTGGGATACGTATAGGCTGCGGCAAGCTGGTGGGATTGCGCTTAAGGTCGTTGTGGATGGACTTGGGCGCGCGCTTAAGCACGGCCGATAAATCCGTCACGGTGAGTGTGTTCAATGTAGCTGCGGGCATAAAAACTCCGGGCAATAGCTGTCCAGAGCCAGTACCGGTAGCCACGATTCGCCGTGGCGGGTTTTTTACCCTCTGCATAAGCCGGAGCCGTATGCAGCTGCTACATTGCATGCCGCTTGTTTTGCTTTGTGGCGGCTTTGGCTCGTTATGCCGCCACTCCCTAAAACAAGCATCCCCTCACGGATCCCGTTACCGTGGGTTGGTCGCGCGTTTATGTGATAAATCACAAAGGCCGCGCATTTCTGCGGGGAATGCCGGCCGGTCGAGCCCCAAAATTGTTCCCGACAATTTTGGGGCTCCCGGCGAGGCACCGCCTTGCCTTCAACCAGGTAGATCCTGGAAACATTGTTACTGCTGCCGAGGTAGGGCAAAGTGATTCGCCCAACAAAAATAATACCCCATCGATTACCCGCCGTGCTACAAAAACACATGTAAATTCCCAAAAGTTTTTTGCACTTTAATTGCGTTTGTGGTAAGCGATACATAAACCACAAAAACAGCCCGTGTTAATTGCCATGAGCTATATTAACCGCGATTTTTATGCATAAGCGCTATAAGTAAAGCGCATCCCTTCTCCAAAAACGTGGGACATTTCTTGGGACAATTTTGGGACACTGAACAGCAAAAATAATTGAGCAATCAAGGGAAAAGTTGTGGCCCAGCGTGATATTAAGCGATTGATTTATAATAGATATCTATAAATTAGCTTAGATAACCTTTTGATCTAAAAGGCGCTTTTATCCCCCTCCTAAGGGGAAGGTCGTACGTTCGAATCGTATCCGGGGCGCCAACTATATCAAAGGGCTGCAGACATGCAGCCTTTTTTGATTTCGATCAGGGGCACACTAACAGCAGCGCACTCCCGTTCCGTCCACGATCCGCCAGCAGGAGAATGCGCGCATGCTGCCGCTCCCGCCACAACACCTTGTTCGACCGGCTTATCCGTTCTACCCGCTGGCAGTCGTCCGCTGACAGGATGATCTCATAGAGCTTGGCCCGCATGATCGTCTTCCGCCATCGCCAAGGCCGATTTGACCACCTTAAGACGCCCAAGCTTGTAAACCGCCCTAAACCGAACACTCGTGTTCGGTTTTTCTTTCTGCGCCGGGCAATCGGAGAGGAGATGTCGGCAATTTGGTCTAAACGCTGAATGCGAAATGTGCTGCGGGTCGATGCAGATTGGAGTCGGGGCGTCTTCGATGGCTCCGATAGCATAAGCGTAGTGGGTTTAACCCATTGGTCCGGCTTCAGCAGTATTGGAACAGGTGCGAATTGATTCGCATCGACAATATCGTTTTACCGACGCTCAACGGGTTCGACCCGCCATCGATTAAGCCCGAACCGGACAGGATCTGCGTTACAAGCCCTTCGCAGCAGTCGGTTATCGACGGTTGAAGAAACAAACCCATAGCCACTCCGGTGCACAATCTATCTTTGCTGATCAACATTGCCGCGGCCTTGGGCGTCGCTTTCCTCGGTGGATTGCTTGTCCGCCGCATGGGACTTCCGACCCTCGTCGGTTATCTACTGGCCGGGGTCGCCATCGGCCCCTTTACCCCCGGCTTCGTCGGCGATCCCCACACCATCAATCAGCTCGCGGAATTGGGCGTCATCTTTTTGATGTTCGGTGTCGGATTGCATTTCTCCTTCCGACACCTTTGGCAAGTCCGCGACATCGCCATCGTGGGTGCCTTGGGGCAGATGGCGACGACAGCGACACTGGGATACTGGCTGAGCCAATGGTGGGGCTGGCCGCCTTTTTCCGGCGTCGTGCTGGGATTGGCGATCTCGGTCGCCAGTACCATCGTGCTGCTTCGGGGACTGATGGACAACGGCTTGCTGAACACATCCCATGGCCAAGTCGCGGTCGGTTGGCTGGTAATGGAGGATGTGGCCACCGTGTTGGTCCTGCTGATCCTGCCGACGCTGGTCCCTACGGAAAACGGATTCGATTGGCGGGCGTTGGGGTTTACCGTGCTGGCGGCCATAGGATTCTTGATCTTTATGGTGTTTGTCGGGGCCCGCCTGATCCCCTGGCTCCTGTTGGGGGTCGCCCATACCCGCTCCCGAGAACTCTTCATCCTGGCGAATCTGACGATGGCTTTAGGTATCGCCTTAGGGGCCGCCGAGCTGTTCGGGGTCTCGTTGGCACTGGGAGCCTTCATGGCCGGCGCCGTAGTCAGCGAATCGCCGCTCAGCCACCAGATCGCGGCGGACCTGTTGCCCTTCCGGGAAGCCTTCTCTGTCCTGTTCTTCGTATCCATCGGCATGCTGTTGGACCCGCATTATCTGCTGGACAACCTGGGGCCGGTTCTCGCCTTGACCGGCTTTGTCGTGTTCGGGAAGTCCACCGTGACCGCCTTGTGGGCCTTTTTGTTTCCCCGTCCTGCAAGAACCGCGCTGATCGTCGCAGCCGGCACCAGCCAAATCGGCGAATTCTCGTTTATCCTGGGCCAGGCCGGACTGGCTTTGGGGCTCCTGGAGAGCGATCAGTATTCGTTGATTTTGGCCGGGGCGCTCTTGTCCATCGTGGTCAACCCGCTCATGTTTCGTCTGGTCGGATGGGCGGAACGGGGATTACAGTGGATTTCGCCGCTGTGGAAACTGCTCAATCGCTTCGGGCAGAGACTCACCTCCATCGATGCACCGCTGGCCGGCCATATCGTTATCGTAGGCTGTGGGCGAGTCGGTCGGCATATTGCCGAAGTCGCGGAATATCTGGGGCTTCTCTACCTGGTCGTCGAATCGGATGCCGAGCGGGCCCATGTCTTGGACCAGAGAGGCGTGCGTACGCTGCTGGGCGACGCGGCCAATTCCGAGGTATTGACCCATGCCGCGCTGGATCGCGCCCGCCTATTGGTGGTGACCCTGCCGGAAGAGGCAGCCAGCGAACTGACGGTGGCGGCCGCGCGGGATCTGGCGCCGAACCTGCCGATCATCGCCCGCGCCGTCACGCGGGAAGGCGTACAGCGCCTGGCCGAGTTGGGCGCGCAGCACGTCATTCACCCCGAATTGGAAGGCGGATTGCAACTGGTCCGGCATGCCCTGCTCCAACTGGGATTTTCCATGGAGGACGTACGCCGCTACGCCGAGTCGGTGCGCCGCGACCACTACGCCGCCTTAGCGAATAGCAGCGAAGAGCAGCGGCTGCTCCGAGAGTCGCTCGATAGGGCCGACCTCATTCAGGTCGCCTGGCTGCGTCTGCCGTCCGACAGCCCCTGGACGGGACGGGCTTGGGAAGAGACCGGATTGACCACCCGGACGGGAGTGGCCTTGGCGACGATCCTGCGGGACGGGCAATTACTGGCGAATCCGGAAGCCGGGACCGTATTACACGAGGGGGACTATCTGGAATTGATCGGAAATTCGGAACAATTGGCGGCGGCCCAACGGCTGATCACCACCATTGCTGAGCGTTAATCCAACTCCAACTCTGCAGACCTTCTCGCCACACTCGATCCGCATGACCTCAAAGACCGGGAATCCAAAGGATCGGAAGCACTGACTGAATATGGAGCTTTCGGAGGCACGGGAACGCTGTGCATCGTTTCACTTCCCCTCACTGGAATAGATCCTCGTATGGATTCATGAAAGATGCTACTTCAGCCCGCGCCGCTTGGCCCGCCGATACTGATAGATGAGGCGGGTCAGCCAGATCGCGAACCCAAGCACCACCAGCATCCCGATGATGTAAAGCGCATAGCGATGGTAATCGGCGATGACGCTCTGTAAGGTCTCGCCGAGAAAGAGGCCGCCATAGGTGAAGGTCACTGCCCAAATGATGGCGCCGATCAGATTGAGAGTGAAAAAGCGCAGGCGCGGAATGCGAGCCGCACCGACTACGAAGGGCGTCACATTACGCAGACCGTAGTAGAAGCGGAAGGTGAGAATCAGCCAATACTGGTGACGATGCAGATGGGTATAGACCTTCTGCGCGGCTTGCTGCCAAGAAGGGCGCTTGGTAATCACCTTTGGCCCCCAGTGCCGGCCGACATAGTAATAGAACTGGTCGCCAGTGAAACTGCCAGTCAGCGCGCAGAGTATCACCCAAGGCAGTTGCAGATTGCCGATTCCCGACGCGACCGCCATACCGGCAAGAATGACGATGGTTTCACCCTCGAGAAAGGTACCGATCAGGATAGTCAGGTAGCCGTAATCAGCGATCAGCTGTTCAACGGACATGTGTTGTTACGGGACTTCAGCACGTCTAATGGAGACAAGTTTACACGCGGAGCACGGTTGTCTCATTGACAGCGGTCGGAATCTCTGGACTCCGCAGGCCTCCATAATCCTTGAACAGGCTATTTTGAGCCATAGAGCATCCCACGGCGATTTCCAGCCTCGCCAAGCCATTATTTCTCATTTTGAAATAAACATGCTCCTCATCGTCAATGCAAAATTTATAACGTCTTTAGATCTGAAATCCTAAAGTGAGGTGCATTACACAAACTCAGAGGAATAGGGTTTCGGCTGCAATTGTTTTGGGGACTTAAGCAAGGATGTCGGCATCGTTGAATTGGTCCCAAGACGCGTTCAAAGCCCAATGGCTGTGCATGGCCAAAGGTTGCCGAAGTCACAACCTGCGGCAAGTTAACGATCAGCCATAGCCACGCCTTTCTCGAACCATCAAACTGCATGGTATCTGCCATAAATACGTTATCCCGCGCCCCCACGTCATTACACAAGCCGCATCGGCGAGTGGTTGGGTATTTTTGGGGACTGGCGGCCACCACGCTTTGCACGTTGATCACTTGGCCGCTGCGCACCCAGATTGGTCCAGCGAATATCCTGATGATCTTTTTGCTGGGCGTATTTTTCGTGGCGATCCGGTTCGGCCGGGGCCCCTCGATTCTGGCGTCCCTTCAGAGTGCCGGGGCCTTTGCCTTTTTCTATGCCCCTCCGATTTTTTCCTTTGCCGTCTCGGATACGGAGCATCTGATCGGCCTCGCCGTCATGCTGATCGTCGCGGTCGTGACCAGCAGCCTGATGGAGGCGCTTCGGTCACAAGCCGCGGTGGCGGCGCAGCGGGAACGGCGCGCCTCCACGCTATATCGGCTGAGCAAGGAACTCGCCGGCACCCGCCAGGAAGCGGACGTGATCGCAGCCGGGATCAGACATATCCATGCGGAATTCGGCAGCGCGAACACCCTGCTCTTTCCGAACGCTCAGGGCCGCTTGCACGGTCCTGAAGACAATCCCTTGCCGAATAGCTTGCCGGAAATGGATCCTGCCATGGCGCAACGGGTATTCGACAAAGGACAGCCGCTCGGCACCGGAACGGATTCAGATTCTGAAGAGACCGTGCTGTATTGGCCCTTGGTCGGCTCCGAACGAACCTTGGGCGTATGGGTCATGGCGCTCCCGGCCAACCGGAGTCTTTCGACGGAAGAACAGACGCTTTTGGATCTCTTTCTCCATCAGATCGTCCAGTCCCTGGAGCGGGTTAGGGCCACCGAACAAGCCCGTTGCGCGGCCATCCGAATGGAAGCGGAAACTCTAAGGAATTCGCTGCTGAGCGCCATTTCCCACGATCTCCGCACCCCGCTCTCAACGCTCGTCGGTGCGTCGGGAACCCTAGCCGAAGACGACGGACACCTGGATGCCGAGCGCCGCCGAAAGCTCGTCCGAGCGATCCATGAAGATGCCCAGCGGATGTCCGATCTCACGCATAAGATTCTGGACATGGCTCGGCTCGAAGCCGGAAAGGTCGTCCTCAATCGGCAGTGGTACGCGCTGGAAGAAATCATCGGCAGCGCCCTGCGCCGGATGCGGAAGCAGCTCGGCAATCGCCCGGTCGCCGTCGATCTGGACGATGGCTTGACGCTGGTCTATGTCGATGCGGTCTTGATGCAACAAGTCTTGGTCAATCTTCTGGAGAATGCCGTCAAATACACCTCGGAAGCCAGTCCCATCGAGATCAGGGCGGCACTGTCGCCGGAATTGCTGACCCTTTCTGTTGCCGATCGGGGGCCCGGCATTCCGGAAGAATTCAGGCACCAGATCTTCGAGAAGTTTTTCAGGATTCACCCGGAGGCGCCCCAGAGCGGCGCCGGACTAGGCCTCGCCATTTGCCGGGCGATTGTCAACGCGCATGGCGGCCGGATTCGCGCGGAATCTCGCATCGGCGGGGGAACCGTCTTTCGGTTGGACCTGCCGCTCACGGAAACGCCGCCGCGTATCGAGCCGGAAAACGAGATCTCATCCCTCTCATGATGGAAATCCGCCCTGTCATATTGGTGATCGAAGACGATCCGCACTTGCGGATGTTTCTGAACACCTGCTTGAGCGGTCACGGTTGGACGGTCGTCACGGCTGAAACCGGGACCGACGGTTTGGCTTCGGCCCGAAGCGCCAAGCCGGATCTCGTGATTCTCGACTTGGGATTGCCGGACATGGACGGCGTGGAAGTGGTCGAGCGGCTGCGGAAACGCAGCGAAATCCCCCTCATCATTCTATCGGCCCGAAATCACGAGACCGATATCACCCAAGCGCTGGACGTCGGGGCGGACGATTACCTGACCAAACCGTTCAGCACCGCGGAACTCGTGGCGCGCATCCGGGCGCTGCTGCGGCGCGCCCTTCAGCGGCCGTGGGGGCCGCCGCGCGATGTCTTCCAAGCGGGCGAATTAAAGGTCGAACTGACCCGGCGAAAAGTATTCCTCGCGGAGCGCGAAATCCATCTCACGCCCATCGAATACCGCTTGCTGACCGCTTTGATCGCCCATGCGGGCCTCGTGGTCACCCACCGGCAGCTGCTGAACGCGGTGTGGGGGCCGGCCCACATCGAGCATAGCCACTACGTCCGGATTTACATGGGGCAGCTTCGGCACAAATTGGAAGCCGACCCGGCGCGACCCCGTTATCTCCTAACGGAAGCCGGTGTGGGATATCGCCTGTGCGACGAGGATTGATCGATGATCCGGGACAGAAGGTAAAACCCGACTCCTGCCGTGCGGCTCGGGACATCCGAAAAAAATACAAACAACGGGATATCCGCTATGTCGCCAACGTTCCTACGACTTAGACCCAATACTATGAAACTCAAATGGCTTTCGATGGTGCTCGTCGTGTTGCCCGGCTTGGCCCTGGCCGTGGAGGAAACCGGCGTTATCGCGCCGACGCCGCTGGACCTGACCCGACACATCATCGGTTATCTCGCCGTTGCCATCACGGTTCTGGCTTACGTCACCGCGATGTCCGAAGAGGTGATCGAACTCCGGAAATCCAAGCCCATGGTTCTTGGAGCGGCGCTCGTCTGGTTCGCGGTCTGCATTTATTACGCGATGCAGGGGAACGCCGAGGTCGCCGTGAAGGCTTTCGAGAGCAACCTGCTCGCCTATGTCGAACTCCTGTTGTTCATCCTGGTGTCCATGACGTATCTGAACGCCATGGAGGACCGGGGCATCTTCGACGGACTCCGCATCTGGCTGCTGAACCGGGGCTATAGCTATCGGCAACTGTTCTGGATCACGGGCGGGCTGGCCTTTGTCATTTCAACCGCAGTCAGCGGCCTTGCAGTCGGCCTGCTGATGGGCGCGGTCGCGACGGCCGTGGGCAAGAGCAAACCCAAGTTCGTGGCCCTGTCCTGCGTCAACATCGTCGTGGCCACCAATGCCGGCGGTTCCTTTAGCCCCTTGGGCGGCATCTCGACCCTGTTCGTCTGGCAGGCGGGCGTCGTGGCCTTCCAAGACTTTCTCTCCCTGGCGCTGCCCTGTCTGGTCAACTTTCTGGTGCCGGCCATAGTCATGCACTTTTTCGTCCCGAAGGAAACGCCGCAGTTCTTGCAGCGGCAAATCGTCCTCCGGCGAGGCAGCAAACGGATCGTGGCTCTCTTTGCCATCACCCTGATCATCACCGTCTGTTCCGATGTGTTTCTGAAACTGCCACCCGCCGCCGGCATGATGGCGGGGCTGGCCTTGTTGCAGTTCTTCAGCTTTTACCTGTCGCAGACGGCTCTGGAAGCGGACGGCTCCGACCGCTTGGGCGAACCGCGGCCAGCCGACTGGCTGGACGATCGGGAGTACGACATTTTCCAGAAGATCGGCAACCTGGAATGGGACACGCTGCTGTTCTTCTACGGGGCGATGATGATGATCGGCGCTTTGGGATTCGTCGGCTACCTGGACGCCATCGCCCATTTCCTGTTCGGACAGATCAACCCGACCCTGGCGAACGTCCTGATCGGGCTGTCCTCGGCCTTTGTCGACAACGGAACCCTGATGTTCGCGGTGCTGAGCATGCACCCCGACATCCCCTTGGGCCAATGGCTGCTGCTGACGCTGACCTTGGGCGTCGGCGGCAGCCTGCTGGCGATCGGGTCCGCCCCTGGCGTCGGGCTATTAGGACAGATCAAGAACACGTATACCTTCGGCTATCACCTGCGCTGGATGCCGGTCATTTTGCTGGGTTATTTCGCCAGCATTGCCGTGCATTTCTGGGTCAATGCGCGTTATTTCTAGCGAACCCATAAGGCTCCGGAGGCCCGATGCTTATCGATTACCAGTACAGAAACGCCGTCTGCGGAGACTGACTCTTCGTGACTTTAGCGACCGATAAAGAATCCATATGACCGCTCGTTATGCTTGCCCCCAATGCGGCAAGGAGTATTTCGGAACCGGAAAACTGGGCCAATCCTCGATGTGCGCCTGCGGTTCACGCATTCCGGCGAGCCTATCCGACCGCGCCATCCGCTACTGGATCCTTCGTATTTCGGCCCTTTATGGCCTCGCTACACTCGTCTTGGGAGTGGCTCTTTTTCATCGGCATCTCCCCTCAAACCCTTGGGAGAGACTCTTGAGCCCTAGTCTGCTGGTGCCGTCCATGGTGATCTGGGCAATCGTCTACCAGTTTGCATCCAGCCAAAAGAGGAAGGATTCTAGCGACACGGTTCTCTTCCGTCTTTATACGATGGGAATGCTCTTCTTCATTGTCAGTTTGTTATCCGCCATCGTCGCGGGCTGCGGAATTTCTGGCATTTAACCGGCGACACTCAGGTTTTCGGTTTCCCCGATTTCCCGGAGGCCCCCGATCGAGCCATGCACGAGGACCGATACGTCTGATTAAGAGCCTATCCCAGTAGGCCGTTCGCCCTGAGCTTGTCGAAGGGTTTCTTGAGCCTACTGGGATAGGCTCTAAGCCCGACCACCGCCTTGCCCCCTCTTTCGCCCGGCCGTCGTCTTCAACTTTGATAAGACGACCGGAACGCCCGCGCGCACCGGAAAAGGCGTGCATCCGCAAAAGCGCGTATAGAAAACCGCGCCACATCGCGTGACAATCGGTTCCACGCTGACACATCGGACGTGGTTAGCCAGCGACAGGGAGCCGCCCAGGACGGGCGAGCGATGCCCCACCAAGGACGGGGCGTTCAGGGATGTGCAAAGGAATGAACATCGCCAGGACGCGGGAAGGATCGCGAAAAGGGCCACAGGATGGCCCTTTTCGCCGTTCACCATTTAATGGCTCCACGCTGCTCTCTTCGCCTCGGCTACTGAGCACTCCGAAACACTCGGGATGCGGTTTTTTTCGGTAGGCCGCGGCGCGATCGAAGCGACCTACCTTATCGAATAAGCCACCTAAATATCGGTTTGGCCGTGATGCCGAAGTCGCCGGTATTCAAGCATCAACGGCTGTTCGATCGATCCCGTGGCCCCCGTCTCTCTCCCGTGGATTTGCTTGCGGCTCTTTGAAGGGCTGAGGAGCGTCTACTCGATCGCCGCGATCGAAAGGAGGGTGGGCAGCCGCACGATGAACTCCGCGCCTCGGCCGAGACCTTCGCTTCTGGCCTCCACATGCCCTCCGTGCAGCTCCACGAGCCGCCGCACCAAGGTCAGTCCAATCCCTAGGCCGCCTTGTGAGCGGTCAAGGGTACGACTGCCTTGGGTGAAGGGCTCAAAAACCTCCGCCAGCAACTCGGGCGCGATGCCTTCGCCCGTGTCCTTGACCGAAATCGTGACTTCGCCCGGGGCGCCAAGAGACGCGGTCAACCAAATCCGTCCCCCTTGCTCGGTATATTTGGCGGCATTGTTCAGCAGATTACTTACCACTTGGGCGAGACGGACCCGATCACCTTCCAAGCGCACCGATGGCTCAGGAAGCGAAATGCTGAGCGCCTGATGGCAGGCTTCGATGACGGGACGGCTGAGCTCGAGCCCTTGTTCGATGACCTCCCCGAGATCGAGAGGTTCCTTCTTTAGCCTGATCTGGCCGCGGATGAGGCGCGAGACGTCCAAGAGGTCATCGACCAGCCGGGTCAGATGGCTGACTTGCCGATTGATGATCTCCTGTGCCCAGATGAGCTTGGGTTCGACGGAACCGAGGTGCCGCATGACTTCAACTGCGTTGCGAATGGGAGCGAGAGGATTGCGGAGCTCATGGGCGAGCATCGCCAGAAACTCGTCCTTGCGACGATCGGCCGCTTTTAAAGCCTCCTCCATGTGTTTGCGTTCGGTGATGTCGATGCACGAGCCAATGTAGCCCGCGAACTCCCCATCGGAGCCGTAGAGGGGGATGCCACGGTCCAACACCCAGTGGTAGCCCCCGTCATAGTGCCGCAAACGGTACTCTATGGTGAAATACTCGCGCGCATCGAACCCACTCGTATAGATCTCCAAGCAGCGGTCGAGATCATCCGGATGTACGCCGTCAGCCCAACCGTATCCCAACTCTTGCTCCATCGCCCGCCCGGTGAACTCGAGCCAGGGTTTGTTGAAGTACGTACACCGCTTGTCCGTCCCCGCAACCCAGATCAGCACCGGAGCACTATCGGCCATCCGCTGAAATCGCGCTTCGCTCTCGCGCAGCGCCGCTTCGGCGCGCCTGTGCTCGGTGATATCCACGATGGTGCTCAAGACCAGCGGTTCCTCATCCGCCTGGAATAGACTGAGCCCAACCTCGATAGGAATTTCCCGGCCATCCTTGTGCCGTCCATGGATATCTCGGCAAACAGCCATCAAGCGGGGCTTGGGATCGTTATAAAAGTTTGTCCGGTAGGTGCGGTGCCCGTCACGGGAACACTCGGGGACGAGGAGTTCGACGGGTTGGCCGAGCAGCTCCGCCCGCGTGTACCCGAAGAGCTTTTCGGTTTGCGCGTTGACCAGCACGATACGTCCCGCTCGGCTGGTCATCACCATGCCGCAGGGGGCGGATTCGATCGCGAGCCGGAAGCGCTCTTCGCCCTGGCGCAGTACCTGAGACGCCAAGCGCTCCTTCGCCAGCCGCTGATCACGGGCGCGCTTGACCCGCGCCTGAACGGATCGAACCAGATGCCAGGGTTCGATCGGTTTGGTGAGAAACTCATCGCCGCCGAGATGCATGGCGGCGAGTTGCCGATCAATGTCGGATTCGGTCGACAGAAACACGATGGCAAGCCCGGTGTACCCCTCGCATTGACGAATCACGGCCGCAAGCTCCAGACCGCTGCAAAAGGGCATGTACACATCCACCAACACCAGCTCTGCCCGCGCCTGCTGTATCGCCTCCAAGGCTTGTCGCGGGTCCGTTACGACGGAGACGGTCATGCCGGCCCGCTCGAGATGCAATTGATAGAAAGCCGCAAGCTCCGCATCATCGTCCACGATCAGGATACGATAGGGATCTTGGGGCCGGGTGAGGAGGATCTCATCCAAGGTTCTGACCAGCGTGGGAATATCGAGGGGCTTGGCCAAGTAATGGGTCGTGCCGGTGCGAACGGCGTGCAGGCGGGCGTCGAAGTCGTCCCGCACGGAGATGAAAACCACCGGGATGGGTTCTTCGCGCTCTGCATTGATCGCGTGAATGATCTTGGCCCCGGCCAAGTCTCCCTCGGGAAAGACCAAATCCATGAGGATCGCCAAGGGGGAGGTTTGCACAACGGCCTCGCTCAGCCCTTGGAGCTGCGGAAAGATGCGCACCGTGTAGCCGAACTGCCGTAGCGCATATTCGAGGTGGACCGCCAGATCCTGATCGTCTTCAACCAGGAAGATCAGTTTTTCCGAACCTACCGGCACGCGGGGTTTCGAGAGTTCAAGGCGGTGGTCCCAGCCTGCCGACGATTTATGGGAAGACTCGGGCGAAACCGATGCTGCTTCGAGTAACACCCAATAGGCGTGCAGTTGATCGCGCTGCGTCGCCGTTAAACCGGGGCTGCCCGTGACCAAGGACTGAATGAATCTTTCGAACTGCCGTGCGGTCTCGCTGACCCCATGACAGCCGAAGGTCGCACCGGAACCCGCCAGCTTGTGCACCAACTGGTACAGGGCGGTCAGTTGAATCGCGGCGCCATCGCTCGCCAAGACCTCTGCACAAGCCCGTCTCACCTCTTCGATACGTTCCGGCAGCAGGACCTGATACTCCTCGCGGAGCTTCGCTAAGCGTTGGCGGAATTCCTCCCGGGCCTCATTCATGATAGTGATGCCAAAGGTCCTGTACGGTATCGGCGAGTGACATCGGATCAAAGGGTTTGGCGATGACATCGAGGACGCCGAGCGCTTTGAATTGGGCAATTTCCTGCGGCTGAACCTTGGCGGTCATAAAGATCACCGGGATGCCGGCGAGGGCGGGAATTGCCCGTAGCGCCTTAAGAGTAGCGGGTCCATCCAGGCCCGGCATCATCACGTCCAACAGGATCAGGTCCGGGGTGAAGGCGGATACCCGCTCGATCGCTTCCCCACCCGAGCGGCATAACTCTACGCTGAACCCACCGACCGCTTCTAATGCGAGCTTGGCCACCGCGCCAATATCAGCCTCGTCTTCGACGTATAAGATCTTGTTTAATTGGGGTGTGCTCACCGATACACCCTCCCGAGTCTAATGACTGTCATACAGGCTACCTCATTACCCATGAGTGCGCGCGCTATTGCCAACCTTTGAGTCATCTGCGACGCTCCACTCTCTTTCCTTATTCCTAAGGACCAAAGCAGTGATGGTCTCCAGCAATTCTTCGTTGGAAGTTCGTGTTTTCACCAGAACCGCCGCCACTTCGCGCAGGTTTTCGGGATCTGGTTCTTGGGAAGAGAACACGAGCACGGGAACGGGTGGCGTTTGCCGACTGAGCAGCGGCAGCAGGTCTAGACCATTGCCGTCGGGTAGCACGATGTCGAGTAATACCAAGTCGAAGCGCTGCTTTGCTAACACCTGTTCGGCACGTCGGAGATCCGGTGCAGCCATCACCTCCGCAACGCCCGCGAGCAGCATACTGACTACTTGCTGCAGATCCAGGTCGTCCTCGACATGCAGGATCTTAGGGCTGCCGGCCCGATTGTACCGGGTGGCGCGTTCCACCGCAGCAATGAGTCGCCGCTGGTCGATCGGCTTGTCCAACCAGTCCAGAACCGTAAATCCCGAGCCCGCCAATATCTCTCGCCCGGCTTGCGCCTTCACGGATACCACGATGATGGGAAGCTCACGGGTGGAGGATGAGGTACGCAGGGAGCGGATCAATGAGATGCCACTCTCCCCCGGCAAGACCAAGTCGACGGTGATGGCGTCATAGCGCGTCTGCTCCAGCTTCCGGCGGGCTTGCTCGGCATCGCCGGCAATATCGCAAGTGAATCCACGTTGTTCCAACAGCATGCCGATCAGGGTGGCGATGTCATGGTCGTCCTCGCAGATCAGAATCCGGCTGCGGTCCACATCGTTACCGGCGCCAACGCCGGCGATGGACTCTCGTTCATACCAAACGGGCAACTCGATGTGGAACCGCGTGCCTACATCGAGCTCGGTATCGAATCCGATACGGCCACCCATCTTTTCGATCAGGGCCTTGCTGATGCTCAAGCCCAGTCCCGAACCGCCTTTCTGGCGCGCATCCGAGGAATCGGCTTGAGAAAACTTTTGAAAGATCTTGTCCCGAAAATCCTCGGGAATACCGGGGCCCGAGTCTGCGACCGTGACGCGCACCAGGCGTTCGAGAGAAGTCACGGTGACATCGACCTGCGCGCCTGGCGGAGAGAATTTAGCGGCGTTGGAGAGTAGATTTGCCATCACTTGCAGCAATCGGTCGCTGTCCACGTTGACCTTGGTGTGCAGATCCAGTCGATCGTTGGTCCCGATAACGTAGCGGACGCCGTGTTGCTCCGCATAGGCCTGGTTGGCCTCCACCGCCGCCTCGATCAGCGGCAGGAGCGGTTGAGGCTTTAGGCTGAAATTCATTTTCCCGGACTCGATCTTCTCGATGTCCAGGATATCGTTAATGAGTTGTCCCAACCGCTCGCTGTTGTTGTAGGCGATGGTGATGAGTTGCTTCGTCTGCTCGGGCAGATCTCCCGTGATACCGCCCGCAATGAGACCCAGCGCTCCACGGATCGAGGTGAGCGGGGTGCGTAGCTCGTGGCTGACGATGGACACGAATTCTTTTCTCATTTGCTCGATGCGCTCCCGTTCCGTCAGATCGCGAACAATGGCGACGAAGAGCTGTTCGTCCTCGTAACGTATCTCGTTGCTCGATAGCTCTAAAGGTACCAAGGACCCGTCCTTGCGACGCATCTTCACGCTGCGGATCGTACCGGCAACTTTGGCCATATCGCCGGGCGGGTAATCCCTAAGGTATCGATCATAATCGCTATAGTAAGGCTCGGGCATCAACACGTTAACCTTACGACCGATGACCTCCGCCGCCGTGTAGCCAAATAGCTGCTCTGCGCCGCGATTGAACGATTCGATCGTGCAGTTCGGATCAAGACTGATGATGCCTTCGATGACATGGTCGAGCACCGCCTGCAGCCGGCTTTGGACCCGATGAAGTTCGGTGATCCGCTGCTCGAGGTCTAACTTGGAAGCACGAAGTTCCTGCTCGACGCGCTGATGCTCGGTGATCTCGTGATTCAACCGAGCCTCGAACCCCTGCACCGCGGCATCGCGGCTCCTTGATGCCGTAGCCCAGGCAAAAAAAGATCCTACCCGTGCACTGGCAGCGTTAAGAAGTTTTCGCCACACCCTCAAATCCATAAGTTCTTTTGACATTTGCAGCGCCTGCCAAATAACCACTTGTTTATTAAGGTTAAATATTCTTCCCCGCTTGATGTTGTGCCATGTTTTGGCAGATTTTACAAATCTTAAAAATCCTCACTTCTCAATAACATATGGGCCTAAGGGGAGGACTGGATTTCTAACGCGAGGTATGTGTGGCTGATGGAAACGCTCAAACGTGTTCATTATGCAATCGGCAACACTCAGGTTTTCGGTTCCGCCCGATCGACCGGAGGCCCCCGCTCGAGCCGTGCACGAGGACCGATACGGCCTGGTTAAGCCTGATCATCGCCTCGCCCCCTCTTTCGGCCATCGTGTTCAACCTTTATAAGAGGTAGAGACCCAACACTGACACTGTTGGCGAATTCACCGATCCGCTCTTGCCGGGGTTTAGCGCGAGGATCATGATCAAGCGCTCATCGTGATCGACGCTTCCGGCGGATTCGCCATGACCCTGCATCCTCCAAACGCATTTCCCCGTTCCCGAAGCAACCCTGCGCGTAACCCAGGCGCTTTCCCTAAAGGCACGCTCTGTCTTCAGATCGGTGACCACCTCGGGACGATTTACCAGGACCATCATTTCGCGGCGCTGTTTCCCTCGTGGGGTGCCCCCAGGGCCTCGCCAATCAACAGACCGCCGACGATCGCCCAACAGAAATCGAGCGCGAGCCAGCGCCAGCCCAGGGTACCGAGATCATGCAAACCGATCAGGCCCGGGCCCAGCATCATGAACGGAAACGCGGCGCCATCGTTGAGGCTGCCTTCCCCGGACGCCATTCTGTTTGTCAAGGGGCGATTTGGGCCTGGCGGATCTCCTGGTTTCGGCGGCGGATTAGCGCGAATACCTCCTTACTGTCAAGCTGAAGCGCAGCCGGTCGCGGTCGTGCAGGCCTTCCACCTGGACCTCCGAGGCCAGCACCGGGTCGGTCGGTGCTAGGATCGCGCCGAGAGAGTCCGAACCCGAACAGGCCGACCGCCGCGATCAGTGCAATGGTCAGCGCCATGGACACAAAGGCCAGGCGAACCGGCAGACACCAATGCCGGTGCGACAACAGTAGACCCAGCTTCAGACCGAAACGGTGAGATGAGCACGGTGACTTCCGCCATGCGTTCCAGAATGGCGGCATCCTCCAGCCGATGAGGAGCCATCAGGTCCCATCCTGCGGGGCCGAGCGCGTAACCCGCGGCCAGATAAAGCATGCCGGTGCTTACCGGTAATCGCTTCAGCAAGGTGCCCGATAAGGCCGTCGTGATCAGGCGTATGCCGATGATGAGCGCCCAAATCGTAAAGGACATCGAGATTTACGCGAAATGAGTGGTCTAAAGAATCGCCGAAGGGCGGCCAAGGTGGAATTGATGTTAATCTCTGCCTCATGGGAGGCAGTGTCGGATACTCTGACGACGATTTCGCTCGGTGCTTGTGAAGCGTTGGACAGGAGCGCGGCTGCATTCACTCGCCCAATTCGCGTTTGCTTAGCCGACGTGGGCGTCTCCATTCTTACATGATCCCGGATTCCCGCACGGAATTCCTTAACTTAGAGAGACTTAAGCATGATGCCGTTTCCCATCGTTGGCATCGGCGCTTCTGCCGGCGGTCTTGAAGCTTTCTCGGAATTCCTTTCCGGACTTCCTGCCACGAGCGGCATGGCTTTTCTGGTGGTCCAACACCTCGATCCCCATCACGAGAGCGTACTCGTCGAACTCCTCGCAAGTAAGACGGCTCTGCCCGTCCGGGAGGCGACGGAGGGGCTCGCGGTCGAACCCGACCACGTCTACGTCATTCCGCCCAATGCCATCATGACCCTGTCCCAGGGCCATCTGGCCCTCGCTTCCCGCGACGATTGTCTCTTGCCGCCCATACCAATCGACCGTCTGTTCTACTCCCTCGCGGAAGAGCAGAGGGCCAATGCGATCGGGGTCATTCTGTCGGGCACGGGTTCGGACGGCGCGCTCGGAATGCAGGCGATCAAAGGTTCCGGCGGCCTCACCTATGCCCAGGATGAAGGCTCGGCCAAATTCAGCGGCATGCCGAAGGCGGCGGTAGAGCTTGGCGTGGTCGATCGGGTGCTGCCGCCGCGGGACATCGCCAGCGAGCTCGAGAGGCTCGGTCACCATCCGTACTTGACGAAAAACCGCTCCGTGTCTGCCGTAGAATCCGCGCCAACCGATACCGATGAGGAAGATCTCCTCCGGGTCTTTCGTCGCCTCCGCAACGCCTGCGGTGTGGACTTCACCCATTACAAGCGCGGCACCGTGCGGCGGCGGCTCGCGCGTCGTTTGGTCCTGCACGGATTGAATACGCTGTCGGAGTACCTGAATGTGTTGGAAAGCGACCCGAAAGAAACCCAAGCTCTCTTTCAGGATCTGCTGATTCAGGTCACCGATTTCTTCCGCGATCCCGAGCTGTTCGAAGGGCTGACCCGAACCGTCTTCCCGCGCTTGCTCGAAGGCCGTGCCCCTCAAGCTCCGCTGCGAATCTGGGTTCCCGGTTGCGCCAGCGGCGAGGAAGTCTATTCCATCGCCATCTGCCTCCTGGAATATCTGGGCGAGCGATTGACCCGGATTCCGATTCAGATTTTCGGTACCGATCTCAGCGAGGCCGTCATCGAGAAGGCGCGCAACGGACTTTATCCTGAGAATATCGCCCGCCACGTTTCCGGCGAGCGGCTCCGGCGCTTCTTCGTCAAGGTCGACGGCCACTATCGGATCACCCGTACGATCCGCGATGTGTGTGTGTTCGCCCGCCAGGACGTGGCCCACGATCCCCCCTTCTCGCGGCTGGATCTCGTGAGTTGCCGAAACCTCTTGATCTACCTCGATCCGGCCTTGCAGAAGCGGGTTATCCCGCTGTTCCATTACGCCTTGAATCCGGGCGGATTTCTCCTGCTGGGACCGTCCGAAACCATAGGTCCTTTCTCCGAGCTTTTCAGTCCCGTCGACAAACGGCTCAAGATCTATTCCAAATCGATTCTGCCCCGGCAGAATCACCTGGCGCTGCTGGAGGAGTATCCCGTGTCGCCGGACCGATCCGGCCAGAAAAGATTGACCTTGCCCAGCGAACCTGTGGAGGCGGAGCGCCTGCAACGGGAGGCCGATCGCCTGGCCTTGAACCGCTATGTTCCGCCGGGGGTTCTCTGCGATGCGGAGATGAACGTTATCCAGTTCCGGGGCGAGACCACCCCATATCTGTCCAATCCGACAGGTCCTCCGAGCCTCAAGTTGCAGAAACTGGTCCGGCCGGGCCTCCTCGTCGATTTGAACGGCGCCATCGAGCAGGCCCGCAAGGACGGCACGCCGGTACGGCGGGAGGGTTTGCAGGTGGAGGGGCCGGGCGGCATGAGGACGGTCAATCTCGAGGTCATGCCCGTGCGACTGACGACTCCGGCGGAAAACCTATGGTTTCTGATTTTTTTCGAGGAGGTAGCACTCTCGATACGGAATCGGGGCGTGGCCGGTGCCTGGGAATGCTGGACTTCGCTCTGGGGGAGGATACGCACGGGGCTAAACGCGAAGAGCACTTCCCGAGAGAGCGAAAAAGATCGGCAGCTCCTGCGGCGCACGCAGGATCTCGAGGCGGCCCACGATTACATTCGAACCCTGTTGGAGACCCACGAGGCGGCGGTGGAGGAGCTGAAGTCGGCCGAACAGGAACTACTATCAAGCAATGAAGAGTTCCAAAGCACCAACGAGGAACTCGAGACCGCTCAGGAGGAGTTGCAATCGAGTAACGACGAATTGCGCGCCCGCAATCGCGAGCTCGACGCGCTGAACGACGAACTGCGGGAATCGCGCGATTTCGCGGAAGCGGTCGTCGAAACCGTGCATCACCCGCTGCTCGTGCTCGATGGCAAGCTCCGTGTTCAGCAGGCAAACCGGGCCTTCTACCAGACCTTCAAGATCACCCGCGAAGCGACCGAGCAGGGCCTGCTTTACCAGTTGGGCCAAGGACAATGGGATATTCCCGCCTTGCGCCGACTCCTCGAAGAGATTCTGCCCGCCCAAACCGCCTTCCAAAATGAGGAGGTGACCCAAGTCTTCCCCGAGATCGGAGAGCGGACGATGCGTCTTAACGCCCAGGTTTTGCGCTGGAACGATCAGGAGCGCATTCTCCTGGCCATAGAGGACATCACCGAGTACAAGGCGGCGCTCGAAGCTCTCAGGATTGCCGACCGGCGCAAGAACGAGTTCCTGTCCATGCTCGCCCATGAGCTGCGCAATCCCCTGGCCCCCATCCGCAATGCCCTGGAGATCTGGCGGCGCGGCGATGCCGGGGAGGCGGCGGAGCGGCAGGCCCAGGCCATGCTGGACCGGCAGCTCCGCCAGGAGGCGCGGCTCCTCGATGATCTCCTCGATCTGTCGCGCATCAGCCGCGGAACGATCGTCCTGAAGAGACAGCCGGTCGATCTGACCCACATGGTGGCGCAGTCGGTCGACGATGCCTATTCTCAGCTCGACGCGCACCGCCATCGGCTCAGCTTGTCGCTACCGGAGCATGCCGTGCCGGTCGAAGGCGATCCGGCCCGATTGCAACAGATCGTCTCGAATCTTCTGACCAACGCCATCAAATATACCCCGCCCGGCGGCCGCATCACTCTGACTCTGACCCACGAAGGGCGGGGCGCGGTGCTCAAGGTTGCCGATACCGGTATCGGTATCAGCCCGGAACTCCTGCCTTCGATCTTCGACCTCTTCGTGCAAGCCGACAAATCCCTGGACCGAGCGGAAGGCGGTCTCGGCATCGGACTGACCCTGGTCCGCCGTCTGGTCGAATTGCACGGCGGGAACATCGACGCGCGCAGCGACGGGACCGGCAAGGGCAGCGAGTTCACCGTCCGTTTGCCGGCCTTACCGGAAACGGCCATCCCCGCCGCTCCCGCGAAAACCGAAGCGGCTGAAGGTACGCCCGTCATCCATCACCGTATCCTGGTGGTCGATGACAACGTCGACGCGGCGGAAAGTACGGCGCTGTTGTTGCAACTCGAAGGCCACGAGGTGCGGACGGCCTTCGACGGTCCGCAGGCCCTTGAAGCCGCACAGACCTTTCGCCCGCAGATCGTCCTGCTCGATATCGGCTTGCCGAGACTGGATGGCTATGAAGTAGCCCGCCGTCTGCGGGCGCTGCCCGAGTTGGGAACGCCGTTGCTGGTGGCGATGACCGGCTATGGACAGGCGGAAGACCGTGACCGATCCCGATCCGCCGGATTCGATGAGCACCTGGTCAAACCGGTCGAGATCGATCAGATCAAGGGGCTGATGGCAGCCTACGCATGCCGGCAGAAGGCGAGCAACGCGGTGGACATGCCATGAAAATGCTAACAACCATCGATAAAGTTGAACGGTATATCGTCTACGTGCTGGTTTTTTTGCTGCTGATATCCGTGACTCTGGGCGCTCTTGAACTCAGCCGCGTCATCGCCAAGAACATTCTTGATTCTTCTTTCTTCTTGGTGGATATCAACCGGCTATTCGAATCGTTCAGCCTTTTTCTCATTCTGGTCATCGGACTGGAACTGCTCAAATCCATTAAAAGCTATCTCGTGCAGGGCTCTATCAATCCGGCCTTCGTCGTGGAAGTCGCCATCATCGCACTGGGCAATAAGCTCATCACCCTGGACCTAAAACACGCAGAGCCGGGACTACTCATCGGCATTGGGGTGATCCTGCTGGGCTTGTCGGCGACCTATTTGGTTCTTAAAAAGGCATTCAGCCCCGCAGAAGCTCAGACTGGAAATCAATCACTCGATTGACTCGAGTAACCCGGAGGCTCTATGGAAGTGATGTGGTATGTGTTGATTGGCCTGGCGGCCGGCTGGCTGGCGGGGCAAGTGGTCAAAGGCGGCGGGTTTGGCATCCTCGGAAACATTCTTGTCGGCGTGTTCGGCGCGGTACTGGGCGGTGTTCTGTGTGCTGGGTTTGTCCGCCGGGGGCGGCAGGTTCGGAAGCTTGATTATCGCAACCGTTGGCGCCGTGGTGTTCTTGCTTCTGCTGCGTCTGATCAGAAAGGCTTAGCCAAGGCCGTTCTGGCCAGGCCAAAAACCTAGCCGCGCACACCGACGATAGGATGCAAAACCTTCCCGGTCGTATTCGCTCTAATCCGATGAGGCATTAATCTTATTTCCCGTTGTTAGGATAGGGATCGATGATCGATGGATTGCTCGACTTCTCCGGATGGGGACTAATTGTCATTACCCTGGGCCTAACCCACGTCACCATCGCCAGCGTGACTATTTTCTTGCATCGTCACCAAGCGCATCGCGCCCTGAATCTCCACCCCATCGTCAGCCATTTCTTTAGATTTTGGCTGTGGCTGACCACCGGTATCGTCACCCGAGAATGGGTGGCGATTCATCGCAAACACCACGCCCATTGCGAAACTCCGCAAGATCCCCATAGCCCCCGCGTCTTCGGCATTCGGAAGGTGCTGTGGGAAGGCGCCGAGTTGTACCGGGCCGAAGCCCGCCATGTCGAAACGCTGGAGCGATACGGCTATGGCACCCCGAACGACTGGATCGAACGGCATCTTTATAGCCGTTATCGAGGCGGGGGGGTTGCCCTGCTGTTCCTCATCGATGTCGTGCTGTTCGGCGTGTATGGCATCACGGTCTGGGCCGTGCAAATGCTCTGGATTCCCTTTTGGGCGGCGGGCGTGATTAACGGCCTCGGGCATTATTGGGGCTATCGCAATTTCGAAACCCCGGACGCCTCCACGAACCTGTTGCCCTTGGGGCTTCTTATCGGCGGCGAGGAGCTGCATAACAATCACCACGCACATCCGGCCTCGGCCCGTCTCGCCCATCGCAGGTGGGAATTGGACATCGGCTGGGTCTACATCCGCCTGCTGCAGCTCTTTCGGCTGGCCGAGATTCGCCGCACGGCGCCGCGCCTCCGCCTCGAACACGCGCCCAAGCCGATTAGCCTAGCCACGGTCCACGCCGTGGTACGCAACCGCTCCTATATCCTGGCCCTATACGGCCGGCGCGTCGTGCTCCCGGTACTGCGCCACGAGTGGAAGGCTGCGCCGCCTGCCTATCGGCCCCTGCTGCGAGATGCGAAGACACTCCTGGTCCGGGAGGGGATCCCGCTCGACGAAGCCGCCTGCCGAACCTTGAGACAGGCGCTGAACGCGAGCCGAACGCTGGAGACGATCTACCGTTTCAAACACGACTTGAACCAGCTCTGGACCCGTTCCACCATTCAGTATGAAGCCCGCGTGCAATTACTCGAGGACTGGTGCAGACAGGCGGAAGACACCGGCATCAAAGCCTTGGGTGACTTTGCCCGACTGCTGCGCCGATATGCGCTGCAAGCCATCTAGCCTGAACCACCCCGCAAGCATCGGCCTTTGTGCAAAGAAGGGCTCGGTTTTGTGTTCAAACCCGTGGTTATCGGCAATTTCCAGTCGGTCTGAGAAAACGCCGTGCTGAGCGAAAACCGTGTCGACCGGTGGACCGGCATCGCCGTCGTCCTCGTCCTGATCATGGGTTGTTTCGTCGTGCTGCGTCCTTTTCTTTCGGCGATCCTGTGGGCGGTGATCTTAGCCTTTTCCACCTGGCCCGTTTATCAGATGATCGAATCAGCCGTCGCAGGCCGGAAAGGACTAGCCAGTGGACTGATGGTCCTGGGGGTGACGGCCGTCTTGATCGTCCCTTTGGCGCTCGTCGGCACCAGTTTGGCGGAAGACGTGACCACGCTAATCGAGACCGTGCGGCAACTCCTCAGCGAAGGACCGCCAACTCCACCCGCATGGGTGGCCAAACTGCCGATCGCGGGCACCTGGGCGCACGACCGCTGGCAAGAGATGGCGGGGAGCGGCGCCAAGCTGACCGAGGCGCTGATGAAGTCCCTCATGCCGTTGCGAGACTGGGCGCTTCGCAGCGCGGCCAACGTCGGGGAAAGTCTCCTGTACTTAAGCCTCAGCGTGTTCATTGCGTTTTTTCTCTACCGGGACGGCGCCGCGTTATCCGCGAAAACAGAGCCCTTGTTCACCCGGGTCGGCGGTCAACGGGCGCCGGCCTTGCTCCATGTGGCGGGAGATACCATCAAAGGCGTCGTTTATGGCGTTATCGGTACCGCCTTGATTCAGGGAATTTTGGTTGGCATCGGGTTGTGGGTCGCGGGGGTACCCCGCGTCCTGTTGCTCGGCGTGCTGGCATGCATCCTGTCCTTGATTCCCATCGGCCCCGCATTAATCTGGGTGCCCGCCGCCATCTGGCTGTTCGGAAAAGGCGCGACGGGATGGGCCATCTTTCTGGTGCTCTGGGGACTTTTGGTCGTGGGTCTCATCGATAATTTTCTGAAACCCTATTTCATTGGCAAAGGGAGTCATCTGCCTTTCGTCCTGGTGTTTCTCGGAACGTTGGGGGGAGTGATGGCCTTTGGCTTCCTCGGCATTTTTCTGGGGCCGACCTTGCTCGCCATCGCCTATACCTCGTTTCAGGAATGGAGCTCACGGGAAAGACCCCAGGTTATCCCTTAGCGCTAAAGAACGGACCCGGCGAAAGAGTGGCGTCGCATCCCGTCCAAGAAGATGCTATCTATGGCGAGGGTGGCGAGGCGATGACCAGGCTCAACCAGTATGTATCGGTGCTGTAGCAATGCCAGAGCTGTGTCTCCTCGGTAAACCGGGCGAAGAGTTTGCCGTTGGCATAGACCACGCCATCGGCGACCGCGACTTGGTCGAACGGGCCGAAGGTTTGCGAAGCATTTCCGATGGCATCCTCAAAATGGATGACCGTGCGCTCATGGCAGGCATACTGGGTGAAGAAATTCTGACCCTGCATATCCCAGAAGTGATTGCTGAATTTGGCGACCACGGCCCCATTAGGCCCTTGGCTGATGAAATTGCCGGTGATCCGGAAGAACGGCGCCGGCGCTAGCTTGGTGGATTTCGCTAACTGCTCGGATTCGAAGGTCAGACTGATCATCCCGGTGCCCATCTGCATAATGCCTCCATTTCGCTTAGACCGCTATGGCTTTGCGGGTTCATGCAGCGAGCGCCGAGAACGGCAAAAAGGCCGATGGCGCACATCGGCCTTTTTCAAGGTACTAGGAGGCGTTAGCCAAGGGGGCTGGTCCGTTCCCTGGCCGAAGCGGCTTCTAAAACCGGCGTCCGCCACCGAAGCCACCGCGACCGCCGCCAAAGCCGCCGGATCTTTCTTCGCGCGGACGGGCTTCGTTGACGGTCAAGCGGCGTCCGCCATCCATGGCGGCGATAGCGGCCTTGGCTTCCTGATCATTGCTCATCTCGACGAAACCGAACCCGCAGGCAGCGCCCGCTGGTGAGAAGGTGAGTGAGCAATACCTGCTTTCCCGTCTTCGGCACGTGATAGACCGCCTGACTGACCAACTCGGCCGGTGCATTGCGTGGCGCCACTTCGATGCTCAGCGGCTGATGCAGGAGGCCCGCCGCGAGCGTGCGGATCTCCTCCGAGAAAGTGGCGGAAAACAAGAGGTTCTGACGGACTTTCGGCAGCAACCCTAGGGCGTGCATCCGGAAAATCGCGTATAGAAAACCGCGCCACATCGCGTAACAATCGGTTCCACGCTGACACAGGAGGTGGTTAGCCAGCGACAGGGAGCCGCCCAGGACGGGCGAGCGATGCCCCACCAAGGACGGGGCGTTCAGGGATGTGCAAAGGAATGAACATCGCCAGGACGCGGGAAGGGAGCGTGAAAAGGGCCACAGGATGGCCCTTTTCGTTGCGCGTCACCTCATTCCACACCGTTCTCTCCGCCTGGCACTGACATCAAATGGGCTAGGTTCGTCCGATGCTGTTCCGTTGCATCCACAATCCTGCTACTCAAGGTTTCCAGGCGTCTTGGACGAGGCGACGGATGAGGTGCAGCTTGCGGTGAAAAAAGTGGTCGGCGCCAGGGATGACGCTGATGACGAGTTCGAGCGGTTCGGCCCACTGGAGCACGTTGGCGAGCGGTACTGTCGTGTCGTCCGCACCGTGGATCACGAGGGTATCGGGCGCGACGGCCTCGGTCGAATACTGGCGATCACCTTCGACGAAACCCACCGCCGTGCCGACCAGCACCAGCCGCCGTGCGGGCATGCCCGCCTCGGCGAGTCGCTTCGCCAGCCGTGTGACGACGAAGGCGCCGAAGGAAAAACCGGCGAGAAACACCGGCAGATCACGGCCAAAGCGATCACCGGCATAATCATGAACAGCCAACATATCATCGGTCTCCGCGCCGCCGCGGTCGTGCGTGCCTTCGCTGGCGCCAACGCCGCGGAAGTTGGGCCGCAGAGTATAGCAGCCGAGATCGCGGAAAGCGCGGGCCAGTGTCGTGACGACCTTGTTATCGGCACTGCCACCGAACAGCGGGTGCGGGTGAGCAATCAGGGCGATGCCTGCCGCGGCCTCATGCTTTTCGACGAAGACCTCGATCTTGCCGCCCGGCCCATCGATCAATACGCGTTCGTAACGAGGCATCAAACTCTACATCGGTTGAAAGGATTTCGAAACGCTTCAGGGTACACCGCCCCTCGGCATCGGTGTGCGGCGCTGTGGCGCCGGGATTCGCACCGCTGATGTCACGCCAGCGGATACCGGAATGACGTGATCCTAATAGAAAATCATGGCGATGCTTCGGGTTCTTAGCGGCTGTACTCAAACTCAAAATCCTTCGACAAGCTCAGGGCGAACGCCCTACTGGAATAGGCTCTTAGCAGAGCCGGACCAGAGCATCGTCTCCGGGATATCGCTCGTAAGAATCCGGCCGAAAAGCCTCTTCTGCGTAGCACGGAGGAATTATCTCATCAAGGTTGACAATGTGGGAGCGTTCCAAAAAGCGTTGGTTCGTGAAATTCAATTTTTTTGGTTCAGTCTCCGTTGAGGAGTGCAACCCTGGCTTTGAAAAGAGTCTAAGGGGAACTTTTCAGCTCGCCATTTCCTCGGGGAAACAGTACCCCTAAGGTGCGGCGGGCGTGGCTGGGATGCCCATGACCTTACTTAAGAGGCGGCGGGGAATCCCAGAATGACCACCATGAAAGTCTTGTCGGACGCCGAGCTTTTTCAGAGACTGACCGCGTGCCAGGACAGTAGCGACATTCAGCAGCTCCAAAACGAGCTGACGCGGCTGATCCGTGGACTTCAGGCAAATGTGCAGGAATTAGAGGCCCGGAATCGCGAGCTTCGGGAGGCTCAACAGGCGCTCGAACGGTCTCGCGACGACTACGCCGAGCTCTATGATGGAGCGCCTATCGGCTATTTGAGTCTCGATCCCGAGGGGGTGATCCGAAACATCAATCGGGCGGGGACAGCCCTGCTCGGTCGGGAGCGGGCGGTTCTGGTGGGCTCGCCTTTGCGCCAGTCTGTGGCGCCCGAAGACCAGTCCAAACTGCTGACGCATCTCAAAGACTGCCAGCAGCAAGGGCAAGCTATGACGGAACTGACCCTCCTCACCCCCACAGGAATCCGCCTAGCCGTTCGACTCGCCAGCCAACAAAGCCACGCTCCTGACAGCGGAGAGATCCGGTATTTGACGGCCCTGACCGAGCTCTCCGAGCGCAAGCGAGCGGACGCCCTGCAGCGCCAATGGGCGGCCATCGTCGAGTCCTCGGACGATGCCATTTTCAGCAAGACCTTGGAAGGGATCATCACCAGTTGGAATGCCGGCGCGGAGCGGTTGTTCGGCTATACCGCCGGTGAGGCCATCGGCCGTTCCATCGCCTTCATCATTCCGCCCGAGCGGCAGGCGGAGGAGCGGGAAATCCTCAGGAAAATCGGCCAGGGCCAGCGCATCGATCACTATGAGACCGAACGTCTCGGCAAAGACGGCCGACGGATCGCCATCTCGCTCACCATCTCGCCCGTGCAGGACGAACAGGGCCGGATTACCGGCGCGTCCACGATCGCCCGCGACATCACCGCACGCAAGGTGGCCGAGCAGCAACTCAAGGAACGCGATGCCTTCGCCAACAAGGTCCTGGTGTCCTCCTTGAACGGCCTCTACATCTACGATGTGAAAGCCGGGCGGGATGTCTTCATCAATGACCAGTGCACCCGGCTGACGGGCTACACCCTCGAGGATCTCCAGGCCATGGCCGGATCGCTCTTCTTCGCCCTGTTTCATCCGGACGACCAAGATCGCATCATCGCCCATTTCAAGACGCTTCTCCATGCGGCCGACGGCGAGATCCTGGAGATCGAATACCGGTTTAAAACCGCGGATGGCCGCTGGATCTGGTGCATTTCGCGCGATGCGGTGTTCGCCCGCGATGCCGACGGATACGCCCGGCAGATTATCGGCTCGTTTCTGGACATCACTCGGCGCAAAGAGGCCGAGCAAGCCCTGGCGGCCGAGCGCTCCTTGCTCGACATGCTCTACATGGAGGCGCCGGTCGGATTGGCATTTCTCGACACCCAGCTCCGCTATGTCCGTGTGAATGAAGCTTTGGCCGAGATGCATGGCGTGCCGGCCCAAGACCATTTGGGCCGCTCTCTGAAAGAGATCGTGCCGGAGATCTGGCCCTCCGTGGAACCGCTGTACCGGAAAGTGCTGGAACGCGGCGAGCCCGCCACCCAAGTGGAGGTGAGCGCCGCGACGAAAGCGCAGCCGGACGTTCTCCGGCATTGGCTGGCCAACTATTATCCGGTGCGGGTCGACAGCGAACTCATCGGTGTTGGCATCGTCGTGCAGGACATTACCGAGCGCAAGCAAGCCGAAGCGCTGCGCCTGGAGTACGACCGCCGCAAGGATGAGTTTCTGGCGATGCTGAGCCATGAACTCCGCAATCCCTTAATGCCGATCCGGAATGCCGTCCATATCCTGCGCAAACTCGGCGGATTGGATCCCAAGTTGATCTGGGTGCGGGATGTGATCGATCGCCAAGTCGCACTGTTGGTCCGGCTGGTGGATGATCTTTTGGACGTCTCACGGATCGTGCAGGGCAAGCTGACGCTGATAAAAGCGCCTATAGAGGTCGCCGCCGTGATCGGACAAGCCGTCGAAGCCGTTCGGCCTTTTATCGAGGCCCGTCGCCACGCTCTCACCGTGTCCTTACCGCAGCAAGACCCGATCCGAGTAGAGGGGGATAGGGTGCGTTTGGTACAGGTCGTCACGAACCTGCTCAACAACGCCGCCAAGTACACCCCGGAAGGCGGCCGGATCTGGCTGACCCTATCGCGGGAAAACAGCGAGGCGGTCATTTCGGTACGGGACACGGGCGAAGGCATTCCCTGCACATTGCTGCCTAACCTCTTCAAGCCTTTCACCCAAGCCGATCGCACCCTGGACCGGTCCCAAGGCGGGTTGGGGCTCGGCCTGACCATCGTCAAGCGCATCGTGGAACTGCACGGAGGGTGGATCGAAGCGAAAAGCGAAGGCCCCGGCCAGGGAAGCGAATTCATCGTACGGCTGCCTATCGGGCATCAATAACCCATTGAATCAGGCTTTCGCGATGGCGGAGTACCGTCTCGGCATGCTTGCGCTCCGCCGCTTCGATTTTGTTCTTCTCTTTTCAGCGCCGCTCGAAGGGCCCGCCCTTCCAACCGGCGCCACAATCCAGAGACCGAGCAGGCCCTCTACGCCCGCCAAGGCTCGTTTGAATTAAGCCCCCGTGACTTGCCTCCGGCGCCGAAAAGCGCACCCGGATCCGTTATCCGATATGCCCGCTGATAAAGACACTCGCCACCGTGGTCGCTCCGAGCAGCCAGATGGGATCTTCCATCGCTTCGCTCTCTTTCAAGGTTTTGGCTACTGCAGCGTTGAGTTCGGCTTCGCTATGACATAAGCCCATATCGATACCGATCTTCTCCCAGTGGTCCGCCTGCGGATCGGCTTGAGGTTTCAGCCAATAATAGCCAGGTCCATCAAATTTAACGTCCACCGGCACCTGATAGAGGCCCGGGCCGAACCATTGGCTTCCTACCGCCGCGCCCTCGGTCTTGACTGTCAAGGTATGCATAACCCGCTCCGTTTGCTTAAACCCGCATGATCGAATTCCTCTGAGACCGGTGTCGACTCGGGGTTTATCCCTCCGCAACCTTATGCCTGTAGGCTATCCCAGCGGCGCAAAGTTTGGCCAATATGGAAGACTATAAAAAAAAGCCCCGACTAGATCGGGGCTAAATACCGTGAATGTAAGTTGAAGCATCAATTTTGATATAGCTGTGCTCGCGCTTGAATAAGTAGGTGTACTGATTATGAAGGGTTGCCGACGGGTGAATCTCAGCTAATAAGCTGAACGTCAACCTCAATGTCAGTCCGACACATGGAGGAATCCGGTTTTAGCGGTTTTTTGTCCGTTACGGGAGCCGTGTCGAAGCATAAGGATTTGTACTTATTCTTTTGAGGCATCAGCTTCGTTCTAATGGGGCTCGCACTTGGCAAGCCCCCCTTAGTACTTGCCAGAAGGCAGAACATCCATCCCATCCCCGCCCAATAGTTTTGGTTCTGCCTTCCTTCTTTTCCTCCCACCCCCCGTTGGCATTGAGTAGTTAGTCTGATCAGTGGGATCGACGAATTATTTCGGCGGAGATTTGCGCTCAGCAAAGAAAATTGCCCAGATCAGCACACCGAATTCGATTATTCCGATCACGATAACCGCGGAAAACAGCCAATCCCACCAAGTCATTAACCCTCCCTGTTTAGATGGCTTTCTGGATAGAGGCTGAGTATTTGTCATGCCCGGCCATGACTTAAATGTCCAGTCAGGGTCGCTTTTCTTAAGAACGTAATGATTGATGGCGTTTTAATCTCATGATTATTTGGCCGCGTCATTGATGGAGGCCAACTGCCGATGATAGGTCAGCTCCCACCTGCTTGGATCGATTACAGCCCCTATGAATCGACCCGCGACATAGCGACAGTCCATGTCCCTCTAATCGAGTTATCAAGCGGCAATTGCGTGATCCAATTTTGGAAAATTCCGCCACAACCGGCCGTTCATGTCGCTTAATAAAGGGTATCTTAAAATACAATAACGTACCCACCACCGTAGAACGCTATCTTCGTGATATTCTCGATTGCCGAATCGAACTTCGTTTTCGCACTTCAGAACAAACGGATGATACTGCCCCGCGCACTGGCGCTCCTCGTGATATTGAGCGTCGGCGGCATTGGGGAATACACGATACGGCTCGAACGACAAAACGCCAAACGCGAACAGCGCAGCCAGGTGGTCAGCGAAGTCGGCCAACTCAGGGCGTCGCTGGAAAGCGAACTTAACGCCACCCTGCATCTGACGCAGGGAATGATCGCTTATGTCGCCACGCGCTCGACCCTCGAGCCCGAGGTGATCGAACCGATGCTCAAAACGCTATACGAGTACGGACGGCATGTTCGTAACATCGGACTCGCACCCGGCAACCGCCTGACGTACATTTATCCGCTCGCAGGCAACGATAAGGCGCTCGGGCTCTACTACCCGGACATGAAGGAGCAGTGGCCCGCAGTCGAGCGAACTATCCGCGAACGCAAGCCGCGGCTGGCCGGCCCAAGCCAATTGAAGCAGGGCGGTTTCGGTCTGATATATCGGGTTCCGGTATTCCTTGGAGCGCAGAGTGATTATTGGGGGCTGCTCAGCATGGTCATCGATGTCGAAAGCCTGTATGCCCACGTCGGTATCGTGCCCAATGCGCGGGGATTGCAGCTTGCTTTACGAGGCAGGGACGGTATGGGCGCGGAAGGCGAAACCTTCCTGGGCGACAGCGCGCTATTCAACGCCGATGCCGTTATCGCTAAGGTCATTACACCGGGCGGAACCTGGGAGCTCGCTGCGCAACCCGCTGGTGGCTGGGGCCAGGACGGCCACTCCGGTTGGCTGCGCGTCGGCTTCTGGCTGGTCGGGATCCTGTTGGGGGGTTCCTTGCATCAAGTCCTGCTCTTCGCCGCCCGGCGCGAACAACTCTCGGCGCAGTTGCGAGAGCGGACGGCCGAGCTCGAACAAAGCCATGCCAGGCTCATCGCGGAAGTCGACGAGCGCAAGCGTCTCGAAGAAGAACTGCGTCATTTCGCGTTCTACGATGCATTGACGCGGCTACCCAATCGCCGCCTGTTTCTGGATCGCCTTCATCAGGCGCAACTCAACAGCGCGCGCCAAAAATCCCATGTCGCCGTGATGTTTCTCGATCTGAACAACTTCAAGGAGCTCAACGACACTCACGGCCACGATATCGGCGATCAACTCTTGATGGATGTCGCCCGACGCCTGCAATGCACTGTCCGGGAAAGCGATACGGTCGCCCGGCTCGGCGGTGACGAATTTATAGTGATGCTGGAAGGACTCGGCTCAGACGCGGAAAACGCGCGGGATTACGCCGTTGCCCTTGCCGGCAACATCCGCCATGTATTGGGCCGAGAGTACATCCTGGGCGATATCCGGCATCAATGTTCGGCAAGTATCGGCATCAAGGTGTTTCTGGGCACGGATGAGGACCCCGACCAGATTCTCAAGGATGCCGATACGGAAATGTACCGAGCCAAGCCGCGTTCCGGCAGAGTGGCTTGAGGCTGAAGCGCAAACGGTCGTCATGATCCGGCGGAAGCGGCACGACAGGTGGCCCGTGGCCTTGCGACCGGCTCATTGAAGAATTTCATGGCGAAAGGAAGCTGCATCTTCCAGCGGCTCGATGTGAGTCACGACGAGGAGATTCGGGATCACCTCGCGGAGGTCGGATTCGATACGCTCCAGGAGTTCATGCGCCTCCTGGACGGTCATCATTCCCGGCACGAGCACATGCAGGGTGATCAGCCGCTGGGTACCGGCGGTGCGGGCGCGGAGATCGTGGAACTGAATGCCTTGCCGCCGGTAATTGTCGAGAACGCGTTCGATGCGATGACGCTCCTCGGGAGGGATGGCAACGCCGAGCAGGCCGGAGAACGAGCGCCGTATGAGTTGGGTGCCCGAGACCACGATATTGAGGGCCGCTAGAACGGCGATGGCCGGATCCAGCCATTGCCATCCGGTCAGTACGACTCCACCCAGTCCCGCCAGTATGGCGCCGGTAGTCCAGACGTCGGTCAGCAAATGCTTGCCGTCGGCCTCGAGCGAGATCGATCCGGACCGGCGCCCCGCCCGCAGCAGCACCCTGGCCACCGCCAGATTGACCAGCGCTGCCGCCACCGAAACCAGCATGCCCAGATTGATCGCCTCCAGCGCCTGAGGATGCATCAGACGATCCCAGGCCGCCCAGACAATGCCGGCGGCCGCCACCAGAATCAGGGCACCCTCGAAACCGCTGGAAAAATATTCGGCTTTGCCGTGTCCGAACGGATGGTTCTCGTCGGCTGGCCGCGCAGCCAACGTGAGGACGATCAAGGCCGATCCCGCGCCCACCAGGTTCACCAGGGATTCGGCCGCATCGGACAGAAGTCCCACGGACCCGGTAACGAGATAGGCAACGGTCTTCAAAGCGGCCGTCACGAGGGCCGCGAAGATCGACAGCCAAGCGTAACGGGTGAGCGGGGCTTCCGGCGACCACGAAGCGGCGGTTTCATGCCGACTATCCACTGAGGCGCGACGCCAGCAACCGGCGAAAAAACCACTCACAGCCCGGGCGATTCGCCCCGCTGCGTAGTACAGAACCATGGGACCCGCCACGGATAACAGCCCGCCGAACATGGCGATCAGCCAATCGTCCCGGTGCAGGGGTTCTAGGCTCAAATGGGAGGCCAGCCAAGGCGTCTGCACCAGGACCAGCGACGATCCGACGGTCGCGATAACCATCAGCCAGGCGCTTTTTGTCCGCAAACGGCTCAGAACGACCGTGGCCGCAGCGCTGGCGCCGGTCAGCGCTATCATGGCCATGGCGCGCGCATGCTCGACATTTCCGCCGGGCAAAAGGCTGCGGTCGTAGGTCCACAGAATCAGCATCGTAATCAGCGCTCCGATCGCGGCGATCAGGAACCACTCTCCGCCCGAGAAAAATCGCGCGGCCCGGCGCTTCGGCACCGGCTGCAGAGGCCCTCGCACCGGCAGTTCCTGAAACACCAAAAGCGCGGTGGGGTGGATGAGCGTCTCCAGCCAAACCATGTGCACGGGCAAATAGAGAATGGGATGTCCGATCAGCGGGATGAACGTGGCGGTGATGACCAAGGGAATGTGGATCAGCAGAAGATATTGGAAGCTGAGCTGGAGATTCCGGAACAGCTGCCGCCCCTCGGCGACGGCCCGCACGAGGGTGCTGAAGTTGTCGTTCAGCAGGACGATGGAGGCGATGTCCCTCGCGCTTCGGGTGCCGCGCTCGCCCATGGCGATGCCGATGTCGGCGGCCTGAAGCGCCGGGACATCGTTCACGCCGTCGCCGGTGACCGCCACGATCTCGCCTTCGGCTTTCAACGCCCGCACCAGAGCTAGCTTCTGAGCCGGCAAGGCGCGCGCCACCACGTCGAAGTCGCCGGCCCTTAAGGTTGCGCCATCGCCGAGACGGCGGACGAGTTCGTCGCCCAGAACGATACCGCCGTTCATTCCGATCTCCCGCGCCACGCCGGCCGCCGTCGCCGGGTGATCGCCGGTGACCATCACGACGCGGATGTCGGCAGCACGGCATTCCCTCACTGCTTCGATCACGCCGTCCCGGATCGGGTCCTCGAAGGCCAGGAGCCCCGCGAACCGGCCGCCGCGGTCCGGTTCGCCGCCGAGCCAGGCATCATCCAGATGCCAATACACGCAAGCAAGCACCTTATGCCCTTCGGCGGCGAGCCGATCGACCCGCGAAGCCCATTCAGTCCGCTCGGCATTGCCTAGGTTTGCCATCGCCAGCAAGACTTCCGGAGCTCCCTTGCTGGCTGCGTGTATCCTGCCGCCGATCCGCATCACCACGGTTTCGCGGCGACGCTGCTCGATGTAAGGATAGATCTCGATTACGGCGTCGGCGGTGGCGGAAATCGCACGTTTCTTAACACGTTCGAGGATCGCCGTATCCATGGGATCGCCGGATTCCGCGCGGGACGCAAACGCTGCCCACCGAAGCAGTTCGTCTTCGGAAACGTCCGTACCGGAGACCAGATGTTCCAGTCGTAAACGGCCCTCCGTAATCGTGCCGGTTTTGTCGGAACAGATACAGGTGATCCGGCCGATGTTCTCCACCGAGGCTCCACGCCGGACCAGCGCCTTCCGCCGAGCCAGCCGATAGACGCCGACACCCAGAAACACCATGAACACCACCGGAAATTCTTCCGGAAGAGCCGCCACCGCGAGAGTCGCCGCGCTGACCAGGGCATCGCCCCAGCCGTGGCCCTGACGCAGCCGCACGCCGGCCAGAATCAGGCAAAGCACGCCGGCGGACGCTATCAGGAACATCACCAGATTGGAAATGGCGGTCTGCAACGGGGTGCGCTCCCGCTTGCCGGCGGCCGCCGCGCGAACGAGCTCGCCATAGAGCGTTTGCCCGCCCGTATACACCACCATCAATTCCGCCTGGCCGGTCAGCAGGCGAGTACCGGCATATCCCCAGTGCTTGGCGTCGATCCAAACGGTTCCGCCGGGTACGGTCGGCATTGCTACCAACGGTTGCTTGGGTACCGGATACGCTTCTCCAGTCAATGTGGATTCGTCGGCTTGCAAATGCTCTCCGGCGACGATCAATCCGTCGACCGGAAAAACCTCGCCGATCTCGATTCGCACCCGGTCGCCGGGGACCAGTTCGACGGCGGGAATTTCCAACAGCCCGCCTTCCCGAACAACATGCGCCGTCTGAGCGAGTTGCCGGCCGAGGCCCTCGGTCGAGGCTTGAGTGCGACGATGCAGAAAGGCATCCATGCCCGCCAGCGGCAGAATCGCCGCCATCAGCGTCACCGCTTCGGTATAACTGCCTAGCACGGCATAAACCAAACCGGTCCCGACCAGGAACCAGATCATGGGATCCTTGAGCGTAGCGCGGGTCAGCTCCAGCCAGGGGCTGGCTGCGACGTCGAGAATGTCGTTCCGCCCGTATCGTTTTCTGCGTTCGGCGACATCGATAGGGGACAACCCGCGCGGGTCGTCCGGAAGGTCCTTCATTCGTGCAGCGGGAATATCGCGACGCATGCGGTGACGGTCTCTTTGGAAAAGGATCGACGGAATCAGGCGTTAAGGGAAATTCGACCGCTATTATCCGGTTCGATGCCAACCAGCGTAATCAGTGCTGCAACGAGATAAGACCGGGACGGCCCGCGGGGAACTCCCCGGCGAAATCCGTTTCCAAATAAGAACATTGAAGTGACTTGCAAAGGAATCGAGACATCAGGATGCGAGAAGGAAGCACATTGGTCTCACTTTATCGCGCCGCCCTGCCCTCCGGTGTCCTGCCGCCCTAAACTTGGGATCGCAAGAAAACCAAACGCCATGGACAGTTCATCCCGGCCTAGTCAAATCGTCGTCAGCAGAGACGGCCTTCAGGGGCGAATCGCCCCCGAATCCCTGCCCTTGAACGAAAAGGCCGCAGTGCCGGTGCAATTTGAGCATGGCGAACGGTTGGTAATCCCGGTGAACATCCTCGATCGGCAGGAGGACGGAACCTATGTTCTGCCCATGACCTTGGCCGAAGCCATGACCCGTTGGCGCGACCCGCCGGGGGGAGGCGGCGAAACGCTGACTATTCCCGTGGCGGAGGAGCGATTGGTACGGCAAACGCGCAAAGTGGAAACCGGGCGGGTCCGCATCACCAAGCGCGTTTCGACCCGGGTCGAAGAGGTCGATGAGCCTTTGGTGCAGGACACGATTCATGTCGAGCGGGTCGCCGTAAACCGCCCCGTGGATGAGCCCGTTCCTGCCCATTACGAAGGCGATACGTTGATCATTCCCGTATTCGAAGAAACCCTGGTGGTGCAGAAGCGGCTCGTGCTGAAGGAAGAGCTCCGCGTGACCCGACGAAGGACAGAATCGCACCGGCCGCAACAGGTGACGTTACGGCGTGAAGAAGTGTCGGTTGAGCGGGTTCCTCCTCGGGAACAACGGGAAACAGAACTCGAACAGCCCGATGTCTCATACTGAGATGCCTTAATGTTTTTGGTCGAAATTTATTAGCGTCCGGACAAGGAGAAAAGCCATGATGAATACAGTGGTGGGTTTACTGGATAACCGATCGGAAGCCGAAAAAGTCGTACACGATCTCGAGCGTGAAGGCTTCGGCCGCGATCACATTCATGTCATGACCAGCGATGTCGAATACGAACGCGAACTCGGCACAGGAACTCAGAAAGAATCCGGCCTCCGCTACGTCCTGTCCAAACTCGGACTGCTGGAAGAGCGCCGGCATGAAATCGGGCTTCCTGCGGAGGACATCCGTTATTACTCGGAAGGCGTGCGCCGCGGCGGTCTCCTGGTCACGGTCGAAACCGATGAAAGCCATGCCGATCGCGCCGCCCAGATTCTGGAAGAGCACGGCGCGGTGAATATCGAGGAGCGTGCAGCGCAATGGCAGCAGCCGGGCATGGCACAGCCGACCATGGGCACGACGGCCGCCACCGCGGAACCGACTCGTACTACCGAGGAGGCGAAAATCCCAGTTGTCGAGGAAGAGCTGAAAGTGGGCAAGCGCGCCGTCAAGCGCGGCGGAGTCCGCGTCTATACCCATGTCACGGAGCGGCCGGTTGACGAAGATATCACCCTGCGCGAAGAGCACGTCAACGTCGAGCGCCACCGGGTCGACCGCCCCGTGTCAGAGGCAGACATGGCGGCCTTCAAGGAAGGCACCATCGAGCTCACCGAAACGGGAGAAGAAGCCGTAGCCTCCAAGGAAGCGCGGGTGGTCGAAGAAGTCACCGTCAGCAAAGGCGTGACGGAACATATCGAGACCATCCACGACACGCTGCGCCGGACCGAGGTCGACGTGGAAGAATTTGGCAAAGGCGCAGCCGGAATACCGTCCGGCTTTGAACGTTTCGATGCCGATTTTCGTCAGCACTATTCGACCCATTTCGCCAATCTGGGACAGCCTTACGATCAGTACGTGCCCGCCTACCGCTTCGGCCACGCGCTGGGTAGCGATCCCGCCTACTCCGGCAAGGACTGGGCGACGCTGGAACCGGATGTCCGGCGTGTATGGGAAAAGAAACAGCCGAGCAGCAAATGGGACCAGATGAAAAACGCGATCCACTATGCCTGGGAACGCGCGCGGGGCCACCACTAAATGCCCCTGCCCTGCTAGTAATCGTCCTTTTCTAGCCAAAGGGCAAACTCCAATCTGAAACGCACCTCAAAGAGAGTGGGCAGCCTCGGAAAGGCTGCCCACTCGCGGGATTAGCGGACGACATCCGCTAAGCGCCCCCGCCGGAACGCCGCACCTCGACCAGATTGTCCGAAAACGTCGGCGCGTGGCCGAAGTTGCAATAGGCGGCCGAACTGATCACGTTGACCGAGCCGTCGCTGCGGTTGCGGCTCCGCCAGTACCCCAGGGTCGCGACCACAACACCGGGCGGGGTGTCTTCGGTCACCCGCGCGTCGGCCTCGAATTCGCCGCGGTCGTTGAACACCTTCACGCTGTCCCCTTCACGGATGCCGCGCGGCTCCGCATCGGCCGGGTTGATGAGCACGAATTGCTCGCCCTGGGCGCGGATCTTGTGGTCTTCGTTCGCGTAACAGGAGTTCAGGAAACCGTGGCTCTTGGGCGAGAGGATGTTGAGCGGAAATTGCTTCGCCCGCTCCGGATCACTCTCCGGCCGCTCGCGGCAGGGCACGTAATCGGGCAAGTCGTCGATCGGTTCCGCGCCTTGGCCGCTTTCGTACATCTGCCGGAAGACGGCGCCGACGAAATTGCCCTGGGCGGCGCCCGAAGCCTTGAACTCGCACTTCTCCGAGGGTGTCGGGAAGTTGCCTTCGGCGTGCGGCGCCGAGGTGTCCGGTCGGCCGCCCCGTATGTGCGCGTAACCGTGCCGTTCCAGATAGGCCAGGTCGATGCCCCGGAGTTGCGGTGCGTTCCAGTCGACATAATGCTCGATCATCTCGCGATCACTGCGCTGGAACTGCTCGTCATCGAATCCCATGACCCTGGCCAGCCGCCGGAACAGCTCGGTGTTGGGCACGGCTTCGCCCGAGGCCGGGACGGCTTTCTGGTTGAGAGTCAAATAGAGATGGCCCCAGGAGAACATGATGTCGTCCATTTCTCCGGCCATGGTGGCGGGGAGAATGATATCGGCGTAGGCGGCGGTGTCGGTGATGAAGTGTTCGCTGACGATCGTGAACAAATCCTCGCGCTTCAGGCCCTCGACGATCTTGTTGGTTTCCGGGGCCTGGGAGACCGGATTGGCGTTGTAGACCATCAGCGACTTGACGGGCGGCGCGAGCGGCATCTGCCCGGTCAGCGCGTCGCCCAGCTTCAGGATGTTGATCACGCGGGTTCCCGGCTTGATCCATTCCGGCCGGCACACCCGATCCCAATGGATCGGAAACTCCCAGATCGGCATTTGCAATAAGCCTCCGCCGACATGCCGCCAGGCGCCGGTCAAGGCCGGCAGGCAGCACACCGCGCGGATGGTTTGCCCGCCGCCGTGATGGCGCTCCAGCGCGACCCCTAAGCGAATCGCCGCGGGCTGGGTCGTGGCGTACTCGCGGCTCAACGTCCGGATGTCGTCGGCGGAAATGCCGGTGATTTCAGCGGCGTACTCGGGCGTGTAACGGGCCGCCCGCGCCTTCAATTCCTCGAATCCGACCGTATACCGCGCGATATAGTCGTGATCCAGCAAATCGTCCTGAATGATCTGATGGATCATCGCCATGGCCAGCGCGGCATCGGTACCGGGCTTCGGAGCCAGATGCCAGTCGGCCTGCTTGGCGGTGCGGGATTTGTAGGCATCGATTACCACCACCTTGGCGCCGTTTTTCTGCGCCTCGTGGACAATGTGCCAGTGATGCAGGTTGGTGCTGACCGAATTGCAGGCCCAGATGATGATGTATTTCGATTGGGCGAAACTTTCCGGATCGACGCCGCCGGTAGGCCCGACCGTGAGCAGCCACGCGGTGGACGAACCGCTCGCGCAGAAGGTCTTTTCGAGCACGGTTGCGCCCAGCTTGTTGAAAAACGCGTCGCCGACGGTCAGGCCCTGGAGAGTGCCTTGGTTGCCCAGGTAGTTGTAGGGAAGAATCGCTTCCGCGCCGTACTCGTCGATGATGGCGGTCCAGCGGGTCTTGATCTCGTCCAGCGCCTCGTCCCAGGAAATCCGCTCGAACTGCCGGGAGCCTTTCGGTCCCATACGGCGCAAGGGATAGAGCACCCGTTCGGGATTGTAGTGATGGTCGTGGAAATCCTTGAGCTTGGTGCAGAGGCCGCCCCGGGTGAGCGGATGATCGGGATTGCCGCGGACATTGACCAGCCGATCGTTTTCGACCTCATAGAGCATCGCGCAGGTGTCGGGACAATCGTGCGGGCAAGCGCCGAAAACGGTTTTCTTTTCGCTGGTAGGCACCATGTCTTCTCCTCCGGTCAATTGTTATTGTGTGAGTTCCGATTCGATACGGGACGGCTCGGCGCACGATCCCGATGACTTCATTCCATCGCCGCCATTATCGCCCAAGAACTCTAAAGCGAAAGTCCACGTTGCCGGAAACGCTGACGCTTATTCCGGCCTACTTCTGATGTCTGTGGCCACGGAGGGCACTATCAAGATGAAGCGTGGGAATCGGCATACTCGATGTCCGTCGCGTACATCTCGTAAGCCTTGCTGTATTCCATGACCCGCACCACCTCCGCGATGAAATCTTCACCATAGCCGGCCCGGCGCAACAGGTGAAATCCGACTTCCATGCCCGAACTGATGCCGCCGCCGGTGATGATTCGCCCGGCATCGACCACCCGCGCCCGGCTGATGCGGCAGGCGGGTGCCAGATCGGCCAGGCGGTCGATGGGCACCTTGCCGGCCGGGAATTGCTCCACGCGATCGGGCTCCTTGCGGTTGGTCGCCGCTTTTCCGTCCAACAGCCCCATCCTGGCGTAAATCCAGGAGCCGGTGCAGACCGAGACCAGCAAGGTTTTCTCGGGCAAACCGCGGATGAACTCGTGCAGATGGCCATTGTGGATCTCCTGCCGTGTGCCGAAGCCGCCCGGAATCAGGAAAGCATCCATGTCGGGCCTATCCGCGAAAGCATAATTGGGAAGCACCGTAAAGCCGGCCTGAGCCTGCACGGAGCGCAGCGACTCGGCGATAAAGAACGCCTCCAGCTCGGGATCGAATCGCCGGGCGACCGAGAATACGCCATAGGGTGCCGCGAAGTCGACGATTTCCAAATCCTTGCAGAGGTAAATGCCTAACCGAAAGCCAGGTTTGAACGTGTGAGCCATAGTCGTTTCCCTTGTTGGTCGAGAGGCGACCCGCCGCGTAGACAGATCTGTCTACATCATTGATGGGACAGACCATGCCGTCAATAATCCTGTCGAAACCTTCAAGACCTCGTATGACTGAAGACGCCACACCTTTTACACCTTCGGCCCGCGACCGCATTCTGGAGACCGCGCAACGGCTGTTCTACCGGCACGGTATCCGCGCCGTCGGCGTAGATCGCATCATTGCCGAATCGGGGGTCGCCAAGATGTCGTTCTACCGCCATTTTCCGTCCAAAAGAGACCTGGTGATCGCGTTTCTCGAACGGCGCCACCGGTTCTGGATGGACTGGTTTACCCGGCGCGTCGGAGAGTTGCTCTAAACTCGAAGTGTGCTCAGTCTGACCGTCATCGCGGACGCGCTGAAGGAATGGTTCTCGGAACCTGACTTCCGGGGCTGCGCGTTCATCAATACGGTCGCGGAACTGGCGAAGACTCGGCGGAAGAACGCCGGATCGCGGCGGATCATAAGCGGGATTTGCGAGATTTCATCCGAACGCTGATCCCTGAGCGTCCGGGGATATCGGCTGACGACGCGGCGGAGCTGGTCGTCTTGATCATCGACGGCGCCATCGTGCGCGCCCAAATGACCGGCAACGCGGAAACGGCCGAGGAAGCGCGCGCATTGCTCGCCATATTAGATGCAAAGATTTTCGAAGCGTCGGATGCGTATTGACCCGCGGTCCACACCTTCGGGGGATTGATGCGGGTGCAATCCTATAAGGAACGCCAGAGGCGCAGAGTCTAGGAAAGGGATTTTCCCTAATAGGTCTACCTTCGAGAATCCAAATTAAAAACCGGTGTACGGATTGATGCGCCAAACCATGGCGCTCAACCCGTACACCGATGGACGTTTATCGCTCTGCCACCATCCTAAATTCGCGAAAGCGTCGTCATAGTCGAACGTTGGGTGCAGGATGACGATTCACAAACCTGAGTCAGCGTGGCCGTCCGATCAACCCGATTTTCAGTCACACTGCCATCGGCTGCTTGCGCCGCGTTCTCAAGCGCCGCCGCTTGCATCATGGCTTCCGATGTCAAATCACCCAAGCTTAATGAAGCAGTTGAAACCTCCAGCCCGCCTTCCACTCGATCGAGCTCGCTGTCGTCCAGTCGAGACGATGCGATGCCCGTGTCTTGCTGGGACAGCTTATCCAAGGCATGAAACTCGGATTGACCATAGGCAGCGGTCATCACTGAGAGAACAAGCGATAGCAGGGCACCCCATGTGAATGACGTTTTCATCGGCCTCTCCATGAGATTTTCTGGTTGAAATAAAAAGGCGGGGGGCGGTATGCCCGTCCCCCGCCTGATGCTCCGGCCCTCATCAGGGTTTTGTATGGGCCCTGAGCCGGTCGTTATTTAATGACCTGGGTCGTGATTTGCTTAATGTCCTGGTGGGATTTTCCCAAAAGGGCCACATTGATCGCAGTTACCGTCGGTACAGCCACGTTAAGACAGGTGTTTGCAATACTCAGGACACCAGAGCAAGAAGAACCGCCTTCAACGGCCGCGAGTTGACCTTCGGTCATCGGGGTCAGGCTGGACACCTTGCCCAATGCGCGGAAGTCGTTATCGGCCATGGCAGGGCCTGCAACCATCACCGAAGACAGTACAGCTACTAATGCAAACGTTTTCATAATCGAACTCCTTTTCGTAATGATCAACTTTTTGATGGCAGCTTGATCCCAGAGTCCAATCAAAATATGCCGCTTTCCATGGCGACACACAGCCCCCCAGGATTAAGCCCCACACCTTTGCCATGCCCTTCCCCTCCATCCATACGCTGACCAGTGTTTATCTTATACCACAATCCGAAAAGGTGGGGGTGCGGTCTGACCGCACCCCCACCTGATGCTCCGGCCCTGATCAGGAATCGGAAGGGGCCCTGAGCTTGCCGTTACTGAATGAACTGATTCGTGACTTGCGTAATGTGCTGGGTGCTAGCCCCAAGTATTCCGAGAATGTTCGCATTGGTCGCAGTCACTGTAGGTACGGCCACGTTAAGACACGTATTGGCGAGGCTCAAAAAACCCGAGCAGGACTGGCCGCCTTCAACGGCCGCGAGTTGACCTTCGGTCATCGGGGTCAGGCTGGACACCTGGCCCAATGCGCGGAAGTCGTTATCGGCCATGGCAGGGCCTGCCATCACGATCGACGACAATACAGCAGCCAATGCATATGCTTTCATATCGAACTCCTTATCTTGCTTCA
>Ga0196972_1000015_pt1 | contig 174969 bp, 194 predicted proteins | sample S1v_2013CmetaG_FD_148618 | JGI IMG/M metagenome (GOLD analysis project Ga0196972, IMG submission 148618) | Soil microbial communities from Anza Borrego desert, Southern California, United States - S1+v_20-13C | ecosystem: Environmental > Terrestrial > Soil > Desert | place: USA: California...
CAGGCGCCTCGCTGGCGCGGCGCGCGGGCTCGACCACCGTCTGCTGCGTGACGATCGCCTCGTCATCGATGCCGGTCGCCACCACCGAGACGCGGATCGACCCTTCCAGGTTCTCGTCGAACGTTGAGCCCAGGATGATGTTCGCGTTCGGATCGACTTCGGCGCGGATCTCGTTGGCGGCCTGATCGACCTCGTACAGCGTCATGTCGAAGCCGCCGGTGATATTGATCAGCACGCCCTTCGCGCCGCGCATCGAGACGATGTCCAGCAGCGGATTGGCCATGGCGCCATGCGCCGCTTGTAGCGCCCGGTTCGGGCCCTGCGCTTCTCCGGTGCCCATCATCGCCGTGCCCATCTCGGCCATCACCGTGCGCACGTCGGCGAAGTCCAAGTTGATCAGGCCCGGCATCACCATGAGGTCGGTGACGCCGCGCACGCCCGAGTACAGCACTTGGTCCGCCAGCTGGAATGCTTCGGCGAACGTCGTGCGCTCGTTGGCGACGCGGAAGAGGTTCTGGTTCGGGATGACGATCAGCGTGTCGACGTGCTTGCGCAGCTCCTGCACGCCCTGCTCGGCGAGCTGCATGCGGCGCTGGCCTTCGAAGTGGAACGGCTTGGTCACCACCGCGATCGTCAGAATGCCGCGCTCGCGCGCGGTGCGCGCGATCACCGGCGCCGCGCCGGTGCCGGTGCCGCCACCCATGCCGGCGGCGACGAACACCATGTGCGCGCCGTCGAGGAATTCGATGATCTCGGGCTGGCTTTCCTGCGCGGCCGCCTGCCCTACTTCAGGACGGGCGCCGGCGCCGAGGCCTTCGGTGATGGAATGGCCCAATTGTAGCCTGTTCGGCGTACGCGCGCGCGTCAGCGCCTGCGCGTCCGTGTTCGCGACCACGAACTCGACGCCCTGAAGCTTGGCGTCGATCATGTTGTTGACGGCGTTGCCGCCGGCGCCGCCGACGCCGAACACCACGATGCGCGGTCTCAATTCCTGCATTTTCGCGCTCTTACCCGCTCCAAGACGATCGATCTCACGATTCGCCCACTCGTACTGCACCGTCCGCGACGGTGCTTGAGCCTTTGTTAAGCCATCGAAACATTACACGGCGCTTTTGCGGCGCTGCGGCGTCCAAACCCGGCTGGCAAAGGAAATGTAGGCGCTTCCAGCCCCCGCAGAAGAGCTCAGGTGCGCTGTTCTGGATTGGCCGGCAGGAGCGAAGCATCCTCGTAGTATTCCGGTCCGACATTGTTGTCGTCCGGATGACCGACGCCGTCAGCCGGCACTTCCGCCCAGCCCTCGTCGTGAAGGCCGCTACGGTCCGCCCCACGGAGGCGGTCCGTAGCGGCCGGCACTTCGTCACGCCCGTTCGGCGTGTCCATCTCAACCTTACGCGTACTCACGACGGGCAAACGGCCCGCCGCCCGCGCGTGTTCCAAGGATCAGAAGTTCTCGCGCAGCCAAGCCCAGGCGCCACGCGCGGTATTGCGCATCGCCGCCGCGAGCTGAGTCAACGACGGCTGGAAACTGTCTTCCACATCCTCAAGCGAGGGAGTGTCGAAGCGGTGGCGCAGCATGCCGGCGGCAACAGCGTATGCCGGGCCGGCGTCGCCGTGATCGAAGCCGCAGAGTTCGAAGGGGCGGCCGATACGCACCGGCATCGCCAGCGACTCGATCGCCAGCTCGCGGACGCCGGGAATGAGCGAGCCGCCGCCGACCAGCACCACGCGCTGGGGGCCATCTTCATGATCGAAACCGGCGCGGCGCAGCTGATCGCGCACTTGCAAGAACATCTCCTGCAGCCTGGGGCTCATGGTGTCGGCAATGACGCCGCGCAGCGTCGTCGACGCCTCGAGGCGGCCGTCTTCGCCCAGCTTCGGCGCCTGCACCGCCTCTCGCGGATCGCAGGCGGCGCCGACAGCGCCGAAATGCAGCTTCACCCGCTCGGCGGCGGCAAACGTCGTCTGCAGCCTGGCGGCGAGATCGCGCGTCAGCCGCACGCCGCCGATGGAGATCGTCTCGGCGTGCACGAGCGTGTCCTGCATGATGATCGAAACGCCGGTCGATCCCGCGCCCAGATCGATGACGAGCACGCCTTCTTCGCGTTCCTCCGGCGTCAGCACCGCGAGCGCCGCGGCCTTCGGCGCGGCGATAATGTCTTCCACCTCTGCGCCGGCCTGCTGAATGCAGGCGCGCAGCGCGTTCAGCGCCTCGGTCGGGGCAGTGACGGCGCAGGCCTCCACCGCCAGCATCTTGCCGCTGTGGCCGTGCGGATCGGCAATCGGCTCGCCATCGTCGATCGAATAGCTCAGCGGCTCGACGTGCAGAAATGAACGCTGCGGCGTCGGCAGCGACTTCATCGCCGCGTTGATCGCATTCTCGACGTCGGCGCCGGTGATGGTCCCGCGCTTCACCCGCACCGCGGCGCGTACGATATCGGCGCGCATGCCCGGGCCGGCATAGGACGCGACAACGCGCTTGATCGGCGCGCCGGCCATGGCCGAGGCCTCTTCGATCGCAACCTGTATGGCGCGCGCGCAGGCGTCGAAGTCGGCGGCCTTGCCAGATGCGATCGCCGGCGCGGTCTGCAAGCCGACGCCAAGCACGCGCAGCGGCCGCTCCGGATGCATCTCCAGCACCGGATCACGCCGCGCGGCGAGGCAGATGGTCTTCGAGACGCCTACATCGAGCGCGGCCAGCAGCGGCGCCAGCGGGTTCGGCTCGGCTTGGCCCTCTTCGATGCGGTCGAGAAGCGCGGTCATCACACGCCTCCGAGCAGCGGATTGAGCCCGCCGGCGAGAGTGGGATGGACGCGGACGGCGAGCTGTCCCGGCGTGCGCAGGTCGAGCTGCCGCACCGGCCGGTCGAGCAAGGCGTAACGCGCGTGCAGCGACTCCAGCCGCGCCAGAGCCGCCGGCGCGCCCTCCTCCGGCAGTGCGACCATAGCGCCGGAGTTCAGTTCCAGATTCCAGCGCCGGTCGCCGACGCGCACAATTTGCACCAGCCGTGAGCGCACGTTGGGCAGGCTCTCCAGCGCCTGGAGCAGCGGCTCGGCCGCAGGTCCAGCGCCGCGGCCGACGATCAGGGGCAAATTCGGATGATCCGCCGCGCGTTCGGCGAGCAGACGTTCGCCATTGATGTCGATGACGGAAACGTGCCCGTCCTCTTCCCACAGCGCGTATTCCTGACGCCGCTCCACCGCGACCTCGAGCGTCGACGGCCACAGCCGGCGCACGCGCGCGGACGCGACCCAGTCGAGGCTCTCGACGCGCGCCTTCACCTCGTTCGGTTCGAGCGCGAGGATCGAGCGGCGGCCGTCCGGCACGATCAGCGCGCGCACTTCCTCACGGCGCGCATCGGTGATCGCCGGGCCGCCGGGGGTCGCGTCGACGTCGACAGACGCGATGTTGAAGCCAACGCCCGCGGCTGCAGAATCGGCCGAACGCGCGAACGCTTCGCGCGCGTCGAACAAGGATGAGCCGAGCCACGCGGCAGAGGCCACAGCGATACCGACGAACAGCACCGCGCCCGTCAACGCCACCAGCAGGCTCTTCGACGTAACTTGCACGTCGTCCGGCGTCAGACCGCCGGACAGCTTGATCCGCGCTAGACGCGGCATGTTGTCGTAAGACGACACAGCCGGCGTCTTGCGGCGCTTGCCGCGCGCGGGCTCAGCGGCGCGCCCGCCGGATCGGCGTGCTCTCACCGCGGCCATGACGCGTCCTCCAGAATCCAGGCGACCAGATCGTCGTAGGACATGCCGATATGGGCGGCCTGCTCCGGCACGAGCGAAGTCGGCGTCATGCCGGGCTGCGTATTGACTTCGAGCAGCGCGATGCGGTCGCGCTTGGGATCATAACGGAAGTCGGCGCGCGTCACGCCGCGGCAGCCGAGCGCGTGGTGCGCCGCTTCCGCCGCGCGCATGAGCTGATCGGCGACGCCTTGCGGAATGTTCGCCGGCACGACGTGGCGCGATCCGCCTTCGGCGTACTTGGCGTCGAAATCGTACCAATCGCCGTCGCTGGTGACGAAGATTTCCGTGACGGCTAGCGCGCCGCGCTCGTGCATCACGGCGACGGTCAGTTCTTTGCCGTCGATGAATTCCTCGACCAGCACCTCCTCGCCGAAGGTCCAGTCCGGATCGAGCAATTGTTCAGGCGGGCGATTGGCGCCTTCGCGGACGATGAAGATGCCGACCGACGAGCCTTGCGCGTTCGGCTTCACGACATACGGCGCCGGCATCGGGTGCGCCTTCGCGGCGTCAAGCCGATGCATCAGCTTGCCGTTGGCGAGCGGAAGCCCCGCCTGCGCGAACACGGCTTTGGACTTATCCTTGTCCATCGCCAGCGCCGAAGCGAGGCAGCCGGAATGGGTGTAGGGGAGCTTGAGATAATCGAGCACGCCTTGGGTGCGGCCGTCCTCGCCCCATTCGCCGTGCAGGGCGTTGAACACCTTGTCGGGACGAACGTCCTGAAGCTCGGCGATCCAGCCGTGGTGCTGCGGATCGATCTCGATCACTTCGTGACCGAGCCGACGCAGCGCGTCAGCACAGCCCTTGCCCGAGCTCAGGCTCACTGGCCGTTCGGGGCTCAAGCCCCCAAGAAGCACCGCCACCCGCGCCATTTGCGCCTCGCGTCCAACACCAAACCCCGCCGGACGCGTTCGCCGCGCCTCATTCCGGGAGTGTCATAATGAAACGCTCCAGGGTTAAGGCATGATGAGGGCAAAGGCTTTAGTTGCTGATTTTTATGGTAAATTTCACTTCAGACGTATTGTCGCCGCTTAACCATGCCCCGGCCAAATTCGCGGGACGTTTGGCCTTTGAAGCCGAACGAAAGTTACTTCGCTGTACTTCTGACACGCGCAGCACGCACAATGCTGTCGCGCGAGCAGCGCCAAGGGAACTGAATTGATGCGGCCACACTTCGTCCCCGCTTGCGCGGCCCTTGCTCCAGCGCACTGCGATCGCCGAAGGCTGCTCCCGGGACGATGAAGCGGCAGTGGCACAGCGCTCGAAGCGTGGCGCGCCGCCGCAGACGATGCGCTCAGCGCCAGCGAGCTTGCGCAATACGAAGCCAGTAGCGTCGCCGTACAGGATGACGCAGACGTCGCGACGATCGAGACCGATGCGGCACGCTGTGTCACTAGGGCGCCGCAAGACTGATCAATGAAACGGGGAGGGACTCTGATGCGTACGTTCGTAATCGCCGCCGCGGCGCTTTTCACCGCCGCCTGCCAACAACAACAGAGCACGACTGAAGGCGCGGTCGATATGGGGCCGATGCCAGTCGTCGCCGGCTTCTACGACTCCGGCGAGATCGCGCGCACCGACAAGGAGCAGCTCACCGTCTGGTTCAGCCACGAACTCGCCACGGCGATCGTCGCCAACGCGACCGGTCCGGACGCCGATCGGCTCGATTTCGACTTCCGCTCTTGGGCCAATGATCCCGAGATCGTCGACATCCGCTACGCCGTCGGCCAGCACGCGACGCAAAACCGCTCCGAGATCAATACCCGATTCACGCAAACCGGCCTGACTGGGGGCATGAACCTGACTTGGAATATGTGCCGTCTGCCCAACGGCGAATGGCGCATAGACGACATCGTCGCCGTCGATGTTCACGACGAACCGACGCCCGGCGCTGGCGAAGCCGTCACGCTGCGAGCGCTGCTCGGGCTCGAAGCGCCCAGCGAGAGCCCCTGCTCATGATTCCGCACTGCAAAAATGCAGACCAGTCCCGCGACCTAAGCATAAGTGCTGCATAGGTTTTTCCTATGCTGCGTTTGCTCACGATCAATTTGAACACCGCGTAGGCAGGGTTACATATGCGCCTCGAACCACCCAAAACACCGAGGAGCACCACATGCTGGGGATCGGCCAGAAGCTGCCGTCTTTCAAAGTCACGGGCGTGAAGCCCAAGTTCATGCAGCACGAAGAAAACGGCGTCTCGGCGTTTGAAGAGGTCACCGAGAAGAGCTTCGAGGGCAAGTGGAAGGTCATCTATTTCTATCCGAAGGACTTCACCTTCGTATGCCCGACCGAGATCGCCGAGTTCGCCAAGCTCAACAAGGAATTCGAAGAGCGCGACGCCGTCGTGCTCGGCGGCTCGACCGACAACGAATTCTGCAAGCTCGCCTGGCGGCGCGATCACAAGGATCTCGCCAACCTCGCGCATTGGCAGTTCGCTGACACCAACGGCTCGCTCGTCGACGGTCTTGGCGTGCGTTCGGCAGACGGCGTTGCGCTGCGCGCGACGTTCATCGTCGATCCGGACAACACGATCCAGCACGTCTACGTCACGAACCTCAATGTCGGCCGCAATCCGCAGGACACGCTGCGCGTTCTTGACGCGCTGCAGACCGATGAACTGTGCCCGTGCAATCGCCAAGTTGGCGGTGAGACGCTGAAGGCGGCTTAACGCACAGAACACTGCGCGCCACTCACCCTCCCCCCGAGAGCGCGCGGGAGAACCGGCGGGACGTTTGGGCTCAAGCGTCCCGCCGGCGCTTGTTAGTCACAGAGGAATCCAGCCATGGCCTTCGACACGCTGCGCGACACTCTTCCGGACTATGCGAAGGACATAAAACTGAACCTCGGCTCGCTCGCCGGCGACACGACGCTGAACGAGCAGCAGAAGTGGGGCGCGTTTCTGGCCTGCGCGCACGCAATCGGCGAACCTTCGCTGCTGCGCGCGATCGAAGCTGAGGTCGTGAGCAAGCTCGAGCCGGCGGCAGCGAACGCCGCCAAGGCAGCCGCGGCGATCATGGGCATGAACAATGTCTATTATCGTTCGCTGCACCTGATGAAGAACGAAGAGTATCGCACACTGCGCGCAGGCCTCCGGATGAACATCATCGCCAATCCGGGTGTCGACAAGGGCGACTTCGAACTCTGGTCGCTGGCCGTCTCGGCCGTGAACGGCTGCGGCATGTGCCTGGACAGTCACGAAGCAGAGCTGCGCAAGCGCGGATTCAGCGCGGTGCAAGTGCAAGCGGCGCTGAAGATCGCGGCGGTGGTGAACGCCGGCGCCGCCGTCCTACGCGCCGAAAGTGCTCACGCGATCGCGTCGTGATCAACGGCCGCCCCCATTGCGATCAATGGAACAGACTGCTCGCGGCGTCGCCGATGCGCTCGCCAAGGCCGGCGGTCATCGACCAATAGCTCGGCTGGCGCACCACGAAGAGCAGGCCGCGCTGGCTCAGAATCTCGTAGTCCGTACGCCCGCTTCGCTTGCGGCGGAAGCGAATGGAGATTGTCGCGTTTGCGACCCGCAAGCCTGAGATCGTGATCTCCGGCAGCCATGCCGGCAGGAACGGATCGACGAAAAGCACACGCAGCGGCGCATAAGGCTGGAGACCGAGCATCGCCTGCAGAAGCGTGTAAACCGTGGTCGCCGACCATGCCTGCGGCGAGTTCGCTGCCGGATAGGGCGCGGGAAACGGATGGTCATCGTCACGTTGATGGCCGGCGAAGCATTCGGGCAGGCGATGATGCTCGAAGAAAGCCGCGGCCTCGAACTGGCCGCGACAAATCCGTTCGACATCGTCGTGAAGGCCGTAGCGATAGGCGCCCACTGCGAACGGTCCATGCTCGACAGGCCACACTGTGCCGCGGTGATAGGCGTAGGGATTGTAAGCGGGGTGCGCCGCGGAAAGCGTGCGCACGCCCCAGCCTGTGAACATGTCCGGCGCAAACAGCCGACGCATCGTCCGCGGCACCAGCGCCTTGTCGGCAATGCCGGTTGCGACGCAATGCAGTGCATTTGAGCCGATGGATCGCACTTGCCGGCGATCCGAATCCAGCGCCATGGCGAAGAAGCCCTCGTCCTCCATCCAGAAGGCTTCGTTGAAGCGCTTCTTCAGTTCGCTCGCCTCGTGCAAGAGCCGCTTGGCCTCGTCCTTCCGTCCCATCCACCAGAGCACTTCGGCAAGATTGGCCTTGGCCGAATAGACGATGCCCTGCTCCTCGCACGTGGCGATCGGCGGGCGCGTTTGCGACCCGTCTTCGTAGACGATGGCGTCGCCGGAATCCTTCCAGCCCTGGTTTTCGACGCCCTGTTCGGACTTGGTGTGATAAGCGCAGAAACCGTCCCGATCGGTGTCGCAGCGCTTGTCGAGCCATTCGAGCGCAGCCAAGGCAGGCTCGAGATAAGGCCGAACGAGCGCCTTGTCGGCCGTCCAGTGCCAGAGCTGCGCCACGACGAAGGGAAAAAATCCTGACGTGGTGACCGAGCCGTAGTTGCGGCCCTGTGGAATGTAGTTGAGCGCAGCAAGCGGACCGGAATGCGCCTCGTGCAGCATGCGGCCAGGTTCCTCGTCGCGCCACGGATTAGAGGCGCGCCCTTGCCAATCGACCAGAACCGGCAGCGTGCCCTGCATCAATTCTGGCCCCAGCGGCGCGGCCTCCCAGGCCGCCGTTAGCGTGTCGCGGCCGAACAACGCGACGTAAAGCGGCAGGCCTGCCGCCGTGATCCAGGCGCGGTCGTTGCAGTCGAGATCGAACAGGCGCAGCGCCGCGAGGTCGCGCTTGCCCTGTTCCAGCGCGCCCACGACCACGCCCGACAAAGCATCGCTTTCGGCGCTGGCGAAACGCGTGGACTCATCGAGAAAGATGCGCGAACGCCGGTCGTAATCGTTGTCCTGCGACGCGAACGAGCGGCATCCATAACGCGGCGACATTCGCTCGTTCTCAATGATCGGCGCGTGATCGACGCAACAGTGCCAGGCGCCCTGCGGCTCAAGCACGATGTCGAAGGCGACAACCCCGTCTTTCCAAACGGGCGGCGAACCTGCATTCGAAAAACGAGTAGCCAAGCCCCGCCGAAGGCGCGCCACTCCGACTTCCCCCTGATGGCTGTACGAATGCGTGACCTCGTAGTCAGCGCGCAATTCCCAGCTCCGTTCGCCGGGTGTCCAGTGTGACGCCACGCGCCCGCGCTGGCGACGCTCATCGTGCGTTTCGGCCTGGTCGGCGAAGTCCGAGCCTATCTCCAGCAAGAGCCGGAATCGAACCGGCTCTTGAGTGAAGTTGGAAACGTCGACATCCTCGTGCATGCCTTCGCCGACGAAGCGCGACAGCCGAAGCTCGACCGTCTGCTGCGCCGCTTTGTAGATGTTCGCAGCCGCCGTAGCGGCGAAACAACTCGCATCTTCGCGCAGCGGCGCGGGCGCGATGTAATAGCCAAGCCAGGAACGTTGCGAGACATTGCTCGCCGCAACCGGGTGCAGCGCGCGATCTTCGATCCGATAGCGATAGGTCGAGAGCAGTCGCGTTTCATGCACGAATAGGCCCATGTCCGGACCATCGTCGATGAACCCGTCACGGTCCGTCGCCAGCACAGTGCGCCCGCTGCTCACATAGAGCGTGTCGGCGCGCGGACGCAGCTTGACGAGGCTGACGTCGGGCTGGCCCGACGCCGGACGGACTTCCCGACGCATGGCTGCTCAACACGGGATTCGGCCACGGCGTTCCCCGACTGGGCAAGCGGCCGATTAGCCCAGCGCCTCGGCAATATCGGCGATCAGGTCGTCGACGTCTTCGATGCCGACCGAGAAGCGCACGAGGCCGTCGCTGATGCCGAGCGCTTCGCGCAGCGGCTTGTCGATCGAGGCGTGCGTCATGATCGCCGGATGCTCGATCAGCGATTCCACCCCGCCCAGCGACTCCGCCAATGAGAAGAGCTGCACCTTCTCCAAGAACGAGCGCGCCGCCGGCAGCCCGCCCCTCAGCGTCGCCGTGATCATGCCGCCATAGCCGCCGCGCATCTGCTTCTTGGCGATGGCGTGTTGCGGGTGATCGGCGCGCCCCGGATAGATCACCCGCTCGATCTGCGGCTGCTCGGCCAGGAAGTCCGCGATTCTGGCGGCGTTCTCGCAATGGCGCTGCACCCGCACGTGCAGCGTCTTGGTCGAGCGCAGCAGCAGGAAGCAGTCCCACGGCGCGCTGACAGCGCCGACGGCGTTCTGGATGTAGTGCAGCCGCTCCGCCAGCTCGTCGCTATTGGTGATCAGCACGCCACCGATCACGTCGGAGTGGCCGCCGATATACTTCGTGCAGGAATGGCTGACGATATCGGCGCCCAGCGAAAGCGGGTTCTGCAGCACCGGCGTCGCGAACGTGTTATCGACACAGACGATGGCGCCGCGCGCCTTGCCGATCCGAGCCACGGCCTCGATGTCGATCACCTTCAGCAGCGGATTGGTCGGCGTCTCGATCCAGACCAGCTTCGTCTTCGCCGTGAACGCCGCCTCGGTGGCGTCGAGATCGAGCATGTCGACGCGGGTGTAGGTGACGCCGAACTGCTTGAATACTTTGTCGAGTGAACGATAGGTGCCGCCATAAACATCGTCGCACAACACGACATGATCGCCGCTCTGCAGCAAGTGGATGCAGGCGGCGAGCGAAGCGAGGCCGGAGGCGAACATGACGCCGTGTCGCCCGCCTTCGAGCGAGGCGATGTTGGCCTCCAGCGCCTTGCGCGTGGGATTAGCCGAGCGCGCGTAATCGTAATCCTCGATCACGACTCCCGGGCTTTTCTGAACATACGTGGAGGTTTGATAGACCGGCGTCATGATCGCGCCGGTGGTCGGATCAGGCTGCTGACCGGCATGGATACAGCGGGTGCCGAAGCGTTTGTTGTCGTGGTGCATGGTCTTAGCGGCCCTTGGCGGCGAGATATTCGATCAGATCGATCTTCGAGATCACACCGACAACGTTCGAGGCGTCGACAACGACGGCGACGTGATCGGTGGCGAAGATATGGAACAGCTCTTCGATCCGGGCTTTGGGATAGATCAGTCCGGCAATCGGCGAGGCGATCGATTTTGCGGGCGCATCAAGATCGAAGTCGCGCTTCTGCATCTTCGCCAGGATGTCGCTTTCGTGCACGATGGCGTTGAGCTTGCCTCGTTCGATCAGTGGTATCTGGCTGACACCGTGCTCGCGCATGAGGTCGACGACGTTGCGCAGCGGCGCTTCTGCGTCGGCTGTGATCGGCCTTACCGTCCGCCCCTTCAGAAGCTCCTCGACAAAGCCCAGCTCCTGCTCGGTTTCGGTGAAGCCGTGCTCTTTCATCCAGCTGTCGGAGAGGAATTTCGACACGTACCGATTGCCGTGATCCGGCAGCACAGTGACGACCACCTTGCCGGGCCCAAGCTCCTTGGCGATCTCGATCGCCACATGCACGTTCGAGCCTGATGAGCCGCCGCAGAAGAGGCCTTCTTCCTTCACCAGCCGCCGCGCCATCACGAACGAGTCGCGGTCGTTCACTTGGCGCATGTCGTCGACGACGGAGAAGTCCATCGCCCGGCATTCGATGTCTTCGCCGATGCCTTCGACCATGTAGACGTGCGCCGTCGGCAGCGTCTTGGTGTGGAAGAGATGATAGTGCACCGAGCCCAGCGGATCGGCGCCGATGATCCTCACGTGCGGCGCGTGCTCCTTGAACCAGCGCCCGACCCCGGAAACGGTGCCGCCCGTGCCGGTGCCGCCGACGAAGGCGTCGAACTTGCCGCCGTCCGTATCCTCAAAGATCTCGCGCCCGGTCGAATGATAGTGCGCCTCGATATTCCACTGCGAATGATACTGATCGACGTAGAACGCGCCCGGGGTATCTTCGGCGATCTTCTTGGCGACGTTGACGTAATGCTCTGGCGAGTCCCCCGGCACATCCGTCGGCGTGATGATCACTTCGGCGCCGTACGCGCGCAAAGAGTCCTGCTTCTCCTTGCTCATCTTGTCCGGCATGGTGAAGACGCAGCGATAGCCCTTGATCGCCGCCGCCATCGCGAGACCCTGCCCCGTATTTCCTGACGTGTTCTCGACGATGAGCCCGCCCGGCTTCAGCACGCCGGCAGCCTCAGCCTTCTCGATGATATAATTGGCCATCCGATCTTTGATCGACCCGGCGGGATTGAGGTACTCGCACTTCACCCAGACTTCCGCCGCGCCCTTCGGCACGACCTTGTTGAGCTTCACGAGCGGCGTGTTGCCGATCGCGGCGAGGATGTTCGGTTTCAGTCTCATCGAAAGCTCTCGTGGAGGAAGTTGGGCCGCTGTTTAGCCATTTGCGGAGCGCCTAGCCAGCGCACAGGACGCCGCTGTTCACGGTTTGCGCTTGCGGGAGCTGGAAATCGCGAGCGCGCCCGCGCCCATGAGCGCCAGCGGGCCGATCATAGCCTGGCTGGCGTCCGGCCCGCCCCGGCGCAGCACCACAACCAGCATCGCGAGGCCCAGCAAAACGAACAGCGCGCCGAAGGCGACGCGCATGAGCCGCATCATGCCGGGCGGCCCACGCGCTTGATTTCCCATTCGAGCTCGATGCCATGCTTGGCTTTCACCGCGGCGCGCACATCCTCGCCGAGTCCCTCGATATCCGCCGCCGTCGCATCGCCGGTGTTGATCAGGAAGTTCGCGTGCTTCTCGCTGACCTGCGCGCCGCCGCGGCGATAGCCGCGCATGCCGGCTTCGTCGTTCAGCTTCCACGCCGAGAGCTTCTCGCCATTCGCAGCGATGGGATTCTTGAACGTCGAGCCGCCCGTCTTCTCGCGGATCGGCTGCGACGCTTCGCGTTTGGCCGTGATCTCAGTCATGCGCGCGGTTACCGCCGCCGGATCATCCGGCCGGCCCTGATACGTTGCGCTCAAGAAGATGAGCCCCTCGGGCAGCGCATTGTGGCGATAGGTGAAGCCGAACTCGGCGTTGCTGAACACGTGGCGCTTGCCCGTGCGATCGAGCGCGACGGCGTCGACCAGCACGTCCTTCGTTTCGGCGCAGTAGCAGCCGGCGTTCATGGTCAGCGCGCCACCGATCGTGCCAGGAATGCCCGCGTAGAATTCGAGTCCGGTAATTCCCGCCTTCGCCGCCGCCTTCGCCACCATGGCGTCGAGCGCGCCAGCGCCTGCGCGGACGCGGGCGCCGTCCAGCGTATCGATCTGCGCCCACGCCCGGCCAGCCAGCCTGATCACGACGCCCGGCACGCCGCCGTCGCGCACGATCACGTTCGAGCCCACGCCGATCGGCAGAATTGGCACGCTTGTGGGCAAAGCTGCTAGGAATGCGGCGAGATCCTCCTCGTCCGTCGGCAAGAAGATCGCGTCGGCCGGACCGCCGACCCGGAACCAAGTGTAGGGCGCCAGGCTTTCGCCGCGCAGCAGCTGGCCGCGGACGCTCGGCAGATCAAGTTCACTCATAGTTGATGGCCTATCTCACGCTTTTGAACGCCGGCAAAGCCGGGTCCGCTCGTCGGCGTCATGAGACCGCGCCATACTGGCATACGACAGAGGACGGAGACGCCCACATGCGCCGCAAGGGCTTTATCGCCGCCGCGCTCCTGCTTTCGGCCTGCGCGACACAACCGGCCGGCACGAGCGCCGCCGCCGACCGCGATTGCTTTCGCGCCAGCAACATCAATGGCTACAGCGTGATCGACGACCACAATGTCCGCGTCAGCGTCGGCGCAAGCCGCGACTACATCCTGAGCACGACTTGGAACGCCCGAGACCTGGACTGGACTCACGCCATCGCCATCCGCTCCAGCACCGGCTGGATTTGCACCGGCAACGGGCTTGGCGTCGAGGTCATCGGCGGCGAGCCGCGCCGCACCTATCCGATCACATCCATCACCAGAGCGCCGGAAGAGCCGGCCGCACAAGGCAGCTGAGGAGAACACATGCTTCGCAAACTTGCCGCCGCCGCCGCCCTGCTCGCCCTTGGCGCCTGCGCGTCGGCGACCACCGACACCGCAAGCTCCGCCGAAGGCCGCGACTGCTTCCGCACGGTCGATGTCCGTGGTTACGGCGTCGTCGACGAGCACCGTATCCGCGCCCGTGTCAGCACCTCGCGCGAATACTATCTAACCATCGCGCAGAACACGCGCGATCTCGACTGGAATCACGCCATCGCGATTCGCTCGACGACCAGCTTCATCTGCGTCGGCAACGGCGCCGGCGTTCAGGTGCTCGGCGGCGATCCGGCGATTCCGTATCAGGTGACGCGTATCGAGCGCGCGCCGGACGACACGCCGCCCGGCAGTTAGACGTCAGCTCACGATCGGAAGGCCAGCACGGAGCGCGATCCGCTGCAGCGCCCCCTTCACGATGACGTCGAGCTGGCTCGACGGCAGATAGTCCGCCGGCGCCACATAGTTCACGCGGTCCTCCGCGATCAGCATGTGGATGTGACTGACTTTAAGCGGATCGTTCCAGCGGTCCGGATCGAGCACCGCCACGGCCGTGCCGCCCTGCTCGGTGACCATCTTCATCGACGGTATATCGGTGTCGCCGTCGCCGATGAAGATCATGCGGTCGAACGGTAGCGGTCGCTCCTCGGCGCGCATCCAGCGATTGATCGCTTGGGTGTCCCAGACGTTCTGGATGCCTTTGTTGATGCGGAAGAGGAACTGCGTCTTGTTGGTGTAGTTGACCGCCACCGCCGGCCAGACCGCTTCGCCCTTCTCGTTGTAAATGAAGCGTGAGGCGAATACGCGCGAAAAGTGCGGATAGATCGAGCAGCCTTCGATCATCTCCTCGATGCCGGAAGAGACGACGTAATGGTCGAGTTCAAGCCCCTGATCCGCCGCGAACGAATCGATCCGCGCGAACCAGCTTTCAACACCGTCGAAATACGAGGGCTCGCAGCCGTGCCGGCGCAGCATGTCGCGCGTGACGATGCGGCCCAGCGCGCGCGAGCGCTCGATCATCTGCTGCATGTAGACGAGGATCTCGTCCGCGTCCGACGTGCGGGCGAGCCGGCGGACATCCTTCCAGAACACGTCGTGGTCGATGCCGAGTTCAGGAATGAAGCTGAGCTCCTGCAGATTGCCCCGCGCCAGGGTGCCGTCGAAATCATAGACGATCGCGGCGCGGAGCGGCTTCGGCGCGCGGTGGGCTGTGTCCGGCATTCTACCCGGCTGCGCAGAGTCGCGGCGCGGGTCAAATGTTTCGGCTGCGACTCACGCCGCCGCAGCGCCGAGCTTACCCGGCAGGGCATTCGCATAGGCCGTGATGTCGCCCGCGCCGAGGCAGACGACGATGTCACCCGGCTTGGCCTCCGCGCGCACGAATTCCGGAAGCGAATCCAAATTGGCGATCCGGCGCGCGTCGCGGTGGCCATGGCTCTTCAGGCTGATCACCAACGCATCGGCGTTGATCCCCTTGATCGGCGCCTCCCCCGCGCTGTAGACGTCCGCGACGCAGACGATGTCGGCGTCGTTGAAGCAGGTTGAGAAGTCCTGGAACAGATCGCGCAGGCGCGTGTAGCGGTGCGGCTGCACGACGGCGAGCACGCGCCCGCCCGTCATTTCCCGGGCAGCGGAGAGAACGGCCGCGATTTCCACCGGATGGTGGCCGTAATCGTCGACGATGCGCACTTCGTTCCAGTAGCCGGTGGTGGTGAAGCGGCGCTTGACGCCGGAGAATCTCTTCAAGCCGTTGCGGATGCCGGCGTCGGTCACGCCCAGCTCGCGCGCCACCGCAATCGCAGCGACCGCGTTCTGGACGTTGTGGCGTCCCGCCACCGGCAGGAAAAGATCGTGCAGCGTGACGCCGGGCCCCTCGCCCTTCTTGCGCGCCACGACATCGAAGGTTGAGCCCTCGCGCGAGGGCCGAACGTTCACGGCGCAGACATCGGCCTGCGGATTGAAGCCGTAGGAGATCACCCGCCGGTCGCGCACGTGCGCCGCCAGCGCCTGCACCTGCGGATGATCGAGGCACATCACGGCGAAGCCGTAAAACGGGATGTTCTCGACGAATTGCCGGTACGCCTCATTCATCGCCTCGACCGAGCCGTAATGGTCGAGATGCTCAGGATCCATGTTAGTGACGACCGTCGCCGTGGCGCGCAGGCGCGTGAAGGTGCCGTCGCTCTCGTCGGCTTCGACGACCATCCACTCGCCCTCGCCCATGCGGGCGTTTGCGCCATAGGCGTTGATGATGCCGCCATTGATGACCGTCGGGTCTTTGCCGCCGGCGTCGAGCAGCGCGGCGATCATCGAGGTCGTCGTGGTTTTTCCGTGCGTGCCGCCCACCGCGACGGTCCATTTCAGCCGCATGATCTCGGCCAGCATCTCGGCGCGCTTGACGATCGGCGCGCCGCGCGCCCGGGCGGCATCCACCTCGGCATTGCCCTCTTTGATCGCCGACGAGATCACGACCACGCCGGCGTGCGCGGCGTTCTCAGGCTTGTGGCCGATGTGCACGGCGATGCCGCATTGGCGCAGCCGTTCGATGTTGGCGCCTTCCTTGGCGTCCGAGCCGGTGACGTCGTAGCCGAGGTTCTTCATCACCGACGCGATGCCCGACATGCCGATGCCGCCGATGCCGACGAAATGGATGGGGCCGGTGTCGAACGGAATGGCGCGTCGCAACATGGATGCTCCGAAAACGGGAACGCGCGCCACTATAGGCGCGCGTCCGGGGCGTATCAAAGGCGGATCAGCGGACGCCGTATTGCTTGGCGAAGCTCTCGGTGTCGAAATGCTTTTCGGCTTGATTGTCGCCGATGCGCACATCTCGCTTGCCGTCCTGGGTGGCCTTATGCGCGATGCTGACGGCCTCCTGCGGCGTATCGGCATAACCAACGACGCTCGGCGCCGGCGTCACCAAGAGCCGCGACACGATCGTAAACCGCTTCATTCCCCCCTCCGTCACACCCGCAGCAACGGCGCGCGCAGCAGCGCCCGCGAGCGGGAGACCACTAAGCCCGGCCCACCGATGGTCAAGAGCGCCGTGGCGGCGGCGGCCGTCAAAGCGCCCGCCACGATCAGCACCGGTTGCGCCGAGCTCCAGTCGAGTCCCGCCGCCTGCACGACCGGGAACACGAGGCCGATCGCGAAGAACACCGCCACCTGCCGCAGCGCCCGCGCCGCCATTGACCGGCGGCGATTGCGCTCGGCGACACGCGCCAGCACATCGAAGCGGAAGCCGGGATCGGGGCCGCGCGGCGGCGCCTCGCCCAGCAGATCGGCCAATTCGAGATCGTCGTTCATGACGCCTTCTCCGTCACACCCAGCGCCGCCTGCAGCCGCGCGCGTCCGCGCGTCACATGCGACTTCACCGTGCCCAGCGGAAGCTTCAGCACTTCGGCCGCCTCCGCATGGGTGAAATCCTGACCCAGGCACAGCGCAAGCGCCGCGCGCTGGTCCCCTGGAAGATCGTCCATCGCTTTCCTGAGGGCAAGACGAGCCGCTGCGCGCGCCGGCGGCTCACTCTCGGTATCGGCGAGTTCGGCATAAGCGTCCTCGCGCGCTTGGCGGCGCGATTGCGACCGCCGCGCCCGGCGCCAGTATTGGAACGCAACGCCGCAAATGAAAGTGCGCAGGCTGGAGCTGCCGTCATAGCGCTCGAGCACCTCCCAGGTGCGGGCGAAAGCATCCTGCGCCAGATCGTCCGCATCGGCGTAATTGCCGACCAGGCGGCGCAGAAACGCCCGCACCGCCGGCTGGTGCGCATCGACCAGATGACCGAAGGCGCGCATGTCGCCGTTGCGGGCCAGTCCGATCAGGCGCGCTTCTTCGCCCGCGTCCATGTCGCACTACTTGCGGCCGAGCAGCAGCAACAGCAGTGCGCCCAGTGCCATGACGCCCATCGTCACCGCTACGATCGCAAAGGCGAACGCATAATCCTCAGTTCGCACGAACCAGTAGCCAACCGAAAAACCGGCGGCGAGAGCCAGAAAGACGACGAATGACCAGGCGCTGCTGTGCCGCGGCTTCGGCGATTGAAAGCTCATGTCGTAGTCGCTGTTCTCGCCGGCAAGCTTGAGCAGCTCCGGAGGCGGCTCCTTGCCTTGGTCGACGTACGCCTTGATGAGATCCATGACCTTGCGGTTGCGCCCTTCGGCCTGAAACATCCCGATCAGCGCGATGATCATCCCGAACACGGGAAACATCAGCCACCAATAATCGTGGAAGAACTCCTCGAAGGTCATCACTTGCGCTCCAGCTCATGACGGGCGTTCTCGATAATGTGGTCGCGGCTCGCGCCGTCCTGCAGCAGACCGATCAGCGCCATCACCATCCCGAACACCGGGAACATGAGCCACCAGAAATCACGGAAAAGCTCTTCGGTCATCGTCCAACCCTCCAGCGCCAAAACAGGCGCTCTGACCCTTAATCGCCGCACGGCGGAGGCCTGGATGCAGGGACGTGAAAATATCTTGGTTAAGCGGCGATGCTTTCGGCCAGGTCGGCCAAGGTGCTGGCCGCTTCGGGCTTGGCTGCGGCGCGGGCGGCCGCCGCGCGGACCGCAAGCCCGTGCGGATCGGCGAGGCGCCGTTCGAGCGTGGCCGCGAGCGGCGCGGCCTCGAAGTCGTCCTCAGTGAAGAGATCGGCCGCGCCGACAGCCGTCAGCCCTTCGGCGTTGGCCGTCTGGTGATCGTCCGCAGCGGCCGCGAACGGCACCAGGATGGCCGGCCGGCCGGCCACCTGCAGCTCTGTCACGGACGATGCGCCGGCGCGCGAGATCACCAGATGCGCCGCGCCCAACCGCTGGCCCATGTCGCTGAAGAACGGCGACACCTCGGCGTTCACGTTGGCCTTCTGGTAGACCTTCTTCGCCTGCGCGACCTGCTCCTCGCGCACCTGATGCACGACATCGAGCCGGGCGCGCAGCACCTGCGGCAGCAGCGCGATCGCCGCCGGAATAACCTCGCCGAACAGCCGCGCACCCTGACTGCCGCCGATGATGAGCAGGTTCATCCGCCCGCCGGCGGGCGCTTCCGGATACGGCCGCTCGCGCACCGCCAGGATCGGCAGTCGCACCGGGTTGCCGACGACGCGCTTTCGGTCCGCCGCCTTCGCCGGCAGACGGTCGAGCCGCTCGAAGCCGCAGGCGACGATCGCCGCGCTGGCGGCCATCGTGCGGTTGACGCGGCCGAGCACGGAGTTCTGCTCGTGGATGATGATCGGCACGTGCTTGGCGCGCGCCGCCATCAAAGCGGGAAACGAAGGGTAGCCGCCGAAGCCCGCCACCAGTGACGGCTTCAACTCGTCGAACACCTTCTTCGACGCGTCGATGCCGCGCGAGATTTTGATCATCGCCGGAAGCGCCGTGAACGGATTCATCGACAGCGATGCCGCTGGCACGTCCATGATGCGCTCGGCCGGAAAACCTTCGGCGTAGCGGCGCCCGCGCGCGTCTGTCATCAGCACCACGCGCCAGCCGCGGCGGAACATCTCCTCCGCGAACGCAGCGGCGGGAAACAGGTGACCGCCCGTTCCGCCCGCAGCAATGACGACGATCTTCTTTGCCATCGACACTTACGTCCCACGTCCGGCAAAGAGATAGGCGCCGGGACGGTTGCGCAGAAGGGAAAGACAGAACCCCAATGCCAGCGCCGAGCCGATCATCGAGGAACCCCCGAACGAAATAAACGGCAGCGTCATGCCCTTGGCCGGGAGCAAACTCAAGTTAACTGCAATGTGAATGCTCGCCTGCAAGACCAGAAGCGTGATCAGGCCGGCGGCCGCAAGCTGTTCGAACGGTTCGTTCAACCGGCTCGCGCGCGAAAGCCCGCGGAACGCGAGCGCGCCGAACAGCGCGATGAGCCCAAGCGAAGCAAGCAGTCCGAACTCCTCGGAAGCGACGGCGAACACGAAGTCCGCATGTGCGTCCGGCAGCGATCGTTTGATGATTCCCTCGCCCGGCCCGCGCCCGAACACGCCGCCCGCGGCGATCGCGTCGAGCGCGCGGTTGACCTGATAGGCCCCGTCGCCCTCCGGATTGAGCCACGTGTCGACGCGTTCGCGCGCGTGCGGATAGAACCTGTAGATCGCCCATGCGCTCACACTGGCGAGAACGCCGGCCCCGAGCATCCAACGCAACGCGATGCCGGAGAGCGCCAACAAAGGCGCAAGGCACAGCGCCAGGAGAGCGGTTTGTCCAACATCCGGTTGAGCGAGCAACGCGGCGGCCGCGAGCGCGAATAGGCCAAGCGATACGAGGCGGCCAGGAAACTGGCGTTGCTTCATACTCTCCCCGAGCATCCAAGCCCACACCACGATCAAGGCGGGTTTGAGGATTTCGGATGGCTGCAGCGAGAAGACGCCGAAATCGAACCAACGCTGCGCGCCTTTGATCTCGGGGCCGAACAGGGCGGCAAGCGCGCAGAGCGGCAGCATGATCGCCGCTAGGATCGTCGCCATGCGCCGCACCTGGCGCGGATCGAGCGCCGCCGCCCCCAGCATGACCATCACGCCGACGGCGGCGTAGGCGGCCTGGCGGCCGGCGAAATAGAACGCCTCCTCGATGCGGATGCGGGCGGTCGCCGCCGGGCTCGCAGCCATCGAGAACAGAATGCCGAGCGCAAACAGCGCCGCGGCGATGATCAGGAGCGGGCGGTCGTAGCTGCGGACGCGATCGAGCGCGGCGCCCAACCGCTCGGAGGCCGCGTTCAAGCGGCGCCTCCGTTGCGCTGCGCCTGCGCGTCCGCCAAGGCGGCGACGAACGCTTTGAATTGCTGGCCGCGATCCTCGTAGCTCTTGAACTGGTCGAACGAGGCGCAGGCGGGAGAGAGCAATACGACCGGATGCGGTTCGCCGGAGGCGCGCGCATCGTTGAACGCAAGTCTCACCGCGGCCTCCAGGTGCCCAGCCATCGTCACCGGGACCTTGCCGCGCAGCGTGTCCGAGAAATCGCCGGCGGACTGGCCGATCAGATACGCCTTGGCGATGCGCGGGAAGAACGGCGCCAGCTCCTCGATGCCGCCTTCCTTGGCGACGCCGCCGGCGATCCAATAGACCCGCGGATAGACAGCAAGCGCCTGCGCCGCCGCATTCGCGTTGGTCGCCTTGCTGTCATTGATGAAGCGCACGCCGCCGATCGAGGCGACGCGCTCCAGCCGGTGCGGCAGGCCCGGGAATGTGTTCATCGCCTGAGCGATCGCCTTGGCATCGACGCCGAGCACACGCGTCGCCGCATAGGCGGCCGCGGCGTTCTGAGCGTTGTGCTTGCCCGCCAGCGCCGGCGCCTGCGCGAGATCGGCGACGATCTCCGAGCGTCCGCTCAGTGCGTCGACGATCTTGCCGTCGAGCGCGCACACGCCGCGACCGAGCGCCTGGCCGGACGAGATTGGCGCAACGTGCTGCACCGCCGCGCGCGTGAGATCGGTGCAGACCTTGGCGCAATAGAGATCGTCGACGCCGATGATCGCCCAATCCGCCGCGCCCTGGTTCAGGAAGATTCGCTTCTTGGCGGCGACATAGGCGTTCATGTCGCCGTGGCGGTCCAGGTGATCCGGCGTCGTGTTGAGCCAGACAGCCGCGTCAAGCCGCAAACTCGAAGTGAGATCGAGCTGATACGAGCTCAGCTCGATCACGTAGTAGGCGCCTGGATGCAGCGGCGGCAGGTCGAGGATCGCCTCGCCGATATTGCCGCCAAGCCGCACGTCCTTGCCGGCTTCCTTGAGGATGTGCGCGATCAGCGCCGAGGTGGTCGACTTGCCGTTCGTCCCGGTGACGCCGATCAGCTTTGGCCGCTGCGTCGCCGGCAGCGCGTTCACGGCGCGCGCGAACAATTCGATGTCGCTGACGATCGGCACGCCGGTCGCATCCGCAAGCGTGACGACGCGGTGCGGCTCAGGAAACGTGAGCGGCACGCCCGGCGAGAGCACCAGCGCCGCGAACGAACGCCAGTCGCGGCTGTTGATGTCGGACACCGGCACGCCCGCCGCTTCCGCCTTGGCGCGGGTAACGTCGTTATCGTCCCACGCATGCACGCGCGCCCCGCCCGCCGTCAGCGCCCGCGCGGCCGCCAGCCCCGTGCGTGCGAGCCCGAACACGGCGACGTCGCGGCCTTTGAATTCCGTGATGGGGATCATGGCTTCGCCATGAGGCAATAGGCACTCGGCAGTAGGCAGTAGAACGCAGCGGTGCGCGACGCACTACTGCCTACTGCCCACTGCCTACTGCCTTGGTTCAGAATCACGCGCCGCCTCCAACCAGCGGACTCCTGCGCTGCTTCGCGTCCTTAACGCAACTTCAGCGTTGCAAGTCCCGCCAGCGCGAAGATCACTGAGATGATCCAGAACCGGATCACAATGGTCGGTTCCTGCCAGCCGAGCTTCTCGAAATGGTGGTGCACCGGCGCCATCAGGAAGAGGCGTTTGCCGGTGCGCTTGAACACCGCCACCTGCAGCATCACCGAGAGCGTTTCCAGCACGAACAGGCCGCCGACAATCGCCAGCACGATCTCGTGCTTGGTCGCCACCGCCACCGCGCCCAGCAAACCGCCCAGCGCCAAAGACCCGGTGTCGCCCATGAAAACCCGCGCGGGCGGCGCATTGTACCAGAGGAACCCGAGCGAGGCGCCGAGCAGCGCGCCCAGCAGCGTCGCCAGTTCCGAGACGCCGGCGACGTGCGGAATGCCCAGATATTCCGAATAGTCGACGCGGCCGACGAGATAGCAAATCATGCCGAACGTGCCGGCCGCGATCATCACCGGAACGATCGCCAATCCGTCGAGACCGTCGGTCAAGTTAACGGCGTTGCCGAAGCCCACGACCACGAACATCGCGAACAGCACGTAGAACGCCAGCAATTGGATGCCCCAGCCGTTCACGAACGGCAGCGCCACCGCCGTCAGAGGCTCCGACGCCATCAGTGCATTCAGGAACCCCATGACGTCGTGCGTCTGGCCAGGCGTCGTCGCCACCCATTCCGCCGCCAGCATCGCGATGATCGCGACAAGCGCGATCGAAAACTCGAAGAAGAGCCTGAGCTTCGCCGACAGTCCGCCATGGTGCTGCTTCGTCACTTTCGCGAAATCGTCGACGAAGCCGATCGCGCCGAAACCGACCGTCACGATCAGCACGGCCCAGACGTAGGGGTTTTGAAGGTCGGACCAAAGCAGCGCGGAAATGCCGAGGCTGATCAAGATGATGAGCCCGCCCATGGTCGGCGTGCCCTTCTTGGTCAGCAGATGGCCTTCGGGGCCGTCGGTGCGGATCGGCTGGCCCTTGCCTTGCTTCTTGCGCAGCCAGTGGATGAACGGCGCGCCGATGGCGAACGCCATGATCATCGCCGTGAACATCGCGCCGCCGGTGCGGAAGGTGATGTAGTTGAAGAGGTTGAAGAACTGGGACTGCTCTGCGTACTGGCCTAACAGCTCAAGCATTCGCGTCCCCTTTGAGCCGCTGCAGCGCGCTCACCACGCGGCTCATCTTCGAGCCGTTCGATCCCTTCACGAGCACGATGTCCCCAGGTCGTAGCGCATTGGCAATGACCGGAATCAGCGCGTCCGAAGTTTCGGCATAGCCGCCGCGGCGCGCCGGCGGAAGCGCCTCCATGAGCGCGGCCATGCGCGGACCTGCGCAAAACACGAGATCGACGCCAGCTTGTTCCAGCGGCGCAGCGAGGCCGGCGTGGTAGGCGCGCTCGTCCGGTCCCAACTCCAACATATCCCCAAGCGCGACGATGCGCCGCCCGCCTGGCCCTGGCTTTCTCGCCGCGAGCGTTGCGAACGCCGCCGCCATCGAAGCGGGGTTGGCGTTGTAGGAATCATCCACAAGCATGAAGGCGCCGAACGGCGCTTCGATCTTGGCCGCGACCCCACGGCCGTCGAACGCGCGCAAATGTTCCAGCGCATGCGCCGCCGCATCGAGATCGGCCCCGACCACGTCCGCGGCCGCCAACGCCGCCACCGAATTCAGCGCCCAATGCGCGCCCTCGACGCCGATGCGATAGCGGATGGTGCGCCCCAGGATTTCCGCCTCCGCGGTCGAACCGGTCTCGTCCATGTCGAACCTTGTGAGCCGCGCTTCGCATTCCTCGCCGCGCCCGAAACGAACCAGAGTCGCGCCATTGCGCTCGGCCGCTGCGATCAGCCGGCTCGCGTGCGGCGCTTCGTTGGGAACGATGGCCGCCCCGCCGGGCTCGAGCCCCGCATAGATGTCGCCCTTCTCGTCGGCGACGGCTTCGAGCGAGCCCAGATTCTCCACGTGCGCGGGCGCGATCGTCGTCACCAAAGCCGCGTGCGGCTTCACCAATTGCGTCAGGGGCAGGATCTCGCCGCGATGATTCATGCCGATCTCGAACACGGCGAACTGCGCTTCGCGCGGCATCCTCGAGAGCGTGAGCGGCACGCCCCAATGATTGTTGTAGCTCTTCACTGAGCGGTGCGTCTGCCCGCTGGCGGAGAGGCACACCGCAAGCGCTTCCTTCGTCGATGTCTTGCCGACCGAGCCGGTCACCGCGACGCGTTTTGCCATGCTGCGATCGCGCGCCGCCTCGCCGAGCTTGCGCAACCCCTCCAGCACGTCAGGCACGACCAGCGCTGGCCCCAAGCCTTCCACCTTATCCGCATCGGAAATCAAAGCTGCGCTGGCGCCGCTGACATAGGCTTGCGCGAGAAAGTCGTGCCCATCGCGCACGTCCTTCAACGCAACGAACAGATCGCCCGGCTCCAGCGTGCGCGTATCGATCGAAACGCCGCTGACGTTCCAGCTATCGCCATTGATCAGACGCCCGCCCGTGGCCTTCATGGCTTCGCGTGCGGACCAGAGTTCACTCATATTCAGCTCTCCAGCGCCCCGCGCGCGACGTCCTGATCCGAAAACGGATGCGTGACGCCCTTGATGATTTGCCCAGTCTCGTGGCCCTTGCCGGCGATCATCAGCGCATCGCCTGCTTTCAGCATCGCGACCGCCTCCTTGATCGCCTGCGCGCGGTCGCCGATCTCCAGCGCCCCCGGCGCCGCCGCCAGAATCTGCTTGCGGATCGCGCCTGGCTCTTCGCTGCGCGGATTGTCGTCGGTGACGATCACGACATCCGCCTGCCGCGCGGCGATTGCGCCCATCTTCGGGCGCTTGTCGGTGTCGCGGTCGCCGCCGCAGCCGAACACGACGATGATCCGCCCCGGCGCATGCGGCCGCGCCGCGCGCAGCAGCACGTCCAAGCCATCTGGCGTGTGCGCATAGTCGACGAACACGTGCCCGCCGGTTTTCGATTGGCCGACATGCTCCATGCGCCCCTTCACCGGCTTCAGCGTCTGCATCGCCGCAAACACCGCCTCCGGCGCTTCGCCGAGCGAAAGCGCGAGCGCCGCCGCGGTGACCGCATTGATCGCCTGAAACTCGCCGATCAGCGGCAGCTCGATACTCTTGTAATCTTGCCCTTGCCAGCAGAGCGCCATCGTCTGCGCGTTCGGGCGCGGCTGGATCTCGACGATCTTCAGCGCATCGCCCCGCGGCGCCCTCCAGCCGCACAGCACGACACGGAGACCGCGCGCTTCGGCGCCCTGCTCGAACGCTTCGCCCTCCGCCGCGTCGGCGTTCACCACCGCAACGCCGCCGTCGCGCACCAGCGCCCACAGCTTCATTTTCGCGGCGCGATAGCGGCTCATGTCGATGTGATAGTCGAGATGATCCTGGGTCAGGTTCGTAAACGCGCCGGCCGCGAACGTCAGCCCGTCGATGCGGTGCTGTTCGAGCCCATGGCTCGACGCTTCCATTGCCGCGTGCGTGACCCCGTCCGCAGCAAGCGCCGAAAGCGTTGCATGCACCGCCGCCGGATCGGGCGTCGTGTGGCCAAGATCGATCACGCCACTTGGCGCGATAGCGCCCAGCGTGCCGAGGCTCGCCGCGCGCCTGCCCGCGTGCGTCCAGATCTGACGCAGAAAGTCGACGGTCGAGCTCTTGCCGTTGGTGCCGGTGACGGCGACGATCGTCTCCGGCCGCGCCGGATAACAGGCCGAGGCCGCCAACGCGAACGCGCGCCGCGGATTGCCCGCAACCACATGCGCGATTCCAGGGTCGGCGCCCAAATCGCCCGCCGACAACACCGCCGCCGCGCCGTTGGCTTTGGCCTGCGCAACGAAATCGCGCCCGTGCGCCGCAGCGCCTGCGAGCGCCGCGAACAAGAAGCCAGGCTTCACTTTGCGGGAGTCGGCGGTGAGGCCGGTGATCTCGACCTCGGCGGCGCCTGATGGCACGCCGGTCGAGAAGAGTGCGCCGAGTTTCATTCCTTCTCCGTAGCGCGCCCTCATTAGCGGTTCTGGGCGCGGGCCTCCACACGCAATCCGAGCATGGGCGCTATCCGCCGCAGCGTCCGCGCCACCGCCGGCGCCGCGACCATGCCGCCGGCCGCGCCCTCGCCGGTGTCGTCGAGCGCCAACACGATGACGTAGCGCGGATCGTTCGCCGGAAATACGCCTGCGAACGAGGAGAAATTGCGGCCTTCGTCATAGCCGGCCGCGCCGTCCAGCTTCTCTGCCGTTCCGGTCTTGCCGGCGACAAGGAGGCCTGGCACGTCCGCCGCACGCCCGGTGCCTTCGGTGACCGCCTGCCGCATATAGATCAAAAGCTGCCGCGTCACCTCCGGCGAAAACACCGGCGCGCGTTCGACCGCCGCGTCGGGCGCCAGAGCGCGCAAAGTCGGGATCACCCGCGCGCCTTCGTTGGTGAACACCGTGTACGCGCCCGCGAGCGCCGCCGGCGTCGCCGCAAGCCCGTAGCCAAAGCCGAGGCCGGCGATGTCGCGCCGCGTGCGCGCCATCGGCGCCAGCGGCGCCTGGTTGCGGCCAAGTTCGAGGCCGGCCGCCGCCGTCAGACCAAGCCGATCGAGATAGGAACGCTGCCGCGCGCCGCCCAGCCGCACGGCGAGCCGCGCCGCGCCAATGTTCGAAGAGTGCGCGAGAATGTCGCCGAGCGTCGAGGCGCCCTCGATGCGTTCGTGATCGATGATCGTGCTGCTGTCGACCACGTACGGCGTCATCAGGTCGAACAGCTCGCCGCTGCGCGTCACCTGCTCCTGCAGCGCCATCGCCACCGTGAACGGCTTAATCGTCGAGCCCAACTCGTGCAGGTCGCCGGCGACGCGATCGCGCCGCGCGCTCGCCGGCGCCGCGCCCGCTTCATTCGGATCGAACGCCGGCCACGAGGCGAGCGCCAGCGTTTCGCCAGTGCGCCCATCGAGCAAAATCGCCGCCCCGCCCGATGCGTTCGCCGCGCGCGCCGCTGCGCCGAGTTCTTCTTCGAGCGCGTACTGCATGCGGATGTCTATCGAGAGCCGCACTGCACGGCCCTCAGCGCCAGCGGCGCGAATTTCCGCGTCGAGGCCGCGCTCGACGCCGGACAACGCATTGAGATCGACATCCGTGAACCCAAGCGCATGCGCCGCCAACGCGCCTTGTGGGTACGCGCGGTGATGCTCGGCTTCGAAACCGACGCCCGCGAGGCCGAGCTCGTGCACACGCGTGCGCTGCTCCGGCGTTAACCCCCGGCGCAGATAAACCAGCCGCCGCGACGTGTCGGTCAGCCGACGGATCGTCGTTTCGCGGTCGAGATCGGGAAAGACGCGCCGCAGCGCGTCGGCGATCGCAGGCGCATCCCACACGCGCGCCGGCGTCGCCGTCAGCGCATAGGCGCGCACGGTGGTCGCAAGCAAGACGCCGTTGCGATCGACGATGTCGCCACGCGGCAGAACGATGGCTGCGCCAGGGGCGCGCGGCTCCGCCAGCGGATCGTCGGAGAATGCGAGCTGCACTGCGCGGCCCGCCAGTAGCAGCAATAGCGCAAAGATGCCGAGCGCTAGCGCGCGCACGCGGTTGCGCGCTGGCGCCGCCTCGGCGGCGACATAGGCCTGTTGCGGACCGACCGCGCCAGTCGCGCCGAACGGCCTCAAGAGCGCGGCTCCCGCGCTCGCTCGGGCGCCGGCAAGCGCCGTGCGATCTCGCCTTCCGGAAGGGTTGCGTTCGCGCTGCCGGGCGCGACGCCCAGTCGATCCTGCGCTAGCTGTTCGACGTTCGCCGGGCTTTCGCGCTCGGCGATCTCCGCGCGCAGCTCCCGCAGCGCCGCTTCGCGGGCCTCGATCTCGTTCTGCAACTCGCGCACATGCGCCTGCGTGCGCGCAGCATCGCTCTTGGCGCGGTAAAGCCCGACAGCCAGCACCACGATAACGACCGCGGCGATGATCTGCAGCATGCGGATCAGCTGAGCTTTGCCCATTCGGCCTCCGCTTTCGGCGCGAGCGACGGCGGCTCGAGTTCATCCCATGCCGGCGCATCGGTGCGCGTCGCCCAGCGCAGGGACGCAGAGCGCGCGCGCGGGTTCACCGCGGTCTCCTCATCACTGGGCGCAGTTGCACGTTTGCGTTCAAGCGTGAAGCTCGGCGCCCGCTCCGGCGGCAGGTCCGGCGCATAGCGCGAGCCGCGCCCCTGCGCGTCGGCGCGCGCGGTGATGAAGAGCTTCACCATCCGATCTTCGAGCGAGTGAAACGAAACCACAACGAGCCGCCCGCCCGGCTTTAGCGCCCGCTCCGCCGCCGAAAGTCCGCGCGCCAGTTCGCCCAGCTCATCGTTCACCAGCATGCGCAAGGCTTGAAACGTCTTCGTCGCCGGATGCGTGCGCGCGCCTTTGCGGCCGCCGACACTGTCTTCGACGATCTTCGCCAGCTGCAACGTCCGCGTGATCTTGCCCGCGGCGCGTTCGCGCACGACGCCGCGGGCGATACGGCGGCTCTCGTCATCTTCGCCGTAGCGGTAGATCAGTTCGGCGAGCGCGGTTTCGCTCAAGCCGTTGACGGCGTCGGCGGCGCTTGGTCCCTCCTTCTCCATCCGCATGTCGAGATCCGCGTCCGCCTGAAACGAAAACCCGCGTTCGGCCTGGTCGAGCTGGAACGAGGAAACGCCCAGATCGAACACGACGCCGTCCACCGGCTCATCCAGCGAGAGATCGCCAAACCGGCCTTGATGAAGCGTGAATTTACCTTTGGCCTCGGCAGTCAGCTCCGCCCCGCGCGCAATCGCGTCCGGATCGCGATCGAACGCAATGACCCGGCAATTCGCCCGCCGCAGCATCTCGCGCGAATAGCCCCCGCCCCCGAACGTCGCGTCGACGTATACGCCGCCATCCTTCAGGGCGAGCGCGTCCATGGCTTCTGCGAGGAGGACGGGAGCATGTCCGGAGTTCATGGCGCCAGTCTACAACGAGTCCCGAACCGCCGGTCACCGATCGTTCTCACGTCGGAGCAAATGCCGCCCGCCCGCGTTCAACGGGCGGAGGCATACCACATGCTAAGCGATCAGAACTCCAGCGCGATCGTCGCCAGCCGCGATCTCGACAAAGCGAAAAGGTTCTACACCGAAACGCTTGGACTTGAGCTTGCCGATGAATCTGACGAGGTGTTCAGCGTTAAGACCGGCGCGACCCACCTCAATGTGTATCGGAGCCAAGAGGCCGGCACCAACCGGGCCAACGCCGTGGTCTGGGACTGTGGCGACGAGATCGACGAGATTGTCGCCGAGTTGAAGAAGCGTGGCGTGCAGTTCGAACACTATCCCGAACTTGGCATGAAGATCGAAGGCGACATGCACGTTCAGGACGGTTTCAAGGCCGCCTGGTTCAAAGATCCGGACGGCAACATCCTGCACATCAACAGCATGTAGAGAAAAACGCCAGTCGGCCTGTAAGCCGGGTTCTGTTCCTCGTTGCCGAGGCGACGACCATTCCTCTGGACCATGCGTCGCCGCATGGTTCTCGCGACCAACCCGGATGCAACCCGCGGACGGGCTTGCAGCGTGCGCTGCGCGCATCCCTATTCGGTCTTGCTCCCGGCGGGGCTTGCCGTGCCCGCTTCCTTACAGTCGCGGCGGTGGGCTCTTACCCCACCGTTTCACCCTGACCTGTGCCGGCTTTCGCCGGCCATCGGCAGACTGTTCTCTGTGGCGCTATCCCTAGAATTGCTTCCGGCGGGCGTTACCCGCCGCCGTATCCGCGTGGAGCCCGGACTTTCCTCGAACGCGCCCTTTCGGGACTTGCGCTCGCGGCCGTCCAGCCGACTGGCGCCGCCAATATAGGATCGCAAGGTCAAACCACAAAGCTTGACCGTTACCGCACGCCAGCCAAAGTGCCGCTCCGGGGAGGACATGCGGATGCAGCGGCTTGGCGCGGCGATCACAGCAGCGATCGCCTTGATGTGGTGCGGCGCAGCCGTAGCCGAAGTGAACGGCGCGGCGATGGCCGCTCAGTGCACGAGCACAGGCGCGTTCGGGGTCAGTTTCGGCGCCGAAGCGCCGGCCGGCCAGCGCGGCCTCGGCATGCGCATGATGAACTCGCAATTCGTCACGCTCGACGCCGCGCACGCGCCATTCAACCAAGCCGAAGTGGTCGTTACTCACCGCTCTCGGCTGGTCCACACCATCACCGGCATTGCCCGCTTCGACAGCGAAGAGGAAGCAGGCGCCGCCTACGATGCGGCGCTCGACGCTTTCGACCAGGATCAGCGCTTCGCCTCGCAAGCCAGCGAGTACGAGGACAGCGTCACTTATTACAGCGGCCCGCCTGAGGCTGCCTCCGGCTTCCGCGCCGAGGTCTCGCTGATGGGCCGCGAACTCTCGCTCTTCTGCGTCGACGCCGCTCTCTTCCAGCGCACCATGGACGAGATCGCAGGCCGCGACGTCACTGCGGATTCCCCGCAGCCGGCGCCGCCGCAACTCGCACTTCCGGCCGCGCTTCCAGCCGGCGTTTGCGAGGCGAGCGACGCGCGCGCGGCGTTCGTCGCCGATTTCTACGGCCGCATGGAAGACATCATGGCTTATGGGAGCGAAGCGGCGCGATACAATGAGACGCTCATGCATTGGAAGAGCCGCCAGATGATCGCCCAAGGCTTATGGACCGAAGAAGACTCCAGTCAGTTCGGCCTCCGGCTCCTGGGCGACCCCCAATTCGCGCGGCACACGGAAACGAGCATGAGCGCGGTCCTGGGCATGATGGGAGCGCTGATGGAGTTCGAATCCGGCGTCGATGAGCCCGCCCGTTGCGCCAGTGCTCAGCGCGCACTCTCGCTGGCGCGGCAGATGGTGCAAAGCACCGAAGCGCAATGGACTTACATGTCTCAGGCCTACGGGGCCGAAGCGCAACGACGCGGCGGATCGATCGACTAGACCGAGAGCTGACGCGAGAGCGCCGCCAGCAAGCGGCGCGTTTCCTGATCCGCTGCGCCGCTCGTGTCCGACGGACGGAAGCGGCGCTGGAAGGCGATAAGCGCCGCCCTGGTCTCGCCATCCATAACGCCGGTTTGGCGCACGTTATAGCCGATGATGGAGAGCTGCTGCTGCACATGGGGAATGGGATCGTCGTCGATTGCGAGCACGGTGTGCGCCGGATTCGGCCAGATCGAAACGCCTGCGTCAGCGAGCCGTTTCCACGGAAACTTCTCGCCTGGGTCGGACTTGCGGTCGGGCGCGATATCGGAATGCGCAACCACGCGCGCAGGCTTCAAATCAGGCCAGCGTTCGAAGATGTCGCGCAGCAATTGGATCACGGCTTCGATCTGCGTGTCGGGAAACTCCGGCAGCCCGAAATCATGTCCGCCGTTGACGATTTCGATGCCGATCGCGCGGGCGTTCACATCGCCTTCGCCTTCCCAGCTCGACGCCCCGGCGTGCCAAGCGCGATGCTCTTCCGGCACGAGGCTGAAGATCTGTCCGCTCTCATCGACCACATAATGCGCCGACACTTTCGGCAACGGCGCATCGGGCAGCGCGTCATCGCTCTGCCACGGCCCCGGATATCGCCTGGCCACGGGCGCCGGGTCGGTCAGGCGCGCCAGCGCCGTCTCGGCGTCCTGCATGCCGGTATAATGCAGCACGACAAGATCGATCGGCCGCGTGCGCGCGTCGAAGTTCGGCGAGGGTCGTTCGATGTATCGAGTCACGGCGCGCACTATGCGCGTTCCGAGCTGATCCGTCAGGCCTGGCGTTTGGCGGCCGTTTCGACCACCCAGCCGGCTGGAGTGCTGCGCGCCTCGAGCACGTCGGGGCCGCCCCTCCGGGCTTCGCGCCGCCGCGGCCAAAACCGCATGGCGACCGCAGCGCCGGTGACCATCAACCCGACGATCACCGCCGCGGCGAACGCGAAAAAGAGAGCGAGGGCCGCCCCGACCGCGAGGACCGCGAGCCCTGCCGCGCGCAGGAAGGCGGACAGCGCAGCGGACCCGAAATCAACAGCGTTAGCGGTCATGAAGGAACAGCTCCTCGCTTCAATATGGCTGGTGAGTCTGCTGGTTCAATGCGGCGCTCCTACGGCGGGGTCCCTCGCCGCTCACTTCGCCGCGACGCTGAGCTCTTCACGAATTCGCGCGTAGGCGGCGTTGATCGCCGCCGTCTTGTCGCGGGCGATCTCGACGAACTCGGGCGGGGCGCCGCGCTGAGTCATCCGATCGGGGTGGTTTTCCGCCGCCATCCGCCGCCAAGCGTGGCGCACCTCGTCCATGTCCGCGCCCGGCAGCAGGCCCAGGATGGCATAGGGATCGCCCACCTCGGGGCCGAGATTGGTGGCCTTGATCCGGCGGAACTCCATCTCGCTGAACCCGAAATGCGCAGCGACCTGCTCGAGATAGGCCAGTTCCGCGTCGCCGACGGCGCCGTCGGCGCCGGCGATGTGGAACAGGCCGTCCAGCACGTCCTCAAGCAGGCAAGGCCGAGCGCGGTACTTGCGCCCGATCTGCTTTGCATAGGATTCAAATCCTAGAACCGTCTGCTTCGCCAGCGAAAATGCGCGGCGGAAGTTCTGCTCTTCCCCGGGCGGCGGCCGGAACACCTGCGCCGCAGCGTGGAGCTCGGCTTCGCTTACCGCACCGTCCGCTTTAGCCATTTTCGCCGCAAGCCCGATGACGGCTGCGGTGAAGCCGACATCGTTCGGGCGCGGCGCGCACTCCTCGGCAAACTCCGGCGGCTCGGCCTCCGGATCGAAGGCCTTCGCCGCCATTTCCACAATGCGGGACCAAACTGACATGACGCCATTGTCGCCGATGGCGGACGCCGGCGCCACCCCGCCGGTCGCAGATCAGCCGACCATTGTCTCAGCCGGCGGGCGGCGCGGCGCCGCGCAGAGCCGCCACTTCCGAACGCAGGGCGCGCACCTCGTCGAGGATGCGGTGCTGCACGACAGCGGCGTCTTCCTGCGCCTCGGCGATCTCCTCGACGTCTTCTTGCACGTCCTCGAGCTCTTCCTTGATCGCCTCCTGCGGCGCCTGCTGCACCGCTTCGACGATGACGCCGATGAAGAGGTTCAGCACCGCAAACGCGGCGATCACGGTGAAGCTCAGGACGAAGAACCAAGCGTACGGATATTCAGGCTGCAACCGGGCGATCGTGTCGCCCCAGCCGTCGAACTGCGACAAAGCAAAGAGCGAAAGCGCGCTTTCGCCGAGATCGCGGAAGCCCTCCTCCTCGTGGAAGAGCGTCGTGCCCATCACCGCGCCGATGTAGAACACGATCGCAAGGATCGCGAGCGTGGCGAGGATGCCGGGCATCGCGCCGAACAACGCCTCCACCACGCGCCGCATCTGCGGCACCGCGCTGACCAGGCGGAAAACGCGAACGACGCGCAAGGTGCGCAGCGCCGAGATCGCCGGGTTCACGGCGACGTAGCTGAGGCCAATGACGATGATGTCGAACCAATTCCAGCCGCTCTTGAAGTAGCGCCTCGGACCTTGGGCGAAAAACTCGAGCACGAGTTCGGCGGTGAAGATCCAGAGGAAGTAGACATTCCACTGATCGATCTGCGCGTGATACGGGTTGGCCTCTCCGTAGTGCGCATCGTAGCCGAGGATCGCTGCGTTCGCGATGATGCAGCCAAGGATGAAGCCGTCCCAGAGCCAGTTGCGCGTGAGCCAGCGAAAAAGCGCGATGCCGCCGCGACGCGCCTTCTTCGCTTTGACTTTCCCCACAGGCGTTTGCACGCCTACCGTCGCCGTCGCAGCGCCGTTGGCCATGTCGACTTCCCCTCCACCGCCGGTCCCTCCACCGGCAGCGCAGGTTAGCGCGTTTGCAATGCGTCGGGAAAGCTTTAGCCGACCGGAACCCCGGCGGCGCTCGCCGCCGTTTGCTGACGAGCCGCTTCGGCGAGGACATTCAGAATGAAGCCCTGCACGCGATAGGTGCGCCCGCCCCAATGCCGGCCGGGCACATGCCAGACGCGCACTTCGGACCAGTCGCCGGCTTCTGAGACATCCTGGATCGGCACGTCGCGGGTGATTTCGCCGGCGTTCAACCAGTTGGCGTGATCGACGATAATCATGCGCGAAGAGACGATTTCCTTCACCACCGCCACGTGGCCGCGGCTCGACGTGGCGTAGCCGTGCAGAACGAGCACCGCGCCTTCGCTCGGGTCTTCCGCGGTTTCGTAGCGGCCGGCGGCTTGGCGCCACCAGGTGTTGGCGTTGCCGTAGAGATCGACGCCGGATTCGCGGCGGGCGAATGGGACGCATTGCAGCCGCGCCCGGCCGTTGGTGACCCGGGCGGTCGGTTCGTAGACTTCGTCCGGCAGGCGCTCGAACGCGCTGGGCGCGAGCCTGGAATGATCGGACGCTCCGTCCGTGACGCTCGGATCGATGGCCAAATCCATCGACAGCGGCGTCAAAGCGCTCGCATCGGACGGCGCCGCGAAACCGGCGACGGCCGCGGCGGCGAGGAGAAGCGCGCGGGAATCCAACATGCCCTGATGCCCAGGCGAGGCCTTTGCCCCAAACTGGCACACACAAACGCGCCAACGGACTTAAAGAACGCTTAATTGCGAAGCTGAACTCTTAGAAAGGTGCGTTGAATATGGTAAATGGAAGCGCAGAAGAACTACATCTAGTTCAGTGTTCGCAGTAATACTTCTTAATTTTAGTCTGGCGACCTCATCAATAAATCTTAACGCCGCTCACTAACTCGTCGCCGCATGCATCGTGAACGGGTGGATGAAGCCTTCGGCGCTGTAGGTCCGCCCGCCCCAATGGCCGCCGGGGATGTGCCAGACGCGGACCTCGCTCCAATCGTTCGCCGCCGACACGTCCATCACCGGCACGTTGACGCTGATCTCGCCGCCGTTCAGCCAATTGGCGTGATCGACGCGGATGACGCGGTTGGAGACGATCTCTTTGACCACGGCGACGTGGCCCCGGTGGGGGGTGTTGTGGCCGCGCAGCACGAATACCGAGCCGGGGGCTGGGGAGTTGGAGCGCGGGTAGCGGCCTTCGGCTTGGCGCCACCAGGTGTTGGCGTTGCCGTAGATTTCCACCCCGGAGGCGCGGCGGGCGAAGGGGACGCACTGGAGCCGGGCCGCATAATCGGCGACCTGCGGCGGCGCCGAGGGCTCGTACGGAAGGTCCAGCCGCGGCGCCGACACGGCGGTGGCGCTGATCGGCGCCGGCGCCGAGGCGCAGGCGGCGAGCGCAAACGCCAGCCCCGCCAGGCCCAGCGCCTTCGCCGGCCAGGTTAACCTCAGACTCATCATTTCGGCGCCGATCTTAGACCAGGGCGGTTGGTATTGGGTGAATGCGCCCTGCCGCCGCACTTGACCGGGCGGCGGTTTCCGCGTCAGGCCGGAGCGATGAGCGAGCGCCCCGCCCTGATCGTCCGGCCCTGTTTCCAGCAAGACCTGGAAATGGTTCAGCTTATTTACGCCCACCACGTCCTGACCGGGACCGGCACGTTCGAGATCGAGCCGCCCAGCCTCGACGAGATCGGCGCCCGCTGGGGCCATGTGGTGCAGCGCGGCTGGCCGTTCCTGGTCGCCTCCCCGGCCGACAATCTGAGCCGGGTGATGGGCTTCGCCTATGCCACGCAGTACCGGGATCGGGCCGCTTACGCGAAGACGTTCGAGGTCTCGATCTACAGCGCCCCGACGACGATGCGCCAAGGCGTGGGCGCGCTCTTGCTGCGCAATCTGCTCGGCACGCTGCAGACCGATGGCGTGCGCGAAGCGCTGGCGTTCATCGGCGACAGTTACAACGCCGCCTCGATCGGCCTGCACGCCAAGCTCGGCTTCCGCCATGTCGGCACGCTGACGAATGTCGGCGAGAAATTCGGACGCTTGCTCGACGTCGTCGTGATGCAGCGCAGCATTCCTCCGCTCGGGTCGTCGACCTGAGCCGACTGTAAATCGACTGCAGCGCGCGCCCAGCGCGAGTAAGAAATCGGTAACCATGCCGACTTCATGCTCGTGCGCATTGGGAGGAGATCGCGATGCTTTTACGCAAGCTCGTGGTCGTTGGGTTGGTCGGGTTCGTAAGTTTCGCTGCCAATATCGCCACAGCCGAAGACGCGGGCGGGCCTCACTCCACTTTGGTTGGCGTCGACAACGCCAGTTTTGTCGATCCGAGCGAGGCATTCGCCGATCGTTTCGATCTGAGTTTCGGCGAAGCATCAGACCCCCGCTTCATCAATTTCGCCCCCTCGCCCTCCGGCGACGACGCTGCGAACCGTTCCGATTATCGCCGTTACGAAGTCGAACTGGTCGCCCATGCGGGCGCCGGATTTGACGTCGCCTTCGCCCAGCGTGCGGGACTGGGCTTCAACCGGCACGGCGATCTCGAGCGTGAGAGCCGCGGCTCCGAACTTCGGTTCGGCCGGGTTCGCAGCGACGAGCCGAGCTCCGAGCCGACCTGGTACTTCTTTGCCGCTTCCGAGGACGAAGCGCTGACTTGGCGGCCGGGCGTCCGCAACGATTTCGGCGGCCGGGGCTCCTCGTTCACGGTGCAGGACCGGGTCGAGATCGGCGATATGCAGGCTGGCGTCACCTACGAGCGCGACGGCTGGCAGGCCTCGGTGGCTTATGTGCAGCGCGAAGTCAGCGTCCGCACCGGAGCCCGCACGATTTCTCACGACGAGGACTTCACCGGTCTGACGCTAACCATGCGACACTGAAAATCGCTGTGATTCCTTTTCATCACGCCCCCGTCAGGTCTTCACATGCGCCGGAACCCGTGGCAGCCATTGTGCATTGCCGCTTCGTTGGATCGTTTCAGTACGAGGCTGTAATGGGTGGGACGAAAGTCTTGCGAACAGCACTGCTGGCAGGCGCCGTGATCGCGGCGAGCGCGGTGGGCGTGACCCTCGCGGGCGCGCAGGAAGCTGCGCAACCGGCGCTCTTGGTCAATCTGATGGATCCCGAAGCGGACCTGCCGGAAGGCGCCGCGCTCAACCTTTCCGTCCGTGACGACAACAGCCAACCGATTTCACCGATCGGCCCGACGCAAGGCGACGGCGATCGCCGCGGCGTCGAACTCGAACTCGCGGCCGGCGGCGGCGATTCTCCGCTCGACGTCTCGATCGCCCAGCGCGCCTCGATCGGCGCCAACGCCGATGGCGACATCGACAGACGTGGGCGCGGTTCGGAACTGCGCGTCGGTCGCGGCCTCGTCGGTGAGCGTGACAGCGGCAATCGCGGCTCCTCCACTTATGTGTTCGTCGCTTCCGAAGACGAAGCGCTGACTTGGCAGCCCGGCTCGCGCAACGAGTTCGGCGGCCAAGGCGCCTCGTTCGCGCTGCAGGACCAAGTCGAAGTCGGCGATCTCGCCGCCGGCGTCACTTGGGAGCGCAACGGCGTGCAGACCTCGCTCGCCTATGTCGAGCGCGAAGAATCCACCCGCGTCGGCAATCAGACCTACAGCCAGGACGAGAGCTTCACTGGCGTAACCGTGACGATGCGGCGGTGACGCGCTGCGCGTGTCACAGGCAATAGGCAATGGGCAGTAGGCAATAGGCGCGTTCGTGCGCCGGCCGATGCCGGTTCTCGAATTTCCAGCCATTGCCTACTCCCCCAACAAGAGGACGGGGCGCGTCGGACGCGCCGAGTTAGTTTCTAGAATGCGTCGCCCGATCGCTCGAACGACGCGCGCGTCGAACGCGCCCCGCACATCGGCTGTTTGTCCCGGATTGGCGACCAGGAGTTTGTGGCGCACCAGCATGGAAAGCACGCAGGGGCCTTGGCTCCTTATGGCCACGAGCCGGTTCAGCGCGTCAGAGTCTTCCGAAAAAACTCTGGACCCTGCGGTTTCACGCCCCGCAGGCAATGCAGACATCGTTCGCTTCGCCCTTCGGGCCTGGAAAGCGTCGTACCCTCTGCAAGGGCCCTCTCGACATTCCCACGTCCGCGGACTTCCTCAACGATGGGAAGCTGTCGCTTCGTGTCCTTCGTGAGTCTCCTTGTGTCTTTGTGTTTTTCAACACGAAGGCGCAAAGGCCGCACAACGATCACAAAGCTTCTCCCTTCCATCGAAGCGACGCCTGCCGCGCCAGCTGACGCTCTCACCTTTCAAAGCTTCGGAGCTCTTCGAAATCCTCTCATGTGAGAACGAGAGCATTATACCCCAGCTTTGGCGCGGTCGGATTGATTTTGCCGCGATCGTTGATTGCGCTGGGATTTTGCGCGCGAAAGTGTAGGATAGATGGCGCGGCTATCCCCGTTCTTCCTTGCCTGCTGCTGCGATCAGTAGAGTTCAAGGCACGCGGCGTCGTGGCTTTCGATGAAGTCTGTGATCAGCACGGCTCGATCGCGCATGAGACGTTCGACGACGCGTGTCGGCTGATTGCCGCAGCGCAGCCAGATGACCTTGGGCGGCGCCCCTCGGAGCGCCGCCAGCTCCGCAAAGTCCGCGTCCAAAGTGACGATCGTGCAGCTTTCGCGGCGCGCGAAGTCCCATATTGCGTCGTCGCTTGCCTGATCGAGTCCGAGCGCTTTCACCTGCGCGGTCGCAGGAAAAATGTCCGCCAGCATGCGGCAGAGACGATGGCTGAGATTTTGATCGAACAGCAGCTTCACGCTGTCGCGGTCATGATGCGGCGTTCGCGATCGGCGGCGTAGGCCAGCGCCGCGCGAATGTCCGTTTCCGTCAGTTCAGGATAGTCCGTTACGATCTCCGCCGGCGTCATGCCGGCCGCGAGCCATCCCAGAATGTCGGCAACGGCGATCCGCATGCCCCTTATGCAGGGACGGCCGCCGCGCTTGCCCGGCTCCTGGGTGATAATGCCGTGATAGTCTGCGGTCATAGAGCAAATATAGCACGCTTTCCGGCCCCGCAGCGAGGAGGGCTCCGCCGGAGCGGCGCGCTCAGAGGCCGGCTGCCTTAATCCACAGCTGGCAGCCCCTGCTCGGCTCGCTAGGCCGGTGAATCGCTGCATGGTCGGACCCGGGCGGCGGTAACCTTTTTGAAAGGCGACTCGCGCCCTCATGCGCCATATGTGGTGGCCCGCGGGTCACAAAATCCCTATATCTAGGGTTACGTTTCGGCTTCGAAAGGGAGTTTCGCGGATGGCTGGTGAAAACGGGAGCAAGCTGACGGGGCTCCGCACGCCATCGGTGGGCTACAAGCCGTTCCGCTATCCGTGGGCGTACGAATTCTGGCGCCGCCAACAGCAGGTGCACTGGCTGCCGGAAGAAGTGCCGCTCGGCGAGGACGTGAAGGACTGGGCTTCGAAGCTCAGCGACGAGGAGCGCAATCTGCTGACGCAGATCTTCCGCTTCTTCACTCAGAGCGATGTCGAGGTGAACGACAATTACATGGAGCGCTATGCGCGCGTGTTCAAACCGACCGAGATCAAGATGATGCTCGCGTCGTTCTCGAACATCGAGACGGTGCACATCGCCGCTTACGCGCTGCTGCTCGAAACCATCGGCATGCCGGATAGCGAATTCGCCGCCTTCTATGACTACCAGGCGATGCGCGACAAGCACGATTACATGGGCAAGTTCGGCGTCGACACGGATGAAGACATTCTGCGCACGCTCGCCATGTTCGGCGCCTTCACCGAGGGGCTGCAGCTGTTCGCGTCGTTCGCGATGCTGATGAACTTCCCGCGCTTCAACAAGATGAAGGGCATGGGCCAGATCATCACCTGGTCCGTGCGCGACGAGAGCCTGCACTGTGAAGGCATGATCAAGCTCTTCCATGCGTACGCGAAGGAAACCGGCGCGCTGACGGACGCGGTGAAGGCCGACATCATCGAATGCTGCAAGACCGTCGTCGGCATGGAAGACAAGTTCATCGATCTCGCCTTCGAGATGGGCCCGGTGCAGGGGATGACGGCGGACGACATCAAAAAATACATCCGTTACATCGCCGATTGGCGCTTGGGTCAGCTGGGGCTGCCGAAGATTTATGGCGTGACCGAGCACCCGATCCCGTGGCTGACGGCGATTTTGAACGGCGTCGAGCACGCGAACTTCTTCGAAGCGCGGGCGACGGAATATTCGAAAGCCGCGACCAAGGGCGATTGGCACGGCGGCGAAGGCGTGTGGTCGAACTTCGATCAGATGATGGAGAAGCGGAAGGCGGCGGGTTAGTTTCGCGCTTCTCGTTACACCACCCATTCCCGGATTGGCGCGAAGCGCCAAGTCCGGGACCCATAAACGCGAATGGGATGTATCTGAGCGCTGCGCTCAAAATCGCGCACATTCGTGTTTATGGGTCCCGAGCTCTTCGCTGCGCGAAGCCCCGGGAATGGGTGGAGTTCAAGCGCTCAGATTATCGCGCAGCTTCGCAAGCGCGCTTGCGCCTACGCCGAGCTCCTGCTCGATGTAATTCAGCGCAGAACCATATTTCGCGTCGATCGCATTCAGCGCTTCGCGGAGATAATCGACGTGGACGCCGAGCATCGGCTTGAGCGCGGCGCTGTCGAGTTTGCGGCCGAGGCGTTCTTCGATGCGCTGCTGGATGCGCGGCATGCGGGCTTCGAGATCGACGGCCTCGTTGGTGAATTCGTAGTCGGCGAAGATGGCGTCCTCGTCGACGCCGAGCGCGGTCAAAGTCAGCGCGCAGATGATGCCGGTGCGGTCCTTGCCGGCGGCGCAGTGGACGACGCCCGCGCCGCCCTCGCCCAAAGCGGCGAACCAGTCGCGATAGAGCCCGACGAGGCGCGGATCGAACGGGATTTCGCGATAGAGACTGAGCATGTAGTCACGCGTCGATTGCGGCGTCAGTTCGCTCTGCATCAGCGCGACGAGATGCGGCGGCAGCGCGTGGCCGCCGCCGCCCTCGTCATTGAAGATGATGCGGCAGCTTTCGTTCGACCACTTGCTCGGTTCGTGCGCGCGCTCTTCGGGACGGCGGAGGTCGACGAGGAAGCGGAGGTCCATCGTGTTGAGCTTGGCGATGTCGGCTTCCGTGGCGTCATGGAAGGACGCGGAGCGAAAGAGCTTGCCGCGCGTGATCTTGCCGTGCGGCGTTTCCCAACCGCCGTAGTCGCGGAAATTGAGGATGCGGTCGAAGGGGATGAGGCGGTCGTGCATTTGGGAGGTTTTAGGTGTTAGGTGTTAGGTGTTGGGTGTTAGGGATGGACGGGCCCCATGACAATTCGAAATTACCGCGATCTTGCGGTGTGGACGAAGGCCATGGGCGTGGCGAAGGCAGTTTACGCCTTAGCGGAGCTAATGCCGAAGAAGGAAGAGTATCGGCTAACGGCGCAGATGATCCGCGCGGCGATTTCAGTTCCCGCCAATATCGCTGAAGGCCGCACCAGGGCAACCCGCAAGGACTTTGCTCACTTCATTTCAATCGCACGCGGATCCACTGCTGAGCTTGAAACGTTGCTGATGCTGGCGGTGGATGTCGCCTTCCTTTCAGCTCGCGACGTCGATCCCGTACTGTCAGACATTGAAGAAGTTGGCCGGATGCTGAACGCCCTCCACGCCAAACTCAAAGCCACCCCTAACCCCTAACGCCTAAGACCTACCGGAACGGCGGCTCGTCGAAGGCGCGGAGTTTGCGGCTATGCAGGCGATCGCGCTGTTGTTTGAGCAGCGCGACGGTTTCGAGGCCGATGCGCAGGTGCGCGCCGATGGCGCTGTCGTAGAAGCGATCGGCGACGCCGGGGAGCTTGATCTCGCCGTGCGCTGGCTTGTCGGAGATGCAGAGCAGAACGCCGTACGGCACGCGCAGACGGAAGCCTTGCGTGGCGACGCAGGCGCTTTCCATGTCGACGGCGACGGCGCGCGATTGGCTGAGCAGCTGGCGCTCCTGGTTGTAGTTGAGCTCCCAATTGCGGTCGGCGTAGGAGACGACGGTGCCGGTGCGGAGGCGCCGGCGCAGCTCTTCCTTGTCGCCGCCGAGCACTGAGTTCGCCGCATTCTGCAGCGCGATCTGCACTTCGGCGATGGCGGGGATCGGCACTTCGAGCGGCACGCGGTCGTCTAAGATTTTGTCGCGGCGCAGATAGGCGTGCGCGAGCACGTAATCGCCGATGCGCTGGGTGTGGCGCAGACCGCCGCAATGGCCGATCATCAGCCAGCAATGCGGACGCAACACCGCGAGGTGATCGGTGATCGTCTTCGCGTTGGAGGGGCCGACGCCGATGTTCACGAGCGTGACGCCGTCGCGTTCGGGCGTCGTCAGGTGATAGGCCGGCATCTGGTATTTGCGCCAGGGCGCGGCGAGCGCTTTTTGTTCGGCGTCTTTATCGCCCGCTTCGATGTGGACGTTTCCGGGGCATGAGAGGCTCCACCCTTTCGGGCCGTTGGCGACGCCGGCGGCGGCCCAGCGGATGAATTCATCGACGTAGCGCTGGTAGTTGGTGAAGAGAATCCAGGGCTGCACATCGGCCCATGGCGCGCCGGTATAGTGCTGGATGCGCTTCAGCGAATAATCGGTGCGCAGCGCATCGAACAGAGCGAGCGGCCGCGACCCGTCGAGGCGATCGATGCGGAGGCCATCGACGACGGCGTCGCCGACTTGGGTGAGACGCGGGTGGGGGAAATAGCGCGCGAGCTCTTCGGCCGGGACTTTTTCGTAAGCCGCGGCGCCAGCGGCGTCGAGCACGTAGGAATAGGGAATTTCGCTTTCGCTGACGCGGACGCTGAGTTCGGCACCGTAATCCTGCACGAGAAGCGTGAGCTGTTCGATCAAATACTCGCGGTAGAAGTTCGGCTGCGTGATGGTGACGGCGTATTCGCCGGGCCAAGTGAGCTGGCCGTAGGCGCGCGCCAGACGCGGCGCCGGCGCGCCGGGCAGATAGGTGACGCGCAGTTCGGGATAGCGGAAGAGCGCGCGCTCCTCGAACGAAGGCGGCGCGCCGCCTTCGGAAAAGCGGCGGACGGATTCGATCAGCGCAGTGACGGCGCGGTTGTGCAGGAACTCGAGGCGATCGACGGCTTCAGCGGGCGTCTTGGGATCTTCCATCGCGAGAGCATCCCCTACCCGCGCGCGGCGTCAAGGCCTAGTCGACCCGCGGAATCGGATCGACCAGGCGCGAGCGGCGGTAGGCGGTGTGCTCGAGCGTCACGCCATCCTTGAACAGGAAACCAAGCGGCGTTTCGTACGTGTAGCTCGATTCCGCCATGATGATGCTGGTGCCGGGGTTCATCATCCCGTCGGCGAGCCCCTGCACGGGATCGCCCGCGCCGCGCGGCGACATGCCGTGGCCCTCGCTCCAGACCACAGTCGCGGTGCTGTTGTTGACGATGCGGATGCTGGTGATGCGCACGCCGACATCGGCGCCGTCGCTTGGATACATGAGGACGTCGAGCGCGTCCCAATAGCCGGCGACTTCGGCGTCGGACACTTCGGTGTCGCGCGCGACCACGTCCGCGAGCGAAGCGGCGACGTTCTGGGCGCGGCTGTTGACGTTCATCGCATCGATCAGGTCGACCGAGCCCAGCAGCAAGGGCACCATGATGAAGACGGCGACGAGCGCGAACTCGACGGCGGCGGCGCCGTTGTTGTCGCGGCCGAAGCGGCGCAGGCGAAGCTTCAGGCTCATTGGTAGGGCTCGTTGCGGAACATCATGGTGGAGACCATGATCCGTTGACCGTGCGAAACGTTCGAGAACACGGGCGCGAACATCGGCGTCATGACTTCCCAGCGATAATAGGCCCGCACGACGACGATGTCGGACGGCGCGCCCGGGGTGTAGCCGAAGCCGCTTTCGCTGAACTCGCCGTTCTGGATCGGGTCGGCTTCGTCATTGCTGGCGCTGGTGAAGGAGTCGAAACGATCGACGTCGAGATAGAGGTTGCCCTCGCAGGTCATGATCATGAACTTGTTGAGCTCGTCGCAGAGCTCCTGGCGGATGTCGCCCGCCGACGCGCCGGACATTTGCGCCTCGCCCGTGCGGATCTGGCGAGCCGTTTCGGCGACGGCATAATTGAGGCTGGTCTGGGCGAAGCCGATCATGGCGACTTCGGCGAGGCCGAACAGGAATAGGAAAAACGGAAACACGACGAGCGCGAACTCGACCGCGGCCGAGCCCTTGCGTGCGCGCTTGAAGCGGCGCAGCGACGCTTTCATCGATGATTTGGCCGCGGCCATGGCGCCTCCGAACGCGCAGCTTAGGCGCCGAAGGGCTGAGAAACCGTCAAACCAAGAGGTAAATCGGCGATTTACCGGACCCCGCTCGCCGCCGCGCGGCTGGTGATCTGTTCGGTGACCGCCTCGGAGGCGGCGCCGTCGCCGATGTCGGGACGCGGCCGGCAGAGCGGCGTGCACTCGAGCCGCGCGGTTTCGACGCCGCGCGTGACCATGACGACGTCGGTCTCGTCCGGCGTCACCACGACGCGGCCGGAATAGAGCACCCGGCCCTCGGCGCCGACGACGACCAGGTTGGTCGAACCGTAGGAGCGGCCGGTGACGAACAGGAAACGATCATTCTGCACGGAAACGCCGGCGATCGCGGGATTGCCGATGGCGACGCCTTCGGCCGGCTCGGCTAATCGGATCGGAAAGGCTTGATCGAGCGCGACGCGCACGTCGCGCGCGAGCGCGGGCGTTGCGACAGTACAAACGACCGCAAGGGCGGCGGCGAACGTGCGCAAGGCGCGCATGGGGCGTTTCCTCGTAATGCTCTCATAGAGAGCTACGCGCCATTTATTGCGGGATCGCTAAGAGGCGCTTCACGCAGGCGCATTACAAATGCGTACGCGCTGAAAAATCGCATTCGTTGTTAATCTAGAATTATCTCTTCTCGTTGGGCGGGCCGTTAAACACTTCCGCGTATCGTCGACTTCGCGTCTGGGATGGGTGTCGGGTGCGACGCCTCCACCGGGCCGGTGAAAAAGCACTCGACAAACTGGAGTAGTCACATGTTGAAGCGTTTCCTGAAGAATGAAGACGGCGCCACCGCGATCGAATACGGCCTGATCGCCGCCCTGATCGGCGTCGCGATCATCACCGCCGTCACGCTGGTCGGCGACAGCCTCGAAGGCGTGTTCACGCAGATCTCGACGGACCTCAACAACGCGAACTAATCGCTATGGCCGCGCTGCGCGTCCCTCGGGCGCGCAGCGCGAGCGTCCTTTCAAGTTCCCCTCCTCCTCGCGCCGCCCCTCGGGCGGCGCTTTTGTTTTTTCGGCGGAAATTAGCGCGTCGTTTCTCTCCTTAAACTCTTTCTTGAGAGGCGGCGCGACATGCTCCGCGGCTATGGTCGAAGCGCTCGCCCTTTGTGTTTTCGCGGCTCTGCTGATCTACGCGGCGTGCTCGGACGTCGCGAGCCTGACCATTCCGAATTGGGTTTCGCTCGCGATGGCGGGGCTGTTCGTTCCGGCGGCGATGCTCGCCGGCGCCCCGCTCTACCAAATCGGCTTGCACCTCCTCTTCGGCCTCGGCGTGCTCGTCGTCGGCTTCTTTCTGTTTCAAGCCAACATCATTGGCGGCGGCGACGCCAAGCTGCTCGCGGCGGCGACGGTGTGGACCGGCTTTCCGGCGTTCGCGCCGTTCGTGTTCTGGACCGCGCTCGCCGGCGGCGTGATGGCGCTCGCGCTGCTCGCGGCGCGCACTTTCATCAAGCAAGCGGAGACGAACCCCTCGTTCGTAAATCGATTGTTAAAGCACAAAGGCGGAATCCCCTACGGCGTGGCCATCATGGCCGGCGGCCTGATGGCGATTCCGGCCCTTCCGTTCATGACGAGCCCGTTAACCCTGCCTTAGCCATGAGCGTGGTCTGTTCGGCCGGGGTGTTCGGGGCCGGATCACGCGGGGAGTGAGAGTATGTCAGCGCGTCAGCTGATTGTCCTGGTCATCGCCGCGATCGCGGCGATCGGCGCGCTTTTTCTCATCCGCAGCATGGGCGGCGACGACGACACCGCCACGTCCGAGGAAGCGTCGCCGATTGCGGGCCAGCAGGTTCTCGTCGCGGCGCGCGACGTGCCGCAAGGCGCGGCGCTGACCCCGAGCGACCTCGCCGTGGCCTTGTTTCCCGAAGAATCCGTCGCGCCGAGCTTCGTGCGCGTGGCCGACAACCCGTCGGCGCAATCCGACTTCGTTGGCGCGGTGACGCGCCGCGCGTTCGTTCAAGGCGAGCCGATCACCACCAACTACATCGTGCAGCCCGAAGGGCGCGGCTTCCTGGCGGCGCAGCTGCAGCCAGGCTTCCGCGCCGTGGCGATCGAGATCGAGCGCGAGACGGCGGTCGGGGGCTATGTCCAGCCGAACGACCGCGTCGACGTGATCATGTCGCACAAGTTCAACGAGGGTTCAGAGGAGCGCGTCGCCAGCGAGATCGTGCTCGAGGATATCCGGGTGCTCGCGTTGGGCGATACGACGCAAACGCAGACCAGCGGCGAAGCGCCGGCGACTGTGGACGCGAACTTCGCGGTGCTCGAGCTCTCCGCCGATGACGCGCGCGTCCTCGCGCAGGCCGATCAGCTCGGCGACATCTCGCTCGCGCTGCGCGGCGTGCAGGTCGACACAGTCGGCATGACCAGCACGCGACGCAACAATGGTGTCGGCCAATCGTCGGGCGCTGTGCGGATACACGCATACGGCTCGGTGCTCGGGGGTGGCAGATGAATCGGGGCAGGTCCCTTCGCGTATCGCTCGCCACGGCGCTGACCGCAGCCGTGGCGTTGACGCCCGGCCAGGTCGTTGCGCAGGTCGAGCCGGCCAGCGCAACGAGCATGCGCATCACCGGGGGCGGCGGCGCGCAATCGGCGTCGCTCGTTCTCCCCTTCGGCAAGTCGGCGATCATCGACTTGCCCGCGGACGCGCGCGACATCCTGATCTCGAACCCGCAGATCGCCGACGCCACCGTGCGCACGGCGCGGCGCGCTTATGTGATCGGCCGCCAGCTCGGCCAGACCAATATCTTCTTCTTCGACGCCAGCGGGCGCCAGATCGCCAACGTGGAGATCCGCGTCGAACCGGACGTGGAGCCGCTCAACGACATCCTGAGCCGATACACGCCGGATGCGAACATCACAGCGGAGGCCGTGAACGGCTCGATCGTGCTCTCGGGCACGGCGCGCAGCGCCGGAGAAGCCGATCGCGCGCACCAGATCGCCACGCAATACGTCGCCACCACGGGCGGGGGCGCATCCGGCGGAGCGGAAAGCCCTGATCGCATCGTGAATCTGATCCAGGTTCAGGGCAGCGAACAGGTGCTGGTGCGCGTTCGCGTCGTCGAGATGAGCCGCACTTTGGTGCGCCAGCTCGGCATCAACACGAACTACGAGGAGCTGATCAACCAGTTGGTCGGCGAAGACGATTTCATCGACATCGCCACCCGCAACGGCTTCTCGATCAACGGATCGCTGCTCGGCGGCCTCAGCGCCGCAGGCGGCGTCGCCGAGAATATTCTGAGACCGAACAGCTACACCTACCCTTCCGGCACGGTCGACCCCAACATTACGACGGGCGATGCCGGAGTCGGCGGGTACGAGTTCGATCCGGACACGGGGCAAATCACGTACGGACCCGCTTCGGTGCAGAGCGCCCGCCGCACTGACGCTTCGATCGAAGCGTTCGAGCGGGCGGGCCTGCTGCGCGTGCTGGCCGAGCCAAATCTGACGGCGATCTCCGGCGAAGCGGCGCGTTTCCTGGCCGGCGGCGAATTCCCGGTGCCGGTCAATTCCGAAGACGGCCAGATCTCGGTCGAGTTCAAGCCGTTCGGCGTCGGCCTCGCCTTCACCCCCGTGGTGATGTCGGGCGGGCGCATCTCGCTCAAGGTCGCGACCGAAGTCAGCGAACTCACCACGGAAGGCGCGATCTCGACCGGCGACACGCCAATCCGCAATGAAGACGGCACCACCACCGTGATCCGCGGCATCACCATCCCTGCCCTGCAGGTGCGGCGCGCGGAGACGACGCTGGAAATGTCGTCCGGCAGCTCGATCGTGCTCGCGGGCCTGATCCAAGAACGCACGCGCCATGCGCTCGAAGGCGTGCCGGGCGTGATGAACACGCCGGTGCTGGGCTCGCTCTTCCGCTCGCGCGACTTCGTCAACAACGAAACCGAACTCGTCATCATTGTGACGCCGTACCTTGTGCGGCCGACGAGCCCGGATCAGCTGCGCACGCCGGCCGACGGCTTCATGAACCCGAGCGAAGGCGAAAGCCTGCTCACCGGCCGGCTCAACTCCATCTACCGCCCCGCGCGCGGCTCCGACGGCGCGCGCGAGAATGCGCGCCTCCAGGGCCCGCATGGCCACGTGATCGAATGATGAGGCACGCCATGAAATCCCGCCTGCCTGTTCTGCTGCTCGGCGTCAGCACCCTCGCCGCCTGCGCAAGCGTGCCGACGCCCGAGGGCCCGCCGGTCGCCAGCGCCGCCGACCGCCATCGCATCGAGGTGACGCAAACGGCGGAGCGCGTCGAAATTCTGGTGGAGTCCGGCGACGTTTCGCTTTCGCCCGAAGCGCGCGCACACCTGCGCATGCTCGCGAGCAATTACCTGCGCTACGGCCACGGACCGCTGGTGCTGAGTTCGCCGTCGGGCGGCGCCAACACCGACGCCGCGTCCGTGCTGGCGCACGAAGCGCGCATGTCGCTGGTCGATGCGGGCGTTTCCTACGCCGCGGTGGCCGGCTCCACCTATGACGGGTCCGGCGGCGACGCGCCGATCGTCGCAAGCTTCACCCGGTTCGAAGCGCACGCGCCGGAATGCGCGCCGCTGTGGGAGCAAGACCTGGCGCATCAAAGCAACAACCAGCCGTGGGCCAGCTTCGGCTGCGCCACCCAAGCCAATCTCGCCGCTTTGGTCGAGGACCCGGCCGACCTGCTGCGCCCGCGCAACGCCGATCCGCGCGACAGCGGGCGCCGCGAGACGGTCATGGACGCTTATCGCAACGGCGATCCGACGCACGCCGAGCGGAGCAGCGACGAGCGCGTCGCCATCAGCAACGCGGTCAGCAATTAGGGAAAGCGGATGAGCAACCCCGATCCCGCCTGGAGCCTCGGCACGGACGACGACTTCGTGCTCGAAGATGACGAGAGCTTCGGCGTCGGCGACCTCGAAGGCGCCGAGTTGCCGCCGTTCGATGACGGCGCAGCTGCGCATGCGACTGAAGCGCCGGCATCGCCCTTGACCGACGAGGATCCGTTCGGCCTCGGCGCGCCGGCCGTGGTCGCCGCCGCGCTGCCGGCGACGCCGCGTGAAACCGGGCGCGTCACCGAACAGCCGGTGCCGCGCATCAGCATTCATGCAAGCTGCGACAGGCCGGAAATCTCCGATCTGATCGCCGGCATCGCCGCCGACCGCCGCATGGCGCGCGCGGAAGTGACAGTGGAGCCCGGCGGCATCGACGCGGCGGTCGCGCGCTTCGCGGCGCAAGGCAGCCCCAATCTCCTCATCATCGACACGCTGCTGCAGGGCGCGGCGATGCTGCACCACCTCGACCGCCTGGCGCAGGTGATCGAGGAAGGCACAAAGGTCGTCATCATCGGCGCGGTCAACGACATCGCCCTCTTCCGCGAGCTGATGGCGCGCGGCGTCAGCGAATACATCGTGCCGCCGCTGCAGCCGCTCGACCTGATCCGCACCGTGTGCGGGCTTTACGTGCATCCAGACAAGCCGTTCGCCGGCCGCGTCGTCGCCGTGATCGGCGCGCGCGGCGGCATCGGCGCGTCGACAGTGGCGCACAATCTCGCCTGGTCGATCGCCGAGCGGCAGGAATCGAGCGCCACCCTGCTCGATCTCGACCTCTCGTTCGGCACCGCTGCGCTCGACTTCAACCAGGACCCGCCACAGTCGATCGCCGACGCGCTGATGGCGCCCGACCGGGTCGACGACATTTTCCTCGAGCGGGTGACGACCAAGCAGACGCAGCGCCTGCAGATGCTGACAGCGCCGGCGACGTTGGAGCGCGAGTTCGAACTCGATCCGCAGTCCTACGAAATGGTGATCGAGCGTGTGCGGCGCACCAGCCCCTATGTCGTGCTCGATCTGCCGCACATCTGGACCTCCTGGGTGAAGCACACGCTACTCTCGGCCGACGATGCGATCATCGTCGCGGGGCCGGACCTGGCCAGCCTGCGCAACACCAAGAACATCATGGACCTGTTGAAGGCGATGCGCCCCTACGACTCGCCGCCGACGGTGGTGCTGTCGATGGTCGGCGTGCCGAAGCGGCCGGAGATTCCGTTCAAGGACTTCGCCGAGGCGCTGGGCGCCGAGCCGATCGCCTCGATTCCGTTCGATCCGCAGCTGTTCGGCATGGCCGCGAACAACGGCCAGATGGTCGGCGAAGTCGCCGCGCAGTCGAAGACTGCGCTTATTCTCGATGACCTCGCGGCATCGCTCACGGGACGCAAGCCGGTGGAGGCGAAGAAGGCGTCTCTCGCCGACAAGATCCCGTTCCTGAAGCGCTAGGGAATTTGAATGTTCGGCAAGCGAGGCATAGGCGATGCACCGAACGCTGCGCCGGCGGCGCCCGCCGCCGCGCCGGCCAGCGTTGGCGCGCGCCCGGCCGCGACTGCGCCGTCACCGCGCCCCGCCGCCGCGCCGAGTCCGCGCTCAGCCACGCCCGCGCCCGCTGCGCCGCGTCCAGCCGCGCCATCGGCGAGCGCGCCCGCCGTGCGCCAGCGTGAGCCCGACCCGTCGGAACAGCCTGAATATCGCTCCGAAGCGTATTACCGGGTCAAATCGACGATCTTCAACGCGCTGATCGAAACCATCGACCTGACGCAGCTGGCGCAGCTCGACCCGGAATCTTCGCGCGACGAAATCCGCGACATCGTCGCGGAGATCATCTCGATCAAGAACGTCGTCATGTCGATTGCCGAGCAGGAATCGCTGCTCGACGACATTTGCAACGACGTTTTGGGATACGGCCCGCTCGAGCCACTGCTGGCGCGCGACGACATCGCCGACATCATGGTCAACGGCGCCAACGCCGTGTTCATCGAAGTCAGCGGCAAGATTTCGAAGACGGGCATCCGCTTCCGCGACAACGGCCAGCTGATGAACATCTGCCAACGCATCGTGAGCCAAGTCGGCCGGCGGGTGGATGAATCGAGCCCAATCTGCGACGCGCGCTTGCCGGACGGCTCGCGTGTCAACGTCATCGTGCCGCCTCTCGCAATCGACGGGCCGACGCTGACGATCCGGAAGTTCAAAAAGGACAAGCTGAAGCTCTCGAACCTGGTCGAGTTCGGCTCGATCTCGCCCGCCGGCGCGAAGATCCTGCAGATCATCGGCGCGTGCCGCTGCAACGTGCTGATCTCGGGCGGCACCGGTTCGGGCAAGACCACGCTTCTGAACACGCTGACTGCGTTCATCGATCCGACCGAACGCGTCATCACCTGCGAAGACGCGGCAGAACTGCAGCTGCAGCAGCCGCACGTAGTGCGCCTGGAAACGCGGCCGCCGAACCTCGAGGGCTCGGGCCAGGTCACCATGCGCGACCTGGTCAAGAACTGTCTGCGGATGCGTCCTGAGCGGATCATCGTCGGCGAAGTCCGCGGCAGCGAGGCGTTCGACTTGCTGCAGGCCATGAACACCGGTCACGACGGCTCGATGGGCACGCTGCACGCCAACACGCCGCGTGAAGCGCTCTCGCGTCTGGAGTCGATGATCACGATGGGCGGCTTCTCGCTACCGCCGAAGACGATCCGCGAAATCATCGTCGCCGCCGTCGACGTCGTCATCCAGGCCGCGCGCCTGCGCGACGGTTCGCGCCGCATCACCCAGATCACCGAAGTGCTCGGGCTCGAAGGCGACACGATCATCACGCAGGATCTGATGGTCTACGAGATCCAGGGCGAAGATCAGAACGGCCGCATCCAGGGCCGCCACCGCGGCACCGGCGTCGGCCGCCCCCGCTTCTGGGAGCGCGCGCGCTATTTCGGCCTCGAGAAGGAACTGGCGCAGGCGCTGGACGAGTCGGAGTCGAGCTGATGGATCCGGCCATTGTCGCGGCCGTGCTTGCCTTCGTCGCGATTGGCGGCGCCGGCATCGCCTTCAGCGGCGGCGGACAACCCGCGGCGGCGTCCAAGCGCGTGAAAGCGGTCGCCGGCGCGACCAAAGTCGATCGCCGCAAGCAAGCTACGGAAATGGCGGCGCTGAAGCGCAAGCAAACCACGCAGGAAGCCCTGCGCGAACTCTCGGCCAGCGAGAAGCAGTCGCGCAAGCGGCGCTTTTCGGTCAAAGGCCAGATCGCCCAGGCCGGCATAAAGCTCTCCGTCCCTGCTTATTGGATGATGGCCGTGGCCGCGGGCTTGGCGCTGGCGCTGGTCGGCTTTCTGGTCAGCAAGCATCCGGTCGGCGCGCTCGCGGGCCTGTTCATCGGCGCGCTCGGCCTGCCCCGTTGGGTGCTGAGCGTCATGGTCGGCGGACGGCAGAAGAAATTCTCCAACCAGCTCGCTGACGCGATCGACGTGATCGTGCGCGGCGTGAAGTCGGGCCTGCCGCTCGGCCAATGTCTGCGCATCATCGCGAGCGAAAGCCCCGAGCCGCTGCGCAGCGAATTCCAGGCGCTGGTGGATTCGCAGGCCATGGGCGTGCCGCTCGAAACCGGCATGCAGCGCATGTACGACCGCATGCCGCTGCCGGAAGTGAACTTCTTTTCGATCGTGCTGGTGATTCAGCAGAAGACCGGCGGCAACCTGTCGGAATCGCTGGGCAATCTTTCATCCGTGCTGCGCTCGCGCAAGCTGATGAAGGAGAAGGTGAAGGCGCTCTCGGCCGAAGCCAAAGCCTCGGCGGGCATCATCGGCTCGCTGCCAGTGTTGGTGGGCATTCTCGTCTGGTTCACGCGCCCGGCCTACATCGCGGTGCTGTTCGAGCATCCGGTCGGCAATCTCATCCTCTTGGGCTGCGCGGTGATGATGTCGATGGGCATCTTCGTGATGCACAAGATGGTCAACTTCAAGTTCTGAGGGCGCGAGCGTGGATTTCGTCAAGCTCCTCACCGATCCGCTGACCATCGCCGGCGTTCTCGCCGCCGGCGCGTGCTTTGCCACCATCGTCACCGTCGCGGCGCCGGCGATGTCGGAAGACAGGCTCGGCTCGCGTTTGAAGGAAGTGGCGAAGAAGCGCGAAGAGCTGCGCAAGAAGAGCCGCGCCGATCTCGCCAAGAGCGGCGCTTCGCTGCAGCACAAAAACGCCAACCAGTTCGCCAAGGGTCTGGTCGACAAGCTCAACCTGCAGAAGGCGCTGGCGGACGATTCGCTGGCCGAGAAGCTGATCCGCGCGGGCCTCCGCGGCCAGGCTGCGCAGACGATGTTCTATTTCTATCGCGCGGCGCTGCCGATCGGCTTCGGCGTGCTCGCCCTGCTCTACGTGCTGGCGCTCGGCGCGCAGATGCCGCTGCACCTCAAGCTGATCGCCGTGGTCGGCGGCGTCGCGGCCGGCTTCTACGGCCCCAACCTTTATCTGAAGAACCTCGCCGACAAACGGCGCACGAAGATCATGGAGGCGTTTCCGGATAGCCTCGACATGATGCTGATCTGCGTCGAGAGCGGCATGTCGATCGAAATGGCGCTGGGCCGCGTCGGCCAGGAGATCGCGCCGGCCTCGGTGGAGCTGGCGGAAGAATTCGCGCTGACGACGGCGGAGCTTTCCTATCTGCCCGAACGGCGCATGGCGTACGAGAACCTGGCCCGCCGGACCAACCACCCGGGCGTGAAGGCCGTCGCCATGGCGCTGACGCAGGCGGAAAAATACGGCACGCCAGTCGGCCAGGCGCTGCGGGTGATGGCGAAGGAAAACCGCGAGCTACGCTTGTCGGAAGCGGAGAAGAAAGCGGCTTCGCTGCCGCCGAAGCTGACCGTGCCGATGATCCTATTCTTCCTGCCGGTGCTGTTCGCGGTGATCATCGGCCCCGCGATCATCCAGATCAACGAGATCCTCGGCAGCCAGTAGTCGTCTTCCGCGGAACGCTCTCCCCGGCGGGCCGTTGTTCGTGATTGCGGAGAACCGCACGCGAGGGCGCAAGCCCGATGCTCGAAGAGATCGATCGTGTTTTGGCCAAGCTCGATTGGATGCGTGCAGAGCGCATCTGGCCGAACGGCTTGCGCTATCTCTGGACCGACGCGTTCGGCGTCGTGCTGTTCGTGTCGCTCTACCGCAAGCTGGGCGAGAACGCTTGGCTCGAGCGCGCCGAAGAACTGGTGAGAGATGTCGAGCGCGTGCTCGGCCGGCCGCGCGGGCTGCGGATCGGCGAAGCGCCCGATCGGGACGGGCAATATTATCATTATCTAGCGATGTGGCTGTTCGCGCTGGCGCGGCTGGGCGAGCACAGGCCCGACTATCGCGCGCGCGCCATCGCCATCGCCAAGGACATTCACGCCGCCTTCGTGGTTCCCGGCGTCGGCGTGATCTGGAAGATGGAGGAGGATCTGAGCGGCCCCTATCCTGGCTACGGGCTCGGCGCGATGGATGCGTTCGACGGCTACATCGCTTATCGGCTGCTCGATGAGCAGGCCCTGGCGCACGAGATCGCGGACATGAAGGCGCTGATCGAGGCGAGCTACAGGAAGCTCGACATCGATCAGGATCTGGGACTCGGGATGATGTTGTGGCTCGCGCACTTCTTCCCCGAAGAAGACTGGGCGAAGCTGCATGCGGCGCGGGCTTTAACTGCGCTCGACCGCTTGTGGGTCGATCCGCCGGGCTATTTCGGCCGCAGCCGGCGCCAACGCGATCTGCGTTTCGCCTTCACCAATTACGGCGTGTCCATCGGCCTGCAGGCGGCGGGCCAGCATCTCGACCGGGTCGAGCGGCTGAACGCCTATTTCGAAAGCTACCGATCCGGCGACGAGTACGACCGGGAAGCGATCACGCACGTAATGGCCTGCGCCTCGCATTTTCCAGGGGTTTGGTTGGCGTCATCGGTGCTTGATTAAGGCGAAGCGAAAAACACCAATCGCGACGAACAACACGCCGGCTACAATCGATAACGCTCGTCTGCTCTCCCAGTCATGCCCGGGTATGAGAGCAGAAAGAAGCAGCGTTCCGACCAGAAGCACGACCATCGCAGACACGGACCACCAATAGCGATGTAGTATTCCGGCTCGCGCAAGCCTCACACGTGACCGGCGATAGAGGCGAAGTTCCGCAATCCCAAAGGGACGCCAAGCAGCAGGATCGCTATCATGATGACGTCTGCGATTGTGTTGAACTCGTCGGCGCGAAGATCTTCAATGTTCATGACACACAGGCCGCGATCACGGCGCCCAAAACAGATCTCCCAGCATCTGAAAGGGCGAACACATTCTTGTTCCGTCCGCCAATGCGGGGTGACACACACTCACGGCGCGAGTTGTACAATATAGTCGTACACGTAGGTATGACTGTATGTCACGTCGCCTCACCCGGCGCGACCTACCCCGCGCGCCCCAGATCACCCCACCGCCGGGGGTCGCTCAGTAGGCCGCGGAGGTATTCGATGTTTTGCGCGGCTTGCGCGGGAGGCAGGTCGATGCGTTCGATCTGTTCGGCTTCGTCGAAGCGGCCTTGCAGGGCGATGGCGATGGCGAGATTGGCGCGCGCTTCCGGCGGCGCGTTCGGCAGCTCGGCGGCCTGGCGCAGAAGCGGCTCGGCCTCGGCCGGTTCGCCGGCCATGATGTGCGAGACGCCCATATTGGTGAGGATGCGCGGATCGTTCGGCTGCAGCGCCAACGCTTCCTGATAGGCGCGGCGCGCTTCGGGGAAGCGGCCGAGCTGATCGAGCGCGGCGCCGAGCGCCGAGCGGACGCGCCAATTCTCCGGTTCCGCCGCGGCGACGACCGCTAGCGGGCGCAACGCTTCGTGCGGGCGCGACGAGGCGATCTGCGCGAGCCCGTACGTGGTGAGGAGCTGGCGATCGTCCGGGAAGCGGCCGAGCGCTTCGCCGGCGATCTGTACGGCGCGGTCGGCGCGGCCGCCTTTGCGCAACGATTCCGAGAAACGCTGCGCGGCTTCGAGATCGTTCGGGAACGTCTGATACTCGCCGGCCCAGAACGCCATTTGCGTCAGCATGTCCTCACGGACGATGCGCTCGCGCGCCTCGCGGTCGACGGGGCGCACGCCCTGCAGCGCCCCGGTCGTGTCGACCGCCTGTTCGCCGCCCCCGCTGGTGGCGCAGGCGGCGAGCGCGGACACGGCGAGCAGCGCGAGGGGCAGACGGTGCATAGGCGCGGAGGCTGCGGGGATTTGCTCAATAAAGAGCTAATAGGTGTTAGCTTTTAGGTTCTAGGTGTTAGGGGTGACTCGGGGCTGTCCCGCGGCCCTCTCCGGACACCTAAAACCTAACCCCTAGAACCTAGACCCCAATGACTCTCCCCTTCCTCCCCGACGCCAACGGCTCCGCCGTTCCCATTCACGCCATCCGCTCGGGCGAGTGGAAAAACTGGGCGGAGCGGCATTCGGAGACGCTGCGGCGGCTGGCGGCGGCGCACGACTTTCAGGCGCAGAACGCGCGCATCCTGCTCGTTCCGGCGACGGACGGATCGATCGAGCGGGTACTGTTCGGCGTCGGCGACAAGGCCAACGTCATGGTGATGGGCGCGCTGGCGCAGCACCTGCCGGCGGGCGACTACCGCATCGCCTTCGCGCCTCGCGAGTTCGCTGGCGCCTCGATCGCCATCGCCTGGGGCCTCGGGGCGTATGCGTTCGATCGCTACAAGAAGCGCAAGCGGCCAGCGCCGCGGCTGGCGACGCCGGAAGGCGCGGACTTAGATGAGGCGCGGCGCGTTGTCGAAGCCTCATGGCTGGCGCGCGATCTCGTCAACACGCCGACCAACGACATGGGGCCAGATGACCTACAGGCGGCGGCGGAGAAGGTCGCGCGGGAAAATGGCGCGGCGTTCGAGGCGATCGTCGGCGAGGACTTGCTGGCGCAGAACTATCCGCTGCTGCACGCGGTCGGCCGCGCGGCGGCGCAGGCGCCGCGGCTACTGCATTTGAGTTGGGGCGACGATGGCGCGCCGCGCGTGGCGCTGGTCGGCAAAGGCATCACGTTCGACACCGGCGGGCTCGACATCAAGCCCGCCGCCGGCATGCGCATGATGAAGAAGGACATGGGCGGGGCCGCGCATGCGCTGGCGCTCGGCCAGCTCATCATGCAGTCGAAGCTCAACGTGAAGCTCGACGTGTTCCTGGCCGTCGCCGAGAACGCGATTTCGGGCGACGCATTCCGCCCAGGCGACGTCATCGTCAGCCGCAAGGGGCTGAGCGTCGAGATCGACAACACCGACGCCGAGGGCCGCCTAGTGCTGGCGGACGCGCTGGCGCGCGCGTGTGAAGATGCGCCGGCGCTGCTGCTGGATTTCGCGACGCTGACGGGCGCGGCGCGCACGGCGCTAGGGCCGGACATTCCGCCCTTCTTCACCGGCGACGAAGCGCTCGCGGCGGAACTCGCGTCCGCATCGCTCGAGACCAACGATCCGATCTGGCGGCTGCCGCTGTGGGACGCTTACGAGGGCGACATGGATTCGCCGATCGCCGACCTGAAGAACACAGGCGACGGCGCGTTCGCCGGGGCGATTTTCGGCGCGCTGTTCTTGCGCCGCTTCGTGACGACGCCGGCCTGGGCGCATTTCGACGTGTTCGCTTGGGCCCCGAAAGAGAAGCCCAGCCGCCCGCAAGGCGGCGAAGCGCAGGCGCTGCGGGCGGCGTACCGGGTAATCAAGGGGCGGTTTGCGAAAGCTCAAGCCTGAGCGCGCGCCGCAAGCCGCGCGACTTGAAGCTCGAGCCGTTTCACTTCGCGCAGCACGGCGCTCTTGTTGATCTCCATCCAGAAATAGATTTTCAGCATCGCCACCGCGAGCATGCTGACGACGACGCCGACGCTCCACAGCACGGCCGTCCGCGCATCCGACGCCAAGAAGAGATTGTAGGCGCAGTACACGGCCGCGCCGAACATCGCGAACGTGATGATGGCGGCGAACACATTGAGCGCCCCCATCGGGCCGCTGAAGGTCCCGAGCACTTGCGAATGCAGCGGCGCTTCCTTGTCGAAACGCGCCAGAAATTCGGCGTCCTCGGCCGACAAGGCCTGACGGATGGCTTGATCGAGATTGGTCATTGCCCTTCTCCAAAGCTCGCGCGCAATGCTTTGCGCGCGGCGAACAAACGTGACTTCACAGTGCCGGCCGGAACGCCAGTCGCTGCGGCGATTTCGGCGACGCTCATGTCCTCGCCGAAGAACAGACCGACGGCGATACGCTGCTCCGGCGGCAGCCGTTTCAACGCCGCGGCGAGGTCCAGTCGCGCGTCGGACGCGTCGGCCGGCGGCGGCGGTTCGTGCGGCGCCGGTAGCGCGTCGGCGATGCGGCGGCGGCGATACGATTGCCGCAGCGCGTCGGTGCACTTGCGCGCGGCGATGGCGTAGAGCCACGGCCGCAGCTTGGCCGGATCATCGAGCCGATCGATGGTGCGCCAGGCGCTCATCCAAGTCTCTTGCATCGCATCGCGCGCCGTTTCCGGATCGCCGAGACTGCGGGCGGCGAACGCCAGCAATCTCGGGCTCCAGCGTGCGGCAAGACGCTCGAACGCCTCGCGCTCGCCGGCCTGGGCCAACAGGACGAGATACTCGTCCAACGCCTGATCCAGACCCCGCAGCACGATGCATGCCCTTTCCGGCTCTTAAGTCGCTGGTTCGGGCCAAACGGTTCGATGGCTTAACGTCAGCGATGCGGGCGCCCGTAGGCAGGCCGCACCTCAACGTGCATCGTAGATCACCACATTGCGCCGCGCGGCTGCCGCCAACAAAGGCGCATCGCGACTTGCCAGAGTTGCCGACAAACGCGATGCGGCTTCAAGATAACAGGCATCATAGAACGAGAGACCCTCGCCACGCGCGAGCGCGACTATGTCGGCCAGCAGACTCTCGTCCGGCAGAGCTTCGAGCGCCGTCAGCTGATTGGCTATGAAGGCTATCGCTTCGTCGGCGATTTCCCGGGTAATCCTCTGCTGCCGCTCCGCCTTCACCAAGGCGTTTCGCACCTCGAAAGCAAAGATCGAAGGCGCGACAAACACCGCGTTGGCTGTGCGCAATAAGGAATCCGCCGCTGATGTGCGCTGAGATGCGACCGTCCACGCAATCGCGAGTGACGCGTCGATGACGACGTTCACTCGCGCCCATCCTCAACTGCAGCTTTCCAATCGAACGGCTCCAGGCCGGCATCGGTGAAGCCATCGCGCAAATAGATCATGCGCTCGATCGCCGCCGAACGGTCAGCGGCAGAAAGCCTCCGCACCGGCGACAGCCGCGCGACCGGCTTTCCGTGTCGCGTGATGATCACCTCCACGCCCTTTTCCTCGACCTCTTGGATGAGCGAGGAGAGCTTGTTTTTGGCGTCGTAGAGCGCAACCTGCTTCATGCGCCAGATATAGCCAGTCTCCGGCTAATTTCTAGCCTACTCTTGCGTGGCGGAGGCTCGTTCCAGGAGCCAAACAACATATCGCGTTAATCATCTCTTATCTTCCACAACATGTTGTGGTTTCGCGCTTGCAAGGACCACCAAATCAGCGAATCTTCCACTTGCGATTCAACCGGAGGGGAGCGGCATGGACCTCGTCCAAAATAAAGTGGAAGCCCTGGATCTTTGGCGGCGGGTCACCGTCAGCACGGTGCGTTCGGACGCCCCGGACCTGACAGCCCGCCAGTTGGCGGTGCTGATGACGGTGCGGCTGCAGCCGGCGCCGCACACGGTGCGCGGCCTCGCGGCCACGCTGAATGTCGGCAAGCCGGCGATTACCCGGGCGCTCGACACGCTGTCGCGCCTCGGCTTCGTCCAGCGCCGGCGCGACCCGAAGGACGGGCGCAACGTGTTCGTCGAGCGCACCGAAAAGGGCGATGCGTTCCTGGAACAACTGGGCGCGACCATTCTGCAGGATGAGGGCGGCGCGCAGCAGCGGCCGATGCTACAAGCGGTCTCATGAATGATCCGCGGCTGACGCCGGCGCGCAGCGATGTGGCGGCGGCGAAGCTCAAAGGCAAAGTTGATGCGGAACGGTTCGTCGAAGCCGTTCCGCATCAAGTGAAAGTCGGCGCCACCGTTCTGCGGGAGGCGCCGGATTTTCAGGCGCGGCTGGAGACACAGCTGCTCTACGGCGAAGTTTTCGACGTCTACGATCGCGACGACGATGGATGGGTGTGGGGCCAGGCCCAGCTCGACGGCTACGTCGGCTACGCGCGCGCCGAAAGTTTCGACACGGACATTCACGCGCCGACGCATCGCATCGCGGTGCTGCGGACATTGGTGTTCCCGGCGCCAGATAAGAAATCGCAGCCGCCCTCACCGCTCAGCCTCAACGCGAAGGTCAGTGTGAACGGGCCGATCGAGAACGGGTTCGCCCCGCTCTCGCGCGGCGGTTGGGTCTACGCCGCGCACATCGCGCCGCTAGAGACGAAGGTCGACGATTGGGTGGCGAGCGCCGAGCGCTTTATTGGCCTGCCTTATTTATGGGGCGGCAAGGATTCGAGCGCGGTCGATTGCTCAGGACTTGTGGAGAGCGCGCTGGAGACCGCCGGCGTGCGCGCGCCGCGCGATGCGGACATGCAGGAAGCCGTGGTTGGGAAAGCGATCCCGCTCGATTCCAAGCTGCGCCGGGGCGACCTCGTGTTCTGGCCCGGCCATGTGGGGCTCATGCGCAGCGAAACGGAATTGCTGCACGCCAATGGCTTTCACATGCAGACGGTGGCGGAGCCGTTGGCCGACGCGATCACGCGCATTGGCCCGCCGCGGACGATCCGCAGGCTTTAGAGGAGCGCGCGGGCGTTTAGACCCTCGCTCTTTTTAGTGGCCGCCCGCTGGCGCTGGCGCGGCCGGCGCAGCCGCTTCGGTGGGAGCGGCGCCTTCGGCGGGCGCTTCGCCCTCGGCCGGCGCGGCTTCCGGAAACGGCGCCGGAAGCGGCACGTTGTGCGGCGAGATCGAGCGCAAATAGGCGATCAGCGCGACGCGATCCTGCTCATTGCGCACGCCGGCGAACGCCATCTTGGTGCCGGGCACGTCGCGCGCCGGCGAGAGCAGGAAATCGTTCAGAGCAAAATAGTCCCAGGCGCCGCCGTGGGCCTGCATCGAGTCCGAAAACTCGAAGCCGGCATGGCTGGCGACGGCGCGGCCGAACACGTCGGCGAGGTTGGGGCCAATGCGATTGGGGCCGCCGGCTTCGAGCGTGTGGCAAGCCGTGCACTGGGCGCTGACGCGCTGACCGCGGGCGATCAGTTCCTGCAGCTGCGCCTCGTCGGCGAAGAGGCGGCCGAAGTCCGGCGGACCGGCGGGCGTCGCGGCGCCGCCGCCGGCGGTCTCGAGCTGCACCTCTGGGAGCCAGCCGGCCTTCTCAGGATAGTGCGACTGAACCACGGAATCGGCCAACACCCCGACGCCCATGACGCCGAGAACCGAAGCCAACACGGCTCCGAAAATCGAATTCATCCGCAGATCGCTCATTGCCCTGCCCTGGCTGGCCCGGTCCGGCCCAAACTGACGGGCGGGTTATGGCGTGCGTTGCGCGCCGCGCCAAGCGGCGGCTGTGACGCGGACGCGCCGCATCGGCCTTGCGCGGCGAACCGCCGCACGGCAATCGGAGGCGATGAACTCTGTCGTCGTGATCCCCGCGCGCATGGCCTCCACGCGTCTGCCCGGTAAGCCGCTCGCCGATATCCACGGGCGACCGATGATCGCCTGGGTGATCGAACTGGCAAAGGCGGCGAACGCCGGGCCGGTGCTGGTGGCGGCGGCGGAGGAGGAAGTCGCCGAAGCGGCGCTGAAGGCCGGCGCGCACGTGACGCTGACCGACCCGGATCTGCCGTCGGGCTCGGATCGCGTGCACGCCGCGTTGGAGGCGTTCGATCCCGAGCGGCGCTTCGACGTTGCGGTAAACCTGCAAGGCGACATGCCGACCATGCGCGCGGCCGATGTCGCGCGCGCGGTGGCGGCGCTGAGACCAGGGGCCGACATCGCCACTCTGGTGTCGCCCTCGCGCGACGAGGGCGAGCGCAGCAATCCGAATATCGTGAAGGCGATCCGCGCCGCCGATGGGCGCTGTCTTGCGTTCACGCGCGCGCCGGCGCCATGGGGCGAAGGACCGATCGAGCGACACGTTGGAATTTACGTCTATCGCCGTGCGGCGCTGGCGCGCTTCGTGGCGGCGCCGCCCTCGCCGCTCGAGCTGCGCGAGAAGCTCGAACAATTGCGCGCGCTGGAGATGGGGATGATCATCACCGCGGACGCGATCGAGGACTTTCCCAAGGGCGTCGACAGCCCGCCCGATCTCGAAGCGGCGCGCGCGACGTTGGCCGGCCGCTGACGTTTACGCTTCGCGCACAGGTGTGAGCGCGGATTAATAGACGAGGCAGTCGCGTTTGCGATTTGCACACTCTTGGCTCTCGTTTTTGTGATTTCCCTTCAGCGCTCGTTATCACCTGCGCGCGTTTAGTCGTCCCGCGCACGCGTACGCGGCGGGGGGAAAGAATGGACGCGAAAGAAGCAATCGTGCGCCGTTTGGCGACCGCGCGGCAAGGCGCCTGGAAAATGGTGCAGTCGGCCTCCACCAGCCAGAAGCTTGCCGTCGCGTTCGCGCTGTTCCTGATCCCGCTGGCGTACGTCGCCGGCAAACTGGCTGACGAGCAGCAGCATTCGGTCGATGTCGTACGCCAGGAGCGCGATGGCGCGGCTTATCTGCGCGTCATCAACGAAGCGCACACGCTGCTCAACATGCAAATGCGCGCCCAGCAGCTCGGCCATGAGAATGTCGACAACATTTCCGCCGCCATCCGCGCGCTGCGCTCGGCCGAGCGCCGCTATGGCGAGGGTCTGGAGACAGCCGAAATATCCGATCGCGCGATCACGGCGATGCGCACGGTGCTGAACAACGATCGCGCGCGGACCACGGCCGCCGGAGCGGCGGTGATGGCGCTCTGCGATCTCGCACACAAGGTGGGCGACCGGGCGCATTTGGTCCGTGACCCCGAACGCGCGAGCCACTTTGCGGCGGGCGTCGTCATCGAACGCGCACCGATGTTGGCGCAGCAGGCGCGGGAGCTCGCCGCGCTCACTGAGACCGTGTTTGCGGATCGACGCATCGGCGAAGGCGAGCGCACGGAGCTGTTGCAGCACCTCGCTCTCCTTGAAAGCACGTCCGGCGCGCTCAGCAACGCGATGACGTCCATGACGGAGAGCGCCGCCAATCAAAGACTCAGCAATTCACTCGAGCCACCGGTCTATGCGGTGCTGACCAATTTCGCGGTTTATCGCAGCTCCGTCGAACGGGCGCTGGGGCGCGGGCGACTCGATCTGGAGGAACTGATCGCCACGGAAGCCGGCGCGCAGTTCGCGCTGTCCGATCTGAGCGGCCGCGTCTCCACCGCGCTCGACACGATGCTTCAAGCGCGCGCCAAGCGGCTGGCCGACGAGCGCACCGGCACGCTGCTGCTGGCGGCGGCGCTGTTCATCGTCGTGCTAGGCTTCGTCGTGGCGCTGCTGCGGGTCGGCCTGGTGCAGCCGATCGACTCGATCTCCGCTTCGATCCGCGCCATCGCCGACGGCAATTATGATTCGGAGATTCCGGCGCTGACCCGCGGCGACGAGATCGGCGAGATGGCGCGCGCGCTCGCGGTGCTACGCGACGCCGCCGAAGCGCGGATCAGCGCCGACGCCGCGCGCATCGCCGCCGAGACGGCCAACCGCGCCAAATCGCAATTCGTCGCCAACATGAGCCACGAGCTGCGCACGCCGCTGAACGCGATCATAGGTTATGCGGAGATCCTAGCGGAAGACGCCGAAGACCGCGGCGATAGCGCCTCGATCGCCGACCTGCAGCGCATCAACATGGCCGCGCGTCACCTGCTTGCGGTGATCAACGACATCCTCGACCTCTCCAAGATCGAAGCGGGCCGCATGGACGTGCTGGCGGCGCCGACCGATCCGCGCGCTGTCGCCGCCGAAGCTATGGCTACGGCGCGTCCGCTCGCCAGCAAGAACCAGAACGCCCTCGATTGCGACATCGAAGAGGTCGCAGAAGCGTTCGTTGACGCGCAGAAGCTCCGCCAGTGCCTGCTCAACCTGCTCTCGAACGCCTGCAAGTTCACCAAGCAGGGCGAGGTGAAACTGGCCATGCGGCGCGAGCAGCACGACAGCGGCGCGCGCCTCGTCTTCACCGTCGCCGACACGGGGATCGGCCTCAGCGAAGAGCAGATTGGCCGCCTGTTCCAGGCGTTCGAGCAAGCCAGCGCGAACACGGCGCGCGAGTTCGGCGGAACCGGGCTTGGGCTCATGATCACGCGCCGGATGGCGCAGATGATGGGCGGGGACGTCAGCGTCGCCAGTGAACTCGGCAAAGGCGCCGTGTTCACGCTCTGGGTGCCGCAATTCTATCAGGGTTTCGGCGCGAGCGGCAGCGGCGACGTGTTCGAGCGCGAGGGCGACGAGGACGCGCCGCTTGCGGTGGTGATCGACGATCAGGCCAGCGCCCGCGATCTGGCGGTGCGAGCGTTGACGCAGGTCGGCTTCGCCGTCCAGTGCGCACGCACGGCGGATGCGGGCATCACGCTGGCGCGGACGCTTAAGCCGGCGCTGATCGTGCTCGATATCAACCTGCCCGACCGCGAAGGCTGGGAGGTGATCTCCGATCTGAGCGTCGACCCGGAGACGGCGCCGATTCCGATCGTCGTACTGTCGATCGAGGAAGACCGCCGCCGCTCGATCGAGCTGGGCGCGGCCGAGCACCTGGTGAAGCCGGCGACGCGGGACTTGCTTTGCGCCGCCGCGCTGCGGCTCGCGCGCATCCGCCCGCAGCCGCGAGCGACTGCGCTGAAGCTCAGCGCTTAGCCGGGAAACTGCTGCACGCCGACGAGATCGAGGCGCCCGTCGACGGCGGCGGCGCAGGCGAGGCTTTCCATGCCTTGCACGTAGCAGAAGAGCGCCCGATCGTCCGCGCGGATGCTTTCGTAGCTGGTGCGGTCCCAGCCGTCGGCGACGTGGAACGGAAATTCGCCCGCCGCGGGCGAGTCGGCATTCTCGGGCCATACCGGCAGCGCCGAGGTGCTTTGCATGGTGTTGTTGGCCGGCGCGATCCATTCGCGCAGCGCCGTTTGCATCGCTTCGATGTCGCGCGCGCCGGCGAGCGTCATGATTTGCGCCGTCGGGTGCGCGGCGGTCCACCAGACCGCGCCTTCGCTGTTGCGGACGACGAGCGTCGCCACTGCATGTTCGCAATCGGGACCGGCCGCTGTGGCTTGAATGGTCAGCGTTTCCGCGCCGGCTTGCCAGCTTTCGGTCGCCACGGCATCGCAGCCGCGGACCGACGCCGTTTGCGCCATTTCGGCAGGCGCGCATGCGGCGGCAAGCGCGAGTGCGCCAAGGCTCAACAGAGTACGCATCGTGTAGTCCCTCCCAGTTCGGGCGAGCCTAGCCGCCGAATTCCGCATGCACCAGTGCGCCGACGTCCTGCAGCGCCGATGTCGCAGTCTTCGAATACGCGGTGAAGTTGAGGCCGCCGTGCATCAAAGCGGGATACTTCTTCTCGGTGACGCGCACGCCGGCGGCGCCGAGCGCATGCACGAAGGCGCGCACGTCGGCGCGGACGGGATCCAAGGGGCCGCCGCCGGCGACGATCGTCGGCGGCGCTGCGGCGAGGTCGATATCCAAGAGCGACGGCAGCGCTTCCGCGCCGAGACTCTTGGCGATGTAGATGCAGGCGACGCGGCCGAGAAAACGGAAATTGCGCAGCTCCTCGTCGGCCCACATCGTGTCCTGAACATGAATCAGTGGGTAGAGCAGCGCCTGCAGCGCGACCGCGCCCGGCGTCGCACGATTGAGCTCCAGCGCCATCGTCGCCGCGAGATAAGCGCCGGCGCTGTCGCCGGCGAGCGCGATGCGGTTGGACTCGGCGCCGAAAAGATGCGCGTTCTGGAACGCCCAAGCGCACGCCGCGCGCGCATCGTGCAGCTGGCCGGGAAATGGCGTCTCGGGCGCCAGCCGATAGCCGACGGAAAGCACACGGCCGTGCGAACACTTCGCAAGCCAAGAGCAGACCGAATCGTGCGTGTCGATATCGCCGCAGACGAAGCCGCCGCCATGGAAGAAGACGATCAGCGGCTGCGGCGGCGCGTCCTGCGCTTCGTAATAGCGGGCGCGCAGAGGCCCGGCGGCGCCGGAGATTTCGAGATCCTCGACGCGCTTTAGGCCAGCGGCGCGCGCGGCCGGCACGGCAAGCAGCGTGCGCAGCCCCCGGCGCGTCTGCGCCAGGATCGCCCTCTCGACACTCTGCGCCACGCCCATTGCGCTTTCGCCCTACCGCAGCAGCGGCGCTTACGCTAACGCTCGCCGCCGATGACTGACTATATCTCGTTTCAAGGCGAACCTGGGGCGAACTCACACATCGCCGCGCGCGAAGCCTATCCGGACCTGGAGCCGCTGCCGTGCGCCAGCTTCGAGGACGCGTTCGCCGCCGTCACCGAGGGCCAGGCGCGCTATGCGATGATCCCGGTCGAGAACTCGGTCGCCGGCCGCGTCGCGGACGTGCATACGCTCATCCCCGAAAGCGGGCTCTACATCGTCGGCGAGCGCTTCGTACCGATCCGGCATCAGCTGCTGGGATTGAAGGACGCAACGCTCGAAGGCCTGACGCACGTGCGCTCGCATCCGCAGGCGCTGGGCCAATGCCGCAAGCAGCTGCGCGCGCTCGGCGTCGCGGCGGTGAAGACGGCGGACACGGCCGGCGCGGCGCGCGAGATCGCCGAGCTTGGCGATCCGCGCGTCGGCGCCCTCGCCTCTTCGCTGGCGGGCGAAATCTATGGGCTCAAGGTGCTGAAGGCCGACATCGCCGATGCGCCGCACAACACGACGCGCTTCCTGGTGTTCGCGCGCACCGAGCAGAACGCGGCGCTTGGCTCCGGCCCCTGCATGACGAGCTTTGTCTTCCGCGTCCGCAACGTGCCGGCGGCGCTCTATAAGGCGCTCGGCGGCTTCGCCACCAACGGCGTCAACATGACCAAGCTCGAGAGCTATATCGAAGGCGGCGCCTTCTCGGCGGCCATGTTCTTCGCCGAGATCGAGGGGCATCCGGAAGAGCGGCACGTGAAGCTGGCGATGGAGGAGCTGGCGTTCTTCTCCGCCTCGCTGAAAGTGCTGGGCGTCTACCCGGCCGATCCGTTCCGCCGGACGTGAGTTGCAGCGAGTACCAATTTTTGGTACTCTCGCTATTATGAGCAAAAACACCTCGATCTCCTTCAGCGCTCACTTCACGGATTTCATCGAGTCCCTGGTCGCCTCAGGGCGTTACGGCTCGGCCAGCGAAGTCGTGCGCGACGGGCTGCGCCTGCTCGAAGAGCGCGAAGCGAAACTGCAAAAGCTGCGCGAACTGATCCGCGAAGGCGACGAGAGCGGCGAGTCGATCCCGCTCGATCGAGAGAAATTCTTCGCCGAAGTACGCAGCGAGTACAGCGCCAAGAAGCGCAATGCCTAGGCTGGACCTCAGTCCACTCGCCGACAGAGATGTGCGCGAGATCTGGGAGTACACCGCAGAGACTTGGTCCGAACGTCAGGCGAACGCATACGTCGACGACCTTTTTGACGAGCCGGTCGAGATGCGAACGAGACGTAACCCGCCGCCTCGTCTTCACGTATAAACCTCCCGGAGGCGAATGGCGGACGAAGCCGCATTGAGGGCCCTGCTGCTCAAGGGGCTGGCCGGCGAAGAGGCGGCGCACCGCGCGTTTCTGACCGAAGCGGCGGCGCTGCTGCGCGCCTATTTCCGCAACCGCTTGCGCGGCCGCGCCGAAGACGCGGAGGATCTGGTGCAGGAGACTTTGGTGGCGCTGCACACGCGCCGCGACAGCTACGATCCGAATTATCCGCTGACCGCCTGGCTCTACGCCATCGCCCGCTATCGGCTGATCGATTTCCTGCGCCGGGCCAAGCACCGCGACCATGCAGGGCTCGACGGGCACGATTTCGGCGAACCCGATCCGGAGTACGATGCGGCCGACGCCAAGCACGACATCAAAGTGCTGCTCGACAAGCTGCCTGAGAAGCAGCGCACCGCCATCCGAATGGTGAAGCTCGAGGAAAGGAGCGTGCGCGAAACCGCCGACGCCACCGGCCTCAGCGAATCCGACATCAAGATCTCGATCCATCGCGGCTTGAAGACGCTGATGCGGCTGATGGCCGGGGAGCAGGCGACGTGAACACCAACGACCTCATCGATGCGCTCGCGCGCGGCGCCGGGCCAGCCGAGCGCCCGCACTGGCGGCGCAAGCTGGCGATCACGCTGGCGACGGGGCTCGTGGTCGCTGTTGCGCTGGTGGCGATCTGGCTGGGCGTGCGGCCCGACATCGGCGCGGCGCGCATGCCGATCATGTGGAAGGCGATCTTCTCGGCCGCCGCCGCCGCGGTGGTGCTGCCGCTGACGGTGCAGTTGATGCGGCCGGGCCGGCCGCTCGGTTGGCGCATCGGCGCGGTGGTTCTGTTCGTTGCGCTTTGCGCGCTGGCGACCTGGATCGCGCTCATGGGCGAAATGCCGGAGCGGCGCTGGGAAGCGTGGATGGGCGGCTCGATGCCATGGTGCGTCGTGCTGATTCCGCTGCTCGCCGCGCCCGCGGCCGTGCTGCTGACGCTGCTGATGCGCGCCTTCGCGCCGACGCGCCTCACGCTCGCCGGCGCCGCGATCGGCGCGCTCTCCGGCGGCGTCGGCGCGATGGCGTACGCGATGTATTGCCCCGTGGATTCGGTGGCATTCGTGACGACGTGGTATGCGCTGGGCATTGCCGTGAGCGCGGCGCTGGGGGCGGTTGTGGTGTCGCGGTTTTTGCGGTGGTGACGCCCAGCGAGTCGGCGCAGCTCTAGCAGCCTCGGATGTAACATTCACGTGCGGGTGAGGCGGAAGGCATAGTTGGCTCTTGCATGGACAGCACCGCCCGGCGAAGATTCGCGTATGTCACGCCCGCTCAATCTGCTCCGATCAGTGATCGCCCCCCTGACGGCGGCGGTGACACTAGCTGCGGTTGAACCCGCCAAGGCCTGCTCTTTGCCCGCGTATGAAGATGATGGGCGCTATGTTGGCGGCGACCTCATCACGCAAATCGCACGTAAAGCGGACACCATTCAGATTGTTCGCGTCACAGCGCGGCACCTCGTTTGGCGTACTTATACGGAAGGAGAGTGGTACTTACGCAACGGAGATACCAACGTCCCTGATCACGAACCGGAGTACGTTGATCAGTTCGTCTATGCGCTCTCCGTGGTCGAGACTCTGAAGGGCGCAACGGACACGGCGTCGTTCCTGTACGAACAGAATCCTCGCATTCTGGCGTACGGTGCAACGGAGCTTTTCCAAGCATATGGTCGGCAAGCGGACGCCGTCGCCTCGCACCCAAATCGGCTGCCCGACTGGCTACCGGAGCGCCCGGGCGACAACGGCACGGCGTTCACCGGCGGGGCGACACAAGAAGCAGGGCTTGGCCTCGGCGAATGCAACGGCCCCTACTTCGTCGACGTCGGTCAAACCTTCATTGCGCTCCGTGACAATATTGGGCGGCTCTATCCTTCTTCCGGCGGCTTTCCGCTGACAATCGACGCGGAATTTCGATCACGGGGTCTCAGGGAGCGCGTGTCCTTCAACATGCAATCCTTGATCCCGATTAGGGACAACACCGACCCTCTTTTAACTCGGCTCCGCGAAGCACTGGCGCAACATCGCTGAGTCATTCAGCCTAAGAAAAGCGATGCGGTGGTGTAACCGCACGCATCCTCCGCGCGACCTTCCCACCAAGGAGGGCCGCCGCCCATGTTGGCTCGTGTCAAACGCTACGCTCCCACCGCGATTTCGCTGTTCGCGGCTGCCGTCTTTCTCGACAGCCTGCGCTACAAATTCACCGATCACCCGAACACGCAGGAAATTTTCGGCCGGCTCGACGGCTGGGCCGGCTCGCTCGGCGCGCCGGGCCTGTTCGCCCACACGGGCCTTTTCAGCCAATACGCAATCGGCAGCGCTGAACTCGCCGCTTCGACGCTGCTGCTGCTCGGCCTCCTCCCCCGCTTCGCCCGGCTCAATGCGCTCGGCGCCGCGATCGGGTTCGCTGTCATGACCGGGGCGGTGAGCTTTCATCTCTTCACGCCGCTCGGCATCGATCCGAACAATGACGGCGGCGGTCTGTTCGCGGCGGCGGTGACGATCTGGCTCACGTCGATCGCGCTGCTCGTCATCCGCCGCAACGAGATCGCCGGACTGTTGACCGATCTCGCCTGCGCCTTCGTCCCCTCCCCGCAACCGCTCTCTGCGCCCATGCGCGCGCCTGCTCACGCTCGAGGATAACATGCGCAAACTCGTCTTCGCTCTCGTTTTAGGATTCGCCCCGCTCATGACGACGCCCGCCCACGCCGACACCCCGCCGGTGCACACAGGCCTGCTCTCGCGCGTCGCCGTCGGCGGTTACGATCCGGTGGCGTATTTCACCGACGGCCGCCCCGTGCGCGGCAGCGCCGAGCATCGCGTGACGCACCAGGGCTACGAGTATCGCTTCGCCAGCGCCGCGAACGCCGCCGCCTTCCGCGCCGCGCCTGCGCGCTACCTGCCGCAATATGGCGGCTATTGCGCCTGGGCGGTGGCGAACGGCTACACCGCCGCTGGCAATCCGCAGAACTGGCGCATCGTCGATGGCAAGCTCTATCTGAACTACAATGACGAGATTCAATCACGCTGGGAGCGCGGCATTCCGGGCTTCATCCGCAGCGCGAACGCGAACTGGCCGGGCGTGTTGCGGCGCTAGCCGGTCTGAACCGCCGCCGCAGCGCCCGCGAGCGCTGAGCCGACCGCGGGCGTGACGCGCTGCAGACGGCCGTCGTTCGCCGCCGCGACGGCGGCGACGCCGCTCGTGCGATCGAACGTCACTTCGGCGTACCAGAGCGTGTTCGAGCCGTTGTGCCAGAGCGCGTCGCCGCGCTTGACCCAGCCCATGGCGTAGTCACCCCCGAACGGCGGCGTGTGCAGAGTGCGCCAGCTTTCGGCGTTCAGGAACGCAGCGCCGTCGCGATGCGCGGCGAGATACTTGAGCACGTCGTCGAACGCGGCGTGCACGCGCCCGGCGGGGCCGAGCACGGCGGGATTATCCGTGATTGCGTCGCCGGGCAGGTGCGGGCGCAGGCCGCCGACGAGCCCGCCCGCGTGCCCCGCCGGCTGATCGTAAGCCGCGCGCGCGCCTGGCGCGCCGAAGCCGGCGCTCGCCATGCCGAGCGGCTCGAACACGTGGCGGCGGATCAGCGTCTCCCAGGAGGCGCCGAGCTTGGCTTCCAGCATGGCGCCGGCGATGACGTAGCCGTTGTTGGAATAGAGAAAGCTCTGCTCTTTCGGCCCGATCGGCTCTTGCCGCAGCGCTTGGCGCGCAAACGCCACGCGCTCCTCACGCGGATCCTCGTTCTCGCGCCGATAGCGGACGAAATCGGTGATCGGCAGGTTCGCCTGGAGGCCGGCGCGGTGGCTGAGCAAATGCCGGAAGTTGGCGTCGCGATACTCAGGCCGCATGTCAGCGATCGCGCCAGCGAGGACGGCGCCCACTGTATCGTCCCACGAGACGGCGCCGGCCTCGACGCAGCGCGCGACCAAAGTCGATGTCATCGACTTTGTGATCGAGCCGAGGTGCCAGACATCTTGAGTCGTTACCTGCTCACTACGGCCCTGGACGCGAACGCCATCGGCGAGATCGAGACGGCGGCCGTCACGATGCGCCGCTGCAGCCGCAAGCGCCGGTGCACCGGCTTCTGCGCGAAGCGCCCGCAAGCGCTCGATCGTCAGCGGCTGAACCGGCGCGGCCTGCACTTCGCCGCGCGCGAACACGAGCGGCAGCCGGGCGCCCTGCGTGAACACGCCGTCGATGCGTCCGTTGACGAGCCGGCCTTCGTAAGAGGCGTTGATCGACGGGAAGCGCAACCGCAGCCGATCGCCTTCGACCCGGACGGAGTTCGCCGGGATAGCATCCTCGCCCTGGTCGAGGCTGTAGAGATCGGCGCCGCCCTCGCGGACGACGAGGCGCAGCCGCAGCCGCTGCGACCCAGCTTCGAGCACGCCGTTCCATTCGCCGGCGAACGCGCCGGGCGCGGCCTCCTGCGCGCACGCCGCCGACCACGGCAGCCATGCCGCTAGGGCGCCTAGAATAAGCGGTCTGCGCGTCAACATGAGTTCTCCCTCGCCTTTGCCCTGTCCCTATAGTCGCATTGACGCGGGATTTATGACGGGGTTTATGTCCGCCTCGCGCGCAGCTGTGGAAACACGGCCCAATCCTCAAGGATTTCAACGATGAAAGTCCTCGTCCCGGTCAAGCGGGTGCTCGATTTCAATTTGAAGGTCCGGGTCAAGCCGGACGGATCGGGCGTCGATCTGTCGAACCTCAAAATGTCGATCAATCCGTTCTGCGAAATCGCGGTCGAGGAAGCCGTGCGCATGAAGGAAGGCGGCGGCGGACACGCGAAAGATGCGGCGACGGAAGTCGTCGCCGTTTCGATCGGCCCGGAGCAGGCGCAAGAGACGATCCGCAACGCGCTCGCCATCGGCGCCGACCGCGGCATCCTGGTGAAAGCCGAAGGCGAAGTCGAACCGCTCGCGGTCGCGAAGATTCTCAAGGGCGTGATCGACGCCGAGAAGCCGGACCTCGTGATCCTCGGCAAACAAGCGATCGACGACGACAACAACGCGACGGGCCAGATGCTCGCCGCCCTGCTCGATTGGCCGCAAGCGACGTTCGCCTCGAAGATCGTGCTCGCCGACGGCAAGGCGACAGTGACACGCGAAGTCGACGGCGGCCTGCAGACGATCGACGTCGACCTGCCGGCGATCATCACGACCGACCTGCGCTTGAATGAGCCGCGCTATGCTTCGCTGCCGAATATCATGAAGGCGAAGAAGAAGCCGATCGACGTCAAGACGCCGGCCGATTTCGGCGTCGACACAGCGCCGCGTTTGAAGACGGTGAAGACGGCCGAGCCGGGCAAGCGTCAGGCCGGCATCAAGGTCAAGACTGCCGCTGAACTGGTCGGCAAGCTCAAGGAAGCGGGAGTTCTCTGATGGCCGTTCTCGTTGTTGCAGAGCACGACAATACGTCGGTGAAGGACGCGACCAACAAGGTCGTGACCGCCGCGAAGGCGATGGGCGGCGATGTCGACGTGCTGGTCGCCGGCTCGAACGCCGGCGCCGCGGCGCAGGCGGCGGCGAAGATCGACGGCGTGCGTAAGGTGCTGCACGCCGACGGCGCGACTTTGGCGAAGCAATTGGCCGAGCCGATGGAAGCCTTGATCACGCCGTTGATGGCAAACTACGACGCTGTGCTCTTCCCGGCGACGACGACGGGCAAGAACGTCGCCCCGCGCGTGGCGGCGAAGCTCGACGTCATGCAAGTGTCGAACGTGATCGGCGTCGAAGGCGCCGACACGTTCGTGCGCCCGATCTACGCCGGCAATGCGATCATCACCGTGCAGGACAGCCAGCCGAAGAAGGTGCTGACGGTGCAGCCGACTGCGTTCAAGGCGGCCGGCGCCAGCGGCGACGCCGCGGTCGAAACCACCGCCGCCCCATCGGGTCCGTTCAAGTCGGCGTTCGTCGGCGAAGAGTTGGCGAAGTCGGATCGCCCGGAACTGACGGCCGCGAAGCGGATCGTCTCGGGCGGACGTGCGCTGGGCTCGAGCGAAGAGTTCCACAAAGTGCTCGAGCCGCTGGCCGACAAGCTGGGCGCCGCGGTCGGCGCGTCGCGCGCGGCGGTCGACGCCGGCTACGCGCCGAACGACTATCAGGTCGGCCAGACCGGCAAGGTGGTTGCCCCGGAACTCTACGTCGCGGTCGGCATTTCCGGCGCGATCCAGCACCTCGCCGGCATGAAGGACAGCAAGGTCATCGTCGCCATCAATAAGGACGAAGACGCGCCGATCTTCCAAGTCGCCGACTATGGCCTAGTGGCGGACTACAAGACCGCGGTGCCAGAGCTGATGGACGAACTGAGCAAAGCGGGCGTCTGAAGTGGAGCGCGGGCGTCCTCGCCCGCGCTATTCTTTGCCATCGAGAGCGCGGGCGGCGACGCACGCGCTCCACAGAACCCTTGCGCGCCGCCCGGCCCTATGCTGCACTGCAACAAGATTTGCATTTCAGCGGCGCCTGAGCGCCTATGGCTGGTAACATGACCAACATTAAAACGGTCGGCGTGGTGGGCGCCGGGCAAATGGGCAACGGCATCGCGCACGTCTGCGCGCTGGCCGGCTACGACGTGCTGCTGCACGACGCCGATACCGCCCGAATCGACGCGGCGCTGGGAACCATCGGCAAGAACCTCGGCCGCCAAGTCCACCGCGAGACGATCAGCCAGGCGGACGCAGATACCGCCCTGAAGCGGATCAAGCCGGCGGCCTCGCTGAAGGAGTTCGGCGCTGCGGACTTCGTGATCGAATCCATCGTCGAGCAGGACGACGCCAAGAAAAAGGTATTCGCCGACCTGCGCAGCGTGCTGAAGCCGGAAGCGATCCTTGCGTCGAACACCTCTTCTATCTCGATCACGCGCCTTGCGGCCACGACGGACCGCCCGGATAAATTCATCGGCGTTCACTTCATGAACCCCGCGCCGGTCATGGAGTTGGTCGAGATCATCCGCGGTCTCGCCACGAGCCAGGAGACGTACGACACGTCAATCGCGTTCGTGAACAGCCTCGGCAAGAACATCGCCAACGCCGAGGATTTCCCGGCGTTCATCGTCAACCGCGTGCTGGTGCCGATGATTAACGAGGCGATCTACACACTCTATGAAGGCGTGGGTTCGGTCGAGGCGATCGACAAATCGATGCGGCTCGGCGCGCACCATCCGATGGGTCCGCTCGAACTTGCGGATTTCATCGGCCTCGATACCTGCCTTTCGATCATGCAGGTGCTTTACGAGGGCCTCGCGGACTCCAAGTATCGCCCCTGCCCGCTGCTCGTTAAATACGTCGAAGCCGGCTGGCTTGGCCGCAAGACTCAGCGCGGCTTCTACGACTATCGCACCGATCCTCCGACGCCGACGCGCTGACAGCCGTCGGCTTTTTCACATCGAGAGAAGTGCGGGCGCGCGGGCGTTCTGCCCACGCGCCCCGCTTCATGCGCGTCACGCGGCCATGCCCGCCATCAGCACATAGCCGTGCGCCACATACGCCGCGACGGCGATGGCGAACGCGCCGCCGATGGCGAGTTCGAGCAGTGTGATTGCTTTGCGCATTGATGTCCCTCGGCAACACGGACGGGGAGGTGTCCGCGCCGCGGAGATAAGGGCGATGCGCAACGGCAAAATGGCGCCAGCGTTAAATCGCGTTGAATTCGCCCGCTTTCATCCCAGCGCTTGCAAGGATGCAACAGCTGCTCGAGCCACGCGCTCAGCGCTCGAACACCAGAGAGAAGTTGTTCGCAGGCATCTCGATGATTTCGCGCAGGCGCAAGCCCTGCGCATTTGCCGCCGCTTCGACGTCAGCGACGTCGCGGACGCCGAAAGCCGGATCGCGGGCTTTGAGCCATTGCTCGAACTGTTCGTTGGAGGGCGCGGTGTGGGCGCCGCCGCGTTTGTAGGCGCCATAAGTGTAGAGCACGCCGCCTTCGCGCAACAGCCGGCCCGCGCCGGCCATGAGCCCAAGCGTGGCCTCCCAGGGCGAGATGTGGATCATGTTGATCGCGAGGATGGCGTCGAACAGGCCTTCGACGCCCCACTCCGGCTCGCGCACGTCGATCGCAAGCGGCGGCGCGACATTGGGCAGCCCTTCGGTCCATGCGGCTATGCTCGTGCGCGCCGAGGCGTCGGGGTCGCTCGGCTGCCAGCGCCAGCCGGGCTCGGCCTTGGCGAAGAAGGCGGCGTGCTCGCCCGTTCCCGAGGCGATCTCCAGGACGCGCGCCTCACGTGGGAGCACACGCCGCAGCACGGCCAGGATCGCATCCTGATTGCGGGCTGTGGAGGGCGAGCGCTGTCGGGCGTCGGTCATGGCAGGACGACAACCATTAGCCACACTCCAGAGGAAAGCGCAGCGCCCTTTGGTTGCGCGCTGGTGACGCGTTGGGCTCGGCCATTATGGTCCGCGGCATGCGCGCGCCCATCCCGCAACGCATCGCGCCGCTGACTTGGCGCAAGCCGGCCGTGCTTTGCACGCCGCTTGCGCTGATCTGCGCGATCGGCTGGCCCGCCGCGGCCTTCTGGCAAGAGCCGAACATACAGCGGCTGACGCTGGCGGCCGGCATGATCGTATTCGCGCTGGCGCTCTGCTCGCTTGGCGCGAGCTGGACGCTGGGACGCGCGCCGAGGACGCGGCTGACCGCCGTTCTCCACGTCGTCGGCGCGGGCGCGGCGGTCGCCCTGCTGGCGCCCTTCGCGCTGACCGAGCTGCTCGCCGCGGCATCGGGGCAAACGGGGCTCGAATCGGGCGCCGTTTCCGCCGTCTCGCTCGGCGTGGCGATGGCTCCGCTTGCGCTGATTGTCGGCCTCCCCATCGCGACCGTCTCGGGCGTCGTCTTCGCCTGGCTCGCGTTGGCGCGCGGCGCGCAGACCTAGACATTTCGGCGCCGTTGCGGGCGCCGGCATTTTCCCGTTCGCCGCCGTTGCGCCGGAAGCGGACGGCGCCCATAAGGAGCGCTGGCGCGGGACGCTCCCAGGTACAGAGCTGGACAATTGATCTACCTGCCGATCGCCGAAATGCCGGTGAACGTGCTGCTCATCTTGTTGGTGAGCGGCGGGGTCGGCTTCGTGTCCGGTCTCGTCGGCGTCGGCGGCGGCTTCATCATGACGCCGGCGCTGATGTTCATGGGCGTGCCTGCTCCCGTCGCCGTCGCGACCGGCGCGAGCCAGATCGCGGCGACTTCGTTCTCCGGCATCATGACGCAGACCCGGCGCAAGTCGGTCGACTGGCGCATGGGCATGCTGTTGTCGACGGGCGGCATCGTCGGCAGCGCCTCGGGCGTGTGGCTGTTCGAGCGTTTGCTCGCGCTCGGCCAGCTCGATCTCATCGTTTCGCTCCTCTATCTGCTGCTGCTCGCGAGCGTCGGCTTTCTCATGCTGCGCGAGAGCTATCATCATTGGCGCGGCCGCGAGGCGCAGGGCGTTTCAATCCTGCGCCGCCCGATCAAGACAGTGGCGCACACCTTGCCCTTTCGCCTGCGGTTTCCGCGTTCGGGACTCTATATCAGCGTCATTCCTCCGCTCGTGCTCGGCTTCGGCATCGGCGCGCTGGCGGCGATCATGGGCATCGGCGGCGGCTTCATCCTGATCCCGGCGATGATCTATCTCCTGCGGATGCCGACGAACGTCGTCATCGGCACGTCGCTGTTTCAGGTGCTCATCACGGCCTCGCTCATCGTCGTGCTGCAGTCGGCGGCGACGCAAACAGTGGATCTCGTGCTCGCGGGCCTGCTGATGCTCGGCGGCGTCATCGGCGCCCAGATGGGCGTACGGCTGGGCGCAGGCCTCAAAGGCGAGACCGTTCGCGGCGTGCTCGGTGCGCTGCTGCTGGCGGCGAGCGCCAAATTCCTTTGGGATCTCGTGGTGCCGCCGGCCGAACGGTACGTGTTGGGCGGGGGGCTGTGGTGAAGCGGCTCGTTCTCGCGCTCTTCTTGCTCTGCTCGCCGGCGGCGGCGCAGGCGCCGGCGGACGTAGCCGACTTGCCCGCGGGCGTCGCCGAAGAATCCATCGTCGTGAGTTCGGATTACCGCGGCTCCTACGTGACGGTGTTCGGCGTCAATCCCGACCGCCGCGGGCGCGGCGACATCGTCGTCGTCGTACGCGGGCCGAACGAAAGCGCCGTGGTGATGCAGAAACGGCGTGTGTTCGGGCTTTTGGTCAACGGCGATCCCGTGCGCTTCAGCGAAGCGCCCTCGTTCTTCGCGGTCTTGAGCAACCGGCCGCTCCGCTCGATCGCGAGTCCGCAATCGATCTGGCGTTATCAGCTCGATCCTGCGGCGTCGGCTCAGCTCGAGAGTTCGACGGGCGACACCGACCCTTCGGCCTACCGCGCCGCCTTGGTGCGGTTGCGGCGGGCGCAAGGGTTGTATCAGGAGTTCGCCAGCGGCGCGACGCCGGATCAGCGCAGCGGGCTCACCATGTACCAGGGCGGGCTCTTCCGCGCCGTCGTGCGCTTGCCCGCGAATGCGCCGATCGCGCAATATCACGCCGACACTTATCTTTTCCGCGACGGGCGGCTGATTTCGGCGCAACGCATTCCGATCAGCATCAGACGTGTCGGCATCGAACGGCGCATCCATGATCTCGCTACCAAGTTTCCCTTCATTTATGGGCTTTTGACGGTGATGCTCGCGCTTGCCGCGGGATGGGTCGCGGCGTTTCTGTTCCGGCGCACGTGAACGAGCCGCCGCCCCTTCTTCCGCGCGCCGCGCTGCGGCTGGGTTTCCTCGGCCTTGCGCCGCTTGCGGTCGGCGCACTGGTGTCGTTGTCGCAGCATCACGAAACGGCGCTGTTGGGGGCGATTGGGTTTTCACTCTATGCGGCGGTGTTGCTTTCGTTTCTGGGCGGCGTCCGCTGCGGCTTCGAACTGATGCGCGCGCCGCAGGCGCCGGAGGGTTTGCGGCTTCTGTTCAGCGCTTTGCCGGCGCTTGCCGGGTGGGCGCTGGCGTTGTTGGTCGTGCTCGTGCCCGCGGCGATTGCGGCGGCCTCCGCGTTCGCGGGACTGTTCGCGGCGCAATATGCCTGGGATCACCGCAGCGCCGCCGACGCGGGCGCGCCGCTCTGGTATCCGCTGCTGCGCCAAGTGCTGACGGGCGGGGCGATGATCATCTGCTTGCTCATTCCTCTCGCGACGGCTTTGCACCGGATCTAGTCGGCGAGCAGCCGATCGCCCACCACCGGCAGCACGCGGTCTTTGCCCAGCACCAGCGCCGTCACGCCGTCAGCGAAGAGCGGCGCGTAGACGTCGTCACACACATTGAGCCCGCCGGTGAACGCGCCGAACGCCGGCATGACCAAGCGCGTCCCATCTGTCGCGAAGCACCTCCGCCGCACACTGCGGCCGCGGCCGCTGACTTTCGCGCACGGATGCAGATGGCCGGCGATCTCGCCGGGCGCGGCGCCTTCCGTCGGTTCGTGTCGCAGCACGAGCGAGCCGATGTGCAGCACCTCGCGCACAGCGCCACCGAGCGTTTCCGGCGCGCGGCCGTCGTGATTGCCTTCGACCCAGATCCAATCGCAGCGCGACATGAGCAGCTTCAGCAGATCGCGGTCACGCGCATCCATGCGCTGCGGGCCGCCGCCGTCGTGGAACGAGTCGCCGAGCGAGACGATGATGTCGGGCGAGAGGCGCAGCATGAGATCGGTGAGCTTCATCAGCGCCGCGTGCGTGTCGTAGGGCGGCAGCATCTGACCGCGGATCGCGTAGGCCGAGCCCTTTTCGAAGTGGATGTCGGAGACGATCAGCGTCTTCGCGTCGGCGACCCAGAGCGCGCCTTCCGGCAGCGCCGTCGCCAGCGTGTCGCCGAGCTTGAATTCGACATTGGCGCCCGCGATCGCCATCGGCGGCATCGCCCGCGCGCTCTTACGGCGCGGACGTTCCGGCTTCGCGGCGGGGCGATGCAGCATCGGCATGGGCGGCGATCAGACCGGATTCTTCAGGGCGTGACGATGGGAAAGTTGGGGTCCGGTGTATCGAACACCTGGTTCAAGCCTTCAAGGGCGCGTCTGTCGCCGCTGATGCGGATGGTTCCGGATATCACCGCCCGCCGCATCGTCCCGGTCGCCATCGCCCGAAGGAAGTCGGCGCGGGATGCCGTAAGCGTGGGAGCCCGCTCCAGCGTCACGTCGCGCTCGTGCACCAAGACGCCATTGGCGATGCTGACGGCGAAGCGCTCGTTGCGCTCCGGGAAGACCAGGTTGAAGGCGAAGCGCCGCTCGCCCAGCCGCTCGGGATTGAGGCGCACGGCCAGCAGATCGAGGATGTACGAAGTCGGCGTGGCGGCGACGAGATCGGCGCTCTGCACCTGGCTCGGCCGGTTCGGCGGCCCCTCTTCCAGCTCGCGCGCGGCGACCAGATACATGTTGCGCCAGATCGCGCTCTCGGCCTGATACGCCATTTGCCGGTGCGTACGCGCGAGCAGCTGGCGCGCCGCGGCGTTGTCCGGCGCGGCGAAGACGAGGTGATTGAGCACGCGCGCAGCCCAGCGATAATCGCCTTCATCGAACGCGCGCTGGCCTTCCGCCAATACACGCTCGGCGCCGCCCATGGCGCGCACGAAGCGCGTCGCCTCCTCCTCCGGCGGCAATGGATTGAGATTGGCGGGATTGGCGTCGTACCAGCCCATGTAACGCTGATAGATGGCGCGGGAATTGTGCATCATCGTGCCGTAATAGCCGCGGTTGAACCAGCGGCTGGCGAGCGGCTCCGGAAGCCGCACCTGCTCGGCGATCTCGCGGTCGGTGTAGCCGGAATTCATCAGCCGCACGGTCTGATCGTGTAGATATTTGTAAGCGTCGCGATGGCTGGCGATGAAATCGCGCACCCGCGCGTTGCCGAAGCGCGGCCAGCCGTGGCTCGTGACCATGACCTGCGATTGATCGCCGTAGAGGCGCAGCGACTCGGTGAGATAGTCCGCCCACGCCTTCGCATCGCGCACGAGCGCGCCGCGCGGCGTCAGCACGTTGTGCATCGAGACGTTGGCGTTCTCGGCGAGGCACAGCACGCCGAGATCGGGCAGGAAGAAGTTCATCTCCGCCGGCGCTTCGGTCTCGGGCGTCAGCTGAAACACGATGCGGACACCGTCGATCGCCAGCGTCTCGCCGGTGCGCGCGATCGTGCGAGTCGGCGGGATCAGCGTGAACGTGCCGGCCGAGATGGCGAGACCGATGCCGGAGCTCATTTGTCCCTCGGGTCCGGGCGTGAGCCCAGAACCAAATTGGTAGAGCGCACGCCGGCCCATCGCGTTGCCGGCGATGACGTTCTCCGTCACCGCGTGCTCCATGAAACCATCCGGCGCGATGATCTCGACGCGCCCTGCCGCCAGAGCAGCCTCATCCACCACACCGCGCACGCCGCCGAAATGATCGACGTGGCTATGCGTATAGATGACGGCGACGACCGGTTTGGCGCCGATGTCCTCGCGATGACGCGCGAGCATCAGCGCTGCGAACGCGGATTCGGCGCTGGTCAGCGGATCGACGATGATGAGGCCAGTGTCGCCGACGATGATCGTCATGTTCGACACATCGAAACCGCGCACCTGGTAGACTCGGTCGGTGACCTGGAAGAGGCCGGCGCGCGCGAGCAGGCCAGCGTGACGCCACAGGCTCGGGTTCACCGTTTCCGGCGCCGGACCTCGCAGAAAATCATACGCCGTGAAGTCCCACACCACGCGGCCGTCGGCGGTGCGGATCTGCGGCTCTGGGTTGGCGGCGATGAAGCCGCGCGCGGCGAAATCCTCGTCCTCGCGATCGCTCCATGGCAGCGTGCGCGAAAACTCCGCATTCGCGGCGCGCGTGGCGTCGGTGACCTGAGCTTCGGCCGCGCCGATCAGCGCGATGCCGAGCGCCGCTATCAGTATGCTGCGCATCGTCTCCCCCGTCTTGTTGCAAGCTGCGCCGGCTCAGGGCCGAGCGCAATGCTGACGTTGCGTCGCGCGCATGGCTCGCGAGCGGCGCGACCCGCTCTGTTCGCAGTAGCCATCCTCACGCGAGAGCGAGAGGCGGGGCGCGTCGGACGCGCTGAGGTAGTCTCTAGTGTGCGTTGGCTGTCGCCAGACAACGCTGCGCGTCGAACGCGCCCCGTTGCGGTCTGTGCTCGCCGGCGCCGTCGCGGGAGGTGTATTCACTCCTGGAGGCGGCTCGGCCGGCGGCGTGTGTCGCCTTCCCCGAAGAAGACGCAGGCCCCAGCGGTTATGACCCCGCCGGCTTCAGGCTTCGCTTTCGCAACGCCTCACGCTCGACCGCAGCCCTCACATTTCAAAGCTTCGGAGCTCTTCGAAACCCTCTCGTGTGAGAGCAAGCGCATTATACTTCAGCTTTCCAGCGGTCGGATTGATTTTGTTCGGCTCGTTTGTTTTCAGCGGGTTGCGCGCGAAAAGCCGTGGATAGAGGCGGTTGCTATCCCCGCATCCAGGCGTGGAGCTTGACGCTTCAGAAGCAGATCGGACTCGCCGGCGCCTCGCCAAATATGCCGAAAGGCCCCGCCTCCAGACTCGGTTCCGCAAGTTCGGCGGGCCTCACCTCCTCTGTCATCGCGCTTGCGCGCGATGACAGCTCCTCCATCGAGGAGGAGCGGGGCGCTATGCTTGGCGCGGCTGTAGCTATTTGGGCGGATGCTCTAGCCCCATGCCCGAAAGGCCGTCAGCTCATCGCTTCTTCGATCAGCGCCGCGGCATCCGCCAGGATGGCCTCCTCCGCCTCGCCTTGGACGCCGACGCGGCCCATTTCCAGCATCACCGGCGCGGCGAACGGCGAGACGTGGGGCAGGTCGCGGTGGATGATGCGGCCTTTGACGCGCCGCAGCAGCGCGCCGACGCGGCGGAGATCGAGATAGCCTTCGCCGGCGTCGGCGAACGCGGCCTGCATCAGGATGTGATCGGGCTCATACTGCTTCAGCACGTCGTAGATGAGGTCGGATGAGAACGTGACTTGGCGGCCGGTCTTCTTGGCCGCGCCCGGCATCTTGCGCTCGATCATGCCGGCGATGACGGCGCATTTCGAGAATGTCGACTTCATCAGCGTCGATTCCGCCAGCCAGCTTTCGAGATCGTCGCCCAGCATGTCCTCGTCGAACAGCGCGTCGAGATCGAGATCGCCCATGGGCTCCAAGCCCCACACCGCCATCGCGTATTCACTGGCGAGGAAGCCGAGCGGATGCTTGCCGGCGCGTTCGAGGCGGCGCGTGATGAGGACGCCCAGCGTCTGCTGCGCGAGGCGGCCATCGAACGGATAGGCGACGAGATAATGCTTGTTGGCGCGCGGGAAGGTTTCGACCAGCATCTCGTCCGGCGCCGGCACGATCGAGCGCCGCTTCTGCAGCTTGATCCATTCGCGCACTTGCGGCGGCAGGTTCTTCTGCTTCTTCGGCTCGTGCAGCATCTGCCGCACGCGATCGGCGAGGAAGGTCGAGAGCGGAAACTTGCCGCCGGCGTACGACGGAATGCTTGGGTTCTCGGCGCCGACGGCGGGCACGACCAGCGCGTCGGTTTCGCGCTGGCCGATGAAGCGCAGCACCTGGCCAGCGAAGATGAAGGTGTCGCCGGGCGTCAGGCCTTCGATGAAATATTCTTCGATCTGCCCGAGCCTGCGGCCGGCGACGAGCGGGCGCGGACCTTCGCTTTTCGGCGTGCCCGGCCGCGGGCGGGCGCCGACACTGTGCGCCATGCGCACGTCGAGCATCTCCGATTCGACGATGGCGCCGACATTCATGCGATGCTGCTGCGCGACGCTGGCGTTGCGCGCGCGCCAGCGGTGGGTGTGCGGATCCTGGACGATGCGGCGGTAGCGGTCGTAGGCCCTGAGCGCGTAGCCGCCGGTGGCGACGAGATCGATCGTGCGATCGAACTGCGCGCGCGGAAGATCGGCATAAGGCGCCGTTGAGACCACTTCCTCGTAGAGCTCGTCGGCGTCGAACGGTTCGCCGCAGGCGCAGCCCATGATGTGCTGCGCCAGGCAATCGAGGCCGCCGATGCGGCGCTGTTCGCCGTCGAGTTCGCCGTCCATCACCGCATCCTGCGCACAGCGGCATTCGAGCACTTCGAAACGGTTGCTCGGCGCGAGCAACGCGCGCGAGGGTTCGTTGTAGCGGTGATTGGCGCGGCCGATCCGCTGCACCAGGCGCGAGCAGCCTTTGGGTGCGCCGATCTGGATAACGAGGTCGACATCGCCCCAGTCGATGCCGAGATCGAGCGTCGAGGTGCAGACCACGGCGCGGAGCTGGCCCGCGGCCATCGCCGCTTCGACCTTGCGCCGCTGGCCGACATCGAGCGAGCCGTGATGCAGCGCGATCGGCAGCGCGTCGTCGTTGATGCGCCAGAGCTCCTGGAACGTCATCTCCGCTTGTGCGCGCGTGTTGACGAAGACGAGCGCCAGCTTCGTACGTTTGATGGCTTCGTAGATTTCCGGCATCGCGTGGCGCGCGGTGTGGCCAGCCCAGGGGATGCGCGCGTCGGAATCGAGCACATCGACGACCGGCTGCGCGCCGGGCGGAGCGCGGACAATCACGCCAGCTATTCCCCCTCCCCCTTGCGGGGAGGGGGTTGGGGGGCGGGGGGCGTGCAGACGATCAGGCGCCTGCGCGGCGGAACGCCCCCCCTCCGGCCGCTTCGCGGCCATCTCCCCCGCAAGGGGGGAGGTTTGTTCGCGCGAGCCCAACAGCCAACGCACCAGTCCCTCTTCGTCCGCCACCGTCGCGCTCAGGCCGACGCGGCGATGCGCCGGCGCCCAGCGTTGCAGGCGCGCCATGGCGAGGGCGAGGAGATCGCCGCGCTTCGTCGGGGCGAGCGCGTGGGCTTCGTCGATGACGATCGTCTGCAGGTCTTCGAAGAAGACGCGCGCGTGTTCGGAGGCGATCAGCAGGCAGAGCTGCTCGGGCGTCGTCAGCAGAATATCCGGCGGATGCGCGCGCTGGCGTTGGCGCTTGTGCGGCGGCGTGTCGCCGGTGCGCGTTTCGATCCGCACGCTGAGTTTCATTTCGCGCACCGGCGTCTCGAGATTGCGCGCGACATCGGTGGTCAGCGCCTTCAGCGGCGAGATGTAGAGCGTGTGCAGCTTGTGCGGCCGGCGCAGCCCGCCCTGCTCGGCCAAAGGCGCCAGCTCGATCAGGCTGGGCAGGAAGCCGGCGAGCGTCTTGCCTGCGCCGGTCGGCGCGATCAGCAGCGTCGAGAGCCCATCTTGCGCCCGCCGCACCAGTTCGAGCTGATGCGCGCGCGGGGCCCAGCCGCGGCTGGCGAACCAGGCGGCGAACGGCTCCGACAGAACGGGGACGCGGGCGTCCATCGACCGTTGATCCTCGCTTGGCGCGCGCTTGTCGACGCCCTATTGCGCAAGCGGCCCGCGCCGCCAACGTGGCGGGCCGATGTGGAGTTTCAATATGCGTTTTGTGTTCTTGGCCGCCGCCGCGGCGCTGGCCGGCTGCGTCGCCGTCGACGTCACCGAAACGGGGCGGCCGAGCGTGCGGGAATCCATCGTGCCGGCGCAGGCGCAGCGGGCCTATGACGAGCTGCACTTCTCGCCGGCGATGCGGGCCGGGGATTACGTGTTCTTGTCCGGCGTCGTCGCCGGCTTGCCCGAGAGCCAGCGCGGTGATCCAGCGGCGGTGGACGCAGCGTACGAGCGCGCCTTCCGCATCGTCGGAATGGTGCTCGGCGAGGCCGGCGCCGAGTGGAGCGATGTGGTCGAGATCACCACCTATCACACCGATCTGCCGGCGCAGTTCGAGGCGTTCTCGCGGGTGAAGGACCGCTATGTCCCCGAGCCCTATCCGGCTTGGACCGCGATCGATGTCGACCGGCTGTTGCCGGACGACGGCATGGTCGAGATTCGCGTCATTGCCTACGCGCCGCGCGACGGCGATTGAGCGGCGCGACGGCGCATGGCATCAAGGTGGTATGAGCTATCGGTCGCTCGATCCGCGCCATATCGTCAAAACCATCGAGCGGCTGCAGGAGCGGATCGACAGCCGCTTTCCGGGCGCCGGGCTCTCGCGCGTCTGCGGCGAGCTGTTGGCGACCGCGCATCAATCCTCAGGCCACGCCGCAAAGCTGGCGGAGCGCAACTGGCCGCTCAGGATCACCGTCGGCGTGATCCTGGCGCTCGGCGTCGCTGCTCAGTTCGCGGCGGCGAAGCTTCTGCACCTGGAGCGGTTCGAGGCCAATATCAGCCTGCTCGGAAGCCTCGAGGCCGCGGTCAACCTGCTCATCCTGTTTGGCGGCGCGGCCTGGTTTTTGCTGACGCTGGAGGAGCGGTTCAAGCGCCAGCAGGCGCTCGATGCGCTGCACGAACTGCGCTCGCTGGCGCACGTCATAGACATGCACCAGCTGACCAAGGACCCTACCGCCCTGGTGCAGGAGCGGGCGCCGCCACGTGCGATGACGGCGTTCCAGCTGACGCGCTATCTCGATTATTGCGCCGAGATGCTGGCGCTGATCGGCAAGCTGGCGGCGCTTTACGCCGAGCGGGTGCGCGATCCGGTGGTGATCGAGGCCGTCACCGAGATTGAGAACCTGACCACCGGTCTTGCGCGCAAGATCTGGCAGAAAGTCTCGCTGATCGGCGAACTGGAGGAAGGCAAACACGGCTGAGCTTTTACCAGTCGTAAACCCTTCCTTTCAGCGAATTCTAAGCAATCGCCGTTAGCTTAGCGGGCTGTCTCGGGGGCCTTGCGCAGTCATGAACGGCGACGAATTCGATCCGTCCGGATTGACCGCGCTGGTCGTCGACGACAACCATTTCGAACGCGGCATCTCGCTCGACCAGCTGCGCAGCATGGGCTTTCGCCGCGCTCTGGGCGCCGCCAACACGATGGAAGGCTGGGACACGCTCAAGAAGGCGAATCCCGACGTCATCATGCTGGAATGGTTCGACGGTGCGGGCGACGGGCTCGATTTCGTCCGCCGCGTGCGCCAGAGCGAAGAGGCGCCGAACCGGGCCGCCAGCATTTTCATGCTGACCTCGCGCGGCGCTTTGGCCGATGTCGAAACGGCGCGGCGCGCGGGCGTCGACGGCTATTTGAGGAAACCGATCTCGGCGCTGGCGCTGCAGCAGCGCGTGCGCACGGTCGTCACTAATCCCCAGCCCTTCATCGCGACGCCCACCTATGTCGGCCCCTGCCGGCGCAGGCGGCGGCCGGACCTCAACTATCTCGGCCCGCGCCGCCGGCTCGACGACGCCGCCGACGCCTCGCTCGACGACGCCGAGATCGAGGTGAAGGCGCAGCTCGCTCGCGCCAGCGTCGCCGCGCTCGAGGCGCACGCGAAGGCGCTGACCTCGGGCGACGCGAAGGCGGCGCGGCACGTGTTCAAGGCGGCGCAAGGGCTGATCGAAGTGGCCGAACAGATCGGCGATGCGATGCTCGCCTCGGCGACGCGGGAAATGGCGCGCTATCTGCAGGCGCAAGGCGCGACCGAGCGGCTCGATCCCGAAGTCGTGCGCACGCACGTCGCGGCGCTGCACCAGCTCGCGCACCTGCCGCACGCTTTGGGCGGCGAGCGCGAAGCCGTGGCCAAGAGCCTGAAGCGGATGGTGGACAAGAAGCTGCGCCAGCTCGCGAGCGACGCGGCTTAGTCCGCACGCCGCTCGGGCGGCTTCACGAACAGCAGCAGCGCAAAACCCGCGATCAGCAGGATGGCGATCGAGGCGAAGCCGGCGCGTTGGCTTTGGTACGCGTTGGTGAAGGTTTCGACGAGCAGCGGTCCGAGCCAGACGGTGGCGGATCCGGCGAGCGCGTAGAGGCCGAACAGCTCCCCTTCCATGCCGGCGGGCGCAAGCCGCGCCATCAGAGTGCGGCTGGAGGCATAGGCGGCGGTGATGGAGATGGCGATGATGACGGCGAAGGCCATGTAGCCAAGCTCGGGCGCGGTGCGAAAGAACGGGCCGTCCCAGGCGATCGCATTGGGATCGACCGGGATGAAGAACAGCATCGATGTCGGCGTCATCGACACCATGGCGATCAAACAGAGAAAGGTGACGCCGATCTCCAATGTCACCGCGCGCTTGGGGCCGACGCCGTGATCGAGCCAGCCGCCGACAAAGCCGCCGAGCACGGCGAAAATCGTCAGGATGACGCCGAAGGCGAGCATCTCGATGAGGCCCCAGCCCATCACGCCGGCGGCGTAGATGCCGCTGACGATCAGGATCGCGGTCTTGCCGTCGGCGTAGAACATGCGGGCCAGGAGAAAGAGCGCGACGTTGCGATAATCGCGCAGCTTGCGGATGGTGCGCACGACGTTGCCGACGCCGTGGCGCATGGCGTCGAAGAAGCGCTCGCCGGTCGTGTCGAGATCGCGCGTGTAGAGGAAGATCGGCGCGGCGAAGACGAGCAGCCAGAGCGCACAGACGATGGCGACGCTGCGGCTGGGCTCATGCGCGGCCGGATCGAGCCCGAACAGCGGCGCGTTCGGCAGAAACGCCCAATCCACCTGCCCCGGCAACGCAATCGTCAGCAGCACGAAGATCAGCAGCAGCACCGACGAGAGATTGCCGAGCGCGAGGCCGAGGCCGGAAACGTGCGGCAGCACGTCATGATGCGCCGCGCGGGTGATCATCGAATTGTGCAGCACCTCGGAATACGCGAACGAAATGCCGGCGAAGATGACAGCGGCGCCGACGCCCCAAAGCGGTAACCCTTGTCCGCCCGGCATCGCCCAATATTGCGCAGCTACGCTCGCTGCGAGCGTAAGCGTCACCGCCGCCAGCATCGGCTTGCGGCGGCCCATGCGATCGGTCGCTGCGCCGAGAAAGGGCGCGGTGAAGGCGACGAACAGGCCCGATATCTTGTGCCAGCCGGTGACCATCGCCTGGCCGCGCACAGGATCGCCGACAACGACGGTCGAGATGTACGGGCCCAGCACGTAGATGACGCACAAAAGAACGTACGGGTTGCGCGCCCACTCGTAGAGCGCCCAGCTCCAGGCGCCGCGGTCGATGCGAGCGGACGGCGGCAGCTAGTGGGTTCCTTTGAGTGCGGCGGCGGTTTCGCCGGCGATGCGCCGCAGTGCGGCTTCAGCGGCGGGCGATGCGGTGGGAAACGCGATGAAGCCGTGCGGCAGCGACTCGAAGCAATGATAGCTCGTCTTCACGCCGGCCTCCTGTAGACGATCGGCGTATTGCTTGCCTTGGTCGAGCAGCATGTCGAAGCCGGCGGTGTAGACCAGAGCCGGCGCAAGGCCGCGCAGATCCTCGGTGCGCAGCGGCGAGATGCGTGGGTCGCCCGGGTCGACGGCGCCGGGCAGGTATTGCTTCATGAAGAAGTCGACTGTCTCCGCCGTCAGCGGCCAGGCGTCGGCGAAATCGTGCATCGACGGTGTTTCGGAGGTGAAATCGACCGCCGGATAGATCAAGAGCTGCAGCACCGGCGGTTTCGTTTTGCGAAATTCCTGAGCGATGATCGCAGCAAAGTGCCCGCCCATCGAGTCGCCGCCGACAGCGGCCTTGCCGACCGGCGCGCCGAAGCGCGCGGCGTTGTCGACCGCCCATTGATAGGCTGCGATGCAGTCTTCGAGGCCGACCGGAAACTTGTACTCGGGCGCAAGCCGATACTCGACCGACATGACCGGCGCGCCGGCCTCCTTCGCGAGCATGCTGCAGAAGCGGTGCGCCGTTTCCAGCGATCCGACGACGCCGCCGCCGAAATGAAAATAGACCAGCATCGCCGCGGAATTGTCGCGCACGGTGGGCAGATAGAGCCGCGTCGGCACCGAATGGCTGCGGCCCGTCACGTACTGCTTCTCGATGCGAACGCCGCCGACCGGCTTGCCGCCGAACAGGTCCGAGCCGGCGTCGGTCTGCGCGCGCAGGATGTCGACCGTCATCCGCTCCCACGGAAGCGCCCGGGCGCGCGCCTGCGCCTCCAGGAACTGGAAGCGCGGATCGAGCGTCATACCGCGCACCGTGCGCGGCTCGCCGCCGGACGCCTTCACAAGCGCCTCGTTCGAACGCGACAAAGCAAGATGGACAAGCGCCTTGCGCAGCCAGGACAAGTCTTGCGTCTCCTCGGGTCAGCCTTGGCGCGGCGCGCCGTCGAGGCCCTTTAGGATGAGTCCAGTGGCGAAGTCCGCAGCCGCGTCGATGTCCGGCGGCGAACGGCGCAACATGGCCGAACCCACCTCTTGCGCGATGCCGATGCAGGCGCAAGCCAGATAATCGGCGTCGACGCGCGGCGCATCGCCATGGGCGATGGCGTCCTCGAGGCTTTGCCGCACCTCTTGGTAAACCGCCATCATCTCCGGCGTGTCCATCCGCACATGCGGTCGGCGCTGGTCGATCGGTAGGCCTTCGGGCGCGTTGTCCTCGACGATGAAGCGGAAGTAGGCGACGAACGCGCTGTGGAGATAGTCATCGAAGGACTTCGCGTTCTCACGAGCATGGCGGAGGATCGGCCGGAAGCGGCGGGCGCCGTCGTCGGCCAGGGCCTCGAACACCTCTTCTTTCGAGCGGAAGTAGTTGTAGAAGGTGCCGGAGGCGAGCTCGGTGCCGCGGATAATGTCGCGCACGGTCGCCGCCTCGTAGCCGAGCTGGGCGAAGACCCGCCGGGCGGCCACGAGAATGGCCTGCCGGTTGGCCACCTTGGTCCGCTCGCGCTTGCCGATCGGCTCGACGATCGCCGTCTCGTTCATGTGCATCTCTTAATGTCCAACGTTATGGCGGCACAAGAGTGACGCGCCGTCAATTTCTATGGTTGGCGACAGGCGGCGGGCGCTGGTAGCCAAGGGCATGAGCGACGAAACGCCCCCGCCCGCCGCCTACGCCGCAGGCAACGACCCGCTCGAGCGGGTCAAGGCGATGATCCGGTTTACGCCGCAGGCCGCCGCGCTCGGCATGGAGGTGACGCGGATCGAGCCGGCAAGGGTCTGGGGCCGCGTGCCCTACCGGCCGGATCTGGTGGGCGATCCGGAGACCGGCGTCATCGCCGGCGGCGTGCTGACGACGCTGCTCGACACGATTTGCGGCATGGCCGCGGTGGCGGCGATGGAGAGCCCGACCACGGTGGCGACGATCGATCTTCGCATCGACTACATGCGCGCGGCCGAACCCGGCCGCGACGTGCTGGCGGAGGCGCACTGCTACAAGCTCGGCCGCTCGATCGCGTTCGTGCGCGCCGTCGCCTACGAGGATAGTCCCGACAATCCGATCGCGCACGTGGCGTGCGCCTTCATGGTCAATTCGAGCGCAGGCCGTAAGTTCGGCGCGAACGTGCGGAAGAAGACGTGATGAGCGACACGCCGCAACAGCGCGTCGCGGCCGCGTTGGAGCGCATTCCTTATGCGCGCTTCCTCAATCTGCGCGCCGAACTCAAAGGCGATGAACTCACTTTGGTGATGCCGTACAGCGAACACCTGATCGGCAATCCGATGCTGCCCGCCTTGCATGGCGGCGTGGTCGGCGCGCTGATGGAAGTGACGGCGCTGACGCAACTGGCGATTGCGTCGAAAAGCGAACGCTTCCCGAAGACGATCGACATCGGCATCGATTATCTGCGCTCAGGCCGGCCGGTCGACACGTTCGCACGGGCGCGCGTCGTGAAAATTGGACGACGCGTTGCGAACGTGCAGGCGGAAGCCTGGCAAGGCGAAAAGAGCCAGCCAATCGCCACGCTGCACGGACATTTCATGACGCCGGAGGTGGAGGGCGGGTAGCTGCTTGAGCTAAGCCGACCCGCTGCGCCCTAATTCAGCACGCCGAACAGAAACAAGAGAATGATGATCGGCAGCGGGATGCCGATGGCCCAGAGGATGCAGCCTTTGCCGAGTTCTTCCATGGCGGCGTCTCCTCAGATCCGGGGTTTGCTCTGATACGCAACGCCGTCGTCGAGGCGCGGGCGCGTTTCCCATTTCGGGTGATGCGAGCCGAGCCAGGCGCCGGCGATCGATCCGGCAAGCCCTAGCGAGAGCGCGCCAACGGTCCACCAGGCGATCGTTGCGAGCGCGTCGGCCGTGTCTTCGGCGGTCGCGAGTTCGCTCGGGGCGGCGCCCTCGGCGTCGGTGGCGTCGCTCAATTCGCCGATGGTTTCGGCGACGCCCGATGGAATGGCGTCGCCGCTCGCGGTTGCGCCCGCGGTGAAGGTCGCGATCAGGATGGCGACGACGACGGCGAGCGCCCACACCATGAAGCCGGTGAGCAGGCCGCCGAAATGATCGGGAAAGCGCGCGCCGCGCGCGGCGATGTAGGCGCCGATCTGGAACGCCACCAGCTGCGCGAAGATCACGTAAAGCCCGCCGCCGATGCTGATGGTCTCGTCCTGGCGGTTGATCTCGAACGGGTTGAACGCCGAAGCGCCGATGGCGAGGCCGAGCACGTTCAACAGAAAGCCGATCGCGATCGCGGCGACGGCGCCGGCGACGATCGTCGGCCATTGGATCAATGGATGCGCGTAGTGGCGCCCCGCCGTGGTGTAGTCGGGCTCAAACAGGTAGGCGACCATGGACGTCCCTCCGGTCGAATATTGCTCGACCGGTAACGTGTGCCCGCCGGTTCCGTTCCCCTACCTAAGCAGCGTTCTTGCGCCGGGTGAGCGCGGCGAAATCGTGCAGCAGCTGCTCGGTGACGGCGCCCGGCTTGAAGGTCAGCCCGGCGATTTCGCGCACCGGGGTGATCTCGGCGGCCGAGCCGGTGAGGAAGCATTCGCTGAATGTCGGCAGCTCGTTCGGCCACATCGCGCGCTCGACCACTTCGATCCCGCGCTGGCGCGCGAGACCGATAACGGTTTGGCGGGTGATGCCGTTCAAGAAGCAATCCGGGTACGGCGTGTGCAACACGCCCTCGCGGACGAAGAAAATGTTGGCGCCAGTGCCTTCGGCGATCTGGCCGCGCCAGTCGAACATCATCGCGTCGTCGAAGCCGGCGTCGGTCGCGGCGTGGCGCGAGAGCGTGCAGATCATGTAGAGGCCGGCAGCTTTCGAGTTTGCGGGCGCGGTGTCCGGCGCCGGGCGGCGCCACGGCGCGATCATGAGCCGCACGCCCTTCATCTTGTCGGCGAAGTAATCGCCCCACTCCCAGGCGGCCACGGCCACGTGCACGTCATCGCGCTTGGCCGAGACGCCCATCTGCTCGGAGCCGCGCCAGGCGATGGCGCGCAGGTAGCAGTTCGGCATGTTCTGCTTGGCGATCAGGTCGGCTTTGACGCGGTCGATCTCTTCGGCGCTGTACGGCAGGCTGAAGCCGAGGATGCGCGCGGACTTGTGCAAGCGTTCGCTGTGCTCGCGGCTTTTGAACACGACGCCGTCATAGGCGCGCTCGCCCTCGAACACGGCCGAAGCGTAGTGCATGGCGTGGGTCAGCACGTGGACGCGCGCCTCGCGGTGCTGGATGAATTCGCCATCCATCCACATCCAGCCGTCGCGGTCGTCATAGGGCTGCGCCATACGTTCCTCCTGCTATGATCCCCTTGCCGAGCCGGCGGACGAATGGGAAGGTCCGGCGGCCAGGGTTGGTTTTTGAGGATAATCGGTGTCGCGCGACATGCCTGTCAATCAAGCCGCGGCGGTGGCGGCGATCTATGCCTCAAAACCGAGCCAAAAGCGAATGGATAAGCCTCAGTCGCGGCATTCCGATGGGCTCACCCGCACATGAGTGCCGCGCCCGCCTTCGACGCGCTCGACCGGCCGCCGCATCTGCTGCTGGTCGATGACGACGACCGCATCCGCGAGCTTCTGAAGCGCTACTTATCTCAGGCCGGCGCGCGGGTCTCGGCTGCCGCCGACGCCGCCGGGGCGCGCAAGCTGCTCGAGAGCATGGATTTCGACCTCCTCATCCTCGACGTGATGATGCCGGTCGAGGACGGGTTCTCGCTGGCCGAAAGCGTGCGGCGCAGCTCGAAAGTGCCGATCGTGCTCTTGACCGCGCGCGGCCTTGCCGAAGACCGCATCCGCGGCCTCTCGATCGGCGCGGATGATTATGTGCCGAAGCCGTTCGAGCCGGCGGAGCTGGCGCTCAGGATCAACGCGATCCTCCGCCGCACCGTCGCCCAGCGCGGCGAAACGCCGGAGCTGGTGACGTTCGGCCCATTCAGCTTCAACAGCGCGCGCGGCGAGCTTTCGCGCGACGGCGCGCCGGTTCGGCTGACGGAAGCGGAAGTCGCGCTGCTGCGCGTCCTGGCGGCGCGGCCGGGCGAAGTGGTGAGCCGCGAAGAGCTGGCCAAGCGCACCGGCGCCGGGCTCGAGCGTTCGGTCGACGTCCAGGTGACGCGGCTTCGGCGCAAAACGGAAACAGATCCGCGCGCGCCGATCTATCTGCAGACCGTGCGCGGCGTCGGCTACAAGCTGGCGGCGGATTGAATGGAGCCGCAACCCAAGTTCCGTATCCGCGACATCCTGCCGAAGGGTTTGTACTGGCGGACGCTGCTGATCATCGTGGCGCCGGCGGCGCTGCTGCAGCTGATCATCACGCTCGTCTTTTTGGACGATCACTGGCAGGCGACGTCGAAGCGCATGAGCCAGGGCGTCGCCGCCGATGTCGCGCTGATCATTCAATTGTTCGAGCGCAATCCGACGGCGGAAAACCTGGAAGACTTGCAGGCGTTGGCGATGCGCCCGCTCCGGCTCGAAGTCGAACTGCAGCCCGGCGCGCCGCTGGAGATTCCGCGCTGCCGGCCCTGGGGCTCCACGCTCGACCGCCACTTCCTGCGCGCGCTGCGCCAGGATATCGGCCGCGAGATCTTCTATGATTCCACCTGCCCCGGCCCGCAGGTGATCATCCGCGTGCAGACGCCGCGCGGCGTGCTGCAGCTGAAAGCTTTCCGTGACCGGCTGCAGGCGCGTTCGGGCCCGCTGTTCGTCGCCTGGATTTCCGGCGCGACCGTGTTTCTCATCATCGTGTCGGTGATCTTCATCCGCAACCAGGTGCGGCCGATCGAGCTGTTGGCCGACGCGATGGAGCAGTTTGGGCGGGGCGAGGACACCGGCCGCTTCCGCGTGCGCGGCGCGCGCGAAGTCCGCGGCGCAACCAACGCCTTCTTCGACATGCGCGAGCGCATTTCGCGTCACATCGAGCAGCGCTCGCAATTGCTCGCGGGCGTCAGCCACGACTTGCGCACGCCGCTGACGCGCCTCAAGCTGCAGCTGGCCTTGATGCCGCCCGCGCCCGAGATCGATGACGCCAAACGCGATCTCGCCGATATGGAAGAGACGCTCGACGAATACCTCGCCTTCGCCAAGGGGCTTGCAGAAGAGGCGCCGGAGCGGGTCGATGTCGGCGCGCTGGTCGACGACATCGTCGAGAACGCCGAGCGCAACGGCGCGGCCGATGTGGCGGTTGAAACCAGCGGCGATGTGACCTCGCCTGGGCGCGCCCGCGCGCTCAAGCGCTGCCTCGCCAACCTGATCGACAACGCCGCCGCGCACGGCGACCGGGTGCGCATCAAGGTGCAAGGCGAGGACGACGCCGTGCTCGTCTGCGTCGACGACAATGGCGCCGGCATCCCCGAGGATTTGTACGAGGAGGCGTTCCGCCCCTTCTCCCGGCTCGACGCCACCCGTTCGCGCAACCAGAAGGGCGTCGGTCTTGGCCTCGCCATCGCCCGCGACGTGGCGCGCAGCCATGGTGGCGACATCCTGCTGAGCCGCAGCCCGCTCGGCGGCCTGCGCGCGACCTTGCGCCTGCCGCGGCCGGCATGAGCTGTAGCGACGATTGCGCCTCGCCCGGCAATGTTCGCGGCTGTGGACGGCGCAGCGGCCGGCCTCGCCCGCGCTGCTATGCCTTTGCTCTTTAAGCCGGTTTAGCCGAACCCGCACTGCGCGCGGCGCTGGCTTTCGGGCTGTGAGTAAGCCCGATCTCTGCGCCGCGGCGCTTCCAAAGCCGTTAGGATAGTTTTAAGGCTTGGGTTCGGCGGGGACCGCGGGGTTCGAAGCAGGGTGTCGGCGATGGATGACGGTGAAAGCATGCGCTTCGAGCGCGCGCGGATCTGCATCGACTTCGGCACCGCGCTGTCGAAGGCCTCGATCTGCCTCGATCCGCTGATGCCGCTCGAAGTGGGCGTGAAGCCGCTGCCGATTGGCGCCATTGCGCGCGCGGAACATCCGCTGCTGACGCCATCGGTTCTCTACGTCGACCAGGGCCGAATTTTCTTCGGCCCAGCCGCATTGGAACATGCGCGGCGGGGCGTCGACAGCGCGCGTGATCCGCTGCTCTCGTTCAAAACTGTGCTGGGCGCCACCGACCCGAACGCGGCGCTGGCGGCGAAGCTGCGTCCGTCCATGGACCCGACGGGCACATTCAAGGCGCGCGATGCGCTCGTGCTCTATCTGGCCTATCTCGACCAGCTGATCCGCGAAGCGATCGATCTTGCGCCCAACATTCCGAACATCGCCGCCAATGCGCGCCGGCGTTATACGAGCCCGGTGTGGCGCCCCGGCAGCGGCGTCGACAAGACGTTCGAAGCGATCTTCAACGAAGCCGCCGCGGTGTCACAGCGTTTGAGCCGCCTTCTGATCGAACCCGAGGGCGTCTCGATCGCGCAAGCCAAGGACGCGCTCGACCGCGCCGCCGCGCAGCCCGGCAATGGCCTCATGGAAACCGGCGTGTTCGAACCGCACGCCGCGGCCGCGACCGCGCTCGCCTTCACCAACGCGCCGACCCGCTACGTGCTTGTGTTCGACATGGGCGCCGGCACTGTGGACATGGCCGCGTTCGAGTTCGACGAGCGCACCGATCCGCCGGCGCTCTCCGAGATCAAGGAAGCGCGCCAATGCAGCGCGCTCGCCGGCGACGAGATCGACCGCATCTTGGCCGAGCTCTACATCCGCAAGCGCGGCGGCGAGAAGACGCGCGAGGACGAACTGAAGCTGAAGCGCACCATCGTGCTCGCGGCGCGCGATTTGAAGCGCGAACTGTTCGCCACCGGCAAGTGCTCGCTGAAGACCGGCTGGATGGCCACCACCATCCGCGCCAACGAGCTGATGGAAGACCCGAACTTCCGCACCTATCTGGGCGCCCTGCGCCAGACCATCGCCGCCAGCTTGCAACGCGTCATCGCCCGCGCTGAATCGCAGGGCGCCGATGTCGTCGACGTGGTGTTGGCCGGCGGCGGCTCGCGGCTGCCGTTCATGATCGATCTGGTCAAGAGCGCCGGGCAGATGAAGCCGAGCCGCGTCGGCTTGCGCATCGGCCCGCTCTCACCGGCCAACTCGCTCTATTCCAGCGTCGATCACTCGCTGCGCGACGCCTTCCCGCAAATCTCGATGTCCGTTGGCGGGGCGCTGGTGGAGATGATGCCGGCGGCCTAGAGGTGAATAGGGAGTAGTGAGTAGCGAATAGGGCGCCAAAAGCCCTCAGCACCCCATTCGCTACTCACTATTCGCTACTCACTCACCTTCCCCGCCAGCTCCGGAAACACCTTCGACACTTTACCGAGCAGGTAGTCGCCGTATGTGCCGCTCCAAGCGTGGACGTTGGCGCGGTCCCAGCGTTCGCCGCTGTCGTCTTGCGCGTTGGCGTGCGCGGGGAGTGGGACAATCTCGGCGTCCCAACCGGGATCGAAGAAGAACGGAAACGAGAGCCGGCTCTTGCCGCTGATGTTGCGCACGCGGTGCGGCGTCGATTTGTAGCGCCCGCCAGTCAGCCGATCGAGCATGTCGCCGATATTGCAGACGAGCGCGCCTTCGATTGGCGGCGCGTCGGTCCAGCCGTTCGGCGTCTTCACCTGCAGTCCGCCATTCTCGTCCTGCGCCAGCAATGTCAGCAGGCCGTAATCGGTGTGCTCGCCGACGCCCCAACTTTCGCGATCGTGCGCCGCGGCGGGATACTCGAAGATGCGGAACAGCAAGGTCGGCCGGGCCGTGTACGTGCGGCGAAAATACTGGCGCTCGAGACCAAGGCTCAGCGCCACGCCTTCCATGATCGCGTGCGCCGCACGTGCGGCTTCGTCCATGAAAAGCAGCACCGCCGGCTTCAGGTCGGGCGCGTCCGCCGGGAACAGATTTGCGCCATGCAGCGGCAGGCCGGCGGCGACGCGCGGATCGTCGGGGCCAAGCTCTTCGCCGAAATACAAGCCCTGCTTCAAGTCCGGCTTGCCCGAGGTCAGCTCGCCGCCGACTGGAAAGTAGCCGCGCCAGGCGCGGCCGCCCTTCGCCATGGCGATGTCCATCTTGCGCGCTTCCGGCAACGCGAAGAAGCGCCGGCTCGCAGCGTCGAGCGCGGCCAGCGTTGCGGCGCTGACGCCATGACCCGCCGCATAGAAGAAGCCGAGTTCGCGACAGGCGCTGCCGATCTCGCGCGCGGCATGTTCCCCCTCGCCGGCCAGCAGGGGCGCAACGTCGATGACAGGGAGTGGAGCGGCGGTCATAACCCGCATCAAAGCACGGGCGTCCGACAACGCAAGAAATCGCGCCACGTTGTCGGATCATCCCGGCGCCGCTCGTCCTAGGGTCGAACCGAAGGAGACATGTCATGCGCAAAGTGATCACCGCCGCCTTCATTTCCATGGACGGCGTCATGCAGGCGCCGGGCGGGCCGGAAGAAGATCCGACCGGCGGCTTCGACAAGGGCGGCTGGGTCGCGCCGCTCATTGATGAGGAGTTCGGCAAGGAGGTCGACAGCTTGTTCGGCGAGCCGTTCGACCTGCTGCTCGGGCGCAAGACCTACGAGATCTTCGCGGCGCACTGGCCGTTCGCCGAAGGCCTCGGCATGGACGAGATCGCCAAGCCCTTCAACGCCTGCACGAAATATGTCGCGAGTCGCAAGGGCGTCGATCTGACGTGGAAGAACTCTGTGCATCTGAAGGACGCCGCCGCCGACGTCGCCAAACTGAAGCAGGAAGACGGCCCGGCGCTCGTCACCCAGGGCAGCGGCAATCTGATCCAGACGCTGCTGGCCAACGACCTGATCGACGAGATCAGGACGCTCACCTTTCCGCTCGTGCTCGGCAAAGGCAAAAAACTGTTCGAGGAAGGCCTGCCGCCGATGGCGTTCAAGCTGACGCACAGCAAGGTCTCGCAGAACGGCATCGTCATCGCCCGCTATGAACGCGCCGGCGAGGTCAAGCCTGGCGACATCGCCATGATCGTTCCGCCGAACGAACTCGAACTGAAGCGGCGCGAGCGGATGAAGCGCGAAGGCTGACGTCCCCCTGCTCCCCTTCGATAGGGGAGCCGTCGTCCGGCGGCGGCGTTACAGCGTGAAGCTTGCGAGCTTGCGGCTGAAGTCCGTGGCGGCGGTGGACCAGCTGTCGGACAGACGGCTGACTTCCGGGGCGACCAGCTCGTCGTACTGGATCGCCGCCATGGCGATGAGCATGAAGGCGAGGCCGCCGAGCATGCGCCACTGCGCATCGGCGAGGCGACGTAGCCGAGACTTCACACCGCTCAGATCGATGACATAACCGAACATCACGCGCGCCTCTTGGCTAATGCGCGTTCATCATTGCGCGCGAAGCGTAAATAAGAGCTGACCAAAAAGTTTACGCGCGGACGAAATGCAGTTGATTGTCAGCCGATGCGCACGACGAAGCGCTTGCGCATCGGTTCGACGACGCGCCATACGCCGACGAAGCCCGCCTCGATCACAAAACTGTCGCCGGCTTGGTAGCGTTGCGCGCCGCCGCCCTCGGGCGTCAATTCGCATACGCCTTCCAGCATATGACAGAACTCCCACTCGTCGTAACGGACGCGCCACGCGCCAACATCGGCGGCCCATTCGCCGACGTACGTTCCATCGCGCTCGTAATCGAGCCGCGTCTCCGTCATCGGCGCGCCGTCGACGATGCGGTCGGCGTCGATCGGCTTGAAGTCGGGCGCGCCCTCGCCGCGGATGGGGTGGAGCTTACCGCTCACGCCGGACTGACTTCGTCGCTGCTTTTCGGCTTCGCCTCGAACCCCGCCCATCTGCCGAACATCTCCTCCGCGCGGCGGAGGTTCTTGTCGAGCGAGGCCATGGTCTTGGCGAAGTCGCCGGCGTCGTCGCCGCGCCAAGCGGCGCGGGCCTGGCCGATGATGACGCCCAAGCCCTGCGCGCGCGCATTGCCGGTCATGCCGTCGGCTTCGAGACCGGCGAGCGCCAGCACCCAGCGGGCGCAGCGGACGTGACGTTGGTGCGCGGCGGCGAGCAGAGTGGGATCGCGATCGTGCCCGTGCTCCATCGCCAGCACCGCCTCGCGGTGCGGCTCCATCGCTTCGAACCGGCGCATGATGAGATCGAACAAACGGTCGCGCACGCTTTGGCCGGCCGTCAGCTGATCGAGGTTCTCGCCGATGGCGCGGTCGAACGCCTCCTCGACGCAATCGGCCGCTTCGCCGAGGCTGGCGCCGTAGAAATCGGAGACCGGGCGGCTGGCCGCGTCGGCGAGCTTCACCAAAGTCGCTTCGCGCCAAGCGCCCGAGGACGCCAGCGAAAGCGCGGCGCGGGCGAGGTCGCGCCGGAGCGCGGGATCGTGCAGGGACATGAGACGATCAAGGCGACGGCGGCGGACGCCGTCAAGGCGAAACCAGTCTCAGCCCTTGCCGAGGTCGCGGGAGCGTTGGGCGGCGGCGGAGACGGCGCGGCGGAGCAAAGGGCCGAGACCGTCGCCGGCGCCGAGAATGTCGAGCGCGGCTTCGGTGGTGCCGCCGGCCGAGGCGACTTGCTTGCGCAGCGCGCCGGGCGCTTCGCCGGTCTCGAGCATCAGCGCGCCGGCGCCCGCGACCGTGCGGCTCGCAAGGCGCATCGCCGCTTCGCGGTCCAGCCCCTCCTGCTCGGCCGCCGCGGCCAGCACTTCGGCGAGCAGGAAGACGTAGGCCGGGCCGGAGCCGGAGACCGCGGTGACGACGTCCATCAGCCGCTCCGCCGCGATCGGCTCGACCGCACCCAGCGGCTCCAGCAATTGCTCGATCAGCCGGCGGTCCTCGGCCGTGCAGGCGGGCGTTGCGACATAGGCGGTGACGCCGCGTCCGATGCGGGCCGGGCTGTTCGGCATGCAGCGCACAACGCGCTGGGCGTTGAAGGCGCGGCCGAGCGTCTCCAGCGTGACGCCGGCCATGATCGACATGATGCGGGTGTCCTCGCCGACGAACTTGCGCGCGCTTTCGACGACGGAAGGAAACGTCTGCGGCTTGACCGCCAGCACCAGCACGTCGACGGGGCCCGCGTCCGGCGGATTGATCACCGCGCCGGCGGCGTCGAGCTCGCGCTCCAGGTCGGGATCGAAATGGGGCTCGACGACGGTTAGCGTCAGCCCGCCGCCCTTGCGGACGGCCTCGATCCAGCCGCGGACCAGCGCGCCGCCCATGGCGCCCGCGCCGACCAGAGCGATCGATGGAGACTCGAGGCCGCTCACGCTTCTCCGCAGACTTCGAACAAGGCCGCTTTGGAAGCGTCCTCCGCCGACATGCCGCCGAGAATAAGGAATTGGAACGCCGGCTGGAAGCGCTCCGCCGCATCCATCGCTGCGGCCATCATCGCCTGCACCTCGCCGATGGAGATTTCCTCGCGGCCGATCATCGGCATGGCGTGACGGAAGATGATGGTGCCGTCGTCGGACCAGACGTCGAAATGACCGAGCCAGAGGTTCTCGTTGATGAGCCCGGCGAGGCGGATCGCTTCGGCGAGGCGCGATTTCGGCGCCTGGATGTCGAACCCGAGCGTGAACAACAGCGCCGGCAGCTCGCCGCGATAGGAGAAGTAGCCGACGCTCTCGCCCCAATGGCAGCGGAAGGAGAAGTGGACGTCCCCGTCAGGCGCGCGTTCGCTCTTGAAGCGGTCGTCGGAAGCGATGACGGACTCAACCGTGTCCAGCGGATCGACCGCTGCTTCAGGTTCGTCGTCGAGCCAGAGATCCATGAGCGTCCCCTTCGAGCTCAAGGGCCGCGAGCGGCGGCCGGGTGGTCGATCTCTTCGCCTTGGGTGCGCGCTTTGAGCGGACGCGTCGAATCAAGCCCCTGCCTACAAGGTAAGCGCCGCGAGTGTTGCGCGAAACTTAACGCGACAGGTTATCCCCGAGCGGCGCGTGCATTGCGGCGGCCCTGGGTTCCGTGTTCGGCTTGGACGAGCCCCGGACTGACGAGCTAGCGCGCGCGATCCGCTGTGGCGCTACTCTTTCGCGCTCAGCGCCGCTTCCAGCGCGGCGATGCGGTCGCGCAGCGCATCGGCTTCAGCGCGGGCTTCGGCGGCCATCTGCTTCACCGCTTCGAACTCGTCGCGGCTGACGAGGTCCATTTCGGCGACGAGACGGTCCGCCTGGGCGCGCATGAAGCTCTTGGCCTCATCGCCCATGCCCTGGGCCATACCCATCGCGCCGGTCATCAAACGGGCCAGATCGTCGAACACGGAGCTTGTCGTTTGCATGTGGACCGAACCTTTCGGCCTACTTAGAAACCCGGCTCACGGCCGGGGCAATGCGGCGAAACGGCTGAAGTCAGGATGTTAGCGGGCATGATCGAGGCGGCGTTCCAATTTCCCGATTTTAATCCCGCGGCGCTGACGCTGCCGTCGTTCGAGCTGTTCGGCAACACGTGGGGGCCATTCCACCTGCGCTGGTACGCGCTCGCCTACATTGTCGGCCTCGTGCTCGGCTGGCGCTGGATGGTCTGGCTGATCCGGCGCGACAAGCTCTGGGCGCCGGGCCGGCCGGCGCTCAGCGTGCCGCAAGCGGATGACTTTCTATTCTGGGCGACGCTCGGCGTCATCGCCGGCGGCCGGCTCGGGTACGTGCTGTTCTACAAGCCGGACATGATCTGGCTGAACCCGCTCGAAGTGTTCCAGATTTGGCAGGGCGGCATGAGCTTCCATGGCGGTCTGATCGGGGTCGCGCTCGCGGCGTACTGGTTCACGCGGCAGAAGCATGTGAACGAAGAGCAGTTCGCGGGCCTCGCGAAGAAACGCGTCGTCGCCGAACCGCCGGCGGACAAGAAGAGCGAATACGAGCGCATCGGCCCGCAGGGCTGGCTGAAGAAAGCGGAAGCAACCGAGCTGCGTGAAAAAGCGCGCACCGATACGGTCGATCTGCTGCGCTTGGGCGATCTTGCGGCGGCGGCCGCGCCGATCGGTTTGTTCTTTGGCCGCATCGCCAACTTCATCAACGGCGAATTGTGGGGGCGCGAGACGGACGGCCCGTTCGGCGTGCTGTTTCCACAGGGCGGCTACGACTGGACAACGGGTCAGTGGATATGGACAGGCCAGGAAGTCCCGCGGCATCCGAGCCAGCTCTACGAAGCGGCGCTCGAGGGCGTCGCGCTGTTCGCCATTATCAACATCGCCACACTTCGTTTCGAGTCGCTGCGCCGGCCAGGGATGAATGTCGGCTTGTTCCTGGTGTTCTACGGCCTCTTCCGCGCCGTGCTCGAAACCGTGCGCGAGCCGGATTCGCATATGCCAGAGGCGCTGCAGGGCTATGTCACTATGGGCATGCTGCTCTCGATTCCGATGATCCTCGCCGGCGCCTGGCTGATTAACCGCGCGCTGAAGCAACCAAAACTGGCGCCGGCGTGAGCCTGCGCGAAAAACTCGTCGAACACATCCGCGAGAACGGGCCGATGACGGTCGCGGACTATATGGCCGCGTGCCTCTATGATCCGGAAGACGGCTATTACGCCACCCGCCCGTCAATTGGCGGCGCAGGCGCCGATTTCCTCACCGCGCCGGAAGCGAGCCAGATGTTCGGCGAGCTGATCGGGCTCTGGTGCGCTCACGAATGGGATCAGCTGGGCAAGCCGGCGTTCAACCTGATCGAGCTCGGCCCGGGGCGCGGCGTGCTGATGCAGGACATCTTACGCGCGACGCGGCGTGTCGAAGGCTTCCACGATTCATCCAGCATCGTGCTGGTGGAGATGAGCGCGCCGCTGCGCGAGGAGCAAGGCGAGCGCGTGCCGGAAGCGGAATGGGCGCAGAGACTAGAGGACGCGCCGCCCGGAGCTTCGCTCATCATCGGCAATGAATTCCTCGACTGCCTACCGATCCGCCAGTTCCTGCGCGGCGAAGACGGCTGGCATGAAAAGCTCGTCGGCGTCACCGAGGATGGGCGGCTCACCTTCGGTCTGAGCGCCGCCCTGCCCGCGCCGGAGAGCGAAGACGAACCAGGCGTGGTGCGCGAGATCGCCACCGGGCTTGAAAGCCTCATTTATGAGATCGAGCGCCGCCTGCACGATGCGCCCGGCCGCGTGCTGCTGATCGACTACGGCTACGTGACGCCCGAAGGCGCCGATACGCTGCAGGCGCTGAAGAGCCACACGAAAATTGATCCGATCGAGACGCCGGGGGAAGCGGATTTGACGGCGCATGTCGATTTCGCGCGCGTCGCCCATCTCGCGCGGCAAGCCGATCTCGCCGTGTACGGGCCGGTGACGCAGGGCGAGTTCCTGCGCGCGCTCGGCATCGAACTCCGCTTCAAAGCGCTGGCCGAAGCCAATCCCGCGCACGCCGAGCGGCTGGCGCGCGAACTGCACCGTTTGATCTCGCCCGAACAAATGGGCGCCCTCTTCAAAGTAATATGCCTGTCGAGCCCCAACCTTCCTCCGCCCGCGGGCTTCTGAGCGCGGACGCGCCGCCGCATTGGACGGCGGATGCGCTGGCGCGCGTGCGCCACGGCTTCTTCGGCCGCCGCGGCGGCGTCTCGGGCGGCATCTACGCCACGCTCAATGCAGGCACGGGCTCGAATGACGATCGTGAAGCGACGCGGGAGAACCGCACGCGCATAGCTGCGGCGTTCGCCGCGCCGCTCGAGCATCTGCTCGGCGTGCACCAGGTGCATTCGCCGCACGCCGTGTTCGTGAACGGACCATGGCGCGGCGAGCGCCCGCACGCGGATGCGCTGGTCACCACGACGCCGGGCCTCGTCATTTCGGTGCTGACCGCCGATTGCGCGCCGGTGCTGCTGGCCGACGCCGAAGCCGGCGTGATCGGCGCGGCGCATGCGGGCTGGAAAGGCGCCATCGGCGGCGTACTGGAAGCCGCCGTTGCGCTGATGCAAGAACACGGCGCGGCGCGCGAGCGGATCGCCGCGGCGATCGGCCCGTGCATCCATCAGGGCTCGTACGAAGTCGGCGCCGAGTTCGAGCAGCGATTCCGCGACGAAGACGGCGCTTACGCCCGCTACTTCGCGCCGGGCGATGTAGGACATTTCCAGTTCGATCTGCCCGGATTCTGCGCCGATCGGCTGTGTGCGGCCGGCGTGCGCCAGGTGGAGACGCTGGCGCTCGACACCTACGCCCGCGAGGGCGACTGCTTCAGCCACCGCCGCTCGGTCCATCGCCGCGAAGGCGACTACGGCCGCAATTGCGCGGCGATTGCGCTCTAGGCGCCACAGAAGCCGTTGCCGTCACGAAACTGCAGCAAATCCCTTTCCCCGCCCCCGAGTCGAAGAGTAAGGGAGGCCCGATCAGGACGCGCGGGGCCCGCTCCCATGAAACTCATCGCCGGCAATTCGAACGAGACGCTCGCGAAAGCGATCGCCGAGCACCTCGACACGCCGCTGGCGCAGGCGGAAGTGCGCCGGTTCAAGGACAACGAGATCTTCGTCGAGATTCAGGAGAACGTTCGCGGCGAGGACGTGTTCTTCATCCAGTCGACCTCGTTTCCCGCCAACGATCATTTGATGGAATTGCTGATCGGCATCGACGCGCTGCGCCGCGCATCGGCGCGCCGCATCACCGCGGTGATCCCCTATTACGGCTACGGCCGTCAGGACCGGAAGGTCGGCGGCCGCACGCCAATCTCGGCCAAGCTGGTGGCGAACCTCATCGTCACCGCCGGCGCAAACCGCGTGCTGACGCTCGAACTGCACGCCGGGCAGATCCAGGGCTTCTTCGACATCCCGACCGACAACCTCTTCTCCACGCCGGTGCTGGAGCGCGATATCCGCGAACATTGCGCCGACGTGAACAAGCTGATGATCATCTCGCCGGACGTCGGCGGCGTCGTTCGCGCACGCGCGCTGGCCAACCGCCTGGGGGCCGATCTCGCCATCGTCGACAAGCGCCGCCCGAAGGCCGGCGTCAGCGAGGTGATGCACATTATCGGCGACGTCTCGGGCCGCGACTGCATCCTGGTCGACGATATCGTCGACAGCGGCGGCACGCTCTGCAACGCCGCGGAGGCGCTGCTGAAGGAAGGCGCGGCCTCGGTCTCGGCTTATTGCACGCACGGCGTGCTCTCCAACGGCGCGATCAAGCGGGTGGAAGATTCCAAGCTGAAGGAATTGGTCGTCACCAACTCCATCGACCCGAACGCGCGTAAGTCGGCCAGCGGCAGGGTCCGCACCGTCTCGGTGGCGCCGCTGATGGGCGATGCGATCTGGCGCATCGCGCACGAGGAAAGCGTCAGCTCGCTGTTCGAATAACCATGCCGCAGACGCGCTGGGCCGTGCAGCGGCCGAGCTTGGCCACATCCTCTCAGCAGATTTCCCGAGAGCCGCGCCCCGCCTTGGCCTAGCGGCCAAGGCGGGTGCGCGTGTGGACTTGCGCTACGACGGCGGCGCGAAGTGTTCGGCGCTGAACTGATATCGCGCACGCGCCATGCTTCCGCGCGCCCCGCTCACTTGAATGGAATAGCTCACGCCGCGACATACACCCGGCGCATCCGGCAAAGCGCGGTGGAACACCATGAGCGCGGCGTTCTCGAACGCCGAGGCGTCGAAGACGCCGCCGCGTCCCAGCGGAATGACCTCGATGGCGCCGTTTCGCCGACCGAGCCCGACCAGCTCCAAATTCGCGTCTCCCTGCAACGCGTAAGTACGAGCGCCTCGCAGATTGACAGCGACATAGTGTGCGCCGAGCTGCTCGACGCGCCCGTTCGGCGTCCATGCGCCGTCGCGTGCGATCGAGCCATGGAGGCGCACCGAGCGTCCGAACAGCGGCGCCAAATCGTAATCACGGGCGAAGTTCTGCGCCCGCCAGCGCTGAATCGCATCGGGGATGGTCGTACCCACGCCGGCAAGTGTCCGCGACATCGTTTCGAAGCCGTCGTAACGGACGCTGTTTTCCCAAATCCCTACGACGATGCGGTCGCCGTGACTGTCCGCGAGCGATTGCAGCAGCGTCCATTGCGCGTAGTTGTGCCCCTCCGCGGAGGTCGTCCAACACCGCTCGGGAGCGGCGAAATCGGTCTCCACGTAGCCAGTGGCGTCTTGATCGCTGCCTGCGGTGGCCGTTTCCATCCATGATGCGGTCGACTCGTAGAGCCAGCTCAAGCCCTCCTGCGAGTCGTAGCCGTGCTGCAGTATGTGATTGAGCTCGTGCGCGACGGTTGCGCGCATCAGACTTTCCGGAGAAGCGCTCTTTCCCGTACCGCGGAAGTCGTTGTCGATCACCAGTACGCCCCGCGCGGCCGCCGTTTCGCGGACGCCTGGAGTGCTCGGATTGTCGAACACCATTTGCACCGCTTTCACGTAGCCCATCGAACCGTCGGCGTGGGCGACGTAGGCGCGAATCCGGCCGTCCTCCCCGCGGATCGGCGCCGCCCAGCCGAGGCGCTCGACCTGCTCCTCGAGCGCGGCCTGCAACGCCTCCGCCGTCGCCTGCGCATATTCCGACGTCGAGGCGTCCTGGCCCTCGAGCGTGTAGTGCAGTCGAAAATCCGCCGTTTCGATAATCCGCTCGGGGCCGCTGAGCGTCACCTGGTTCTCGACCAAAGCTTGCAGCGTCGTGACCAAGGATCTGTCGGTCGACAACAGCACGATCCGGTATGCGCCGCCTGTCCCACTCTGGCGATAGCGAGAAATCTCCAGCGTGTACGCGCCGTCCGCCGGCGCTGTATAAGCGAGCGCCGAGTTGAGCGAACCGTCGCCGCGATCGTCATTGAGCGCGACCGGGTGTCCATCCGGACCAGTCAGCCGCAGCACCGGATCCAGGTTGCCGCTGAGGACGTCGCTTCTCGCAAACAGAGTCTGACCGGCGGCGAGATTGACGCTGTAGCTGCGCGAAGGCTGAGCATCGCCGAGTTCGCCGTCGTATTGCGCGAGCGGCGCGCCTTCGATCGCGGCGAAGTTGAACGGCGCCTCAGCGTTCGGATCGAGTGCGAGCGAAAGGATGTAATCGCCCACGCCCTTGCCGTCGTATGTGCCCACGACCACCGTGTAGCGGCCCGCGGCGGCCGCTTCGTAGATGATCTGGGAGTTCAGCGTTCCATCGCCGCGGTCGTCGCTCTGGGCAAGGATGGCGCCAGTCGAGTCACGCAGCGTGAGGATCGTGTCGAGACCATCGCTCAAAGCGAAAGTGGAGGCGACGAAAACGTCGCCGGAGCCAAGATCCACATCGAACCGGGCCTCCCGGCGCTGGGCGTTGAACGACAGCCTCTCCTCGCGCAGCGTGCGCGCAGCGTCGGACAGTCCGACATCCAACCCATACGAGACCTGCAGCTGGAACGCGCCCGTTGCGTCGCCATAGCCGCTGACGACGGCCGTGTGCCGGCCGCGCGTGCGCGCGACATAGACGATGCGCGACGAGAGATCGCCTTCTTGCCAGTCGTCGTTCTCGGCGACCGTTCTGCCGCCGGGGTCGGTCAGCCTCAGGACCGTGTCGAGGTCCTCGGCGGAAGAGGTCGTGAGATTGACGATCTGACCAGCCTCGAGCTGCAGCTGGAAAGACGCGTTCGGCGCGCGTGCGGTAATATGGCCCGACAGACTGCGGTCCGCGGACGTCTGTCCAGCGGCGCTTGCCGTCATGAGCACAAGAGCGATGAGTGTAAGACACGCGCGCATGGACGCTCCCCCCAGAACGTTCGCCCAACTGTCGAGCTCAGGTGCTGTAGCGTGCGTCGCGGGAGCGCGCAAACTTCGGTCGTCGAGTGCTGAAGCGCGAGGCGGTAGCACGCGTCAGGTCGACGACGTCCGCTCGCTATTCGAATGACCACGCCGCAGCGACGTGATGAAACCGGCGCCGGCCCGTTGCCGTTAGCGCCATGTGAGACTTGAGCCTGTTATCGAACGCCTGCGCGCGAGGCCGGTCCGCTGGGCGGGGCTTGCGCGGCAGGTTCAGCTTGCGCGGCCGTCGCCGATCGTGACGCGGCGCCTGCGCGGCATGCGCCGTTTTTTCTATGCCGCTTACGCGCCGGAAGACGCGGCGAAGATCGCATCGCTGGTCGAAGCGGCGCGGTCGGCGGGGCATTTGATCTGGACCGAGCGCATCGACGCGGACCGCGCGCCGATGGATCTCGGCGCGGTGCTGCGGGCCGCGCGCGCCGTCATCGTCTTCTGTTCGGCCGAGGCGTTCGCGTCACGCGCGATCTACAAGGACCTGGTGCTCTCAGTGCGCGGCGGCAAAGCGATCCTGCCGGTTTATCTCGACGATCAGCTGCCGCCGGATCAGTACCTCTTCTATCTTGCCCGCCACCAAGGCCTGCGCGCGCAGGAGCAAGGCGCGCCCGAGCGCTTCCTCGGCGCTCTCGAGGCGCTGGAACGCGGCCGCCGCCGTTGGCGCGCCCAGGAGACGGCGGCCGAGCCCAGCCTTGCGGCTGCCGCACCTCCGGCCGAAGCGCCCAAGGCTGAACCCGTGATCGCCTGAACGGACTGGGCAACCGTCACAGGATGCGCTTAGCATCGGGTCCATGCGATCCCTCCGCGGCCTGATTGGCGTCCTCCTTCTTTCCGCCTGCGCCATCGGCACGTCCGAGGACGACAGCAGCCGCTTTCCAACCTCGTCGGCATACCCGCCCGGAACCATGGAGCGGATCGAGTTCACAGCCGGGGTGGCGGAAGGCTGGCGCATCTCGGCGCTGCGGACCCCCGAGCGGCCGGACGCCGACTGGAAGGTGGTCATCATCACCGGCACGCCGTCATGGAGCGAATATTGGGCCCCCACGATCGCGGGCCTGCCGCAGGACCGCGAGCTGATCGTGGCCGACCGGCCAGGCTTCCGGACGTCGGAGCCGGAGGACGCCGTGCGGGACTTGGCCAAACAGGCGGAGGCGCTTTCGCCCATGCTGGAGGCGCGCGAAGGCCAGCGCGTGCTGCTGGTCGGCCAGAGCTTTGGCGCGCCGGTGGCGACTTTGATGGCCGCGCGCCACCCCGACCGAGTCGACGCCATGGTGCTGGTCTCGGCCTATTTCGGCGATCGTGGTCCCACGGCCCGGCGTCTGTTCGGGACGGGCCGCCTGTTTCAGGGGGTGTTGCCGCGGGACTTCCGAAACTCCATCGCCGAGATGAGCGCCCAAGCTGACCAGCTGCCCGCGGTCTGGGCGGCGCTGCGCGGGCTCGACCAGCCGATCGTCTTCATCCATGGCGACGCCGATACGTTCGTGCCGATCGAGGCCGATCAGCGCATCGCCAACGAGTACGGCCACACCTTGATCACGGTCCCGGAGGGCGACCACTTCCTCAACGCCTGCTGTGTGCCGGCCCTTCTAGCGGCCATGGAGCAGGCCATTTCCGAGGCCGAGGGCCGGGCAGCGGCCGCCCCGCCGCCGCCTGCCAGCGATCCGGATCCGGCTGGCGGCCCCGCCTTGCGGTGAGAACCGCCTTCGGCTAGAAGCCCCGCTTCCATTTTTCCCGCCTGACGGAAATTCGAAGGGGCACGGGCCCATGGCCGGCATTGTATTGAACGTTGAAAAGCGCGAGCGCACCGGTACGGGCGGCGCCCGCGCCACCCGGAATTCCGGCCTCATCCCAGGCGTGCTCTATGGCGGCCCGCGCGGCGCGGTGCCGATCGAGATCAACGCCAAGGACGTCCAGATGGCGCTGCGCTCGGGCAAGTTCGTGTCGCACATGGTGGAGCTGAACCACCAGGGCGAGACGCAACCGGTGATCCCGCGCGCGATCCAGTTCCATCCGGTGACGGACGAGCCGATCCACATCGATCTCTATCGCGTCGAAGAAAATTCCGAAATCGACATCGACGTGGTCGTTCACTTCAAGAACCACGAAGCTTCGCCGGGCCTGAAGCGCGGCGGCGCGCTCAACATCGTGCGCCACACCATCAAGCTGCGCTGCAAGGCCAGCAAGATTCCGGAAGAGATCGTCGTCGACCTCACCGGCAAGGAAATCGGCGACTCGATCCACATTTCCTCGATCGCGCTGCCGGAAGGCGCGCGCCCGGTGATCCGCGACCGCGACTTCACCGTGGCCACCATCGCCGGCCGCAAGGCCGAAGTCGAAACGACCGAAACGCCGGCCGAAGGCGCGGCCGCTCCGGCTGAAGGCGAGAAGAAGGAAGGCTGATCCGCCTTCCCTTCCCGCGAACGGGAAGACTAGAAGGCGTTCATGCTGCTCCTCGTCGGCCTCGGCAATCCGGGCGCGAAATATGCGGGCAACCGGCACAATATCGGCTTCATGGCCGTGGACGCGATCGCGCGCGCACATGGGTTCGGTCCGTGGAAGAAGAAATTCCAGGGCGAGCTGGCTGAGGGCCACATCGACGGCGTGCGCACGCTGCTCCTGAAGCCGCAGACGTTCATGAACGAGAGCGGCCGCTCCGTCGGCGAAGCGGCGAACTTCCACAAGCTCTCGCCCACCGACATCGTCGCCTTCTACGACGAGATCGATCTCGCCCCCGGCCGCTTCCGCATGAAGAAGGGCGGCGGCGCGGCGGGCCATAACGGCATCCGCTCGATCATCGCGTCGTCGGTCGGTGAAGGCTTTCGCCGCGCGCGCATGGGCGTGGGTCATCCCGGCGTGAAGGAGCTCGTGCATCACCACGTGCTGAGCGACTTTCACAAAGCCGACGCCGAATGGGTGTCGAACCTGCTCGAGGCGTGTGCGAAAGCAGCCCCGCTCTTGGCCAAGGGCGAGGACGAAAAATACCAGGGCGAGGTGATGCGCCTGGCGCCGGCGGAAAAGGCCAATCCGCGGCAGCAAGCGAGCGGGGACGCATGATCATTCTGATCCTCACCTATCTGCCGTCGCTGCTTTGCGGCGTTCATGTCGTGCGCACCGGGCGCGAGATGTTCTGGCTGTTGCTGTTCATTATCGCGCCGCTGCTCGCGCCCGCGTTCTACGTACTCGCCATCATCGTGCCGGAATGGATGGGAGGACGCACCGCGCGCGGCGTCGGCAAGGCGGCGCGCCAAGCGCTCGATCCGGAGCGCGATTATCGCAACGCCAAAGCCGCGCTCGAAGAGACGCCGACGGTCGGCAACCGCATGCGCGTGGCGCAGGCCGCCGCAGCGCTCGGGCGCTGGAGCGACGCCGAGGCGCAATGGGCGCAATGCCTCGAAGGCCACTGGGCCGAAGACCCTGCGATCCTGATGGGCCACGCCAACGCGCTGCTCGAACTCGGCCGCTGGCAGGAAGCACTGACGCGGCTCGAACAACTGAAGGCGCTCGGCGGCCGCGAAGCCGCGTCGCCGACGACGGCGCTCGCGTTCGCGCGCGCGTATGAAGGCCTCGGCCGCAATCAGGAAGCGGACGACGCCTATCGCTTCGCCGCGGACCGCGTGCCCGGGCTTGAAGCCGGCGGGCGCTACGTGGCGTTCATGGCCAAATCCGGCCGCCGCGAAGACGCCGAGATCGGCTTCGCCGAACTCGATCGCCGCTTACAGAAGATCGCCCCGCCGCTGCGTCCCGAAGCGCGGATCTGGCGCGACATGGCGGCGAAAGCGTTGGGGCGCGCCTGATGGAGACGATCGCCATCCTGGGCGCGAATGGCGTCTATGGACGCTGGCTGACGCCGCGTCTCGTCGCCGCTGGCTACGCCGTGCGCGCGTTGGTGCGCCGTCCGGAAGCGGCCGGCGTCGCTGCCGGGTGCGGCGCGGATATTCGCGTGGCGGACATTTTCGACGAAGCGTCTCTCGTCGCCGGTCTCGAGGGCTGCGACCTCGGCGTCAATCTCGCGACTTCCCTGCCCGGACCCAGCGGGCGCGGCACGTACGAAGCCAACGACCGCGTCCGCAGCGAAGGCACGCCGATCTGGACCGCCGCCTGCCGCAAAGCCGGCGTTCAGCGCGTCATCCAACAGAGCATTGCGATGCTCAGCGCGTCCGGCACGGATGAATGGTCGGATGAGGAAACGATCTTTCCTGCTGACGACAGCGTGACCGGCCGCGCCCTCGCAGCGTCGGCAGCAATGGAGAAAGCGATCCGCGCCTCCGATCTCGATTGGCTCATTCTGCGCGGCGGCCTGTTTTACGGTCCGGGCACGGGCTTCGACGACGACTGGTTTGCGCGCGCCCGCGCCGGCAAGCTGCGCCTGCCCGGCGACGGCTCGGATTTCGTGTCCCTGCTCCACATCGCCGACATGGCGGCGGCGACGCTTGCCGCCGTGCAAAAATGGCCGTCCCGGCAAACGCTGATCATCGCCGACGATGAGCCGGCGCGGTGGAAGGACGTCTTCAGCTTCATCGCCCAATCTGCGGGTGCGCCGGCGCCGGAGGCGGGCGGGCGCGCCGGCTTTCCGTCGTTCCGCGTCAGCAATCGGCGCGCCCGCGCGGCGTTGAACTGGGCGCCGTTCTACACAAATTACCGCGTTGGGCTCGTGCGCTAACGCGACGATCAAAGAGGACATTATGGGTTTCAAATGCGGCATCGTGGGCTTGCCGAACGTGGGCAAGTCGACGCTCTTCAACGCGCTGACGAAGACCGCCGCGGCTCAAGCGGCGAACTATCCGTTTTGCACGATCGAGCCGAACGTCGGCGAGGTGGCGATGCCTGAGCCGCGGTTGAAGAAGCTCGCCGAGATCGCGAAGTCGAAGGAAATCATCCCGACGCGGATGAACTTCGTCGACATCGCCGGACTCGTCCGCGGCGCCTCGAAGGGCGAAGGCTTGGGCAACCAGTTCCTCGCCAACATCCGCGAGTGCGACGCCGTCGCCTACGTTCTGCGCTGCTTCGAGAACGACGACATCACCCATGTCGAAGGCTCCGTCGATCCGATCCGCGATCTGGAGACGGTCGAGACCGAGCTGATGCTGGCCGACCTCGAAAGCCTCGAGAAGCGGGTAACCAATCTCGAAAAGAAGGCGAAGGGCGGCGACAAAGAATCGAAGCTCACGCTTGATCTCGTGCAGCGCGCCAAGGCGCTGCTCGAAGACGGCAAGCCGGCGCGTCTCGTGAAGCGCGCGCCGGAAGAGCAAAAGACGTTCGAGATGCTGCAGCTCTTGACGGCGCTGCCGGTGCTCTATGTCTGCAACGTCAACGAACATGATGCAGTTGCGGGCAACGCCCATACCACGCGCGTGGAAGAACGCGCGAAGGAGGAGAACGCCGCCTGCGTCATCATCTGCGCCCAACTCGAAGCCGAGATCGCCGCGCTCTCGGACGAAGAGCAGGCGGAATTTCTGGAAACGGTCGGACTGCAGGAGCCCGGCCTCACCAAGCTCATCCACGCCGGTTACGATCTGCTCGGCTTGCAGACCTATTTCACCGTCGGTCCCAAGGAAGCGCGCGCCTGGACCATCGAGAAGGGCTGGACCGCGCCGCAAGCCGCCGGTGTCATCCACGGCGACTTCGAAAAGGGCTTCATCCGCGCCGAGACCATCTCCTACGACGACTTCATCACCTTCGGCGGCGAGCAAGGCGCCAAGGAAGCCGGCAAGATGCGGCTCGAAGGCAAGGACTACGTCGTCCGTGAAGGCGACGTGATGCACTTCCGTTTCAATGCGTAGGCGTTGGCTGATCGCTGCGGCTCTGGCGCTCGTCGTTATGAGTTTTGCGGCGTATCATTTGATTGCGCCGCGCAGCCATGTCTTGCTGCCGCCACGCGCATCCAACGGCGTCGAGTACGTTCTCTACATTCACGTTCCCGACGCGTGCCGCCGCGGCGGGTGCCAAGCTCTTTACCTGCTCGACGGCGAACGCTGGCTGCCGACTTTTGCCCGGATCGTCGACGAAGGCGCGCGCACGCATCGCATCGAGCCCGTCGTCATAGTCGGCGTCGGCTATCGCGATATCGTTGGCACGGCGGCACGGCGCAAGCACGACTTCACGCCGCCCTTCGGCCGAACGCCTAACCGGACGGGCGGCGCGGAGGCGTACCTCGATGTTCTGCGAAATGAAATCATCCCATATGCGGAGGCGCGCCTGCCGATCACTCGCGAACGCCGCGCCATTGCCGGCCACTCATATGGAGGTCTGTTCGCCACGTACGCACTCCAGCGTGCGCCCAACTTGTTCGACCGTTACGCGATCCTCAGTCCTGCGCTCTGGTTCGACGACGGCAAGATTTTTCAGCAAACTTTCGCGGAAAGCCACCGCTTGAGAGCGGTCTTTCTCGCCGCTGACACGCCGCCTGGCGAACGGAGCGCCATGGCGAGCGATATGGTGCGCCTCTCAGAGCTCTTAGCGGGCCGACCCGGTCTGGTCGTTTCCGCCGCCATCCTGGCGGGAGAGACCCACGATAGCATGGTTGCGCCGGCCGCAAGCAGAGCGACCGAGGCGCTCTTCGGCCTTGACCCCCACGGCGCGCACTCGCCGTGACAGGCGTTACCGCCTCGCGTAGACTGGCTTGGGCGGAGGGGAAGATGCGTCGTACTGCTCTCATCACATGCGCGGCTCTGGTCGCGAGTTCGGCTTTGGCGTGGGCGCAGAGCGAGCCCGCGGTGCAAGAAGCAGCGCCGACCGCCCCAGCGTTGACCGAGGGCGCGCCCGTCGAAGCCGCCCCCGCCGCGGCGCCGCCGGAGATGACGGCCGAAGAGCAGGAGTACCTGCGTCAGGCGCAGGCGCTTTACGACAGCCTCGATCGTCAGACTGGCGTCGTGACCATCGCGGAGGGGCGCGTCAGCCTCAATGTGCCCGAGACGCACTATTTCGTCGGCGCTGCGGACGCGCGCCGCATCATTGTCGATGTCTGGGGCAATCCGCCGAACTCGGCCCAGGGCGTCGAGGGCATCATCTTCCCCGCCGGCGCCAATCCCGCGCTCGATTCATGGGGCGCGATTGTCCAGTACGTCAACGAAGGCCACGTGCCGGACGATGAAGCCAGCACGATCGACTACAACCAATTGCTGCGCGACATGCAGACTGGCGCGGAGCAGGAGAACGCCTGGCGGCGCGAGAACAATTATCCCACCGTCACATTGGTCGGCTGGGCCGAAGCGCCGCACTACGATCCGGCCACGCACAAGCTCTATTGGGCGAAGGACCTGCTGTTCGGCGGCGAGAGCGTCCATTCGCTCAACTACGACATCCGCGTGCTGGGCCGCGAAGGCCATCTGGTGGTGAGCTTCGTCTCGACGATGGATCAGCTCGAGACCATCCGCGCCGCTGCGCCAGCGGTGATGGAGATGGCGAACTTCACCGCCGGCAACACCTATGCCGACTATGTCGAAGGCGTCGATCAACGCGCCGCTTATGGCATTGGCGGCCTGATCGCTGGCGGCGCCTTGGCGGCCGTCGCCCAGAAGACCGGGCTGCTCGCCATGATCCTTGCGTTCGGCAAGAAGTTCATCGTGCTTATCATCGCCGGAATCGTCGCGCTCGGCGGAGCGGTGATGCGCATGTTCCGGCGCGACCCGCCAGCGTCCTAAGCGGCGGCTCGCGCGGCCGCCAAGGCGGCGCTACAAGGCCGGATGCGCAGTCCGGAAACCACGGCGCCAAAGGCGCTCTCTACGCTTGAACTCGTCGCCATGGTGGCGGCGCTTTCGGCGTTGAACGCGCTTGCCATCGACATCATGCTGCCCGCGCTGCCGGACATTGCACGCGACTTCTCGCTCGCGAACGACAACGACCGCCAGCTTGTAGTCGTCTCGTACGTCGCCCTGTTCGGGGTTTCGCAGCTGGTCTACGGCCCGCTCGCCGACACATTCGGCCGGCGCAGCGTGCTGATCTATGCCCTCGGGATCTACATCGTCGGCTCGGTGCTTTGCGTTGTCGCGCCGAACTTCGAACTCTTCCTCGCCGCGCGCGCGATGCAGGGTGTCGGCGCCGCCGCGACGCGCGTGATCGCCACCGCCGTCGTGCGCGACCTCACCGAAGGTCGGCGCATGGCGCAAGTCATGTCGATGGCGATGACCGTGTTCATGATCGTGCCGATCGTCGCGCCGGGGCTGGGACAGCTCATTCTCTTTGTCGCGCCGTGGCGCTGGATCTTCGGCGCGCTGCTGATCTACGCGCTGGTCGTGCTCGCCTGGGCGCTGATCCGACTGCCCGAGACGCTGAGGCCGGAGTATCGCGCACCCTTTCGGCCGCGCGAGATCGCCGCCAACTATCTCGCCGTCCTGCGCGAGCGTCAGACCGTCGGCTACATGCTCGCCACCACCTTCGTCACCGGCTGCCTGTTCGGCTACATCACCTCGTCTGAACAGATCTTCGTCGACTATTATGATCTCGGCGCGGCGTTTCCGCTCGCCTTCGGCGCGATCGCGATCGCTATCTCTGCTGGCACCTTCTTGAACTCACGCCTCGTGGTGAAGCACGGCATGCGCCGGCTTTCGCACGTCACGTTGATCGCCTTCACGCTGATCGCCGCCGTGATCGGCGCGCTGGCGGCGCTCGGCCTCGCGACGTTCTGGGTGTTCTTCGGCCTAATGGCGCTGGCCTTCGCCATGTTCGGGCTGATCTCGAGCAACTTCAACGCCCTCGCGATGGAGCCGGTCGGCCGTATCGCCGGCTCCGCCTCGGCGCTTTACGGCGCGGTCTCCGCCACCGGCGGCGCCATTGCCGGCGGGCTGATCGCGCGCGCCTTCGACGGCACGCCGGCGCCGTTCGCGCTTGGACTTGCGCTCTCAGGCCTCGCCACTCTGGTTACGATCGTATGGACGGAGCGCGGGCGCCTGTTCGACGCCAGCCCGCGCCTGCCCTAGTTCTGCACCCGGCTGCCGAAGCGCAGATCGTCGCGCGGGCGCACATGCACGGTGCTGCGGCCGTAGTCGATGGCGAGCCCGCGCGCTTGCGAGAGCACGTCCATGCCCACCAGCAGCGTCGGCTCGTCCTGCAGCCCCCAGAAACTGAAAATGTGGAAGTCGCCGACGAAGGCGGTGATATTGCGGACCTCCAATTCGCCGATGCTGAGGCGCTGCACCAGCATGGCGCGGTTCAGGATTACGCGATCGCCGGCGGTGTAGGCGATCGCGTAATCGATCTGGCGCCGGTTGTCGCGAACCCGCGCGTTCAAGGCGTCGCGCAATGCATTGTTGGCGAGGGAGGAGTCCGAGCCGGTGTCGATCAGCAGATTGACACGCACGCCGTTGATGTGACCGCGCACGACGACGAGGTGACCGAAGCGCAACTCCCCGCGAATGGTGGCCCAACCGCGCAGGCGCCGCGCTTCGTCCGAGGGAACGATTTCGATGCAGTTACGCTCAAAATCCATTCTGAGCCGGCGCCCTCGCATGCCGTCAACGCCCAAGAGCCCCTGCTCGCCCGCGAGCACAGCGCCGTGCAGCATCGGCATCGCCGAACCGGCAAGCGAAAGCTCGCCGTAACGAAGCGAATCCACTTCGACCAGCGGCGCGGTAGAGACGCCATGCACGGAGTGAACCTGGCCTGAGCCGACCGGCGCCAGGCCGAGCTGTTCCGCCAGCGCCTGAGACACGACGGATCGGTTCGCGCCGGTGTCGACGATGAATCGATAGGGGCCCTGCCCGTTGACGCTGACCGGCGCGACCACGCGCCCGAGCCGATCCGATCGCGTCGGCCCGAGCGCGAAATCTTCGGGACGGGCGTCCTGATAGGCGGCGAGATCAGGCGCGTCGATACACTCCGCCGACGCGGCGGTGGCGGCCGCGACCGCGCTGACGACCATCGCGACGAAACGGGCGAACGCTCCCATGACGACGACCTTGATCCGGTGCGCCGCCCCGCGCCAGTGACGATCCGCTCAACTTCTTGCGAGGCTCGACGAAAAGCGCCGGCCATGCGACGGAAGGCCATGATCGAGCGGACCACCCTTACCAGCAAAATCGACGGCTTCGAGGTCGCGGCGCTGATTGCGCAGCCGAAAACCAACCCCGTCGGCGGCGTTGTGGTGATCCAGGAAATCTTCGGCTTGACCGAGCACATCGGCGACATGTGCCGCGTGTTCGCAGATGCGGGATACGCGTGCGTCGCGCCAAGCCTGTTCGATCGCATCGAACGCGATTTCCACGCCGCGCACGATCCGGAGGGCGTCAAGAAAGGCGCAGCCGCCGTGAAGGCCTCGCCCTGGCCGCAGGTGGTTTCGGACATTCAGGCGGCCATCGATGCGCTGCCGCAACCGGTCTATGTCACCGGCTTCTGCTACGGCGGCGCCGCGACCTGGATGGCGGCGGCGAGATGCGCCGGGCTCAAAGCCGCAACCTGCTTCTATGGCCGCCTGATCGCCGACCTGCTCGACATCCCGCCACAAGTTCCGGTGATGCTGCACTACGGCGCGCATGACGCCTCGATCCCACCGGAGAATTACGAGCGCGTGCGGCTGGCGGCGCCCGATGCGCCTCTCTATCTCTACGACGCCGGGCACGGCTTCTGCCGCGCCGGCAGCAACGATTTCCACGCGACGTCACGGGAGCTCGCGCTCTCGCGCACGCTCGACTGGTTCGCGCGCTGGCGCTGAGGAGGGTTCATGGCGATCGATCACGTCTCCGTCGGCGTCACCAACATGAAGCGCTCCAAAGCGTTCTACGACGCTGCACTCGCGCCGCTCGGCATGCAGCCGGTTATGCCGGTGGAGTACGGCGGCCAGCTCGTCGCCGTCGGATACGGTCAGCCCGGCAAGCCGGCGTTCTGGATCGGCCTGCCGATCAATGGCCAGCCGGCGAGCATGGGCAACGGCGTCCATATCGCCTTCCGTGCGGAGACGCGCGCGGCCGTCGACGCGTTCTTCCTCGCCGCACTCGATCAAGGCGGCATCGAGGACGGCCGCCCCGGCCTGCGCACCGAGTATCACCCCGACTACTATGGCGCTTTCGTCCGCGATCCGGACGGCAACAAGATCGAAGCCGTCAGCCACGCGCATGAATGACGACGCGCCCGTCGCCATCATTGGCGCGGGCCCTGCAGGATTGATTGCGGCGGACGTGCTGAGCGCGGCCGGCCGGCGCGTCGTCGTTTGCGAGCGCATGCCGAGTGTTGCGCGCAAATTCCTGATGGCTGGGCGCGGCGGCTTTAACCTCACGCATTCGGAACCGTTCGAGCGCTTTATGACCCGCTATGGCGCAGCCGCGGCGCGGCTTGCGCCGATGCTCGAAGCGTTCACGCCAGCGGATTTGGTCGCGTGGGTGGAGGGACTTGGACAGGAGACGTTCGTCGGCTCCAGCGGCCGCGTCTTTCCGAAGGCGATGAAAGCCTCGCCCTTGCTGCGGGAGCTGCTGCGGCGCTTGGCTGATCGGGGCGTCGTCATCCACACCAACACGACTTGGCTCGGTTGGAATGGCGATGGGACGCTGCGCCTCGCCGCTGGCGGCGCAGCGCCATCATTGGACGCGAGTGCGACATTGCTTGCGCTGGGCGGCGCGAGTTGGCCGAAGCTCGGCTCCGACGGCGCCTGGACGAGGACGCTCGAGGCGCGCGGCGTCGAGCTGGCGCCGTTCAGGCCGAGCAATGCAGGCTTCTGCGTTGCTTGGAGCGAACACTTGCGCTCCCGCTTCGCCGGCCAGCCGCTCAAGACCATCGCCATCCGGTTTGGCGAACGCGAAGCGCGCGGCGAAGCCATGATCACGCACTACGGCATCGAAGGCGGCGCGATTTATGCGCTGTCGTCCGAGCTCCGCGACAACGTTCCGGCGACGATCGCGATCGACCTGCGCCCCGCGCTTACGTCGACAGAGATCGCTGTCAAGCTGGCGCGCGCCAAACGCGGCGACACGCTCTCCTCCACCCTGCGCAAAACGCTCGGCCTTTCGCCGCTTGCGATCGCGCTGCTGCACGAAAGCGGTCCGCCGCCGCGTGGAGCGGAGGATCTCGCCCGGCTGATCAAAGCCGTTCCCGTTCGCCTCGTCGCGGCGCAAGGGCTCGATCGCGCGATTTCGAGCGCCGGCGGCGTGCGGTGGGCTGCCGTGGACGAGGACCTCCAATTTCGCGCGATCCCCGGCGCTTATGTCGCCGGCGAGATGCTGGACTGGGAGGCGCCCACCGGCGGTTATCTGCTGCAAGCCTCGTTCGCGACCGGCGTCTGGGCCGCCCGCGCCATACTACGGCGCGGCGGCGCCGATCGTTAGGGCGGTTTCCCGCAGCCGCGTCACGTCCTGAACCGGCGGCGCGCCGAACAGGCGCCGATACTCGCGGCTGAACTGGGATGGACTTTCATAGCCGACTTCGTGCGCAGCGTTCGCGGCATCCATGGACTCAGCGAAGATTAGGCGCCGCGCTTCCTGCAGCCGCATCTGCTTTTGATATTGCAATGGGCTGAGCGAGGTCACTTGTTTGAAGTGGAGATGCAGCGCCGAGGCGCTCATGCGCGCTTCGGACGCGAGCGTCTCGATCGAGAACGCTTCGCGATAGTTCGTTTTGATCCAGTTGATCGCTCGGGTGACCTGGCTGAGCTTGGAATCGGCATGCGCCAGCTGGCGCAGCCGCGCGCCGTATTCGCCGGCCAAAAGACGATAGAGCAGTTCGCGCTCCGCCAGCGGCGCGAGCACCGGAATGTCGCGGGGCGTATCCGCCAAGCGCAGCAGACGCAGCGCCGCATCGAGCAACTCCGGCGTCACCGGACTGAGCGCCACGCCGGGCGCGGGATCGCCCGCATCGGCCGGGCCCATCTCCAGCGCGAGCGCCGCGAGCATGGCGCGGTCGATCTCGAGCTTGAAGCAGAGATACGGCTTCTCCGCGCTCGCCTCGATCACCTGCCCGATCACCGGCACGTCGACCGAGGCGGCGAGAAAGCGGCTCGAATCGTAATCGAGCGACTGCTCGCCAATCAGCACGCGCTTCTTGCCCTGCACGACGAGGCAAATGGCCGGTTCGTGTAGAGAATGGAGCGGTTGCGTCGGCGTCGAGAAGCGGAACAGCTTCACGCGCGGGATCGCGGTTTGGACTGCGCCATCGGCGGGCCCGGCACATTTCGCAATCAGCTCAATGAGTTCGGTGAACCGATCCATGGCGCAGGTCCTGTTTTGGGCAATCTGACGCTAACAGATCTGGGCACGATAACGAGCGATGACAATGCAGGTTTGGAGAAATAGGCAATCATGGCGGAGGCCTGTTCTACCGCTGGCGCCGCCTCATCCCGCATCTTCTCCCGTGTCGCCGGCGCGCTCCGCCGGCTCCCGAAATCCACGGAGATCCGCAATGTCCATCCAAGGCAAAATCGTCGCCATCACCGGCGCTTCGAGCGGCATCGGCGAAGCGACCGCGCGCGAACTCGCCAAACGCGGCGCAACCGTCGTCGTCGGCGCCCGCCGCACCGTCCGGCTCGAGAAACTCGTCGCCGATCTGCGCGCGCAAGGCGCGACGGCGGAGTTCACCGCGCTCGATGTCACCAGCCGCGACAGCGTTCAAGATTTCGTCCGCTTCGCCGCAGAGCGCTTCGGCAAGCTCGACGCGCTCGTCAACAACGCGGGCGTCATGCCGCTCTCGCCGCTCGAGGCGCTGAAGGTCGACGAATGGGAGCAGATGGTCGACGTGAACATCAAGGGCGTGCTCTACGGCATCGCCGCGGCGCTGCCGGTGTTCGCCCGCCAAGGCTACGGCCACGTGATCAACACGTCCTCGATCGCCGCCTATCGCGCGATCCCGACCGGCGCCGTCTATTGCGCCACAAAGGCTGCGGTGAACTTCATCACCGAAGGTCTGCGCCAAGAGAACAAGTACGTCCGCACTACGATCATCTCGCCGGGCGTGACGGAATCTGAACTGGCGCACACGATCACGCATGAAGCGACAGCCAAGTTCATCGACGACTATCGCAAGACCATCATCCCGGCCGACGCCATCGCCCGTGCGATCGCCTACGCCATCGAACAGCCCGACGGCATCGACGTGAATGAGATCGTCGTCCGCCCCACCGCTGCGAACTGAGGAGCGCCGATGCTCGTCCCTAAACCCACGCACACGGTCGTCGACGGCGGCGATCCGGGCACCTTCGTCGGGCTCTGGAAAAGCGCGAGCGGCTATTTCGGCCGCAAGCTCCTCCCGGACGGCCGCTTCGTCGAGATGCGCGGCGAACGCAGGAACGCCAGCGAAGGCAATTACCGCGTCGAAGGGGCGCGCATCGCGTTCGAAAACGACGCAGGCGGCGTCATAGGCGGCGCATTCCGGGATGGCGCCCTGATTTACAAGGGAATGACCTTCTACAAGGTCAATTGAACCCAGCGGCAGGGTGGGCGTTCACCTGGGCAGCGCCCGCCCTTGCCGCGCCGGGGGGCCCCTGCTAGCAAGCGCGCCTTCCCGCAGGACCGTCATGCCGCAAGCTTCCGCCACGATGAACGTGATGATCGCCGCCGCCCGCAAAGCGGCGCGGGCGCTCGCGCGCGATTTTGGCGAAGTAGAGAACCTGCAGGTCTCGCGCAAAGGCCCCAGCGACTTCGTTTCCTCCGCTGACATCAAGGCCGAGAAGACGATCTTCGAAGAACTCTCCAAGGCGCGCCCCGGCTACGGCTTCGTCATGGAAGAGCGCGGCGTCGTCGAAGGCACCGACAAGACCAATCGCTGGCTGGTCGACCCGCTCGACGGCACCAGCAACTTTCTGCACGCGATCCCGCATTTCGCCATCTCGATCGGGCTCGAGCGCGAGGGCGTGCTCGTAGCGGGCGTCGTTTACAACGTGGTGCGCGATGAGCTGTTCTGGGCCGAGAAGGGCATGGGCGCTTATCTCAACGATCGCCGCCTGCGCGTCGCCGGCCGCAGCGACATGCGCGACGCGCTGTTCGCGACCGGCACGCCGTTCCACGGCAAGCCGGGTCACGCCAAGGCGCTTGGCGAAATCGAACGCGTGATCGCAAAGAGCGCCGGCATGCGCCGCTTCGGGGCGGCCGCGCTCGACCTCGCCTACGTCGCGGCGGGTCGTTTCGACGGCTATTGGGAGCGCGGCCTTAACGCCTGGGACATCGCTGCCGGCGCTGTGCTGGTGCGCGAAGCCGGCGGCGTCGTGACCGAGATCGACGGCGACGATTTCATGAAGACCGGCGCTGTCGTAGCGGCAAACGAACGCCTCCTGCCGGCGCTGACGCAGGCCGTTCGCGGCAGTTGATCGCGAGGCTCTGGTCGTGAACACTGGCAGCTCATAAGGCTCGCCCCGCCCGGGGACGGGGCGGAGGAAACGCTTGACCACATCCAAGGGCGCTGAACGGAAGATTTCCTATTGGGAGATCGCGGCTTTCGCTGCGCCCGCGGCGCCGCTGCTGGCGCTTTCGCTGCCGGTGATCATCTTCCTGCCGCCGCACTTCGCCGAGCATCTCGGCCTGCCGCTCTGGGCGGTTTCCGCAATATTCCTCGGCGCGCGCGTGTTCGATCTCCTGATCGATCCGTGGCTCGGCGGCTTGCAAGACCGCACCGAGTCACGTTTCGGGAGGCGCCGCTTCTGGCTCGGCCTCAGCACGCCATTCTTGATGGTTTTGCTCTGGCTCGTCTTCCTCGGCCTGCCGCAAGGCGTGCCCCCGCTGGCGGCCGGGCTCGCCGTGTTCGTGATGTACATCGCCTACGCCAGCATGATGATCGCGCACCTCGGCTGGGCTGGCGAGCTGCAGCCGACGTATCACGGCCGAACGCATGTGCTGGGCGCTGTGCAAACTGCCGGCATGATCGGCCAGGTGCTAATGCTGGTGATCGCCGGCGTGGTCGCGCAGGGATTCAACGGCTCCAACGCCGACGCCGTCCACGCGATGGGCTGGACGCTGCTTGCGCTGGCGCCGATCACCGCTTGGATGGCGCTGACGTTTGTCCGCGAGCCCTACCGGCCGCCACAACCGCACATGTCGCTGCGCGATACGCTTGGCACATTGTTCGCCAACAAACTCGCCATGCGCGTGCTGCTGCCGGATCTTTTGCTGGGGATCGCGCAAGGCGCCTCGGGCGGGCTCTTCCTGTTCTACTTCCAGTTCGTTCTCCGCTTCGAAGGCGAGGCGCAGACTCTGCTGGCGATCTATTTCATCGCCGGCCTCGTCGGCGTGCCGATCTGGTGGTGGGCGGCCCGTCGCTTCGGCAAGCACATCGCGCTACAGGGCGCGCTGGTGTTCGGCAGTGTGACGACCGCGGGACTCTTGTTCCTGCCGGCGGGAAATTTTGCCGTGGTCGCGCCGTTGATGGCGATCGCCGGCTTGGCGCAAGGCGGCGGCGTCTTGCTGACGCGCGCGCTAATGGCGGACGTCGTCGATGAAGACGAGCTGCGCACCGGTGCGCGCCGCTCCGGGCTCTATTTCGGTGTGATGCTCACGACCTCGAAGTTAGGCGTGGCGGCGGGCCCGCTTACCTACGCGGTGCTCGGATTGGTCGGTTTCGCGCCCGCGCTGGGCGCCGACAACAGCGCCACTGCGCTCGGCATGCTGAGCTTCCTGTTCATCGGCGTTCCGATCGCGCTCTACCTCGCATCCGCGCTTTCCTTGAACGGCTATCCGCTCGACGAGAAAGCCCAGGCCGAGCTTCACGCCGCCATCGAGGCGCGCCACGCGGCGAACAGCGAGAACACTTTGGGTCCGGTGACCAAGTAGCGTTTCCACATGCGGCTCGGCTCGCTGGCGAGCCGATGCAGCCATTCGAGCCCCGCCCGGCGCATCCAAAGCGGCGCCCGCTGGACGCGGCCGGAGAGAAAGTCGAGCGCCGCGCCGACGCAGAGGCCGACGCCGCGCGCACCGCCATGCTGCCTCATCGCGTAAGCGATCAGCTCCTGCTGCGGCGCGCCGACGCAAACGAAGGTGAAGCGCGACGGCTGCTGCGCCGCGTAAGCGGCGGCGGCGACGATCGCCTCCGGCTTGTTGCGCAGACCCGCCGGCGCCCTATGCCAGCGCACGTCAGTGAGGCCATAGCGATCCTTCAAAGCTTCGATCTGCTCGCGGTCGCCGCCAATGATGGTCACCGGCTCGTGACGGTCGATCACACTGTCGAGCAGGCGTTCGGCTAGATCGGCGCCCGTCGCCACCGGCAGCGTCAGCGCAGCGCGTTTGGCGAGCCTTTCCAGGATACGGCTGTCGTTCAGCAACAGCCAGGCGCGATCGTAGAGCGCCCGGCGCGCCGGCTCGTTCGAGAGGCCGACGACATGGTCGACATTCGGCGTCGCCACGTAAGCGAACGGGAGATCGAGGCTGGCGCGCGCGGCCACGGCGTCCACCGCCGCGTCAAGGTCCAAGCCGCTGAATTGAAGGTCGAGAAAGTCCACTCCGCGCGTTGCGAGCGCGCCGCCGTCGAAGGCCATGTCGATTAACCCAAACGTTGCTTTAACTTCGTTTGAGCGCCCTATGCAGAAACCGGGCCGGATGAATCGCGTCGCGCGCGCTTTGCGGCAACAGCGCCGGTTCGCCGCACATTTCCGCAGCGATGATCTCGCCCAGCAGCGGCGCGCTGGTGAGCCCGCGCGCGCCGAGGCCGCCGATAACGTAAACGCCGTCATGCGCCGGCGGCGCGGCGTCCATCTCGATCCTGCCTCCGTGCGCGAGCGGCGCGTACTGGGCGAGCCACCTCTCCGAGTCGGGCAACAGACCCGCAATCGGCGCGCGATCCGGCGTCGTCACGCGCAGCGCGGCGCGGGAGCGGAGCGAGGAAACATCGACACCCGCGGCGATCTCCGGGGCCAGCTCGCGCAGCGCCGCCAGATTGCGGCGGCGGGAGGTTTCGTCCGGCGCCGAAGCGGCTGCATCTTCGGCCTTGTCGAACGTCGCGCCGAACAGCACGCGGCCTTCGAACGGGGCGACGTAGCTGCCGCGCACCTTGGCGTGCGCCGGCGCCGGCCCCTCGCCCCATTCCACTTGGCCACGCGAGAGCTGCAGCGGAAGAAACTGCGCCGGCCCGAACTGCCGAAGCGCTGCGCCGCAGGCGAGCACGACAGCGTCCGCCTTCATCAGCGCCCGCCCATCCGGCGCGCGCAGGATCCAGCCGCCATCAGCGCGCTCGATGGCGTGCGCCGGCGACTCGAACAGAACGTGCGCCCGCGCAAGCATCGCCGCGGCGGCGGCGACGGGGCGCACCAGACCGGCGCGCGCGTGCAGCGCCGCGCCATGCGCCAGGCCGCTGAACCAATCGTGCGGCAGCGGCGGATCGGCGATGAGGTCGGCCAGCGCCTCTCCGTCCGCGTCCGGCAATTGTTCGACGCCGCAGCGTTCGAACACGCCCAGGTCTTCGTAAGCCGCGACAGCGTGGAGATACGCCGCGAGATGGAAGCTCTGCAGCACGCCGCCGCGATCGAGCCGCGGCATCACCAGCCCCGCTGGATTGCCGCTGGCGCCGGCGCCCAGCGTGCGCGCCGCCTCGAGCACGATGGTTTCGATCCCGCGCAGGCCGAGCGCGTGCGCGATCGAAGCGCCTGCGATCCCAGCGCCGATGATCGCGACGCGTTTCGGCTGGACGGCGGCGTACGGATAAGTCGCCGCGCCGGCGGTTGCGGGGCGATTCGTCCGCGCTTCGCCTGCAGGCAGCGTCGCCTCGAGCCGCTCGCGCTTGGCGCCGAAGCCGGGCTTCTTCTCGACCTCGAACCCAGCGGCTGCGAGGCCGCGGCGCACATCGCCGGCGACGGTAAAAGTCGCCAGCCGGGCGCCCGGAGCGCTGAGGCGGGCGATCTGGTGGAATAGATCCGCCGACCACATCGCCGGATTTCGCGCCGGCGCGAAGCCGTCCAGGAACCAGGCGTCGAACGCGCCGCTGAGCGTCGGCAGGATTTTGGCCGCCTCGCCGATGTGCAGTGTCAGGCTGAGGCCGTCCGCGGGAAACCAGAGCCGCTGCGGCGCGTACGCGCGCACGGGCCAACGCGCCAACAGCTGCGCCGCAAGCTCCGACACCTCGGGAAACTGCGCCAGCGCGCGGGCCGCGTCGTCCTTTGCGAGCGGGTATGCCTCCACACTGGAGATATGCAATTGCGCATGGGGTAGCCGGGTGTTTTTCCAGGCTCGCCACGCGGCCAAAACGTTCAGTCCCGTGCCGAAACCGAGCTCGCAGAGAGCGAAACGATCCTTGTTTCGCCAGCCTTCGGGCAAGCCGCACCCCGCCAAGAAAACGGCTTCGCTCTCGGCCAAGCCGCCACGGCGGGAGAAGTAAACGTCGTCGAACGCGCGCGCGCGCGGGGCGGCTTCCTCGCTCCAGTCGAGTTCGGGCTGCGGCGGCAAACGGGACATTGGCGGAAGCCTAAACGCAAATGAGCCGCCCTTTCGGGCGGCTCATCGCGATAACTACGTCCGTAGTTCGATTACGGAGTGGTCGCCGGCGGCGTGGTGGTCGCAGCCGGGTCAGCCGGAGCCGCAGCCGGGTCGGTCGGCGCCGCAGCCGGATCGGTCGGAGCCGCAGCCGGATCAGCCGCCGGTTCCGTCGTTTCGGTCGCCGCAGCCGGCTCTTCCGTGGTCGTCGTCGTTTGGCCGCAGGCCGCGACGCCGAAGGCGAGAACGGCAGCGGCAGCCGCCGCCATGCCCAACTTGAACTTCGTCATAGGTTCTACCCCTCGTCTCAGCGTCGGGGTCTACCCCCAACGCGGGAGGCGACTCCATGCCAAGGATTAACCGCATTGGCAAGCGGTACGGGCCCGAATGACCATGCAATTACGCATAGGTTCGGGCAGGGAACTCAAGTCTACTGTCAGCCTTCCGCTGCGGCTGCCAACGCTTCTTCGAGCTGCGCGAAGCTCGGCTGCATGTGCGTGGGCACCGAGCCGCGCCCGATTTCCACCGAAACCTGCGCCGCGTTGCCGTGCAGATGCGCAACGAGGACGTCGCGGATGATTTTGTAGAACTGCGCGTCGTGTTCGGTCACGGCGTTGAGGCGCGCGGCCATCGGGCCGACGATACCGTAGGCCAGAAACACGCCCAAGAACGTGCCGACCAGGGCCTTGCCGATCATGAGGCCAAGGATTTCCGGCGGCTCGTTGATTGCGCCCATCGTCTTCACGATGCCGAGCACGGCGGCGACGATGCCGAGCGCGGGAAGGCCGTCCGCCATCGTCTGCAGCGCATGCGCGGGATGCAGGCTCTCGTGATGGTGTTTTTCGATCTGCTTTTCCATCGCGTCCTCGACCTGGTGCGGGTCGTCGAGGTTCATCGTCATCATCCGCAGCGTGTCGCAGATGAAATGCACCACGAAGTGGTCTTTGCAGAGCTTTGGATACTTCTGGAAAATCGGGCTCTCTTCGTGCTTCTCGATGTGCGCTTCGAGCGCGACGATGCCCTTCGTCTTCATCAGCTTGGTCAGCTGGAAGAGCAGCGAAAGCAGATCCTGGTAGTCTTTCTTATTCCACTTCGGCCCGGACATGACCTTGCCGAAGCCGCCCATAACGCCTTTGAGGCCGTCCATGTCGTTGGAGATGATGAGGGCGCCGACGGCGGCGCCGAAGATCATCATGAACTCCATCGGCGCGGCTTCGATGATGACTTCGAAATGGCCGCCGGCGAGCATGAAGCCGCCGAACACCATCCCGAACACCACGACGAGGCCGATAATAGGAAACATGGATAACGCGCGTTTACCGAAGGCGTTCTGCCGACATCGCGTTATGCCCGACCGCGCTTAACGCGCCGTTTCGGCTGTTAGCCTTTCTGCTTCGTTTGCTGATTTCCGCTTCGTCAACGCCCTTTCCCGCGACGCCGGGCCAGCGTAGCAAGGCCGCGCACAAGGCTCATGCCAGACACCCAGCCACCCTTGCCTGAAGCTGCGCGCGCCGATCCGCGCGCACCGATCGGACGCAACCGCCAATTCCGGCTGCTGTTCATCTGCCTGCTGGTCATCGGCGCGGGCAATTCGATGCTGCTCGCGGTCGCGCCGCCGCTCGTGCGCGAACTCAAGCTGCCCGATTCGAGCGTCGGCTGGATCTTCTCGCTCTCGGCACTGCTGTGGGTGGTGATGAGCCCGGGCTGGGGCCGGCTCTCGGACCGTATCGGCCGCAAGCCCGTCGCCGCGCTCGGGCTCGGCGCCTACGCCGTCTCGATGGCGTCGTTCGGCGTCGTCGTGATGTTCGGGCAAGCGGGCTTCATCGCAGGCGCTTGGCTATTCACGTGGCTCATGCTGGCGCGCGCGATCTTCGGCGCGTTCGGCTCGGCCTCCTCCCCCGCCGCGCAAGCCTATATCGCCGACCGCACCACGCGCCTCGAACGCACCGAGCAGCTCGCCGGCCTCACTGCGGCGTTCGCATTGGGCCAGGCCTTCGGCCCCGCCATCTGCGCCGCGCTGGCGGCGAAGTTCGGACTCGTATTTCCGATCTGGCTGGTCGCAGTGCTGGCTGCGATCGCGTCATTCATGATCTGGCGCTTCCTGCCGGAAAACACGCCGCCGAAAAGCGAACGGCCGAAAGGCGAATGGCGCGAGTCGCTCGCGCTGGTGACCGACCGGCGCCTCTCGGCGTTTCTGCTCTACGGCTTCGCGCTCTCAGTGGTCGCCGGCGTCACCGTGCAGGTGTTCGGCCTCTTCACCATGGACCGCCTGAACGCGGCCGGCGAACGCGGCGCCGAGCTCACCGCCGCTGGGTTCATGGTCAATGCGCTGGCGCTGCTCGCCACGCAGATGGCGATCCTGCCGCGCCTGAAGCTCGGTCCGCGTGGATTGATGGCGTGGGGCGCGGGCCTGCTCGCGCTCGGCGTCGGCGTGCAGATTATCGCCGACACCCTCGCGGCCTTGCTGGTGGCGCAGGCGGTGCAGGGCTTGGGCGCAGGGCTGGCGCGGCCAGGCTTCACCGGCGGCGCCTCGGTCGCCGTGAAGCCGGAAGAGCAAGGCAGCGCCGCCGGACTCGTCGTGGCCGCCAATGGCGCAGGCTTCGTGTTCTCGCCCGTGATCGGCGGCGTCGTCTACGAAACCGTCGACATGAACGCGCCGCTGATCATCATGCTGGTTCTGCTGCTGGCGATGATGGCGTTCGCGCTGCGGAGCCGGCGCCTGCGCAACGCCGCCGCGCTGGACACGCCGCCAAGCGAGCCGCCGCCGAGTTAGGTGCTAGCGATGAGGACCCGCGCGTTCGCGCACGGCAGGATGGCGCCCGAACCTAACCCCTAACCCCTAACTCCTAGAACCCAGACCCTACAGAGCCGCCCGCGCCGCTTCCAGGACGATATCTGTCGCGCGGCCGCGCACTTCCATGCCGCGCGCGCGCTCGAACGCGCGAATCGCATTGCGCGTGCGCGTGCCGATGACGCCGTCCGCCGTTCCGGCGCTGTAACCCAGGCGATTGAGCGTGCGCTGCAGTTCGCGCACGCCGCGCCGGTCGAGACCGCGCGGTTCGCGCTCCGGCTCGGTCGCGACGCCGGCGCGCGCACGAACTTCGTTGAGCAGCGACGCGGTCGGGAAGCCGTCCGCCGGCAGGTTCTGCGCCGCCTGGAACGCGCGCACGGCGCGCCGCGTGCCGCTGCCGAACAGGCCGTCGACAGCGCCGGCGTCGTAGCCGAGGCCATTCAGCAGCGTCTGTAGTTCGAGCGTCTGCTCACGGTTCAAAGAGCCAATCTGCGTCGGCCACGGCCGCACCAGCGCGCTGGCGCGTCCGTCCATCGCCCGCGCCAGCAGCGAGACGACCAGCGCATAGCGATCCGAATTGTTATAGCGGCGGATCACACCGAAGTTGTGATGCAGCAGGAGCGCGGGGCCCTGCGCGCCCGCCGGAAGCCATAGCTGCGCCTGCAAATTCTCACTGCCCGCCCACGGCTCGCCATTGATCCGAGTGACGCCTCGCGCGGCCCAGTCCGCGACTGAGCGCATCGTGCCGTCGGCGAGCGAATAGTCGAACTGATTGGGCAGCCGCACTTCGTCGAACACCGGCTCGCCGCGCCGCCAACCGCGATCCTGCAGATAGTGCGCGATCGAAGCGGCGACGTCGCCGCGATTGTTCCAGATGTCGCGATGACCGTCGCCGTCCCAATCGACGGCCGTGGTGAGATAGACGTCCGGCATGAATTGCGGCTGCCCGAGCGCGCCCGCCCAGGACGAAGACAGCTGCTCCTGGCTCGCCAGCCCACGCTCCACCATCTCCGCAAGCGCTAGCAGATAGCCCTCGAACTGCGCCCGGCGGCGGCCTTCGTAGGCGAGCGTCGACAGCGCCGTCTGCGCATTCCAGTTGAGCGCCGCATCGCCGTAATTGCTCTCGAGCCCCCAGATGCCGAGGATGATGCCGCTCGGCACGCCGTACCGCTGCTCGACCCCGGTCAGCGTGTCGCCCAGGCCCGCCTTCAACGCCCGCCCGTCGTCGATCCGGCGCTCTGTGACCCGGTTGTTCACGTAGTCCCAAACCGGGCTGACGAATTCGGGCTGGCGCTGGTCGAGTTCGATCACCCGCTCGTCCGGGCTGACGCCCCGCAGCAGCCGGGCGAGGACGGCCGGATCGCGGCCCCGCGCCACCGCCCGGCGGGCGAAATCGTCGCGCCAGGCGTCGAACGCGGCGTTCCCCGAACTTTGGAAGCTGGGCGGCGGCGGGGTCTGCTGAGCGCCGACACTGGTCGGCCCGCAGGCAATGGCCAGCGATACCGCCGCAGCCAGGATCACAGCACGCGCCATCCGCAACCTCTTCTTCATAGCCCCAGAACGCCTCTAGGGTGCGTCGGGCGCCGCAGGCAATCTCCGCGCCAGCCCCGCGCATTGACTTACGCAGAACCCGCCCTTATTGACCCCGCTTCAATTTCCGCCCGGACATTTCGGTCATGAAAGTTAAGTCGTCTCTCAAGTCGCTGAAGGCCCGCCATCGGGCCTGCCGGGTGGTGCGCCGCAAGGGCCGGGTCTACATCATCAACAAGGTGGACCCGCGTTATAAGGCCAAGCAGGGCTGAATTGGGCCGTAATTCGAGCCCATAGGCGCCGTCGCCCCTCGCGGGCGTAGTGAAAATCAGTTAAACCTGACGCGGTTCATGATCGCGATGCGCCGTCTCATCCTTGCCGCCGCCGCAGCGTTGGCGCTCGCCGCCTGCGGCGCGAACGAGCGCGCCGCGCGCCACGATCCCGAGCTCGATCGGTTGTTCGTCCAGCTCGAACAGGCGCCGGACGCCGAAACCGCCGCGCCGATCCAGCAGGCGATTATGGCGAAATGGTCCGACTCCGGCTCGCCAACCGTCAACGTGCTGATCGAGCGCGCCACCGCCGCCGCCGCCGAAGGCGACGCAGAAATGGCCGAAGGCTTCCTCGATCAGGCTAGTGCGCTCGCGCCCGACTACGCCGAACCGTGGCGGCTGCGGGCCAACATCGCTTACGGCGCCGAGGATTATGCCGGCGCGATCGAGGCCATCCAAGAAACACTGAAGCGTGAGCCGCGCCATTTCGGCGCCATGGCGGGGTTGGGGCTCATCTACGAAGAGCTGGGCCAGCACCGCGCCGCACTCGAAGCCTTCCGCGCCGCGCTCGTCGTGCATCCGCACTACGAAGTCGCGCTCGAAGGCGTGCGCCGGCTGGAGCCGCGCGTCGACGGCCGCGACGCATGATCTTCTGGCTCGCCGCCGCCGCGCTCGCGGCGGCGCTTGCAGTGATTGCGCTTGCAGCGAATGCAGGCGCCTACACCCGCAAAGCCGAAGCGCGCTTTCCCGCACGCGGCCGCTTCGTCGAGGCGGAAGGCGCGCGCATTCATGTGCGCGAAGTTGGCCCTGAGCACGGCCCGCGCCTGCTGCTGATCCATGGCGCGAGTTCGAACCTGATCGAATTGTGGGGACCGTTGGCGGAGGAGTTTTCGCCGATCCACCGCGTCGTCGCCTACGATCGCCCCGGGATGGGCCATTCGACGCGCCCGCGCCGCAGCGCGCACACTATGGCCTCGCAAGCGCTCGTCGCTGCGGAAGTGCTGAAGCAGACCGGCGGGCCCGCGCTCGTCGTCGCGCACTCGCTCGGTTCTGCGGTGGCGCTACGGCTCGCGCTCGATCATCCGCACCTCGTCATCGGCCTCGTGCTCGTCGCGCCCGCGAGCCATCCCTATCCCGGCAAACCGGCCTGGTGGGCGCGCCTCGCATCCACGCCGCTGATCGGCGATCTCTTCACGCTGCTCATTCCGTGGCTTGGGCCCATGCGCAGCGCCGCCGCTGTCGCCAACAATTTCTGGCCGCAGCCGGTGCCTGTGAATTACCTCGACGAAGCCGCCGTGCCGCTGATCTTCCGCCCGGCGGCGTTCAAGGCCAGCGCGCTCGATGTCTGCGCCAGCAACGTGGAGTTCGGCGCGCAGCAGCCGCGCTACGGCGACTTGCTCACACCTACGGTCATCATCACCGCGGAGAAGGACCGCATCGTCTCGCCGAAGCGCCACGCCCGCGCCCTCGCCGCCGATCTACCCGCCGCTGAACTGGTGATCGCGCCCGACGCCGGGCATATGCCGCACCGCCTGAGGACAGACTTAGTCATCGCCGCGATTCGGCGTGTCAACGAGCTGACGGCAGCGCCGGCCGAAGGCTAACCTTTCTCAACGATTCGATTCTCGAAACGATTGAGGGTGGGCGCCATGCCGGATTTTGGTGGGACGGATACGGTCGTCGCGACGCAATCGCTGACGCAAACCGCGCAGGAAAAACTGCGCCAGCTCGTGGCGCGCATCGAGCGGCTCGAGGAAGAAAAGAAGTCGATCTCGGACGACATCAAGGAAAGCTACGCCGAAGCGAAAGCGGTCGGCTTCGACAGCAAAGTGCTGCGCCAAGTGATCCGCATCCGCAAGCAGGACCGCCAAGAGCGGGAGGAGCAGGACCAGATCCGCGAGCTTTATCTGCACGCGCTGGGCGAGATTTAGGGGCTAGGGACTCGGTGCTCGGGACTAGGATCGCAGCGGCTGCGATTGCGCCCCTAGCGCCCAGTCCCTAGAACCTAGTCCCTACAATGCCCCGCGAGATTGATCGCAAGCAGACGCGCAAGGCGCTGCGGATCATCCGCAAGCTCGCCGCCAAAGGCAGCGCGCCGGAGACGATCGATCCCGAGACCGGCGAAATGAAGCCGGGCGAAGGCAAGGTCGATTATTCGTCGTGGGAGAACGAGTTTCTCACCGAAGTCGATCAACGGCTGGAGAAATACGGCTCCGCGTTCGCCGACCTCAGCAAAGGCCGCAAGGAAGACGCCCTCTCGGCGCTGCAAACCGTGAAGCTCAAGGAAATCGCCGCCAAGGCGCGCGGAAAGCCGCGCAAAGGCCTGACGACGAAAAAGCCGCTGGGTTGGAAGCAACGCCAGCGGCCCAATCGGTCGGACGATGAATAGCGCTCAGCCAGCCGCCGCGCGCTCTTCCAGTCCGTATTCGCGCAGCTTGCGATAGAGCGTCGACCGGCCGATGCCGAGGCGCCGGGCCACTTCACTCATGTGCCCGGCATAGTGATCGATCGCGAGTTCGATCAGGTCGCGCTCGATTTGTTCGAGCTGGCGCAGGTGACCTTCGCCGTCGAACACAGCGACAGGCGGCGTCGGCGTCGCAGCGGCTTCCGCCACAGCTTGCGTGAACGCAGCGTGCGCGGCGGTGACGTGATGATCGTTGGCCGGCGGCGACACTTCGACCGGCAGCGCATCGTTCGCCGCCGTCAGCGGCTTGCCGCCCCAGATTTGCGGGAAGTCTTCCGGCTGCAGGAGGTCGCCTTCGCACAGGATTACGGCGCGGAAGACGCTGTTCTCGAGCTGGCGGACGTTGCCCGGCCAGTCATAGTCGAGCAGCATCTGCATCGTCGCAGCGGAGGCGCCGCGCACATTGCGGCCTTCTTCGGCGTTGAAGCGGGCGATGAAGCGCTGCACTAGCGAACCCAGGTCTTCCTTCCGCTCGCGCAGCGGCGGCGCTTCGATCGGGAAAACGTTGAGGCGATAATACAAATCTTCACGGAACGCGTTGTCGGCGACCAGCTTCGCCAAATCCTTGTTGGTGGCGCTGATGATCCGCACATCGACCTTCACCGGGCGCTTGCCGCCGACCGGGTCGACTTCGCCTTCCTGCAGCACGCGCAGCAGTTTCACCTGCATGTCGAGCGGCAGTTCGCCGACCTCATCGAGGAACAGCGTGCCGCCGTGCGCTTCGACGAACTTGCCCGCGTGATTGTCGGTCGCGCCGGTGAAGCTGCCCTTCACGTGACCGAACAGAATGCTCTCGACCAGGTTCTCAGGGATCGCGCCGCAATTGACCGTCACGAACGGACGGCCCGCGCGCTCACTCGCGCCCTGGATCGCGCGCGCCAGCAATTCCTTGCCGACGCCGCTCTCGCCGGTGATCAGCACCGGAATGTTCGACGCCGCCGCGCGCTTGCCCATGCGCACCACCGGCCCCATCACCGGCGCATTGGCGACCATGTCGTCGAATCCCATCTGGCCCGAGGCGCGCTTCTTCATGCGCACGACTTCGGTTTTGAGGTTCGACATTTCGAGTGCGTTGCGGATCGACACCATGATCCGTTCCGGCGAGGCAGGCTTGACGAAAAAGTCCGTCGCGCCGGTCTGCATCGCCTGCACCACCGTGTCGATGCCGCCCGAGGCGGTCAGCACGATGCACGGCAGATCGCCGCGGCGCATACGGATTTCCTTGAGCGCCTCCTGGCCGCTCATGCCGGGCATGACGAGATCGAGCAAAACGATGTCAATGTCGGCGTGCTTATCGACCGCCTCCACCGCCTGTTGGCCGTTCTCGGCCGCGCGTGTCAGGAAACCGTTGCGCTCCACAGCCGCCTGCAACAGACGGCGCTGCGCCGGATCGTCATCGACGATCAGGATCGTCTTACCCATGTCATACCCACCGTTTTTCGCCGCGTTTCTCTGACGGAAACGCTGATCGTTGGCGGGACCATAACCACGAGATGTTCAGGTCGCGTTAAAATGGCACACTCAGGCGCGATTTTCGTAAGCCTTCGTAGGCCTTAGATGAACGCGGTGTTCACCAAGAAGCGAGTGGCGAATAGCGAATGGCGAATAGGGGTTTAATCGGTCGCGTAGGGTCGGGTCGTCCCTATTCGCTATTCGCTATTCGCCACTCGCCATGAGCGAAGCGAAGGACCCCGAGCGCAACCGTATTACCGCACGCATCGGGCGCGTGGCGAAAGTTGGCGCGAACATGTCGGGCGCCGTCGCCGCGCGCGTGACCGGCGCGGATCAGGCGGCGCTGGCGCGCGCGCTGCGCAAGGCGCTAGGGCAAAGCAAAGGCCCGCTGATGAAAGTGGCGCAGCTGCTTTCGACCATCCCGGACCTTCTGCCCGAAGCCTACGCCGAAGAATTCCGCAAACTGCAGGCGCACGCCCCGCCTATGGGCTGGCCATTCGTGCAGCGGCGCATGCGCGCCGAACTCGGCGAGAACTGGGAAACCAAGTTCGCTTCGTTCGAACGCGACGCCGCCGCTGCGGCGTCGTTGGGCCAAGTGCACCGCGCCGTCGCCCACGACGCGCGCGCCCTCGCCTGCAAGCTGCAATATCCCGACATGGCGAGCGCAGTCGAAGCCGACTTGAGCCAGCTCAAGACCCTGCTCAATCTGTTCAAGTCGATGGACAAGACCATCGACAGCACCGAAGCGATCGAAGAAGTCGGCGAACGGCTGCGTGAAGAGCTGCAATACGATCGCGAGCTGAAGCACATGCGACTGTTCGCGCTGATGCTGGCGGACGAGCCGCGCATCCGAACGCCCGAGCCGCTGGAAGAGCTTTCCTCCAAGCGCCTGCTCACCATGACCTGGCTCGAAGGCCGCGGCCTGATGCATTGGCTCGAAGAGCCACAGGAGGTCCGCAACCGCATCGCCGAGCTGCTGTTCAAGGCTTGGTGGGGACCGATGACGCATTATGGCGTCATCCATGGCGACCCCCATCTCGGCAATTACGCCCTCACCGACAACGCCGAACGGCTGCATCTGCTCGATTTCGGCTGCGTTCGCATCTTCCCATCGCGCTTCCTAGAAGGCGTGGTCGGCCTATGGCGCGGTCTCAAAGCCGAGGACATGGATCAAGTCGCCCACTCCTATGAGATCTGGGGCTTCAAGAATCTGAACGCCGAGCTGATCGACGCGCTGACGATGTGGGCGCGCTTCATCTACGGCCCGCTGCTCGACGATCGCGTCCGCACCATCGCCGACGACGTGCCGCCCTCCATGTACGGCCGGCGCGAAGCGTTCGAGGTGCGCAAGCGCTTGAAGACGCTCGGCCCCGTCCTCATTCCGCGCGAATTCGTGTTCATGGACCGCGCCGCCATCGGCCTCGGCGCCGCCTTCCTGCACCTGCACGCGGAGCTGAACTTCGGCCGCATGTTCGCAGAAAGCGTCGAGGGCTTCACCCCCGACGCGCTGGCGCAGCGTCAGGCGGAGGCGTTGCGGCAGGTCGGCCTAGCCTAGGACGATTAGCACGCCCTGATACGCCGCCAGCGCCGCAACCAGCGAGGCCTGCGCGCCAGCGCGATAAATGACGGACGACGAGCCGTTCCAGCATGAGGCCAGCAGTGCGACGCTGCCGAGCGCGAGCGCGGGCGCGACCCAGAACGCGGCTGGCAGCGGAATGAACAGCGGCCAGGCGATCAACGACATCCCGTGCGCCGCCGCCATCACGCTGCAGCCGTAGGCCGCGCGCCTTTGGGCCTCGACGAAGGTCGCGCACGCTAGCAACAAGGCCAGCGCCAGCACGGGAGCGCCCGCAAGCAGCTGGCTCCACATGTCCTGACGGCCCATGGCCACCGCCATGACGAAGCCGATCAAGCCGCCGAGCCCAGCGGCTCCGACCAGAAAGACCAATCGTTCCGAACGCAAAAAATTGGCGCGCGGCGGGCGCGCCGGCGGCTCCACGCGCTGCAGCGGCAAGATCGTTTCGTGAGCCATCGTCCTCAGCCCGCGCCGAAGCGCGATCCCTGTTCGGGCACAAGAACGACTTGCGACTTTTGTTGTTCCGGAAATCGCCGCTCGCCTTGCGCGAACGCGCTTCGATGTGCGTTATGGCTCACAGGAGGGCGCAGCGACGTGGAAGCAAAATACGCACTGATCACGACCCTCGTGGGCGCGATCGTGCTGGCGTTCGTCCTCGGCATGATCGCCCAGCGCTTCCGCCTCTCCCCCATCGTCGGCTACCTGCTCGCGGGACTTTTCGTCGGCCCGTACACGCCGGGCTTCACCGGCAATGTCGAACTCGCGCTGCAGCTCTCCGAGATCGGCGTGATCCTGCTGATGTTCGGCGTCGGCCTCAAAATCTCGGTCGACGACATCTGGTCGGTGCGCTGGGTGGCCGTGCCGGGCTCGGTCGTGCACACGATCGCTTCGGGCGCGCTCGGCTTTGGCGGCGGGGTCGCGCTCGGCCTGCCCTGGCTCGAGAGTCTTATCCTCGGCGTCTCGCTTTCCATCGCCAGCACCATCGTCTTCCTGCGCGCGCTGGAGGACCGCAAGCTGCTGAAGACCGAGACCGGCCGCATCGGTGTGTCCTGGCTGCTGATCGAAGATCTGCTGATCGTCCTTGCGATCGTCGTGCTGCCGGCGCTCGTCTGGGCGATGTCGGCGCAAGGCGCGAGCCTCTCGCCGTGGCTCATCGCCGGCGCGCTCGGCGTCACCTTCGCCAAGATCGCCGGCTTTATCGCTTTGATCCTCGTCATTGGCGCGCGCGTCTTCCCTTGGCTCATCATCCAGATCGCGCACACCAAGTCGCGCGAGCTCTTGTCGCTCGGCACGCTGGCGCTGGCGCTGGGCGTCGCGTGGGCCGCCTATTTCTGGTTCGACGCCAGCTTCGCGCTGGGCGCCTTCCTCGGCGGCCTGGCGCTCAACGGGACCAAGTTCAGTCACAAGGTGGCGGAGGATTCGCTGCCGCTGCGCGACACCTTCGCGGTGCTGTTCTTTGTCGCCGTCGGCATGCTGTTCGACCCCGGCGTGCTGCTACGCCAGCCGCTGGCGGTGGCGGCGATCGTCGCCATCGTCGTCGCCGGCAAAGCCGGGCTCGCTTACGTGCTGATGCGCTGGATGAATCAGCCGCCGCACGCCAGCGTGATGCTGGCGATGGGCCTCGCCCAAATCGGCGAATTCTCGTTCGTGCTGGCGGGGCTCGGGCTTCAACTCGAAGTGATGTCGCGCGAGACCTACAATCTGATCCTCGCCGCCGCGCTCATCTCGATCGCTCTGAACCCGTTCCTGCTGCGGCTAGCCCCGCCGATTCCAGTCGAGAAGCGCGCGCCCGAACCGGCGCCGGGCGAAAGCGTCGCCTAACGGAGCGCTTTGCGGATCACGAGCTTCAAGCCCGACCAGGTTTCGTCCACCGCGCACACCTTCACGTCGACCAAGCCCAGCGGCAGCGCGATGGCGCGGATCACGTCTTCGGTGATGTCGGTCTCCATCTTCGACGCCTTCTTCGGCCACGACACCCAGATCACGCCATCGGGCGCGAGCTTGGCGCGCAGGCCCTCCAGCTCCGCCGCAAGCTTGGCCGCCCTGGTGTGGAAGATGTGCGCCGCCGCCAGCGCTTTCGTCGGCCGCGCCAGGTAGCGCGGCATCACCTGCGCATCGAGCTCCGCCTTCACCGCAGTTGGCATGCCCGAGACCCAAAGCGGCGCCCCCGGCTTGAAGCCCAGCTTCTTCGCCAGCGGCGTCCCTGCGTAACCAGCCGGCATTGCAGCCCTCCTCCTGCGACGCGCGACGGTGTACGGGAACCGGCCTCTCTCGACCACGGTTTCCCATCGACCTTGGGAGCACGCCCGATGGACGAGGATCCGGTAACCATCCGCGTTCTGTTCGAGGAGCCGGATGGCGATCTCGACGCGCTCGAGACCTGCCCCCACTGCGGACAGGGCTTCGATAGCCGCGAGCTGGCGGCCGTCCTCCACCACCGCCAGCCTGAGCATGGGCCGCTTGAGGCCCAGTAAGCCGCCTTGCCCTCGGGGGCGCTTTCCGCTATCAGCGCCGCTTCAATTTTTCCCCAGGAACCCGGTCATGAAGTCCGAAGGCCATCCCGACTACCATTTCATCACCGTCCAGATGACCGACGGCACCACCTTCAAGACCCGTTCGACCTACGGCGAGGAAGGCGGCACCCTGGCGCTGGAAATCGACCCGAAGTCCCACCCGGCCTGGACCGGCGGCAGCCAGCAGATGCTCGACCGCGGCGGCCGCGTCTCGCGCTTCAACGACAAGTTCGGCGGCTTCATGAAGAAGAAAGAGGGCTGAGGCCTTCCCGGCAGTCGGCAAGCGGCAGCCGGACGCAGCAAATTCAAAGGGCGCTGGTTGGTCCAGCGCCCTTTTCGCATTCCAATTGCCGACAGCCGATTGCCGACTGGCGCTCTTAGCGCTTGAACGCCGCCTGCAGCTTGGCGAGTTGGTCCGAGACCGGATTCGCCGTCTCGGCCGCGCCGCCTTCGTACATGCTCTCGTCCAGCCGGCGCACGCGCTCATAAATCGCGCCGCCACGGATGATCAGCGATTTGAGCGCTTCGGGCAGGTCGTCCGAACCGGCGAACGTCGCGCCCGGCTGCGCATCGCGGGCGATCAGGCGATATTTCTCGCTCGCCGCTTCCGCCATCTGGATCTCGCCATCCCGCACAGCGCGCTGCACCAGGAGCCAGGAGGCCACCTGCATCAGCCGCGTCGTCAGCCGCATGCTCTCTCCCGCATAGGCCAGTGCGGCGGCGCGCGAGAGGCGCTTCGAAGCGGCGCGACCCGGGCCGTCGAGATAGGCCGCGGTTTCCTCAACCATGGCCATGCCTTCTTTGAAGGTGCGGTCGAACAGCTCGCTACGGGCGAAATCCAGCGCCCGCTGCGGGTCAAAACCGCTCCTCATTGGGGAAGCTTGCATCGTATCGGTCATGGGCCCGTGAAATCGCAAAGAGCGGGCCGCCTGCCCGGGGCGGAAGTTCCTATGCTTAAGACGGCCGAGCGCCGAAGACGGAGTCCGCGGCCGCGCGCTGGGCCCGCTTTGCCTGAATGGCTTTTTCGCAAGCCGTAATTTCGGCCTTGAGACGTTCGACGCGATCCTCCAGATCATCGATCGAAGCGTTTTCGAGCTGCGCCTCGAGCGACAGCGGCTTGCGAACCGCGGCAGCGAAGGGATCGTCGTCGATCATGGGGCCAACCTCCTGGGGATAGCATAACCCGGATCGGCCCGGAGTTTAAGGGAGGCGCGTGTGCTGAAACCGCAGACGATGCGACGTGTCGCGCACGCGCCCGATCGGCCGCTCACTCTTGTCACAGACGATGTTCCCCGGCCCGGCCCGCATGAAGTACTGATCCGCGTCGCCGCCGCTGGGGTCAACCGGCCGGACCTGACGCAGCGGGCCGGCCACTATCCGCCGCCGCCCGGCGCGCCCTCGACGCTCGGTCTCGAAGTCGCAGGCGAGATCGTGGAGCTGGGCTCGGGCGTCACCCGCTGGCACGTCGGCGAGCAGGTGGCGGCGCTGCTCGCGGGCGGCGGCTACGCCGAGTTCGCGCTGGCGCACGAGGGCGCCGTGCTGCCGATCCCGTCGGGGCTCTCGCTGGTCGAAGCGGCGGCGCTGCCGGAAACCGTGATGACGGTGTGGGCCAATGTGTTCGACACTGCCGCCCTCTCGCCGGCGGAAACGCTACTCGTACACGGCGGCGCCTCCGGCATCGGCACGACGGCGATCCAGATGGCGAAGGCGCACGGCAGCCGCGTCATCGCCACCGCCGGCGACGACGCCAAGTGCAAGCTCTGTCTCAAGCTCGGCGCCGACCGCGCCATCAATTATCGCACCGAGGATTTCGAGCCGATCGTGCGCGATCTCGACGGCGCCGACGTTGTGCTCGACATGGTCGGCGGCCCCTACGTGCAGAAAAACCTCAACGTGCTGAACGATCACGGCCGCTGCGTGATCATCGCTTTCCTGCAGGGCCCACAAGTCGAACTCAACCTGATGCGGCTGATGCTGAAGCGTCTCACGCTTACGGGCTCGACGCTGCGCTCTCGCTCCGTGGAGGAGAAGGCGCGCATCGCCCGCGCGGTGGAAGAGCGCGTATGGCCCTGGATCGAGGCTGGCAAAGTGAAGCCGGTGATCGACTCAACTTTCACCCTGAACGAAGCCGAATCCGCCCACGCGCGCCTACAAAGCGGCGAACACGCCGGGAAGATCGTGCTGACTACTTAGGGGAGTTGGGAGTTGGGAATAGGGGGTTGGGTTCGCAGCAACCCCTAATCCCAATTCCCAACTCCCTATTCCCTCGTTCAAGGCTTAGCCCCGCCCGACTCCACGTCCTCGTTCTTCTTCGTGCGCTCGGCGCCGCCGAACACGTCCTCTTCCTCGATCGGGCGTTTGGGTTTGCGCGTCGCATCCGTGCTGCGCGTCTGGCCGGATTTGACGCCGGTCTTCGCACTCGGCGCCGGTTCGGGCTGGCGGGGTTCAGCCATGGGGGAACTCCTCTGCAATCAGGACAAACCGCCCCGCGCGCCATGATGTTCCGGAACGCGGAGCCGCGCTCTCCGTTCATGTCGCACACGGGAGAGCCTCATGCCGAAAGCGAGCAGCGCAAAGCCGCAGAAGACCGGCGCGAAACAGCGCGCGATCCAACGCCAGGTCGATGCGAAGACGGCTACCAAGAGCGCGAAAGCCGCCGGCAAGGGCAAGAAAAACGGCAAGAGCGCCGAAGAGAAGCCAATGCAGGCGGGTGCGCGCCGCTACCCCGAGCCGCCAATGCCGGCGCAGCATCTGCAGAAGCCCGGCAAGGAAGCGGTTCTGGATTTGCAGCCGATGTACGACGCTCCGTTCTACAAGGGGTCGGGTAAGCTCGACGGCATGACGGCGCTGATCACCGGCGGCGACAGCGGCATCGGCCGCTCCGTCGCGGTGCTTTACGCGCGCGAGGGCGCGGACATCGCCATCGTCTATCTCGAAGAGCACGAAGACGCGGAAGAGACCAAGCGCGCGGTCGAAGCGGAAGGCCGCCGCTGCATGCTGATCGACGGCGATGTGAAGGACCGTGACTTCTGCTTCGACGCGGTCGAGCGCGTCGTCGACGAGTTCGGTCAGCTCGACATCCTCGTCAACAACGCCGCCTTCCAGATCCACACGGTCGAATTCGAAGAAATCACCGACGAGCAGTTCGATGAGACGCTGAAGACCAATCTCTACGGCTATTTTCACATGGCCCAAGCCGCGGCGACGCACATCCGGGAAGGTGGTTCGATCGTCAATTGCGGCTCCGTCACCGGCATCGAAGGCAACAAGGATCTGATCGATTATGCGATGACCAAGGGTGGTATCCACGCCTTCACAAAGTCGCTCGCCGGCCACCTCATCCCGAAAGGCATCCGCGTCAACGCCGTCGCCCCCGGCCCGGTCTGGACGCCGCTCAATCCGGCCGACAAGCCGGCAGAGAAAGTGAAGGAATTCGGCGCCCATTCGAAGATGAAACGCCCGGCCCAGCCGGAAGAAATCGCACCGGCCTTTGTCTTCCTCGCCAGCCCGCAAATGTCGAGCTACATCACCGGCGAGATCCTGCCGGTGATCGGCGGATACTGAGCGCGGAGAGCGAGATGATCATCGGCGCGCACGCCATCCTCTATTCCAAGGACGCCGAGGCCGATCGCGCCTTTCTGCGGGACGTGCTGAAGTTCGACCATGTCGACGCCGGCGATGGCTGGTTGATCTTCGCGCTGCCGCCGGCGGAAATTGGCGTGCACCCGCACGAGCGCAACGATGTGCACGAGCTTCATTTGATGACTGACGACGTCGCAGCCGAAACCGCGCGCCTCGAGGCCGCCGGCGTCGCCTGCGATCCGATCCAAGATCAAGGGTACGGCCTAGTCACCGCGCTCACCCTCCCCGGCGGCGGCAAATTGGGGCTCTACCAGCCCCGCCACCCGCTCGCGCACGGCTGATCCCGTCCTCAATGATCGCGCAAGCAAAAGGGCCGGCGCACTGAACGCCGGCCCCCTGTTGATGCGCCGGAAGACGCTTACGACCGAACTCGCCGGAAAGTCTCCTAGTTCGCCGGCGCTGGCGCCGCGGCTTCCGCAGGCGCGGCCTCCGCCGGCGCTTCGGCCTCGGGCGAAGCCGCGGGAGCGTCAGCCGTAGCCGCCGCATCCGCTGGCAACGAGACCACGGTCGCCTCCGCCGGCGGCGGAACGGGCGTCAGCGCGAGGTGCAGCGGATTGGGCCGCAGATCGTTGGTCGCGCCGCTCGTCGCGTCGACGCCGACGCCGATCAGGCCGCCGATCAGCACGTTGCCGGCCATGCCCGCACCGCCCGCGGTGGAGAACTCGCTCTGGACCGTCGCCTGCGCCGGCAGATAGCCGTCCAGCGTCGCAGTGACCGTGAAGCCGTGCTTCCGCTGCATGCGGAAAGTGCATGGCGTCGCCGAACACTGGAAGCCGTTGCTGGTTTCGATCGCAGCGCCGCTCGGCGTCGATTCCACGGTGAAATCCTGGGCTGTGCCACGCGTAATGGTCGCACAACCAGTTGCAGCCGCACTCAGGACGAGTGCGAGCGTCGTCATTGCCAATCTCATTGTAGGTTCCTCCCCCGGCGCCATCCCAAAACGAGGGCTGCGCTTCTGGCAAGGAAAAAGTTCCCGCTGCCGCACAATTAGGGCTGCGCGCCCGTTTTCTTTCAGCCGCCGCCGCGCTATATCCGCCACAACTGACCTCGTCCGCGCCCGGATGCGTCAGCCCGTTGCACCAGATGGCCTGAGCGCCTGGCGACGACGCCGGGCGCTTTTGCATATCTGGAGCCCGTCATGACCTCGAACGTCCTCATGCCCAAGGCCACCGCCGTGTGGCTGATCGAAAACACCTCGCTCGCCTTCAATCAGATCGCCGAGTTCTGCGGCCTGCACCCGCTTGAAGTGCAAGGCATCGCCAACGAGGACGTCGCCAAGGGCATTCGCGGCGTCGATCCGATCGCCGGCGGCTTCCTCTCGCGCGAGGAGATCGCCAAGGGCGAGGCCGACGAGACCTACAAGCTGAAGCCGCTCGAGCAGAAGCGCATCGATCTGCCGCAGGTGAAGAAGCGCGGCGCCCGCTACACGCCGATCGCCCGCCGCCAGGATCGCCCGGACGCGATCGCCTGGTTCTTGAAGAACCACCCGGAAGTGCCGGACTCCAAGATCGTCAAACTGATCGGCACCACCAAGGCGACGATCGAGCAGGTGCGCAACCGCACGCACTGGAATTCCAACCAGATCAAGCCGGTCGATCCCGTCACGATCGGCCTCTGCACCCAGATCGAGCTGGACGCCGTCGTCTCCGAAGCGGCCGCCGCCAAAGCCCGCTCGGACGCCCGCCGCGCCAAGGAAGAAGCGAAGACGCTGAAAGCCGCGCAAGAAACCGTGCCGCCGGAAACGTACGAGCAGGGCGAAGGCTGAGCGCGCTCCGCTAACGCCGCCACACCTGCCGCAACACGCGATCGCGCCCGCACGCGGCGCGATACGCGGCGTAGCGCGCGGGATTTCGCCGCGCGTAGTCGCGGTGATATTCCTCCGCTTCGGTGAAGCGTCCAAGGTCCAGGATCGGCGTGATCACACGACCGTTCACGCGCCCGCTTTCGATCACCGCGCGTTTGCTCGCTTCCGCATCCGCGCGCTGCTCCGGCGTCACGAAGATCGCCGGCCGGTAGCTCGAGCCGCGATCGCAGAACTGGCCGCCATTGTCGGTCGGGTCGGTGAAGAGCCAGTAGCGATCAACCAGCTGGCGATAGCTGATCACGCTCGGATCGTAGCGCACGCGCACGGCCTCGTAATGGCCAGGATGGTTCTCGTAGGTCGGGTTCGCGTTGCGCCCGCCGGTATAGCCGCTCATCACTTCGACGACGCCCGGCAGCGCGCCCATGTCGTGCTCCATGCACCAGAAGCAGCCGCCGGCGAAAACAGCCTCTTCCAGCCCAGCGCGTGAGGGCGGCGTCGTCCGTTGTGATTGCGCCGCCGTGTCCGGCGGCGAGCAGGCGAACAGGAACAAGAGGCTGGCGATGATGGAACGACGAAGCATGCCTTTTATACGGTCTGATCATGTGAACGGTTTCAAGCAACCGCTGGCGACCCTCGCCCGTATCACCGGGCAAGCCGCAAGGAGCCCGCCATGAAGCTCGTCCCCGCCCTGATCGCTTCCGCCCTTATCGGCGGCGGCGCCGGCGTCTACGCCTACGCCCAGAACCAGAACGCCCCCGCCGCGCGTGAACGCTCGGCCAACGCGCTTGAGCGCCTGCGCGACTGGGTGATGGAGCGTGGCGGCACCGAGCGCGCGTTCGATAACGAATACTGGAACCACCATGAGCCCGGCATCTATGTCGAAGCGCGCACCGGCGAGGCGCTGTTTGCATCCACCAACAAGTACGACAGCGGCTCCGGCTGGCCGAGCTTCACGCGGCCGATCAATCCCGACGCCATCGTCTTGCGCGAGGATTACGCCATGGGCATGCGCCGCATCGAAGTGCGCTCGCGCGAGGGCGACCACCATCTCGGCCACGTCTTCGACGACGGCCCGCGCGGCACGGGCGGCCAACGCTTCTGCATCAACAGCTGCGCTATCCGCTTCATCCCGCGCGACCAAATGGAAGCGCAGGGTTACGGCCGCTATGTCGCCATCGTCGACGGCGGCTAGCGCTCAGGGATCCTGATAGCCCTCGGCGCGCAGCGTCAGCCCGCTTCCGCGCGGATCGCGCGCGAAGAAGAGGCCGCCGCGGCGCGTCGAGTGCGGCGGCAAATAGTCGAGCGTCGCCGTGCGGGTTTCGCCGCCGGCCTCGCCGCTGATCTCCACCATCGCCGCTGTGGTGTCGCCCTCATTGCGGGCCACGAACTCGACGACATAGCCGCCGCTCACGCTGGCGACGCGCTCCACCGCCACGACCACGCTGGGCGGGCTGCTGGGATCGCTCGTCGCGTTCATGGCGAGCACCGCGAGCATGGCGCAGAACAATAGCGCGCCGGCCCCGCCGACCAGCCATTCCAGCAGCGGCGTCGCCTGCTCGGCGGATTTGCGCTCAGTCACGCTGTTCAACCACAACGCGATGCGCCAGCCCCGCCCCAAGCACCGCAGGGAACGACAGCACCACCACGAACTCGGTCAGCTCAGCTAAACTAACATGATCGGTGCGTCCGAACGTCCACAGCAGAAACAGGCTCGCCAGCGCGCAGAGCGCATAGCCGGCGCAGGTGAATCGGATCAGCACCGAGAAGAACCCGGCCTCTCCGCGCCAGTCGCCGTTGCCCGGCAGCTCGGTCCAGAACAGCAGCGCGTGCAACGCCGCGAGCGAGACGAGCGCCAACGCCAGCGACTGCCAAGGGCTGAGCTGAAAGGCGATCAGGATCATCTCCTCCGTCGGCGCGACATTGAGCGCGACGAACAACGCACCGATTGTCATCAGGAAGAGGCGCGCGAAATAGGAGCGTTGCAGCCGCCTATCCTTGTCCTCGACATGCTGCTCGCGCCCGAGCTGCTTGTCTGCGAGCAGAGCGCCGATGCCGGCGGGAAAGGTCACCGCCGCAATCTTGCCGACGATCTCGTCCAGCGGCTGCCCTGGCGAGAACACGCCCAACAGCAACAGCACGATCGCGCCGGCGACCGCGGCGATGGCGATCGCCGCGAACGCGTCGAGCACATGATCGACGATGCCGAAGGCGCGCTCGAACCCTGCGAAGTAAGACAGCGCCACCAGCATCGGCAGCGTGACGATCAGCAGCGCCGCCAGCCGCATGCGATCCGCCGTGAAGCCGAGCCACCACATCTCCATGGTCATGAACAGCGGCAACGCGAACAGCACCGCGCCGACCAGGGCGCGGCCGAGGTCGCGGGCGTACTCGGCGCTGCTGACGTTCACGCCAGCCAACGGTAACGACGTGCGCGAAGTTCCCTAGCGGCGGTCCTTCCCCTGCTCGACCAGCACTGCGAGCCGATCCTGCACCCGGAGCGAGGTCATCCAGATTTCGCCCAGTAGGCGCAGCACCAGGATCAGCGCCGCGCCGGCGCCGAGGATGGCTATTGCGCTCATCAGCGCGGCGAAGAAGTTCGGCGTGTTGATCGAGGTCAGCACGGCCAGCGCGCCGAGCACGGCCAAGAGCGCCATGACGCTCGAGACGATCTGGAACACGACCGTCATCGCCGCAGGCGTCAACGCCTGCTCGAAAGAAAACAAAGCCCGCATGCGCGCTCCCGCAAGAGCGGGAACGCTAGCGCGCGCTCGCCACAGGCTCAATCTCGCGCGCCGCGAGATTGAGATTTTCGCGCGTCAGCCGACGCTCGCGCCGGCTAAGCGAACCTGTCGTTAATGATGATCCATTTCCTGTCGGAGGTATTCGATTTCTTCTTTGAGCTTCAGTTTCTGACGTTTCATCGCGCTGAGCTGCATCATATCGACGGAAGGCCGCTGGGCCTCAGCTCTGATGATCATGTCGAGATCCCGGTGCCGGGCGTCGAGTTCGCGTAGCCGCTGCTCGATAGCCATCGAAGGCGCCTCCTTTAGCTTGGGCGAGTCCGAGCATGCGCCCCTTTTTGGGTGTTGTCTCCTTACATCGCACACAAAATTAGTCATAATCCCAGTTGCGGTCTTCGCGGCCGCGAAATCCGGCTGAGTCGCGCCTTTACAGCGCCCCTCGGCCATGGCTTAGCTCGCCTTTTCGCGGACCAGCGGGGGCCCGCGGCGAACCTGGAATTCGCGCGCATGAGCGCCGGCGACGACGACCAATTCGACATTACCGAGACCCCGGAAAAGCGGGCGCTCAAGGTGCGCCTGGGAGAGCTGCGCGAGGAACATCGCGCGCTCGACAGCGCCATTCTGGCGTTGCAGGAACAAAGCGCCGGGGACGCGCTGCAACTCGCACGGCTGAAGAAGCGCAAGCTCGTGCTCAAGGACCAGATTCAATGGATCGAAGACAGGCTGACGCCCGACATCATCGCTTGAGGCGGTGGCTGACAGGCGCGGCGATGCTCACGGCGCTTCCGGGCGCCGCGTTCGCGCAGGACGCCGACACCAAGGGCGTGTTCTCGCTCACGGTGGAGAACGACAGCCTCTCCTCCGGCGCCGACCGCAACTATACCTCCGGCATCCGCCTCGGCTACGTCTCGCCCGCGGAAGGCGCGCCCGATTGGCTCGACGGCGCCGGCGGCTTCACGCGCGCGCTCTCGAATTCCGATCCGGACTTCTGGGGCTTCGCCATCGGCCAGTCGATCTTCACGCCGGAAGACATCAACGCAGTCCCCGCCCCGCCTGACCAGCATCCCTACGCGGGCTGGCTCTACATGCAGATCTCCGTCGGGGCCGAAGAGGATCGGCGCGATGGGCGGGCGCCGCGCTTTCTCGACACCTACGAACTCGAACTCGGCATCGTCGGCCCCTCCGCGCTCGGCGAGGAAGCCCAGCGCGGCATCCACGAATGGCTCGGCGCGCCCGATCCGCAAGGCTGGGACAGCCAGCTAGAGGACGAAGTCGCGTTCGCCGTCTCGTTCGACCGCCGCTGGCGCGCGCTCCGGGTGTTCGGCGACTATTTCGGCGGCCTCGAAGCGGACCTGACGCCCAGCGCCGGCGCCTCGCTCGGCACATTGCGCACCGAAGCGCGCGTCGGCCTCGCCGCCCGCGTCGGTCAGGGCATAGACAGCGATTACGGCCCGCCGCGCGTCAGGCCTTCACTCGCCAGCGTCGAGCATTTCCGCGGCGGCAATCTCTCCTGGTCGCTGTTCGCCGGCGTGCAAGGCCGCGCCGTCGCGCACAATCTCTTCCTCGACGGCAATACGTTCGAAGACAGCGCCTCGGTCGAGCGCAATCCGTACGTGCTCGACATGCAGACGGGCTTCTCGATCAGCGCCGGCTCGCTGCGCTTGGCCTACACCTATGTCTGGCGCACCGAAGAGTTCGAAACTCAGCCCACGCGCCAGGATTTCGGCGCGCTGTCGCTGAGCGCGCGCTTCTAGGACGGCCGTGCAGGCGTAACCCCGCGTACGCAATTCAAACTCCGCGTGCGCCGCGCCGCTTCTCGGCGACCATCGGGAACGCTAGCCTTTCCGCTCTCTCGCGAGGCGTGGCATGAGCCAGATCGTCGGGCCCGGCTCGAGCAAGCAAGTAACATATGCGAAGCCGCAGCCGATCAGGCTGCTGGTCCTGGCGCCCAGCCTCGCCGTGCTCGCTCTGCTCGTTGCCGCGGCGGCGATCACGCCTGGCAATTTCTTCGTCAACCTGCTGGGCTTCGCCTTCGGCTTGCCGATCACGGCGGCATGGGGCGCGCTCAGCGCTTTCAGTGTGGCCGGCGGGGCCCTCAACGCCGCATTCTCCATGGCTCTCGCAGGCGCCGTCGTTCCGGCGATCGCGGCGGGCGTCGCCGCCGGCCTCGCGATCGCACTGGCGCAGCGCCTGCACTGGCTGCCTGGCGGCGCGCGCCTCAAGCGCACGGTCGCCTCGACCGTGGCTTCGCGCGAGTTTTGGGTTGGCGGCGTCGTCGACAGCGCGCGCCTGCTCGCGACCAATCTCGCCACCGCGTATGTCGTCAGCGCGATTCTGACGGCGCTGGGCGTGTTCGCCTCCGCCGAAACCTATGCGGCGGCGTTGGACCACGTAACGGCGGCCGGCGGTCACGGCGGCTTCGACACGCTCTCGTTCGACAGCGCCCTCTACGCTCTCTTCTTCGCTCTCGGTCTCGCGCTTTGCCTAGGCGCCATCGGCGGCTTCGCATCGGGAGCGGCCGTCGGCGCCCTATTCGGCGGCCTCTCTTGGACCGGGCTTGGCGTCGCCGCGGTCCAGGGCGCCGCCAAGGGGTTCACGTTGAGCGCGTTCTCCGTCCCCGAAAAAGGACGGCGTGGCGGCTTCCTCCGGCGCATCGCCCTGGCTGCACTGCATGGCGGCTTGACGGGCGCCATGGGCGGCGCGTTCGTGGCCGTGCTGCTCTGTGCGCTTCAGCTGCTCACGGCCGGCTAAGCTATTCCGGCAGGCGCGCCAGCACGGTTTCGGTAATGCGGTCGCAACGCGCGCCGAGGAACGGAAACGCATCGGTCAAGGTGGCGGCCAGCCGCTCGCTCAGAGCTGCGCGCAGCATGCGCCGCGCGCGATGAAGCCGGGTCTTCACCGTCTCCTCGCGAATGTCGAGGCAAGCCGCGGTCTCGGCGATGCTGCACTCCTCGACGTCACGCATGATGAAGACGAGCCGGAACGCTTCGGGCAGTTCGTCGATCTCCGCTTCGATCAAGCGGCGCACCTGCGCCCGCGCCACGTCGGCCTCCGGCGTCGCAGCGGGATCGGCGTTGGGAAACATGATCACGTGCCCGCCGCCATTTTGCGCGGCCTCGATGGCGTCGACGTCGACCACATCTTTGCGGCGGCGCAGCCGGCCATTGGCTTCGTTGAGCGCGATCCGCGTAAGCCAGGTGAAGATGCTCGACTCGCCGCGGAAATCGCCGAGATGGGTGAAGGCCCGCACGTAGGCCTCCTGCACCACATCTTCGGCTTCGGCCTCGTCGCGCATGAGCGCGCGCGCGGTGCGGAAGAGGCGCTGATTGCCGCGGCGCATGATGGCGCGGAACGCATCGCGCTCGCCGTCTCGCGCGCGGCGCACCAACTCCGCCTCCTCCATCGCGTCGTAGTCTGGACGCAGTCCAGTTTGGGAAACGGCCATCTCGAACTCCGTTGTCTTAAGCCTATTGGATGCGGCAGTCGGGGCAAAGGGATCCGCCTCACGCGCGCGCAGCGCGCAGCAGCGCCATGACCTCGTCGCGCGGGCCGGGCTCGCGATAGACGCCACGGAAGCTGCGCGTCACCAGCAGCGAGCCGTGCTTGCGCACCCCGCGCGAGGACATGCATTCGTGCCGGGCCTCCACCACCACGGCGACGCCGCGCGGCTGCAGCGAGCTCTCCAGCGCGTCGGCGATCTCCGACGTCAGACGTTCCTGGATCTGCAGGCGGCGCGCGAATGCATCGACGAGCCGCGCCAGTTTGGAAATCCCGACCACGCGCCGCACCGGCAGATAGGCGATGTGGGCGACGCCGCGGATCGGCGCCATGTGGTGTTCGCAAACCGACTCCAGCTCGATGTCGCGCAGCACGACAACGTCCTCGTAACCGCCGACCTCGTCGAACGTGCGGCTCAGCACCGCCGCGGGATCGGCCGCGTAGCCGGCGAACCACTCTTCGTAGGCGCGCACCACGCGCGCCGGAGTCTGCAGCAGGCCTTCCCGCTCGGGCTTGTCGCCGGCCCAGCGGATCAACGTCCGCACCGCATCTTCGGCCTGCGCGCGTGATGGCCGCGGCGCCGGCGGCGAGGCCTCGATGTAGGCATCGCCGCTCTCGAACGTGGAATGAACCGTCTCCAGCATGTCTCACCTCGCGTCTGTCGCCAATTGGATGAGCGCCGCGCCCGGAGGTTCCCGAAATTTTTCATTCCGGCGGGAACGTTCTGCGCGCGCCCGCATCTGATGGCTGAGGAGGCGCTGAACCATGGGTGCGCAACAACAAGCGGGCGGACCCGATTTCGCCCTGGGCGTGGCGCTCGCGGAGCTTCCTGAAGGGACGACCCTCGCTGGCCGTGTCGGCGACGAACCTGTCCTGATGTCGCGCCGCGGCGGCCAATTCTACGCCCTCTCCGGCGCCTGCACGCACTACGGCGCGCCGCTCGGCGAAGGGCTTGTCGCCGGCGATCACGTGCGCTGCCCCTGGCATCACGCCTGTTTCGATCTGCGCACCGGCGAAGCCATCGCCGCGCCTGCTTTCCAGCAGCTGGCGCGCTGGCGCGTCGACATCGAGGGCGAGCGCGCATTCGTGCGCGAGCGACTCCCCCGCGCACCCGCGCCGGCGCCGGCGATGCCGTCGAAGTCACGGCATCCGGACCGCATCCTCATCTTAGGCGGCGGCGCCGCGGGCTTTGCCGCCGCCGACATGCTACGCCGCAGCGGCTTTTCCGGCGCGCTCACCATGCTCAGCGCCGACGCCTCGCCGCCCTGCGATCGTCCCAACTTGTCCAAGGACTATCTCGCCGGCACGGCGCCCGAAGACTGGATCCCGTTGAAGGACGACGCCTATTATCAAGATCGCGCCATCGATCTTCGGCTCGAGACCGAAGTCGAGACGATCGATCTCGGCGCCCGCCACGTGGCCACGCGCGCCGGCGAAACCTTCCCATTCGACGCGCTGCTGCTGGCGACGGGCGCCTCGCCGATCCGGCTCCCTTCGCCGGGCTTCGATCTTCCGAACGTCCACGTCCTGCGCAGCGTCGCCGACGCGCGCGCCATCATCGCACGCGCGCAGCAAAGCCGCAGCGCCGCTATTGTCGGCGCCGGTTTCATCGGCCTCGAAGTCGCCGCGTCCCTGCGTGCGCGCGGACTCGACGTGCACGTGATCGCACCGGATCACGTGCCGCTGCAGCGTGTGCTCGGGCCCGAGATCGGCCGCTTCGTGCAAAGCCTGCACGAGTCCCAAGGCGTGCGCTTCCATCTCGGCCGCACCGCAGATTCGTTCGACGGGCGGACGCTCGGCCTTTCGGACGGCGGCGCCGTCGACGCCGATCTCATCGTCGTCGGCATCGGCGTTGCGCCCAATGTTCAGCTCGCCGCAGCGGCGGGCTTGAGCGTGAACAACGGCGTTTTGGTCGACGGCTTCCTGCGCACGAGCGCGCCGGGCGTCTTCGCCGCCGGCGACATCGCCCGCTATCGCGACCCAAGGCTCGACGAGCACATCCGCATCGAGCACTGGGTGGCGGCCGAACGGCAAGGACAAACCGCCGCGCTCAACATGCTCGGCGCCGATGCGGTCTTCGCCGACACCCCATTCTTCTGGAGCAAACATTACGAGCACAGCCTGCACTATGTCGGCCAGGCCAGCAGCTGGGACCACGTCGCCATCGAAGGTTCCATCGGGGCCGCGGACTTCACCGCCCGGTTCTTGCGCAACAATCGTCTGCTCGCGGCCGTCTCGCTCGGCAGGCCGCGCGAGACGCTCGCGCTCCACGAGCAGATGAACACCGAGGCCGCAACGGCGTTCTAACATCATGCTTGCGCTTCTTGTCTTCGCGATCGCCGCGGCGCTGGCCTTCATCGAAGCGCGCCGCAGCGCCTACGACGATGCTGCCCAATGGCGCAACGAAGTGCGCATAAGTTTGCTCCTGGGCGCCGCCGCACTGTTGATCGAACTGGCGCTGCCGGCGCGCGAAGGGCCCGCCTGGAGCGGCGGTCTCGCGCTGGCGCTCGCGGTCTTCATCGCCGATGACTTCCTTTATTATCTGAGCCACCGCCTCTCGCACCGAGTCAGCCTGTTCTGGGCCTCGCACGCGGTGCATCACTCCCCGGTGCGCTACAATCTCTTCACCGGCCTCCGGCAGCCGCCCACTTGGCTGCTGACTCCCGCGGCGGCGGCGCCTGTGGCGCTGCTTGGGCTCGGCGCGCCCGCCGTGCTCGTCGCCGCATCGGCGACGCTGCGCGCCGTGCATCATTTCCTCATTCACACTGAGCGCGTGCGCACACTTCCCGCCTGGATCGAATACATCTTCAACACGCCCTCGCACCACCGCGTGCACCACTCGACAGATCCTGCGCACCTCGACCGCAATTTCGGTGGCGTCCTCATTGTCTGGGACCGTCTCTTCGGCACCTTCACTGCAGAGCCCAAAGGCGGCAGCGCGCAACGCTACGGCCTCGTCCACCCGATCCGCGGCGGCGCCTGGGCGACATTCGCCGCGCCCTGGGAACGGCTCTGGTCGCGCATGCGCGCCGCGCCCACAGCGCCAGCGGCGCTCCGGCGCGCGCTGGCCCCGCCCGAAGCGCACTGAGCTAGGAGAAGCTGGAGCGGGCGGGGGGAATCGAACCCCCGACATTCAGCTTGGGAAGCTGACGTTCTACCTCTGAACTACGCCCGCGATGTTGGTGATTTAGCAGACTTTTTCCACGACCCACAAGCGGAACTATCGACGCTTGTTGCAGCGTCTGTTGCAGGATGTGCGCCGGACGTTCTGACCACGACGGCGATTGTGACCAGCGCGTAGCGGACGCCGGCGAGGCCGATGAACAGCAGTGGCGGCGCGACCGCGCTCATCCCGCTCTCCGTTTCAACCGCTCGAGCCAAGCTAACGCTATACGGTCGGCGTCGGCGTATTTCTTGGCGACGCGATCGACGTCGTCAGTGTCCCAGCCGACCATCTCGGCCACCTCCTCCTTGGTGTATCCCAGGCAGCGCATGTGCGTCACGAAGGTGCCGCGCGCATCGTGCAGCCTCTTGGGCTCGGGATTGCGGCCGTCGTCGTAGACGTGGAGGATCTTCGCGGCGTCGCGAACCTTGATGAAGCTCGAGGTGAGGCCTGCCGGCGTCCACGGCCGTCCGCGGCTGTTCAGCAACAGATGCGCGCGCTTGATCTTGTCCTTCTCCTCCCATTTGGCCCGCACCTGTCGGCAGAGCGCGATCACCGCGTTGAGCTCGGGGGTGCGGGGAATGATGATGTCGGCCGGCGCCTTCTTGCCGGCGGTGCGCGCGCGGCGCTGCGCCTTCAGCGGCTTCAGCGCGATCGCGTGTTCGCCTATATGCGGATCGGCGAAGCGGCAGAGATCCTCCCGCCGCAACCCGCTATAGCAGGCCAGCAACAGCGCCAGCGTCGTGTCCGGCGGCTCTTCCGGTTCCGGCGCATCCTTCTTCATCAGCTTGCGCCGCGCGGCGCGGCCGGCGCTCTCAAAGCCCATCAGCTCGCCACCGAGCCAGATAATGTCGGAGCGGTCGCTGTAGCTGAAATCTTCGATGCCATCGGCCGGGTTCGCCTCGCAATAGCCTTCGTCGATTCCCCAGTTCAGCGCCTTCGACAGAATCTCCTTGCGCACGTCGGCCGCGCGCGGGCCCTGCTCGTCGGCAACCTTCTGAAGCCAGGTGCGGATGTCGCGCCGCACCGCCTTCACCGATTTCGGCGTCAGAAATTTCGCCGGCGTTTTGGCGATGCCAGCGCTACCGATCTGCTTCAGCGCGTTGCGTTCATTGCGCTTTGTCGAATGCGCGCGATGAATGAAGGCGGGGCTGCCTTCCCACGCGGTCAGAATGCCCCCCAAGGTCCTGGTGTCGACCTTCGGATGGGTCGCTTCGGCGTAGCCTTGCGCAATCAGCTTGGCGCCCTCGACGCTGCTCTCCTGCTCGATCACGGCGGCGCGTGTTGCGGCTTCGAAGCGCGCGATCGCCGGGGCGCCCTTGCCGCGCCAGGCGTACCAATCGCGGGCGACACGCCCGCCCGGCAGCGCGCGCCAGATCTTGTTAACGCCCGGCAGCGAAGTGCTCCCGCTTCCACGCTTCGTAGTCGTCGGCATCGGCGCCGCCCTCCTGGCCCAACGCCAGCGCATCGGATGCCTGCGTGTCAAGCTTACCGGTGATTTCGACGCTGCCATCGGCAGACAATTTGAGTTTGACGCCGAGTTTCAGCGCCAGCGAGGCCGCGCGTTCGGCCAACGCATCGCTGGCGTAGCGCGCACGCGCGCGGCGGAGAGCGCGGTGCTCGGTCATCGCGCGACAGCGGTGTCGTAAAACCGGGTGGGCGGGCGCGAGCTGAACCACTCTCCAGCCTTCAGCCGGTGCGTGTCGAGGCGGATCACGGAGAAATTCGGAGCTCCAATCGCACAAGGAGCGGGCTTCAACGACTCCTCGAAGACAGGCAGCGTCGCCGGGAGCGCATCACAAGGTATTTCGAGTTGACGCGATCCCCTACACTTAGCGCGTGCGCTTGCAGATGCTTTTCTGGAAGCCATGACCCGGTCCTCATGCGCACCGTCGGCACTCAACCTAAGTCGATGGTCCAGCGGGAAGGTGTTCGCATCAAACCAATTATCCGTGCAGTTGATTGGCGTTTAATCGACGCTGCAAGCCATCGAACCCTGCATCGCACCAGACCGTGTAGGCCGGTCTTTCACGCCGTCACCTCGAGTTTCCGTCCGACGTCGTTGGCGTTGCCCGGTGTGTCCCCTTGTGGCGTCGGCGCGACTGCCTTGTTTCGCCACTGAGAAGAATCGCGAATTAGCGCTCAAGCCCCAGTGAAGGCGTGGCCTTGGCCTTTCCGCTCGCGATTGAGATCGAATAGTTCTTGCCGATCGCGAGTTGTTGCCCCGCCACAAGCGGCGCCAGTGCGACTCCATCGTTGCGTTCAAGCATGGCGAACCGCCCTTGGTGAAGCATTTTGAAGCCGCGCACTGTCCATTCGCGTTCCAGTCCGTCGTCTATGGCGATCACGCGCTTGCCCAGGGCATTCGCGAAGGCATGCGTTTCCCGCGCAAGTTCGCCCTCGCGCAGGCGCTTTAGCGCGCCTGGCTCAAACTCGAATCGGCCAGTTAAATCCCTGCCGCCGCTTTTCTCTCGCTCGTGCCAGGCGATCCGTTGCGCCAGCGCGTGTCTCACGGCTGGCGTCGATGGCAGTTGGCCGGCGGCGCCCGCGATCCCCCTCGCCAGTTCGCGATCAAGTTCAGTCTCGGCGCGGGCATAGATTTGTACTTCGAGCGGTAGCGCCGAGAGGGTGTAAACCTTCAGGCGGTTGCCGCGTCCGCTGTGTGGGTGCGGCTCGATCGCGACGAGTCCGCCGCGCTCGACGCCAGCGACGGCTCGTGCGCGGACGTTGATGAAGACGGGTCCATGCGCCGGACTGCGAACGATCGCATAAGCCTTGCCTGGCCCATCGCCACGCCGTCCGACCTCCATCACCTCCCCGGCGAAGCGGCCCATTGAAGGCCGGTAGAGACGCAGCTTCCCCTCGCCCGGGGCCAGTTCGCGCCCCAGCCTGCGGCGAATGTCGAGACCGCGGCCGATCTCCTGCAATCGCACGCTCCAATCCGGCTCGAACCGGAAGCGACCACGCTTTCGCTCGTACGCCAGTCCCATGTGCGCCAATTCGCGAACGCGGTTGCGCAGCGCCGCGCGAAGTACTGGCTCCAACTTGCGTCCAACCGCCTGGATGCGGATGTCGGCATTGCTCTTGATCTCGGCTTCGAGAAGTTGGTCCAGCCGGGTGTGCCGGGCTGACCGCGTCTCGCGCTCCAGAGCTAGACGCTCGTCATCCGGGCCGCGACTGCCGAGCATCTCGGTGGCCACGTCCCGCGCGGCATGGCGCAAGCCGCGGCCGACGTAATCGCGAGGCAGCAGGAGATCGGCTCCATCCCGCCGGCGACCGCGCAAGATGATGTGGACGTGCGGGTTGTCGGTGTTGTGGTGATCAACCGCAACCCAATCGAGCGGTGCACCAAGATCGCGCTCCATCCGCGCCATGGTAGCGCGGGTGAAATCCCTGAGGCCCTCGATGCGGATTCCACTCTCGGGCGCCAGCATCAGGCGGAAGTGGCGCTTGTCCTCCCGCGCCCATTCCTCCAAGCGCGGGTTCGCATCGACCTCGTCGCGATCGCGGTCATAGAACTGGCCCTTGTCGCCATCAGGGCCTGCGCCGTCGCGCTCAAGATACTTGCCGTGGGCGATCAGGCGAGCCGCCGCAGCTCCGCCGTGGCCTTGGTAGAAGACAGTGGCGATGACGCGTTGCCGAGGATCCGATGCGAATGCTGCTTTTCCGCCTCGAAGGCGAGCGCGGCGACCGCTCCCCTTGCGCTCCGACATGAGCTTGGAGAGCTTGGCGCCGAGCCCTCCGCTGCGTGCTTGCTGCGAAGACGCGCGCTTGTGCACCTTGCCGTTGAGAATGTCGTCGTCGCGAAACACATTGAGTTCGCGCGCCGCGCTCAGCTGGTGATCGCGTTCGTTGGGCCGCATCAACGGCGAAGCAGCCAATAGTTCTGAAATCGATGCCTTCGGCATGTGCGGCGGCGTTCGTCATTGGAATCGCACCGATGCGGTGCTTTTCGCGGCGCCAGAGTCCGCCTTGCCGCATGAAAACGCCAGGCGTTGCAAGCTCCAGACGAAAACCTGCCGCGCCCTTTATCTTGCTCTCCACCACCTGATTGCCGCGACCCCGATCTCCTCTTCATTTGCAGAGTCGCTTTTTCGGTCGCACGTAACGCCGGCGCGTGTAGCACCGTGTTGCACGCCGTTATCTCATGTGCGCAACTCGATCAGAGTTTGCGCCACACGCCTTCGATCAGATCAACGCTCACAGGCCCCCAGTAGCGTCCATCAAAGCTGTCATCGGAATCGCCCAAGAGGAGAACTTCGCTGGCAGCCAATGTGCGGCAGCCCCGCCAACCAACGGGACGGCGAGTATCGTCGTCGCGATCCTGAAGGATGACGCGGACAGCAATGTGCTCACGACCACCCCGATCGTCGCCTGTTATCGTGAGACGCTGACCATCACCGCACACATGAGCGCCGGCGGCGGCGGCGACACGCTTAATGAAGCGATCGGAGGCGTCGTCGAAACCACGCCGATGAGCCTCCTGCGGCGCCACGTCTCGCGCCCGGACGGTGACGAAGGCGTCCACGGCGATAGGCGCGCTTGTGCGCACGTAAAAACCCTCCGGCACGGACGGGCTGTGATTGTAAATCAAGAGGTCGCGCGGCGCCGCGAGCGCGGCAGCCGCCAGCGCGGCGGCCACGCCGCCGCCCAGCAGCAGGACCGATCGGGCTCGTTTGCTCATCGGGCCGACTCAAGCAGGTTCCACGCCGCGGACTGCTTTGGGGCGCTTGGGGTTCCGGATCCCCAAAGGAAAAGTCCCACGAGAACAGCTATATGGCGTCGCCTTTTTTTTGGGGGGTTGGCGGCTCGCCGAGCGGAGCGGATATGCTTGACTTTTTGGGGATATTAGCTAACTTAGGGATTATGAGCGCGACCACCAAAATCTCGGCGGCAGAATTCCAGAACAATTTCGGTCGCTACACCGACGCCGCCAAACAGGCGCCGATCGTCGTCACCCGATATGGCCGCGACGAACTCGTGGTGCTTTCGGCCGCTGAGTATCAGCGAATGCGGGCCTCCTTCCGGCGAGTTGTGGTGATCAACGAGACGACGCCCGACGAGGCCGCGGAGCTCTTCCAAGCGCTTGCTAATGCGCCCCCCTCGCCCGAAGCGCAGGCGCTCGACCACTTGATGGATGACGACGCCCGCCCGGGCTCGTGACGTCTGCGTAGATGATCCCGAAGGCGCCGCAAGCCGGCATGGTTCTGCATTACAGCTTCCTCTGGAAGCATGAGGCCAAGCGCGGTCAGGAAGAGGGCGCGAAGGATCGTCCGGTCGTCGTTCTGGTGCTCCTGGCGGATGGCGAAGAAGTGGTTGTTGCTCCCATCACCACGCTTTCACCCGACGAACGTGCGCCCGCTTTAGAGGTGCCCTCGCGCGTGCGCGCGCACTTAGGTCTCGACGCAAACCAATCCTGGATCAGCCTCGCTACGCTCAATCGCTTCGTATGGCCCGGTCCCGATCTGCGCCCGGTGCCCGGAAGCAGTCCTGCCGACGCGCTTTATGGGTTCATTCCGCAAAAGCTGCTCGACGCGGCCCAACAAACAGCGATGGCCGAACTCGCAAAGCGCGTGCCGGGCCTCGTTGTGCGCCGTACTGAAGAATGAGCCCGCGCCGCAGACGCTGGCCCGTAAGCCAATCTGGACGGCGGCGTTCAGATGTATGCGCAATTGGACGTACGTAATCGATTTTTGGACTCCCTCCTCTTGACGTAGGACGCCTCACGTTTTGGCAAGTCCAATCGAAGCGCTCCGGCGGTGCTCGCTATCGTTCTGAGCGATGAACTGAGTTCGACGCCGACGTCACCTGACTGGACTAGCCTCGTTCGGTCCACACTCCTTCGACACGCAGCGCTCCAGCGCCGTACCATCGGAAATCTGAACAAGAAGAGACAGGATGAGAGAGGCGCCGTCCGGTCAACGCGGCGGGCCGGACGGCGCCCGAAGGCCTTGGCGGTTGGAGCGCCAGCAGGCGAGCCGGGATCCGGTGCGCCTGCGCCGCTTCAGTATTCGCTTGGCAGGAAGATGACATCGTTCTGAAGCCAGAGCGTGATTTCAGGCAGCGGGAAGTCGGTGAAGGCGATGGTCTGAGAGGTGACAAGCCCATGGTCACCGTCCTCGCAGGTCAGCACGGCGCTCATGTCTTGCCCGACCTTCAGCGTCCAAACCTGGAAAGGCTCCGCCCGCACGCGCGCGTCGTGCTGATGGGAGACTATGGCGTCGAGCAGCCAATAGGCGCCGCCGGCCTCAGCTACATATTGGGCGCCGTCGGTGTATGTGATCGAAGGATAAAGCCGATGGCGATACCAGCATTCGCTGCCGGTGAATTGCGCCAAATCGCCGGCGCGAAGGGTCTTTGAAGACATTGCGATGTCTCCTCAATGTCATTGAGTTGAGATGAGCGACGCCGCTTCCGAGACGTGGAAGCGGCGTCTCGAGATCAGGCGGCGGCCAAGCCCAGCGACTTGACGGCGCCTTCGCCAGGATCGACGGCGACGAACACCTTGCCGATCCAGCGGCCAGTGGCCTTGTCTTTCCAGCGGTCGTGGCGGAGCTTGCCGGTGATCTCGGCAGTGACGCCTTTCTTCATCGCTTTGGCGGCGACGGAGGCCTTGCCGTCATTGATCTCGACGGTGAAGCGGTCGGTGCGGTTCTCGTCTTTGACTTCGAGCCAGAGCGAGACGATCTCGATCGCGCCGCCCTTCTGTTCGAACGAACGAACTTTGGGATCGTCGACGAGCGTGCCGGTGATGGTGACGCGGTTGGTCATGGAAGGGTCCTCGATGAGCATTCCCGGCTGATCCCGGGGCCGCGGGCGTCGCCCGCGACGGCGCTCTTTGCGCCCGGCCATGAGGCGGCGCGGGCAAGGCGAAAATGGTGGGGCCCGCGTCCGCGTGCGAGCACGCGGACCGAAGCCCGCGTCAGCGGGGCGGGGAAACGATTTTCTCCTTGCCGGCGGCGACGGCCGGGCGTCACTGGCGACGGCGTGGGCGACGCTTGCGGCAGCGCGACGGCCTGACGAAGCGAGAACCGATGCAACAACCGCCGGCTTAGCCGTGCACGCGTGCGCGAGCCCAATCGTTCCAATCGTCGAAGCCGGACGGCGCGGGCGCGATCTCGGCTGCGACTGTAGGCGCCATGCGAGACCGCAACGCCTCAGCCGCGCGCAAGCCGGCGGCGTCATTGTCAGACGCGATGATGAGCCGGCGCAGAGGCACAGTGATGCTTATGCGGTTGAGATTGCCGGCGCTGAGCGCGGCCCAAGCAGGAATGCCGAAAACGTCTGATGCCGAAAGCATGGTCTCGACGCCCTCGCCGACGGCAAGTTCATCCTCGACTTCAGCGAGCCGGACAACGCCGCCCATCAATTTGCCGATGACGCGTCGCGGTGTCGGCACGGCCGCTTTCGCCGTGCCATGAGGACTGAGCAGCGTAACCTGGACGCCTTGAAGCGCGCCATCGGGGTCCGAGATTGCGGCGACAAGCGCAGGCCGCCTTGCGCGGTCGTCCAGACTGGTCATGCACGCGTGGAAGCGGAGCGCGGCGCTTTCCCAAAGCGCCGCCGGGATCGCTCGCCGCCGCAGATAGGCTTCGGCAACGGAGTGCTTCAGTGATCGGCTTTCATCCCAGATGCGCTGTGCGCGTGCGATACGCTCTTCGTCGGCAGGCTGCGCGGCGATCCTCACCGGCGCCGAATGCGAACCGCGCAACTTCGCGCGCGGCTCATTTTCCAAGAGGCCAAGATCGGCCAAGGCGCGCCGCACGTCGCGCCAGTCGTCCTTGGGACTGAAGCAGTGAATGAGGATGCGCCCCTCCTCCGTCAGGCGAAGCGAGACGGAGCGGTCCCTGTGACTGTGATTTGGTCCAGGGATGAGAGCGCGCGCGCCGCCGTCGAGCAGGATGCCCCCGCAAGCGGCGACGATGCGCTCAAGCCGCGACATCAGAAATCTCCTCCTCCGCGAATGGCGACGGGCTCTTCGCCAAGAGCCAATCGACCGCGATCTGCGCCTGGGCGGCGGCGGTCAAGAACGCGCGCTTATCGTCGGCCAAAAGCTTCATCCAATGACCGATATAGGAAGCATGGTCATGGATGTGATGCGGGGGCAGCCGCAAATGCGCGCCCAGCAAGCTTGCGCCGATCTCGGCGACAAGCTCTTCGGCTGCAATCGCGTGCTGCGAGAACTTCTTGCCCATGTCGCGGCCGACGCGATGAGGCGCCATGGTCGCGTGAACGCTCTCATGATTGAGCGTCGCAGCGTAATCCTCTGCGGTGTCGAAGGCGCCAATCGGCGGCATGCCGATTACGTCCTTGCTTGGAATGTAGCAAGCGATGTCCCGCGTCGCGATGCGGGCGATGTCCAGCTTTGCGAACCAGCTTTCGTGCGCCGCAAGCGGCGCGAGCGAGGACACGACCGGTTCTGGATGAAAGCGGGCTGGTAGGTTGTCGATCTGATCGGCGCAGAAGACGACGTACCATTTCAAGAACCGGAACGCGTCTTCGACCTCGGCGTCGGCATCATCGGTGCGTTTGCGCGTGCCGTGCCCGTAATAGACGACGACTTCGCCGCGTTCGCTCTTGCGCACTTGCGCGCCCAGCTTCACGGCCTGATTGAAAGTCAGCCAATAGGGCGAGGCATAACCCCGCTCGATCGCGGCGGACCAGAGCAGAATGACATTGACGCCCCGATAGCTCTCGCCGGTGACGCGGCGCGGTAGCACAGGCCCGATGCGTGCGCCGTCCCACGGCTTGCGCCACGGCAAGACGCCGGCCTCCAGCTCAGACAAAATCTTCGAGGTTATTTCGGCCGCGACATCGCGGCGCGCGCCAGCAAGGGCGTGTTGGCTTGTCATGATGAAACTCCAGAAAAAAGTGCGCCGCCGGCTTCAAACCGGCGGCGCTGGATTGAATGAGAAGAGGCGTCAGGCCGCTTGCGTCTCTGCAAGAGCGCGCTTGCCGTCGGCGGTGACGGCGAAGGCGCCTTCGCGAGGCGGCGTGATCAACAGATCAGGCAGCCAGCCTGCGCCCTTGAGCGTTTGAGCGGCCGTGCGAGCGAGTTCGGCCTTCTTCATCTTCTGGAACGCGGCGATCATGCCGCTGCGTTCTTGCTCGCCGAGTGACGCAATCGCTGACGCCGTTTCCAGAGCTCCGATCGCCAGCGCCTTGGGCGCGGCGGACCAGAAGTCTTCGTCCGCTTCCCAGTGGCGTGTCATGTCGAGATCGAGCGCGGCAGCCAGCGCATCGCCCATGCGCTGGAGCCGCTTGTCCTCCGACGAAACGCCGCTATGCGTGAGATCGACCGTCTCGGCCAAAAACACAGCGAGCATTTCGAGCAGCTTCTCGATCGGTTGGTCGATGCAGGCTGCGAAGAACGCCAGTTCATCCTCCTCCGCCTTTTCGGCGTAGGCGATTCGTACGTTCTCCATCGCATCGTCATCGTCAAAGCCGATGGGGCGCGCTTCAACGCCCACGCCCGGGACGCGTGAGCGGTCAGCGCTTTGGCGCATCAGCGTGAAGACGAGCAAGCCCAACGCGACCGCCGGATTGGCGGCCAGACTCGCGCGCACGCCGCGGGTCCGGGCTTCGGTCAGTCGCTGGGTCAGCGCCTTGGTGAGACGCGGTCCGTCGTCGGCATCCTCTTGTAAATCAGAGGCGTCCGGCGCGCGCTCCTCTGACGCCGCCTTCACATCTGTCTTGCGCAGCTTGGCGATCGCTTTGAGGTCGGCGCGTTTGATGAGGCCCTTGGTGATGACCGCGCGCCCGTCGCGGTCGATGGCGACCGCGGCGCCTGCATGCGCCATCTGCTTTGGATCGAAGGTGCGCGTCGCCTCGCGCGAGGCGTCGAGCTTGGCCTCGGCTTCATCGCGTTCGGTCCAGAGCGGATTGTCTTCCTCGGCGCCTTCAAGCTTGGCGTCGAGCTCTTCGAGCCGCGCTTCGAGCTGCGCCATCTCCTTCTTCTCCGCAGCCTTCAGCTTGCGTTGCGTCGGATGGAGCCGCTCGCCGGCGCAGCCTTCAATCTGGCCGTGGCCGCGCAAGGTTTCGACCCAGCCCCAACCTTCGGACGCGAGGCCCGCGCACATCTGATCGAGCCGCTCGGAAGCGAGCCGCTGCAACAACTCGCGATCGTCAAACAAGACGACGTCGGGCTCGAACAGATCGCGGACCAAACGACCGCCAGCCGCTTCATAAGCCTCCGCGCCGACAAAGCGTGCAATCCGGTCGTGCGCGGGAATGCGGCCCACAGTCAGCGCGTTGCGTACACTTGGGGCATGCGTGATGGGCTTCGCGAACTGGCGGAAGACACGCTCCTGCGCCGCGTGGTCATCGTTGATGGCGAAGGCGCGCGCCACGTCGAGATTGATGTCGCCCTTGCGGTAGGCCGCCCTGATCTTCGGCGAGAGGCGCGCGAGCGCGAGCCGCTGTTCGACTAGGCGCACCGTGCAGCCGAAGCGGCGGGCAACGTCGTCGACGCTCATGCCGCCATCGACCAGCCTTGCGAAGGCTTCGACCTCGTCCATCACGGACATGGGCGAGCGCGTCACGTTTTCGTCCAGGCTGATCTCAAGCGGATCGTTGGTCGTGTCGATGACGCAACGCACCGGTTCGCTATCTTGAATCTGCTTGCGCTTGACGCGCAGCAGCTGCGCCTGGCGCCGGCCTTCGCCGATCTGCACCAGGTAAAAGCCGGTGCGTGCGCCGGCGTCATCAAACTCCGGCTCGACCACCAGGTTCTGCAGCATGCCTTTGGCTTGAATCGACGCCGCAAGGGCTTCGATCTCTGCTTTGGAATGGGGCGTCTTGCGCGCATTCCTGGGCGACTTCTTGAGCTTGTTGAGCGGGATCAGCACGACGCCGGTCTGAACGGCGTGCTCGTCATGGGTTGCGATTGCTTGTGTCATGGAAAGCCTCATTGGCTTTCCCGGCTGCGATATTGCTCGCCGGGGCCGCGTGCGCGACCCCTACCCTTGCGCCCGCGTTCAGGCCGGTCCTGTCGAGGGCTTTAGAGCGAAGCGTCCCTCGACAGGACCGGACGCGCGGGCTACGCCGTTCTCGCGCACGCGTACGGGCTGCAAGGACGCGGGATGCCGGCATCGGTGGCTAAACGCAACGCCGCGCGCCTCACAGCCGTATGTGGTGGCCGCGCCGCGCGCGTTGGTCGTCGCCTGCCGCGCTGGCTCAGGGCGGCCATCGTGTGCGGGATCTTAGCAGACCAGCCGGACAGGGGATGAAGCAACAAGGTTCACGCCTCCTTTTTCGGTCATTACCGCAACTTACCGCCGGTAGCGCTCCGCGGGCTTATCGCGCAGGCGGCGGAGTTGCGACCTCGCTCAAGTGCATGTGTTTGAGAGCGGCGCGGTCGGTTGATCAAACACAGCTGCGAGCGCATCGGATCGGGCATGGCCGCGCGCGCGCGGCCCGTCGGGCCGCGATCAGCAGGCGCGAGCGCGCGCTGGCGCGCGCGGCGGCGTTCTGCAGCTTCCATCCGATAGCATCGAGAGCGGCAGGCGCCGTCGCTTTGCCTCGCTGCGCCAGCCTTCCGCCAAGCGCGACCGCGCTTGCTGATCGCCGCTGACGGAGAGATCCAACAAAACGCCCAGCATGATCTGCGGCCAGGTGAACAGCCTGGGGTCGAATTCCGCCGAGACGAAGGTCCAGATCGTGGGGAAGAACGACCGCAAATAGAGCGACGCATCGAAATACGCGGCTTGCGGCACGCCCGGGGTGCACCGCACGAGCACCGGCTCCATCAGCCGCGACACGGGCTTCGGAATCTGGCGCAATTCGAACAGCAGCTTGGCCCTCAGATGGGAGAGCCTCAAATTGTTGATGTTGATCGGGAAGAGCACGCAAGGGGCGCGTCCGGCCTGCTGTCTCAGGCCATCGAACGCCAAGTGAGCCGCCTCCCGGATAGAGGCGAGATCGACCTCCGCAGCCTCATTGCTGGGGGCGCAATAGTCTCGAATTTGCAGGAACGCCGCCGACGCGCCTTGCACTCTGACGAACCAGGCCGTGTCGCCGCCCTCGCGCGCCACTGCGTCAAACCGAAACGTGAGCTCCTGGGTGAGCTCCTGCTCCATGTCCTCATACCTGATCCGCTCACGTTCTTTCGCCAGCGGGCGCGGCGCGGGCGAAAGAGCGGCGGGCGAAGCGGATTCGGGCTCGCCCTGCGCGGCGGCGGACGCCAGCCACTTGGCGGCCGATTCCGGCGGCAAGTCGCGCATGACCAGCTTTTCGATTGGCAGCACTTCGTTGCCACTCAGTCGGTCGGTGAGGTAGGCGACGAGCAGCAGCCGCAGGTCCGCCGTCTCCAAGCTCGTCGCAGGATGGCGGATCAGCGTCAGCACACCCTCATCCAGCAGAACGATATTCTCATCGCCGCAGAGATTTCGCGCCCACTCGACGACGGCGTCGCTGTTGCGGTGCAGGTACTCGAGCCAGCGCGGCGCGTCTTCGCTGCGCACCGGCTCGATCGCTATGCGCAGCACGTCGCTAAGATCACGCAGCCCGCCGGCGGCTATGATCTCCTTGAGACGGGCCTTGTCGCAGCCGTTAAGCGTGAACATGCAAACTGGTCTTGGCAGGTTGTGGCAATGGGAAACGCTCACCCAGAGCGTGCATCGCCTTTCCTAAACGTGCAGTAAAGCAAACTGCTCCGACGCTTAAGACGAGCCGCGCCGTTAGGACGAGGCCATCGATGCAAACAAGCGCAGGACGTCGTCAATTTCGAGCGGCTTTTTCTGAAACGCGGCGATGCCGGCCGCCATCACCCGGCGCCTCGTCTCAGGATCGTCCTGCGCACTGATGACGATCGTGCGCTGCAGCAGCTGCGGCATCTCGCGCCGCAATTGCTCGATGACGTCGAAGCCGGAGACGCCGGGCATCATCAAATCGAGGAAGACGACTTTAGCGTCCAGCGAGAGCGCCCGGGCGAGAACGTCCCGCCCGTCGGCGCTGACGTGTACGTCGGCGCTGTCCTCGAGCGCCCATTGGATGAGCTGCTGATTGACGGGATTGTCATCCACCACAAGCACGTTCGGTCGCATCGATGTTCGGTCTCCGCGCGAACGCTGCCGCCCTGCCGGTTAAGTCGGCGATAAAGGGGCTGCGTTTTGAACTGCAACGCGCCGCCATCGTGAAGAGGTGAGAAACCAGCGCGCGCATAGCTTTTGCTGAGCCGATGAGAGCAAGGCCGGGGCATATGCAGCAAGTCGTAGATCCAGTGCTGGCGGCGGCGCCCGTCGTCGCGCTCGCCGCTATCGCCGTAGCGCTGATCGAGCACCTTTCGCGACGAACGCTCCGCACGGAGAACGTTCGCCTCGCCGAGGCGGTGCGGCAGTCGACGCTGATCGAGCAGCGGGCCCATGCGATCCAGACGGCCGGTCAGATCTCGCTCTGCGACATCGATCTCGCCAGCGACGAAGCTTACGTTTCTCCGGCCATGTGCGCGGTGCTCGGCGTGCCGAGCGGAGAAGCGCTGGCGAACGCCTCGGTGGTTCTGGCCAGCGCCGTCCATGTCGAAGATCTGTCCGAGGTCGAGGTGGCGATCGACGCCTCCAAGCGCGGCGACTCCGCAACCGTGATGGCGCGCGTCAAAGACCTCGAGCACGACGCCCACCGCTGGCACCGCGTGTTCGTGGCCGGCGCCGTCGACGCCGCCGGCAGGGCGACCCGGCGCATCGTCGTAACCCAGGACATCGACGATCTCGTGCGTTCAATGGAATCGGCCAATCAGGCCAGCAGCCTCAAGTCGCAGTTTCTCGCCAACATGAGTCACGAGCTGCGCACGCCGATGAACGGCGTCATCGGCATGGCGCAGCTGCTGCAACGGAGCGAGCTCGATCCAAAGCAGCGCCGCTACGCCGACACGATCTTGAACTCGGCGCGCAGCCTGCTTTCGATCATCAACGACATTCTCGATCTCTCCAAGATTGAATCGGGAATGCTGCGGCTCGATCCGGATTGGGTTGGCCTCGATCAGCTCGCACACGCGGCGCTCGGAGTAGTCGAAGGCGTCGCCTTGCAGAAGGGCGTTGCGCTGGAGCTCGAGCTGCCGCCGCGGGCCGACCAGACGCTGCTTTACTGCGACGCCGACCGCGTTCGCCAAGTGCTGGTCAACCTGCTCGGCAACGCGCTGAAGTTCAGCGACGAGGGCGTGGTGCGGCTCGGCATGGAACATGTCGGACGGGCGGGCTGGAAATTCGCCGTCACCGACAACGGCCCTGGCATCCCCCCCGATCAGCAGGCGCAAATCTTCGAGCGCTTCCGACAGGTGGACGGATCGAGCACGCGCAGGCACGGCGGCACAGGCCTCGGCCTTGCGATCTGCAGCGAGCTTGTGAGCATCATGAAGGGCGCGATCGACGTCGAGAGCGTCCCCGGCCACGGCTCCACGTTCTGGTTCGTGCTTCCGCTCGAGTCGCGGCGCGCCGCCGAGGCAAACCAGAGCAAAACGGACCCGATACGCCGGGGGGACGATCTTGCCGGGGCGCGCGTGCTGCTGGTCGAGGACAACGAGACCAACCGGCTGCTGATGCGCGAGGTGCTGCACGAAGCTGGCGTGGTGCAACTGACCGAGGCGGAGAACGGCGCTGATGCAATCGAGTGTCTGGAGGCGGCGCACTACGATCTCGTGTTGATGGACATCCACATGCCGGTCATGCCCGGCGACGTAGCGATCCGCACCATCCGCGCTTCAAACGCCCCCTATGCGAGCGTGCCGATCATGGTGGTCACGGCCAGCGCCATGAAAGGCCAACGCGACGCATATCTTGCGACCGGCGCGGACGAATATGTCGCGAAGCCGCTGGACCTCGCCGAATTCGAGCACAAGGCGCGCGCGCTCCTCGCGGCCGGGGTAGAACGGCGCGGAAAGTGCGCCCGCGCTTGAGGCGCGGGCGAGCGCCGGCATGCGTGCCTCGCGCATTGGAATTCGAACGTCCGAAACCTCTCCTCCCGGAGCGCCCGGCGCACGGCCGAGTCAAGTTCTCTGCTCGGCGCGCATACAGGTGTGGAGGGGTGAACGGACGCGCCCTGCGTTACCACAAAGAACGCCGTGTCCCCTCGACGAAAATAGTGTTGTGCTGGTTGACGCGCTCAAGCGTCAGACGCGAAGCTCCCTTTCTACCGTCTCGTCCGCGCTAATTGTTTGCCAATGGGTGAGCTGAGGGACAGGGCCGGATTAGCGACGCTTGGCGCCCAGCCGCTGAGACCTGGGCTCGGATTTGGTTGCGCACAGCTATTGTCACGCTGTGGCCAGGCCGCGGCCGTGCGTTTGCTCGAGACCGCGCTCGATGCTGGGATCACTCACTTCGACGTCGCCCGCTCCTATGGCGACGGCGCCGCTGAGCAAGCGCTTGGCCAGATTGCTCGTCGCCGCAGGCGCGAAATGACGATCGTCACCAAGGCGGGCATGGCGCCGCCGACCTTGGCTGGACGAGTCGCGCGAAGGCTGGGCGGCGCGCGATCGGCTCATCGAAGCGGCCTGTTCGCACCAGACCAGGTCGCGCGGTCGGTCGAGTCCAGCCTCCGGGCGCTGGCGACGGATCACATTGATGCGCTGTTGCTGCATGAATGCGAGCCAGAGCATGTGACCGAAGCGCTTATCCTAAGACTCGGCCGGCTCATAAGCGAAGGCAAGATCGGCGCTTTCGGCATCGCTACGAGCAGCCAGGCCACCGATGAGCTGCGCCGCCGTTGGCCGCAGACATGGCGCGTAGTCCAGCTCGCCGATGATCCCTCGTTGCCGCTGCCGGCGGGCGGCCGCTCCATCTTCGTTACGCACTCGGTGGTCTCCGGCGCCCGATTGCGCGAACGATGTTCGCCCGCTGCTGAGCTCGCGATCCGAGCGGCGATGGAGCGCAATCGTTCAGGCGTTGTGCTGTTCTCGTCCTGCAACCCACAGCACATCCAGAAAAACGCGCTTCTCGCCGAACGGGTGATGTGCCCAGCGCTGGCGGGAAGCGCTGTCGCAACCTGCACGGGTTCGGCGGACAACCAGCTGCGTCAGGCGCGGCCGCTGCCGCGCGGTCCTGCATTGGCCGAGGCCCCATAGTATGAGCCGGGCGCGAATGCTCATCTGGTTGATCGCACTTGGAGCTCTCAGCCCGGTGTTCTGACGTCAGTTTTGGCGACCGCCGCGCAGAGGCGGCGAATAAGGTCTGCCGAGTCCATCGGCTTTTCGCAGATATCGAATCTGCCGGCAATTTCCGCCAGAGCATCGAGCGCATAGCCGGTCACGATCACTGTCGGCACCCCTAAAGCGGCCAAGCGGTTCAGCGCCGGCAAAGCCCAAGCGCCGCCCAAATTGATATCGACCACGGCCGCGTCTGGTCTCTCGTCGCTCAGGCGCCGCAGCGCTTCCGCTAGGCTGGCGATCGGCCCAATCACTGAAGCGCCCGCAGCGCTCAGTGCGTCCTCGATCTCGGCACCGACGAGGGCTTCATCTTCCAGCACAAGGACGCGCCAGTCTCGCAATCGAGGCGGATGCTGAGCTTGGTCTTGCATGAATGTCCTCACCCCGAATATTTCTCGCCGCCGGACTGACAGGCGCATTCGCGTCGCCGGTCCGGCGTTGCTAACGCCCGGCGTTACCAAAGGTTCGAGGCTGCGTGAGAGGCAACCAGCGGTCTCGCGATCGCAATTGAGCGAGTTCCGCCGCCGTCGGCGCGATCCCGGACCCATTCTTGCGGTCCCTCTTCAACTCGCTGCGAGCGGCCGATACTGGGATGGTACCTGATAGGCCTGACCGCAAATCGTCAGCGCCGGGAAGGAGTGAGGCACCAGGGTCACCGCTGACGTAAGGGCCCTGCGCAGCACTAAGGGTCGATCCCATGACGACCACGTTCGTAGCATTCCCCGCCTGCGATAATGCCGGCCCCGCAATCACCCCGAGTACGGCCGCTCTGGATACTTGCGCGCCGTCAATCGAACCGTCTCCCGTACCGGACTGAGCGGCGACGTTGGCTAGTGCGTTGCCAGCTCCCGCCACGAGAACGGGCGCACACCCACCGGACAGGCAGGCGCCGAGCGCGATCGAACCAGCAGCGGCATACGGAAGCATGTGCGCCGCGGCCTCGGCTCTGGCGTTAACTCGACCCGTGACGCAGCTGGTATCGCCGCCGCAGGCGCGAGCATCATTGATTCCATCAAGTATCGCCTCATTCTGTCGCCCAGTTGGATCAACATTGTTCAGCGGGTCGTTCCGCACGTAGGCGTAGAGGTTCAGATCATCCTCATACCCGACGGGGTCAGTTTGCAGGGACTATCGGTCCAGACGCGCTTCATCGTAGGTGCAGCCATCTTCCCTAGACGCGCCAAATCGATAAGCGGCACCACGTCTCCTAGAGGCCCTTCGATACCAAAATTTCCCTAGAAGCGGTTTTCGGGCACGCGGAACAGCTGTACCGCCTCGGACTTGAATGCCCGCGTATACGCTCTGCGCCGTCCTGATCCTCCTCAGCCAGACAAATTTCGTCGAATCCAATTTGCCACGCGGAGTCCCACGAATTGCGCGAGGATAATTGCAGAGAACCAAAACAAACTGCGCGCCCAGTTAGCAGGCGCGAACACGTAGGAGATGCCCCCTGGTAGTGTCCCAACTTCCGCCCATCCAATGCAGATCGACCCGATAGTTGCGGGAAGCAAAAACCCCAGCGCAACGCGGAGCCACCTTGCCCTATTCATGGTCTTCCTCGGTGGCTTGTGCGCTGCTGCTCGCTGCTTCACCCGCTATCCCGGCCACAATAGGACTTGCTCCTGACTCCTCAAGAAAACCACCAACGATCCCGCCCATGACGCCACCCGAAATGGCGATCGGAGATGTCATGGACTCACCCATGTTCGTCGACAATGGACCTCCATTGTCTAGGTTGTTAAGAAAAGTTGTGACCTCGCCTCCTAATGGCGCAGCACCACCGCCGATAAGGCCTTTTGCGAGAGCGCTGCCGCGCTGATCTGCAACCGCTCCGCCTACAGCGCCGCCAGTCGCCGCATTAAATACGCTTTGCACCGTTGCGTTCTCGTTTGTCGCCAACTCCGCAGTGCCCGCTCCAAGTGCCCCCAACACCGCACCCCTCGGATTGGCCCGCACGGCTGTCCCGATGATTACTGCGTTCCGAACACCGGATGCCAACTGCCTGTTCGCCCGTGCTGACGCAGCATCATAAGTCTGTCGCTGACTCGGGGTCAGCGTAGCCCGAAACGCTTCTTCTTCGTCGCGCTCCCGTTGAAGCATTTCTGACTGCCGACCATCTGAATCCACACGATTGAGCGGATCGTTCCGCACGTAGGCGTAAAGGTTCAGATCGTCTTCGTACCCGACGGGGTCAGTTTGCAGGGACTGTCGGTCCTGACGCGCTTTTTCGTAGGCGTGGGCATTTTCTCTAGACGCGACAAATCGATACGCGGCGCTCCGGCCTTGAGACGCTCTGCCATTCCGAAAAATTTCCCTAGTGGCGGTTTTCAGGGGGCGCGGACGCGGCCACTCTGAAGCGCTGCGGAGGGCGGCGGCGCCGCTCGCAACCCCCCTCTTCGTTGGCCTCCTTAGAGCCGAACATCAAACAACAGAGGATCGTATGCATCAACCTGAACGCGCCCATGCGGCACGGTAAATCGAACTGCTTCCAATCCACCGTTCAAGGCGGCGAACTCTGAAAGGCGCTCGATCTCGCCGTGGAGATAGCGGACCGCGTCTGGGTCATCCAATTCTCGAAAGAAGAGCAAACCCAGCTTCGACACCTGCAATTTCTGTCGTTGGTCCAGTAGGGATCGCACACAACCGATTAATAGGCTTCGAGGCTGTAAGACATCATCACCCAAGGTCGTGGCATTATAGAGTTCTCGCGCGCTGCCTAGCGCACCAATCACGATTATCTCTCGTGCTTGGAACGCGTCGCGGAGCCGACAGATCGCGGTCTTGTCCTTTTCGTCCAAGTCGTCGAGGCCTTGCTTCACTTCAAGGAGAGGTCCAAGCGCGAACGCACAAACAGAAGCCATTACGCGGTCTCGATGGGGGGAATCGTGCAGCACGGCGCAGATAGTCATTAGGGTCTGTCTCTTCTCGTCCGAATGCGTGATCCAGTTTGCCCGTCGCGGGCGCGGTAGGTTTCGCGGATGTCTCGATTAGAAACGGGTCGGTCCTGTCCGGCTTGGTGACGAACCGTCCCGTCGGGCGCCACGCGCCTTACGTTCTGAGACGTGGCAGTCGCAGAGCTGCTGCCATGGCCACTCGCTCGTAGCCTAAACAAATCATGGCCACCTCTCTGCACCGTGGGATTTCCTCCCGCTTCCGCAATCGTGCTCTCTACGTAGCCCTGCACTGTCCTCTCTCCAGGGGCGGGACGGTACCCCCGCGACGCAAGGCCCACATCACCGGCACCTCCAATCGCGCTCCGAATCGGTCCTCGTGCGAAGTCACCACCTGGCAAGACACCAACGACTACAGCGACGCCGCCACCCAATGACGGGTTCTGGGCAAGCTCACCCAGTCCTGTTAGATCGCCAAGTCCGGGAAGCGCATTCGCAACAAAGCTCCCTAACGCTGTTGCTTGCTCGGTGAAACGTTGCGCCTCCTCAGGGGTCTGGTTTAGCGGATCGTAGTCGCCCACCGCAAACGATGCGGACTCTCTGCCGGTCGGATCAGCCAAGTTCAGCGGATCGTTCCGCACGTAGGCGTAGAGGTTCAGATCGTCTTCATAGCCGACGGGGTCAGTTTGCAGGAACCGCCCCAGCCCGGGATCATAGACGCGCGCCTTGTAGTGATAGAGTTGAAGCTCTGGCAGCGCTGCTTGTCCTGTGTATCTGAATCTCGGTCCAGGCCACTCACGCGGCCGTCCATACGGATCGTAAGCGTACGTCGTCGCAGCGCCGGTTGCGTCTGTCGTTGCGATGATCGAGCCCTGACGATCGGCGATTAAGCCCGCTTGGATCTGACGTGTTCGCGCCTTCGTACCAGATGAGCGGTTCGTCTACGCCGGGGCCGTGGGCGTAGCGGTCTATCAGCGGGGACTACAGTGAGTATTGGGCGTCGCGCGCGTTGCACGCGCGCCGCGCTCTCGTCGCTTCGCGACGGAGCCGCGCTGAGTAAGAGATCAGCG